>CAJDWL010000026.1_pt2 | contig 41130 bp, 34 predicted proteins | sample 7391591 | NCBI WGS metagenome assembly CAJDWL01 (sample SAMEA7055738, study PRJEB34461) | soil metagenome | biome: terrestrial ecosystem; feature: Peninsula; material: soil | place: Antarctica | collected 2016
TGCAGTCCTCCCTGGAGCTCCGCTCCTAAGGATTGTCCGCGTTACCTACCTGCATAAGCACGGTCTCATCGGCCTGACCCGCACTTTCTACCGCGGCGACCGCTATTTCCTGTCGTTGCAGGTGCTGCGCGAGTCACTCGACCCGGGAAGCGAATCCGCTTCCCCAAGCTCCCCCCAGCAGGCCGGCCCTGCACCACAAGAACAAACCAGGAGGCAACAATGAAGACCAGCAGGTTCAGAATCTTCCCCCTCATCCTCGCGGCGGCCCTTTTCGGGCTCCTTAGCAGCGGTTTCGCCCAGGACTGCCCGCGCGGCGAGCTCGACGAACGCTACTGCGACGTCGACGGCGACATGATCGCCGACGTGCCGACCGATCCCGCGAAGCTCTCCGACCCAAGCACACTGGTTTTCTCCTACGCTCCCACCGAGGACCCCGCCGTCTACCAGGACGCCTTCAGTGAGTTCCTCGACTACTTAGCCGAGATGACCGGCAAGAAGGTCACCTACTTCCCGGTGCGTAGCTACGCCGCGCAGATCGAAGCTATGCGCGCCGGCCGCTTGCACGTGTCCGGCTTCGCTGCCGGCGCTGTGCAGGAAAGCGTCAACACTGGTGGTTTCGTTCCCGTGGCGATCATGGCCGATCTCGACGGCGTCTACGGCTACACCATGCAGATCATCGTCCCGCCTGACTCCGACATCGAGTCGCTCGAAGACCTCGCGGGCCGCCAGCTTGCCTTCGTGAGCCCCACCTCCAACAGCGGTTTCAAGGCGCCCTCCGCGCTGCTCTACGCCGAACTCGGCCTCAGGGCCGACAAAGACTACCAGACCGCCTTCTCCGGTGGGCACGACAACTCGGTCCTGGGCGTGGTCAACGGCGATTACGAAGCCGCCGCCATCGCCTCCAGCGTCATGCAGCGCATGATCGACCGTGGAGTGCTCTCGTCTGATGACATCCGCATCGTCTACCAGTCGCAGTCGTTCCCGAGCACCGCTTACGGTTACGCTCACAACCTCGAGCCGGAACTGGCCGCCAAGATCCGCGACGCGTACCTTAGCTTCGACTGGGAGGGCACGAAGCTCACCGCCGAGTTCGCCGACGTTGATCAGTGGATCCCCATCGACTACAAGGTCGACTGGAAGGTCCTTCGCGACATCGCGGCAGCAAGTGCGGAGCTGGAGGACTGAGAATATCCTGAGCATCAGCAACCTCACCAAGCAGTACGGCCGGGGTGAAGTCGCCTTGCGCGACGTGAGCCTGGAGGTTCCCCCCGGCCAGGTGATGGCCCTCATCGGCCCATCCGGAGCCGGCAAGAGCACGTTGATCCGCTGCATCAACAGGCTGGTGGAGCCGTCCAACGGCACCATCAGCCTTAACGGCCAGGAGCTAACCACGCTGCGCGGTAAGCAGCTTAGGGGCGCCCGGCGGCGGATCGGCATGATCTTCCAGGAGCACGCTCTGGTCGACCGGCTGACCGTGATGGAGAACGTGCTGTCCGGTCAGCTGGGCTACACCGGATTCTGGCGCAGTCAACTGCGCCGCTTCCCGCAACCCGTGATAACGCGGGCCTTCGAACTGCTCGACCGCGTGGGCATAACCGAACACGCCGACAAGCGCGCTGACCAGCTCTCCGGTGGTCAGCGCCAACGCGTCGGCATCGCTCGCGCGCTACTGCAGAACCCCGAGTTTCTGCTGGTCGACGAACCCACCGCCAGCCTCGACCCTAAGACCTCACGCCAGATCATGCGTCTGCTGCTCGAGTTGGCCAACGAGCACGGCCTCAGCGCCATCATCAACATCCACGACGTACCACTGGCGCAGATGTTCGTGGAGCGGATCGTGGGCCTGAAGGACGGCCAAGTAGTGTTCGACGGCCCCACTCCCGAACTAACGTCCGACGTGCTCACCACCATCTACGGCGAGGAAGACTGGGCCCCGAAACAGGCCGAGTCCGACGAAGTGGACGATGAAGACGAAGAACCCGCGCGAGTAGTCGCCTCATGACCAGCGCCACAGCAGTTCGTCGCTGGTCACCGGCGCCGATCATCAGGAACCCGTGGCTGCGCTGGGGCGTGGTCATCGGCAGCGTCACCTACCTCTACCTGGCTCTCTCGACGCTAAATATCAACTGGGAGCGAGTGGTTCTCGGCTGGGAGCGAGCCCGCGTACTGTTCGCCGGTTTTCTCACCCCCGACTTCTTAAGCCGCGGCGGCGCTATCTACTCCGGAATGCTAGAGAGCCTCGGGATGACCGTCGTGGCAACGGTGCTCGGAATAGCCATCTCCATCCCGTTCGCCTTCGGCGCGGCCCGTAACATCTCGTCATTGCCCGTCTATCTTCATCGTTATCTCACGCAGCTTCCAGGAGATCGTCATCGCCATCCTGTTCGTGGTGATGGTCGGCTTCGGACCTCTCGCCGGAACCCTCACGCTGGCTTTCGCCTCGATCGGTTTCCTCGGCAAGCTTCTCGCTGAAGCTATCGAAGACATCGACCACCGACAGCTCGAAGCTATCCGCGCTACCGGCGCCAACTGGTTCCAGTTGATGGGTTACGGCGTGATTCCGCAGATCAAGCCGCGCTTCGTCGGCCTCTCGATGTACCGCATGGACATCAACTTCCGTGAATCGTCGATCCTGGGAATCGTCGGCGCCGGCGGCATCGGCGGCGCGCTCGACACCTCCATCTCCCGCTACGAGTACAGCACCACCGCCGCGATCATCATCCTTATCGTCGTCTTCGTCCTATTGGCCGAGTTCATCTCGGGCAAAGTCCGCATGAGGCTCCAGTAATGCCTGTGAAAGAGCAGGGCGGGGAGCGCCTGTGGCAGAAGCGCACCGCTCGAGAGTCGCTCCTGAACTGGTTCATGCTGTTCGTCGGACTTGTCATCACCTTGATCAGCGTGCGCTTCATCTCGGGCCATACCATCTGGATGTTCGTATGGGACGCGCCTGAGCAAGCCGCCGACCTCATCTCGCGCATGTTCCCGCCAAGTTGGGGTTACGCCAACCGCTTATGGGGCGCCCTGTGGGACACCATCAACATAGCTACCTTAGGCACTCTGCTGGCCATCGTGGTCTCGGTGCCGATAGCCTTCCTGGCGGCGCGCAACACCACCCCCCACCCCATCGTGCGCAACGTCGCGCTGCTCATCATCGTCTTCTCGCGCTCGGTCAACGCGCTCATCTGGGCTTTGCTGCTCGTCAGCGTGATCGGCCCCGGCGTTCTCGCCGGCATAATCGCTATCGGGCTGCGCTCGATAGGCTTCGTCAGCAAGCTTCTCTACGAAGCCATCGAGGAGATAAACCCACGCCCGGTCGAGGCCCTCACCGCCACCGGCGCGAGCGGAGCGCAGGTCACCAGTTACGGCATCGTGCCGCAGATAATGCCGTCCTTCGCCGGCACCTCCGTTTACCGCTGGGACATCAACATCCGCGAATCGACCATCGTCGGCCTGGTGGGCGCGGGCGGCATCGGCTTGCAACTCGACGGCGCCATCGCCTCACTGCAGTGGTCGCGCGTAACCATCATCTTCATCCTCATCCTCGCCTTAGTCGTCATCAGCGAATGGGCGTCGGCCGCCGTCAGGAAGGCCATAGCGTGAGCGTCGCTAGCAGTGCTAGCGGCGCTAGTGGTGCGGTCGCCACGACACCGAAGGCGGCCCGATGAGCGGTTCGGGTCCGGGAGTTGCCGTGGTCAGCGCGGCTCCAGTGCAGGCGCTGTTGGCCATGGAAACTTTCTTCTTCGATCTTGATGGCTGTATCTGGTTCGGTGATGAGCTGGCGCCGGGCGCAGCCGAGCTGGTGCAGGCTTTGCGCGACGTCGGGCGGCATGTGTGCTTCGTCAGCAACGTCACCGGAACCACCGCTGAGTTAGTAGCGGAGAAGCTAACTAGACTTGGCATCCCCACCAAGGAAGCCGACGTGCAGACGCCGTTCTCCATCCTGCATCTCCACCCCTTGGTGCGCACGCACCAGCCCGCCTTCGTGCTCGGCAACCAGGTGATCCGCGACGCCATCGACCAAGCCGGCATAGCGATGACCGATGATGTTGAGCTCGCCAAGCTGGTGATCGTCAGTCGCGACACCGACCTCAGCTACCAGGACCTAGCCGAGGCGAGCCAACCGCTCTACCGCGGCGCGCCCCTGCTGGCACTGAACCTCGACGCGCGCGTTCCCATCGCCGAAGGGGTGTACGTGCCTGGCAACGGCGCCATCGTGGCTGCGCTCACCACTGCGACCGGTGCGCACATGGAAGCCATCGGCAAACCCGCCACGTTCTTCTTCGATCAGGCGCTGGAGCGCTTCAACGCCGAGCGCGGCAGCACCGTGATCGTCGGCGACACCATCGACTCCGACATCGCCGGCGGCGTGGCCGCCGGTTTGCTGACGGTTCACGTTGGACCCAACGACCACTCACTCGAGAAGCGCCCGGCCGTGCCGGACATCAGGGTCGTTGACCTGCTGGAGTTGGGGCGGTTGCTGGAGGTGTGAGGCGGGCGGGAGCGCGCGTTACCTCCCTGCCAACCGATCATCGAACGTGAACAGGAGCGGTTCGGATATGCTCACCGTTGCGAAGCGTGGGTGAGCTGGGTTTAGCAGGAGGTTGCGCTCGAGCGGTACCACCACGCTGGGAACCGACAGTGCGACGCTAACCGACCTTGATAACCAGCCGTCCCCGAGCGAGCGCGCCTCCAGGCTCACCGGTCGCGCTCGCCAGGATGGCGGAAGCTCCTGATCTGCCACCGTGCGAACGTCTTCGTCAGGTACCTCGACGCGGAACGCCACGTACTCCCGCTCGAAGCGCCGGCGGTCGGCATGGACGAGTGATTCGAGCGCCGCTAGCGATAGCGTGGAGCTGGCGTAGATTACGGCAATTCCCGGACTGTTCCAACGGCCCCCGAAAAGGCGAGCTCCCTCGCCCGAGAAGGCGGCTGCGCGGGCGCTATGTGGCGGCCGGGTCAGGCGCCAACCGACCATTACGCCTTCATTACGCTGGTCAACTGTAGACGCCGTAGGCGATACGACCCAACAAGTCCTCGACCTCGCGGGCGCCTATCTCGGTGTCGGCGAACGACAGCGGCGGAACCTTGCCGAGACTCAGGTTGGCGCTGCGCATCCAATCGGCTGCGTCGGCGGCGTCGCCGAAGACCTCCTCGGCGCTAGCCAAGAGTCGTGCGATCCGCAGAACATGCTCGCTCTCGTCTGTCAACAATCGCCCGGCTCGCTTGCGGCGCAGCAAGGTGCTGGCGCTGATGCCAGACACGCTGGCTAGATGACTCTCGGTAACACCAAGCGCCACAGCTAGCGCCTCGAAAGTGGTCGTCGGTAGCCCGGCCTTGACAGCCGCGATGAGCTCGCGCGGATCTGCGGACGTAAGGCCGAGATCGTGCAGCACGCTTGCCACGGGAACACCACGGTCCACCGCTTTAGTTAGCGCTGAGCCGATCGGGGAGGACCCTGTGGCAATAGCGCTCGGACTAGCGATCGAGTCCTTCATGTGGTCATTCTAGCACATCCAAATGGTGGATCAATCGATCCCGCCACCATCCGCGTGCCTTAGCAAGGGCCCGCGGCTCACCACCGGATCGTCGCTGGGAACGGCCACCATCGCCACCGTGTCGCCTCGAGCGCTAACACCCGGGGCGCGGCGACCGAGCAGGATGCCGTTCTGCTTAGCCTCGAACGGCTGGGGCTCACGCTCCGGTTCCTCGAGGCTGTGGAGCCAACCGAGAAGCTGCCCTTTGACCACCTCGTCGCCAAGGCGCACACACGGCTCGAATATCCCCGCCCGCTCGGTGAGGTAGTAATGGTCGGCGTCGGGAACTTCGAGGAGCCGCGACGGCGGTAGGCCGCGGTCCTCGCAACTCAACGGCTCGCCCTCCAACACGCCGAAGTGCTTCAGCACGTTGCGGATGCCAACCTCGGCGATGTTCAGGGTGTGGGGCTCCAGCGTTCCAGAACCGCCCACCTCCGGGCAAAGGAAGATCTTGCCGCGCGACTCGACCTCATAGTCGAGCAGGCCAGGTCCGCTGAACTCGCGGATGAGGAGGCTGTATGGCGCTCCGAAAGCGCGCATAGCGGCGAAGGTGTCCTCGAACAGGCGCGGGTCGGCCAAGTAATGCATGCTCGCGTACGGCAGGAGTTGCAGCGAGGAGCCGCCCGAGTGCAGGTCGAGCACGACGTCGGTGAGCGGCAGTATCGTCTCGCTCACGTAGTGCGCGATCACCTGCGACATGGTGCCACGAGGGTCGCCGGGGAAGACGCGGTTCAGATCCTTGCTGTCGGCCGGGTTCAGCCGCTCACCGGCGCGCACCGCGAGCGGGTTGAGCACCGGGGTGATGATGACGCGACCGCTCACCTCCTCGGGAGTGAGGGTACGTAGCAGCTTGAGCAGGCTGACCGCCCCCTCGTACTCGCCGCCGTGGGTGCCTGCGTTCAGGAAGACGGTAGGGCCTATGCCGTTCTGGATGACGGCGATGGGGATGAGCACAGAACCCCAGGCCGAGTCGTTGCGTGAATGGGGCACGCGCGCGTAGCCGACCTGCTTGCCTGGCGCGCTGAAATCGATCTCGCAGTGAACGGGAGAGAGCATCATGGCTAGCGGACGAAAAGTTCGCGCGGGAAGTTGGTGAGCCGCTCGCTGCCGCTGTCAGTGATGCGGATGGTTTCGGTGCAGCCCACGCCGCCCTTGCCGGGGATCTGCACCCACGGCAGCAGGTGCAACGTCATGTTGGCCTGGAGCGGGCGATGCTCGTTGGCTTTGACGCTCAATATCTGCCCCTCGCCCCAGTCGGGCGGCACCGCGATGCCCACCGAATACGCCACCCGCGAAGCTTGGGTGCCGCCGAAGCCCGAGGCGGAGATGAGGTCGCGGGCCACGGCGTCGACCTCGCTGGCGATTGCGCCCGGCCGGATGGCCGCGATGCAGGCGTCGAAGGCGTCGAGCACCACCTGGAAGGCGTGCTTGAGTTCGGGGTCGGGCTCGCCCACCACGCAGGTGCGCATCATGGGCGCGTGGTAGCGGCGCTGGCAGCCCGCCAGCTCCAGGAACACGCTGTCGCCGCGGTTCAGCTCGCGACCTCGCCAGGTAGCGTGGCCGATGGCGCCCCGCTCGCCTGAGGCCACGAATGGCACGATCGACGGCCACTCGCTGCCAGCCTTGGTCATCGCATAAAGCATGTCCGCCGCTACGTCGTTCTCACTGGCGCCCTCGGCGACCGCCTCAACGCCCGCTCGCATGCCGGCCTCGGTGCTGCGAGCCGCCTTGCGCATGAGTTCAACCTCTAGCTCCGACTTGATAAGGCGCCCCTGCTCGACCATCCCCGAGCAGTCGACGAAACTGCTGCCCTGCAGGTAGCCGAACAGGCGCTCCTGCTGGGTGGCGGTGAAGAACCAGCAGTCCTTCTCGAAGCCGAGGACCTCGCCCGCCCAGCCGAAATCGCGCACCCGCGCCGCCAACACTGCCATGGCGTCCTCGTCGTCCTGATAGGCGAGGTTGTGCTCGATCCAGCTATAGGCGTCCACGCCGCTCACCTCCAGGAAGCGCGACACCGTCACGGCTTCACCCTCGAGCGGCACGATGAGGCACTGGAACCAGTAGTGGCCGGGGCTCTCGAAGCCGGTGAGGTAGGTGATGTTCTCCGGCGTGGTCACCAGCAGAGCGCCCACGCCCTGCGCGGCCATGCGGGCGCGCAGCTCGGATAGGCGACGTTCGTACTCATGCATCGGGAAGGTCAGATCTGCGCGTTGCCTCATGGCCGCTCTCCTCCTAGGTTTCGCCCCGCTGCGGTTGACAAATCCCGCGGCGGGTGACTAAACTGGCGACACAGTTGTATACAACTCAGCTTCGAGTTGCATTCTAATGCGTGAGGCGCGGGCCGGTCAATAGTGTAGGCACCGCCAGCTCAGCGCGAGGAAGGGTCTAGGAGCTCAGTGAAGCAATTAACCTCCAACGCCAGCGCGCCGCAGGCGTCAGCCGTCGAGCTGAGCCGGCCTGGGGAGATCTACGACGAGCTGCGCGACCGCATAGCGCTCCTCATCTACCCACCCGGCACCTTCCTAAGCGAGAACAAGCTGGCCGCCGAGTTCGGCGTGAGCCGCACGCCGATCCGTCAGGTGCTGCAGCGGCTCGAGTTCGACGGCTTGGTCGAGATCAAGCACGGTGTGGGCACGCTGGTGTCCCCCATCGACTTCGAGTACCTCGCGCAGGTATACGCCCTCAGGCTCAAGCTCCTCGACCTCATCGCCGAACTGTCACCCCCCGAGGTGTCGGACGCCGACCTCGTCATACTCGAGGAGCTGATCGCACAGGCGCGGGAGTTGGCGGACGGAGAGCCGCGCCCCGCCGAGCTATCGCAGCTATACACCCGCTTCAGCGGTGAGCTCATGCGCGCCATCGGCAACCGGCCACTGCGAGAGATAACCGAGCGCCTCTTCTACCAGACGCACCGCGTGTGGCTGCAACTCCTACCGACTCTGAAGTGGAGCGAGGAGGTTGGCAGCGTGGTCGAGGAGTTCAGCACCGTCTACTCAGCGCTGCGTGAGGGCGACATGCCGCGCGTGGCCCAGGTGCGGCGTCAGCACTTCGGGGCGGTCCTGCAGCGCATCAACGAACATCTGAAAGAGCTCGAGTTGCTCCCGGAGAGCAGTTCGTTGGTCAACGGCCTCGACCGCTCGAGGCTGACGGGACCGGAAAGGAGATAGGCCGTGAAGATGCTTCTAGCCGACGGCTGGACCAAGGGCGAAGTGAGTACAGAGGTGCGGAATCCTGAGGATGGCAGCCTTGTCGACACGGTGCCACTGGCGAGCGCGGCCGACATGACGCGCGCCATCGACGCTGCCGTGGCAGCCGCCGAGGTGGCGCGCAAGCTGCCGGTGCACGCCCGCATGGCAGTGCTAACCCGCGCCGCGCAGACCGTCGAGGACGAGCACGAGGAGTTCGCTCGCACCATCGCCCTCGAGGGAGTGAAGACCATCCGCGAGGCGCGCAAGGAGGTCACGCGCGCCATCGACACGTTGCGCATCAGCGCCGAGGAGGCGCGCCGTTTACAGGGCGAGACCATCCGCTTCGACCAGATGCCAGGCAGCGAGAACCGCAGCGGCTACTATCGGCTCGAGCCGGTGGGCGTCGTCGGTGCCATCACGCCCTACAACGATCCCCTCAACCTCGTGGCTCACAAGGTCGGCCCGGCCATCGCGGCGGGCAACGCGATAATCCTTAAACCCGATTCGCAGACGCCCCTTTCCGCGCTCAAGTTGGCCGCCGCCGTGCACGGAGCCGGGCTTCCCGACGGGATACTGCAGGTGATCACCGGCAAGGGCAGCGACATCGGCGGGGTGCTGGTGGCCGACCCGCGCGTGCGGCTCATCTCCTTCACGGGTGGCAAGTCGACCGGTGAACGCATCGTGCGCGAGGCGGGCCTGAAGAAGATAAGCATGGAGCTTGGCAGCAACGCGCCGGTCATCGTCATGCCAGACGCCGACCTCGATTTGGCGGTGGCTTCTTGCGTCAGCGGTGCTTTCTGGGCCGCCGGGCAGAACTGCCTGCACGTGCAGCGTTTGCTCGTCCACCGCGACGTGTATGCCGAGTTCTCGCAGCGCTTCGTGGCGGCGGCCGAGAACTACCGTTTGGGCCCGAAGCTAGACGACGAGACCGACATGGGGCCGCTCATCAGCGAAGCGCACGCGCGCAAGGTCGAGCGCCTGGTGGAGCGGGCCGTTGCGGACGGAGCGCAGCTCCTCACCGGCGGTTCGCGCGACGGCAGCAGCTACGCGCCCACGGTGCTGACTGGGGTGCCCGACGACGCCGAACTGGCGAAGGACGAGGTGTACGGACCCGTGACATTGCTGCGCCAGATCGACTCCCTCGATGAGGCCATCAGGGTCGCCAACGACGTGGATTACGGTCTGCAGGCGGGCATCTTCACCCGCGACCTGGATAGCGCCCACCACGCTATCAGCGAGCTGCGCTACGGAGGCGTGATGATCAACGACAGCAGTGATTACCGCATCGACGCCATGCCTTTCGGGGGCTTCAAGGGCTCTGGCCTGGGCCGCGAGGGCGTAGCCTTCGCCATCCAGGAGATGACCGAACCCAAGCTGGTGTGCTTCCTACACAACTCTCGTGGGGCCGATGGTGCCTCCTGAGGCCCTGACGCAGCCTGTAGGCGGCGCTCCCGCTACCGGCGTATCGCCCGGCCAGCCTGCGCCTAGTGGGGTGCCCGAACCGATCGTGGTGTTCGACAAGGTGCGCAAGACCTACGGTGACCTGGTGGTGCTCGACGACCTCGACTTCCATGTGGCTCCCAACGAGAAGGTGGCCATCATCGGCCCGTCGGGTTCGGGGAAGACCACCATCCTAAGGGTGCTGATGACGCTGGTGAAACCCACCGGCGGCGTGGTTCGTGTCGGCGGCGAGCCGCTGTGGCATCAGGAAGTGAACGGCAAGCTGGTGCCTGCCAGCGATAGGCACCTGCGCAAGGTGCGCGGCAAGATCGGCATGGTGTTCCAGCACTTCAACCTGTTCCCCAACATGAACGTGCTGCGCAACGTCACCGAAGCGCCGATGCACGTGAAGGGCCTGTCGCGCAGCGACGCGAAGGAGCGGGCGCGCGAACTGCTCGACACGGTGGGTCTGGGCGACAAGCTCGAGCACTTCCCGGGCCAGCTCTCAGGCGGGCAGCAACAGCGGGTGGCCATCGCCCGCGCCCTGGCCATGGACCCAGACGTGCTGCTCCTGGACGAGGTGACCAGCGCCCTCGACCCCGAACTGGTCGGCGAGGTGCTGAATATCCTGCGCAAGCTCGCTCACGAGACGCAGATCACCATGCTCATAGTCACGCACGAGATCGGCTTCGCTCGCGACGTCAGTGACCGCGTGGTCTTCTTCGACAAGGGCCGAGTGGCGGAGGAGGGGCCGCCCAGCCAGATCTTCACCAACCCCCAGAACCCCCGCACCCAAGGGTTCCTGAAAGCCGTGCTGCAGCATTGAGCCTAGTGAGCAACCCGTTGGACGCGCCGGCCAGCGGGCCCACCCAGCAGGACGTCTTCGCAGCGCGGCGCCGCATCGCGGGCACCGCCCGGCGGACACCGTTGGTTCTGGCTGAGCAGCTCTCGTTAGAACTCGGCGGCAACGTGCATCTCAAGCTCGAGTCGCTGCAGCCGACCGGCTCGTTCAAGGTGCGCGGCGCGGCCAACCGCCTCCTGGCGTTATCGGGCGAGGAGCGCGAGCGCGGCGTCGTGGCCGTCTCGACCGGCAACCACGGCCGCGCCGTGGCGCACGTGGCCCGGCTGCTGGGCGTGCGCGCCACGGTGTGCATCTCGACGGGCGTGCCGGCCAACAAGGTAGCGGCTTTACGCGCGACCGGCGCCGAGATCGTGATATTCGGCGCGAGCCAGGACGAAGCCGAGGTGAAGGCCCAGGAGCTCCGCGCGGAGCGTGGCCTCACGCTGGTTCACCCCTTCGACGATGCGCTGGTCATCGCGGGTCAGGGCACCATCGGCCTCGAGTTGCTCGAGGACCTGCCGGAGATCGACACCGTGTTGGTGCCACTGTCGGGCGGGGGCCTGGTGTCCGGCGTCGCGGTGGCGCTCAAGGCCGCCAACGCCGCGGTTCGAGTCGTGGCGGTCTCGGCTGAGGCCGCGCCGGTGATGGTGAGGAGCATCGAGGCGGGAAGGCCGCTCCAGCTGCCCGAGGAAGGCACCCTGGCCGACAGCCTCCGCGGCGGCATCGGCCTAGATAACCGCCTCACCTTCCGCCTCGTACGCGAACTCGTCGACGAGCACGTCACGGTGAGTGAGGACGAGATAGCGGAGGCGTTGCGCTTCCTGCTGCTACGCGAGCAGTTGGTGGCTGAGGGCGCTGCGGCGGTGGGGGTCGCTGCGTTGCTGAGTGGTCGTGTGAAAGCGTGCGGTGCTACGGCGGTGGTGGTGAGTGGGCGCAACATCGATATGACTGCGTTGCTGGAGCTGACGCGCGAGAGCAGCACCTGAGGAATGGAAGTAACGCTATGGAAGTGACGCTATGGAAGTGACGCTATGGAAGTGACGCTGGTTCGCGAGGAGGAGTTGCGCCGCGTGATCGGCCTCGACAAAGAGGGCCTGGAGGCCATCGCCGAGGGCTTCGCCAAGCTATCGAGCGGCGAGGTGGTGCAGCCGCCCATCATGCACTTCGATATCCCCGAGAACCGCGGCGAGGTCGACTTGAAGGGCGCTTACGTGCGCGGGCTGGACAGCTTCGCCCTGAAGCAGTCCTCCGGCTTCTTCGAGAATTACAAGCGTGGCCTGCCGAGCGCCAGCGGCCTGATGGTGGTGGTGTCGAGCGAGACGGGCGTGCCACAGGCGGTGCTGCTCGACAACGGCTACCTCACCGACCTGCGCACGGGCCTAGCCGGCGCGGTTGCTGCCAAGCTACTTGCCCCCTCGACGGTGACCACGGTGGGCATCCTCGGCTCAGGGGCGCAGGCACGCTTCCAGCTACGGGCGCTGGGGTTGGTGCGTGAGTTCACCCGTGTGCTGGTTTACAGTCCCCAACGCGAGCATGCTGAGCGTTACGCCGCCGAGATGAGCGCCGAGCTCGGCCGAGAGGTGACGGTAGCCAGCGCCGAGGACGTCGTCAGGAACAGCCAACTGGTGGTGAGCACCACCCCAGCGCGCGCGCCTGTGATCTTTGGCGAATGGCTGCACCCGGGCCTGCACATCACGGCGGTAGGCGCCGACGCCCCGGCCAAGAACGAGCTGGAACCATCTGTCTTTGCTGGCGCGGACCTCGTCGTCTGCGACCACCGTCCGCAGTGCTTCCAGCAGGGTGAGCTGCGAAGCGCCGTGGCGGCGGGGGTCTTGTCGCCGGACGCCCCCGTGGCCGAGCTCGGCGAGCTGGTGGCCGGGACCCGGGAGGCCCGCTCGGATGAGCGCCAGATCACCGTCTGCGACCTCACCGGCACGGGCGTTCAGGACACGATGATCGCGCGATTGGCGTTGGAGCGGGTGCGGACGGCATAGGCCGTTGCCTGGCCCCGGGTGGTTCGCGCCCTCGAGCGTGGAGGTCAACATCGATTTCGTGTCGTTGCAGCGCGTTTCTACGATGTACGAACTGTAGATCGACGATGAACGAACACCTATCGTAATTCTGCGCTATAACGGGAAAAAACGCGCTCAGCATCGCCTAGGCAGTAATCCTAAACCGGCCACTATCCCAACAAAAGCGAGCCCACTGTCAAGCACCAGAGCCGGATCCCCGACCCTCAAGCTGACAGTAGCAGCTGACCTTGACAACGGAAACTGTCTAGCAGTAAAATTACAGCATGCTTGCACAGCCGCTCACCTCACAACGCGAAGGCATCTGGAACCTCCAGGAGTTCGTCGAGGTTGCCAATGCGCTGCTGCCGGCGTACCTACCCAAGGAGGCCAGCGGGCGGGCGGCTGAGGATGTGAACGCGCGGCTGGTGCGTTACTACTCCACCGAAGGCCTGCTTCCCGAGGCGCGCCGCGAAGGTCGCGAGGCGCGTTACGTCTATGAGCACCTCCTCGCGCTCATCGCCGTGCGCAAGCTGCTCGCCGAGGGGTTCGGCAGTAGCGCCATCAAGCAGGTGATCGACGGACGCTCCCAGGCGGAGCTGGAAGGGCTGCTAGAGGGCCAGGTGCGCATGGAACTCGTCCCGTCGGGCCCCACGCCACCGGGCGGGGTCAGCCGCGAGGAGTTCCTACGCCAGGTGCGGGCACGCGCTGGGCTCGATGGCGCACCGAGTGCCAAAACCCAAGCAGTCAGCCGCAAAACGCAATCGAGCCAGCAAGCCACCACCTCGCTCGGACTCGATTCGATCTTCACCGAATCTACCTGGACGCGGATAAGGCTCCTCGATGGGCTCGAACTCAACGTCCGCGACGACTTCGTGCTTCCCACCAACCGTCTCGGCGACGAGCATCTCACCCAGCTACTCAAGGTGGTGTTGCTGCAGTTCGAGCAGGGCCGCAAGGACAAGCCATGAGCGCCTCGTAAGCGCCGCGGGGCGCGCCGCACCACGTGGCGCAGGCGCGCGCCCAGAAACGATCGCCAAACAACCGTAAGCAGCAACGAGCCCGAGGGCCGACCTCGGAGCCGAAGGGGGACCTCATGTCCAAAAATAATCCCAACGAAGCCAGCGACAAAGCCGCCCAGCACGGCACTACCCCAGCGTCCTTACCGCGCCCTAGCCTGGGCATCGTGGCCGCCAAGCCCGGCTTGCCCCTAGAGGGCGGGGAGCTCGATCTGCTAGCCAACATCGATGTCGACTTCCCTGAACTAGAGGTCGACCGCAAGCCGCTCAACCTGAGCCTCGTCATCGACCGCTCGGGATCGATGAGTGGCGAACCGCTGGAAGGAGCGAAGCGCGCCGCGCAGACGGCCGTTGGCATGCTCATACCTGGCGACTGGGTGTCAGTAGTGACCTTCGATGGCCACGTTGAGGTGCCGGTAGGGGTGGTGCAAGTAACGGACGACCGCCGGCAGATCATGGCGGCGATCGCCGCCATCAACGTGCGTGGCAGCACCAATCTGTACGGCGGCTGGGCCGAAGGGCTGTCGCAGGTGATGGCCTGCCCAGCTACGGACGTGATTAGCCGTGTGGTTCTTCTCAGCGACGGCCGGGCCAACGTGGGCGTCACCGACCGTTCCGCCATAGCTGCGGACGTGGCTCAGGCTAGCGGCCACGGCGTGACTACGACCGCCATGGGCCTCGGGCGCGGTTACGACGAGGTGTTGCTGAGCGCCATTGCTGATGCCGGTCGCGGCAACTACGTCTTCCTGGAGGACGGCAGCGTGACGGTGGAGGCTTTCCAGCAGGAGCTGGCCGGCTTGAGTGCGCTGCGCGGTCGGCGTGTCCGGCTCAGCGCCGAACCGGGTGCCAAGGTCACGTTGGCGTACGCCCCTGGCGCGGGTCAGGTTGCTAGCGGGTTGAGGGCAGACGAAGCTGGCCTGATGCTGCCCGACTTGGTTGCGGGCATGCCGGCCGACCTCCTGGTGACCATGACGCTGCAGCCTGGTGTGAAGGCCGTCAGCCTGACGCTGTCCTGGGACGACGCCATAACCGGCCAACACGACCAGGCGAAGCTAGCGCTTGACCTGCCGCCTCTCAACGCCGCCGCCTTCGCAGCTGCGCCCCTCGATGACCGCGTCCGGGTTGCTCGGCTAACGCAGAGCCTGGCGCATGTGAAGGCGGAACTCGCTTTGGCCGCTGGCCGGGGCGAGCGCGACGCGATCGACGGCCACATCGACACCCTTGCAAAGCTGATAAGCGAACTGCCGATCGGCGAGGAACGTCAGCGCGAAGAGCAAGAGTTGCAGCAACTCCGAAACTGGGTGCAGCAGCAGGACCACGCCATGACGTCGCGAGCCTCCGCGCAATTCTCCCGCGACCGCTTTCGCGGCGCTTCGAAGGAGAAGCGTCACGTCATGTTCGAGAAGGAGATGAAGCTACGCATGCTCAAGGGCCAGGTCTACCAGGAGCACGTACGCGGTGCCGACCACAACGACGGCCAGGTGCTCTTCCAGCAAGAACTCACCAGGCCAGCCGGCGACGTCACCACCGTGCAAGTGGTTCTAGGCGACATAACCAAGCAGCGGGTCGACGCCATCGTCAACTCAACAAGCCGTGGCCTGATGGGAGCGGCGGGCGTCGACGGCGCCATCACCCGCACGGGCGGCCTAGAATTGGCGGCCGCCATGCGCGCCATCGGGTCCCTCGATTACGGCAAGGCGGTCTTCACTCCTGGGTTCATGCTGCCTGCCAGCTTCGTGATCCACACTGCCGCTCAACCGTGGCGGGGGGAGCAAGGGCAGATCGACGTGCTGGAGCGCTGCTACGAAGCAGTATTCACCTTGGCCGCTCAGCTGGGAGTGCGGAGCATCGCCATACCCGCTATCGGCACCGGTCACTACGGTTACCCGGCCGAGCTAGCCGCACAGGTAGCGGCGCGGGCCGCTGAGCGGTGGCTGTCCGGCCACGGCCTTCTCGACCTGATGCGGATAGTGGTGTTCGACGGAGAGACCGCAGCGGCGTACCTGAAGGTCGCGGACGCTCTAAGGCCGGCAGCTTGAACTCTGTGGGGCGGAGCCGTTAACTACGGTTGCGCCCCACGCCGGCGCACTACGGTCGTTCGCGGCCCACTAGGTAGACTTACCGGCGACCAAGGAGACCCGTCATGCCCGGAAGCCCAATGCCTAGAAGAGAACAGCCGCGATGAGCATCCTGCAGAAGCTAATCGGCATGGGGCTGCGTCCCCGCGTCCGTGGCATAGCGCGCGGCCGAAGCCTAGCGGACCTAGTGAGCCGCCTAGAGGAGTCGCGGGACATGCTCACCCCGCGCATCGAGCGGGCCGGCGACACTCCCGGGAACAGAGAGACGCTCAACCATTGGCTGGGTATCGAGCGCTGGAGCCAGAGCCGCATCAAGGTGGCGCAGGGCGGGCAGTTCCAACTCGACGGTTACCGCGGCTACCGCATGCCTGAAGAGTCGTCGTTTGTGGAACTCCAGCAAGGCTTCCAGGCGGCCCGAGCCGCCACCCTCGAGCTGGCCGCCGAATGTGAGCGCAGCGGCTTCGACCCCGACCTGACGATCACCCACAACGATCTGGGCGAGCTAACCGTCCTGGAATGGTTCGCTTACATCGATGATCACTCCCGGCGCGAAGTCATCAGGCTCCGTGGGCAACCAGCTCGCAACCGAGACCAGCCCAAGGGTGAAGCTTGAACCGCACCTTCGCGCTCGGCCTGCTGCTAGCGCTGCTGTCCGCAGCGGCGTTCGGATCTTCAGGCGCGTTCGCTAAGGGACTGCTGCTGGCGGGATGGACACCGGCCGGCGCCGTCACCTGGCGCGTGGCCATCGGCGCGGTGCTGCTGGCAGCGCCAGGCGCCATGGCGATGCGCGGACGCTGGCATCTGCTGCGCCGCAGCTGGCCCAGCGTGGTGCTTTTCGGCATCCTCGCCGTCGCCGGTGTCCAGTTGTCGTTCTTCTTCGCCGTGGAACGCTTGTCAGTAGGGGTGGCGTTGCTGATCGAGTACCTGGCGGTGCTGCTGGTGGTGGTGTGGCTATGGTTGCGGCACGGCCAGCGGCCGCGGCCGCTCACGATTCTAGCGGCAGCGTTGGCCATCGCTGGGCTGCTGTTCGTGCTCGACATCTTCGGTGCGTTCAGCATCGACCTGCTCGGGGTGTTGTGGGGCCTAGTGGCCGCGTTCGGGTTGGCGGGTTACTTCGTGATCTCGTCGGATGAGAGTCACGGCTTGCCGGCGTTGGCGCTGGCGTCGGGCGGCTTGGTTGTGGGTGCCGTGGTGCTGCTCGCCGCTGGCATAGTCGGCTTGGTGCCGATGCGCTGGAACACCGCCGACGTTTTGTTGGCCGGCGCCTACGTTCCATGGTGGCTCGCCATGGCTGCTTTGGGCGTCGTGGCCGCGGCGTTCTCCTACCTCGCAGGAGTGATGTCTAACCGCCGACTCGGTTCGAAGCTGGCCTCGTTCGTGGGTTTATCCGAGGTGCTGTTCGCCGTGCTGTGGGCGTGGCTGCTGCTTGGTGAGCTGCCGGCAGCGGTGCAGCTGTTCGGCGGCGCACTCATCCTGGTCGCGGTGGTGATGATCAAGCTCAGAGATCAGCGCGCCGCTTGTGAGCGAGGAGCCCGCTTAGGACGCTCCCGCTGGACCGCTGCCGCGCTGCTGGCAACGACGCAACGGCGCAACTCGGTTTATCGTCGAGACGTCGCAGCCCACCTGCGCTCACTGCAGTCTGAAAGGAAACCCCTGCATGTCAGAAGCAATCGTCGAGATCCAGTACTGCGTCCCCTGCGGTCACCTCCCGCGCGCCATAGAAGTCCAGAAGTCGATACTCGAACACTTCGGTCGCAATATCGGCGGCGTTAAGCTCAAGACCGGTGGCGACGGCATATTCACCATCGCCGTCAACGGTGAGCAGGTCTACGAGAAGTCGCAGGAGTTCGACTTAGCTAGCCTCATCGCCAGCATCACCGAGCGAACGCAAGCCGCCGTTTAGGCCGCCGCGCGAGTAAGCGGCATCACAACCGCTCCCTGACCGCGAAGCTCTGTAGTCGAGAGGACCTCCGCTGATGGCCGATCCGAGCTACTACCAAGGCGTGCACCCCATCCTCCCCACGGCGTTCTCCGATGACGGCATATTCGACGCCGCCAGCCAACGCCGCTTGATCGAGTTCATGGTCGACGTCGCCGCGCAAGGTGTCGCCATCCTCGGCTTCTTGGGTGAAGCGCACAAGCTCTCGGGCGTGGAGAGGCGGCAGGTGATCGAAGTGGCCACCGACGCGGCGGCCGGACGCCTCAAGGTCCTCGTCGGCGTGCGAGCGCTCGGCACGGCCGGCGCCATAGAGCAGGCAGTGGAGGCTCGTGACTTGGGTGCCGACGCGGTCTTCGCGGCGCCCTTAAACGTTCAGAACGACGCCGTGCTCTACGACTACTACCGCGACCTAGCCGAGCAAGCTGGCGTCCCGGTCATGATCCACGATTACCCCGCCACGTTCGGAACGGTCCTGTCGGCGCCGCTCATTACCCGCCTAGCCAACGAGGTGAAGGGGATCGTCGGTATCAAGGCCGAGGATCCGCCGGTGTTGGTGAAGCTGAGCCACATCCTCAACGGCGCGCCACCTTCGATAGGTACATGCCGCTCATCCGTTACGAGTTCCAACCCAAGATCGGCCTGGCGTTCCGCAAGCACACTTACAAGCAGCGCGGCATCTTCACCAGCGACTTCATCCGGGCGCCGGGCATGAAGCTAGACGACCACTCGCGAAGTGAACTCGAGGAGCTGGTGGCCCGCGTCGGCTTAAGCTTCGACGTTCCCCTGGAGGTAGCTTGATGGATCTAGGTCTACAAGGTAAACGCGCTCTGGTGCTAGCGGCCAGCTCCGGATTAGGTCGCGCCATAGCCGCTCAGTTGGCGGGCGAAGGGGCCCGGGTTGCGCTGTGCTCGCGTGATCTGACGCGAGCCCGAACCGCCGCGGCCGATATCGAGGCGCGAACGGGTCAAGCGGTGATGGGCTTCGAGGCTGACGTGTCCGACCAGCAGTCACTAGAGGAGTTGGTCACGGCCGCAGCCGACACCTTGGGTGGACTCGACCTGCTCGTCTGCAACGCGGGCGGCCCGCCGGCCGGCAACTTCAAGGACGTCGGCGAAGCCGAGTGGACACGCGCTTTCGAGCTCACCCTCATGAGCGTCGTGCGAAGCGTGAAGCTGGCGTTGCCGCACTTCAGCGTGGCCGGTGGGGGAGCAGTGCTGGTGCTGGGCTCGTCCAGCGTGAAGCAACCCATCGGCAACCTGCTGCTTTCGAACGTTTACCGGCCCGCCATCCACGGTTTGGTGAAGCACCTCTCCGAGGAACTTGCGGCGGACGGCGTGCGCGTCAACATGATCTCGCCCGGGCGCATCATCACCGACCGCACCACGCAGCTCGATACCGGGCGCGCTCAGCGCGAAGGCCGCACTCTCGAGGAGGTGCGCGCCGAGGCGGTTTCGCGTATCCCGCTGGGCCGCATGGGCGACCCGGAGGAGTTCGCCAACGTGGCCGTGTTCCTGCTCTCCCAGGCGGCGTCCTACGTGACGGGTGAGAGCATCATCGTCGACGGCGGCATGGTTCGCTCCTTATGAAAGTGCTCATCCCCACCACCATCGAGTTCGCCGCGCCCGAGGGGTCTGACTCGGAAGCACACGGTCCGGAAGGCGTCAGCTACTACCGCTACGACCCGCTAGAACCGGTGCCCAGCCAGCACCGCGACGCCGACGCCATGGTGACGTGGTTCAACACCCCCGAGCAGCTGAAGGACAGCGCCAAGAACATGCCCGGGCTCAAGTGGGTCCAGACGCTCGCTGCCGGCGCCAACAACGTTCTGAACGCCGGTTTCGGCCCGGACGTCATCATCACCAACGGACGCGGGCTGCACGACGCCACCGTGGCGGAGCACACCGTGGCACTGCTACTGTGCGCCGCTCGCCGCCTGCACCTGATGCGCGACGCACAACACCAGCACCGCTGGCCAGGTGAGCTCGGTGGGCTGCAACCTGAGCGCAGCCCGGACGTGCTCACAACCTTGAACGGCGCCAGCGTGCTCATCTGGGGCTTCGGCAGCATCGCTGCCGAGCTGGCGCCGATGCTGACGGCGCTCGGGGCCGACGTCCGCGGCGTGGCGACCAGCGCGGGCAGCAGGGACGGTTTCGAGGTGGTCGCCAGCGCCAACATCGACGACCTGCTCCCGACTACCGACGCGCTGGTGATGATCCTGCCGGCCGTGGCGGCCACCCAAAACGCCCTGGACGCGCGGCGTTTGGGTCTGTTGCCGCGTCACGCCTGGGTGGTGAACGTCGGCCGCGGCGACTCCATCGACTCCGACGCCCTCGTAACAGCGCTGACCGAGGAGAGTATCGGCGGCGCCGCTCTAGACGTGTTCAAGGACGAGCCCCTACCAGCGAGCTCACCACTATGGGCGTTCAGAAATGTCATCATCTCACCCCACGCGGCTGGCGGGCGACCCATCGGAGCCGAAACACTCGTCACGGAGAACGTAAGACGGCTGCTAGCCGGCGAGAAACTCAAGAACACCGTGGACCGCGCCAAGGGTTACTGACAAGGACTGCTGACAAGGACTACTGACAAGTACTACCGACTCGGCCGCCGGTGAGTTCACCCCCTACGCGAACATCGTGCTGGTGGCGGGAGTAGTTATCTGACGTGCTGCGCCTTCGAGGGTCTTGCCCGGTAACGGTGCCCTAGGCGGTCGCGGCCCTATGCTGGTGGTATGCCGCAACCCAAGAGTAACCTTGTCTACTTCGACGGCTACTGCCCGTTCTGCAGTGACGCCGCGCGCCTGATCGAGCGGCTCGACTGGCTAGGGAAGTTCGAGGTGGTGTCGTTCCGGCATGACGACTCGTTCTTGGGGGCCGGAGTGACGATGGAGGCGCTCGAACGCGAGATGCACGTTGTGGCCGCCGGACGGGTCTCCGCTGGTTTCGACGCAGTGATGGCGATAAGTACTCGCTTGCCGCTGCTGTGGCCGCTGGTGCCGGCGTTCTGGTTTGCGAAGCTGACGGGGATCGGTGGCTGGCTGTACCGGTTCTTAGCCGAGCGGCGCATCATCGTCGCGGACGGAAGTAGCTGCGCTAGCGCGCCCGCGGGTGAATGCGGCGCGCCGCCCACGCTTGAGTGAGCGGCGCGTTGCTGCGGTCACGCTGAACCGCCAAAGTCAACTCTTCAGTTAACTGCCTCCCGTCAGGCCCTCACGACCCCCTTGTCGTTGCTGGCAGGCTGCGCGTCGTCGCTAGTGCTTTGGCGCCCTTTCACCTTCGGCTGCGGCCCGTGCTCCAGGGCGGCGTGGGCGGCCGCCAGGCGCGCGATGGGCACCCGGAAGGGCGAGCAGCTCACGTAGTCGAGGCCGTACTGGTGGCAGAGGTGGATCGATGCTGGATCGCCGCCGTGCTCACCGCAGATGCCGACCTCGAGGCCCGGGCGAGCGGTGCGGCCGAGCTCGGTGCCGATCTCTATGAGCTTGCCGACACCAGCCGCGTCGATGGTCGTGAACGGGTTCTCGTCGAGGATGCCGTGCTCGAGGTAGTGCATCAGGAAGCTCTTCTCGGCGTCGTCGCGGGAGATCCCGAAGGCAGTCTGCGTCAGGTCGTTGGTGCCGTAGCTGAAGAACTCGGCCTCGGCGGCCAGTTCGTCGGCCACGAGGGCGGCGCGGGGGACTTCGATCATGGTTCCGAACTGGTAAGCGATCTCCATGCCCTGCTCGGCCATGACCAGCTTGGCTTCCTCTTCGAGGGCCTTCTTCTGGCTGCGTAGCTCGTTGATGTGCGCAACGAGAGGAATCATGACTTCCGGCTGCACGTCGATGCCTTCGCGCTTGACGGCGCACGCGGCCTCGAAGACTGCCCTGACTTGCATCCTCGTCAGCTCGGGGATGATGATGCCGAGGCGCACGCCTCGGGTGCCCAGCATGGGGTTCACCTCACGCAGCTCGGTCACCCGCACCAGATGGTCCTGCTTGCGGCGGATAAGGTCGAGCGCGTCGTTCATCTCCTCGATGCTGTTGAAGTGCTGGAGCTTCAACTTGAGGTCGGCCAAGTCGCTGGCGAGTTCGTCGTGCGGGGGCAGAAACTCGTGCAGCGGCGGGTCGATGAGGCGGATGATGACCGGTAGGCCGCTCATCGCTCTGAACAGGCCCTCGAAGTCGCTGCGTTGCAAGGGCAGCAACGCCGCCAGCGCTTCGGCGCGGTCGGTGGGGTTCTTGGCCATGATCATCTTCTGAACGATCTCGAGCCGCCCAGTTTCGAAGAACATGTGCTCGGTGCGGACCAAGCCCAGGCCCTCGGCGCCGTAGGCGCGGGCGCGTTCGGCGTCGGCCGGGTAATCGGCGTTGGCGCGCACGCCCATGGTGCGGATCTCGTCCGCCCATGACAGCAGCTTGGTCAGGTAGGGGTTGTCGATGTCCGGGATGATGGTAGGCACCTGGCCCAGGTAGACGTCCCCGAGGGTGCCGTCGATCGAGATGAACTCGCCCTCCTTGATGGTGAGGTCGTCGATGGTCATCTCGCGCTTGTCGAGGTTGATTTTCAGGGCGGCCACGCCGACCACGGCGGGCTTACCGAACTGCCGCGCCACGAGCGCGGCGTGACTGGTGCGCCCACCCGAGCTGGTCAGGATGCCGCGCGCTGCCAGCATGCCGTGCACGTCGTCCGGCTTGGTCTCCGGCCGGACCATGATGACGTCACGACCGTCATTCTCCCAGCGCTCGGCCGTGTCGGCATCGAACGCGATCACGCCCACGGCTGCGCCCGGCGAGACGTTGAGTCCGCCTGCCAGCCTATGCGCTTCCTGGCGCGCGCTCAGCTCGAACTGCGGGTGCAGGAAGTAGTCGACCTGCTCCGGCCTGACCCGACCGACCGCCTCCTTAGGCTCGATCATGCCTTCCTCGACCATGTCGACGGCTATGCGCACCTCGGCCTGCGCGGTGCGCTTGCCGTCGCGCGTCTGGAGAATCCACAACTTGTCGTGCTCGACCGTGAACTCCATGTCCTGCATGTTGCGGTAGTGGCGCTCGAGCCGCTTGGCGATGGCTTCGAACTCCTTGTACACCACTGGCATTATCTCGGCCAGTTCCTCCAGCGGCTGAGTGGCGCGGATGCCCGCCACCACGTCCTCGCCCTGGGCATTGACCAGGAAGTCGCCTTCCAGCTTGTTCTCGCCGGTCGTGGCGTTGCGGCTCATGGCGACTCCGGTGGCGCAGTCGTCACCCATGTTCCCGAACACCATGACCTGGATGTTCACGGCGGTTCCCAAGTCGTGACGGATACCGGCGGCGTTGCGGTAGTCGATCGCGCGCTTGCCGTTCCACGACCGGAAGACGGCCTCGGTGGCGAGCCTTAGCTGGTCGAGCGGCTCATCGGGGAAAGCTTCGCCGGTGTAGGTGCGGACGATCTCCTTGAACTTGCGGGTGATCTCCTTCCAGTCGGACGCCCCCATCTCGGAGTCGATCTTGACGCCCAGAGCTTTGCGACGGGCCGTGATGACGGCCTCGAAGACCTCGTCCGGCACGCCCAGAACGACGCTGCCGAACATCTGCACCAGGCGCCGGTAAGAGTCGTAGACGAAGCGCGGGTCGGAGGTGAGCTCTATGAGGCCGCTAGCTACCTCGTCGTTGAGTCCGACGTTGAGGATGGTATCCATCATCCCCGGCATCGAGAACTTGGCGCCGGAACGGCACGAGATGAGCAGCGGCTGCTTGGGGTCGCCGAACGACTTCCCGGTTTGCTCCTCTATGTGCTGCATGGCATCGAGGGTCTGCTGCCACAGGCCCTCCGGGAACTCGTTGCCGCCAGCCAAGTAGGCGTTGCAGCCTTCGGTCGTGACGGTGTAACCGGGTGGAACGGGAACGTCGAGCCGAGTCATGTCGCCAAGGTTCGCCCCCTTGCCGCCTAGTAACGCCCGAGCGCCGTCCCAACTTCCGGCCAACTTTTCGGCATCGCCAACTTCTGAGAACAGGTAGACCCACTTCTTGCTCATTGCGACCCCTCTCCGGGCGCGATGGCCGATATGGCTCTTGCCTGTCGAACAACGCGTCCATACGTATCAATCCTAGCTTCACCTTCAGCGGCTCGGTAAGTGGCGGTTGTCCTTAAGTTCCACAGGTACGCCCAAGGCGCAAACGCGCCCCTAAGATAAGGATGACAACCCACGATATGAGGAGGCAAGCACATGGCCACAGCTCAGAACCCGGAGAACGTGCCCGACTTGGTGAACGACGGCGTAGCCCTCGAGGCATTGGAGGACGGAGGCATGCTGCTGGGTCAGGCTGACGGTGACAAGGTCCTGCTCGCCCGCCAGGGCAGCGAGGTGTTCGCCGTCGGCGCCAAATGCACCCACTACGACGGCCCGCTTCACAAGGGGCTGATGGTGGGCCACACCGTCCGCTGCCCGTGGCACCATGCCTGCTTCGACCTGCGCACCGGCGAGGCGCTGCGTGCGCCGGCCTTGAAGCCTATCGCCCGCTGGCACGTCGAGCAGAAAGACGGCCGGTGGTTCGTAGCCGGCAAGCAGAAGCTATCGGCCCTCGAGTCCACGCCAAGCAGCCGCGAGGCGCTGGAGGAGTCACACCCCGCGAACATCGTCGTGGTCGGCACCGGCGCTGCCGGTGGCGCCGCCGTGGAGATGCTGCGCCGCAGCGGCTACGAAGGCAGCCTCACCATGATCGATCCGGAGCCGGCAGCGCCTTATGACCGCCCCAACCTTTCCAAGGATTACTTAGCAGGCAGCGCGCCTGAATCGTGGATTCCCCTGCGCTCCGATGATTTCTACCAGGAGCACGACGTCGACGTCATTAAACAGCGCGTGGAAGGGATCGACGTTGGCGCCAAGCAGGTGCGCCTAGCTGACGGTAGCACCCACCCATACGACGCTTTGTTGCTGGCCACAGGCGCTGCACCGCGCAAGCTCGACATGCCCGGTCACGACCTGCCGCACGTTCACGTATTGCGCTCTTTTGACGACAGCCGAGCCATCATCGCCCAAGCCGAGAAGGCCAAGACGGCAGTGGTTATCGGCGGAAGCTTCATCGGCCTGGAAGTCGCGGCCTCCCTGCGTGAGCGCGGGCTGGAGGTGCACGTGGTGGCACCTGAAGAGAAACCGTTGGCGCGCGTCCTGGGGGACGAACTGGGCGCTATGATCCAGAGCCTGCATGAGGAGCAGGGTGTGGTGTTCCACCTCAACCACACAGTCGCTCTCATCTCAACGGATGAGGTGGAGCTCGACGATGGCGCTAAGCTGCCAGCCGATCTGGTGGTGGTGGGCGTAGGCGTGACGCCGCGCCTCGAACTGGCGGAGCAGGCCGGTCTCGAGCTCGACCGCGGCGTGGTGGTCGACCGTTACTTAGAGACCAGCGCCAAGGGCGTGTACGCGGCGGGTGACATCGCTCGCTGGCCGGATCCGCACAGCGGCCAAGCCATCCGCGTGGAGCATTGGGTAGTGGCGCAGCGACTCGGCCAGGCTGCCGCTCGCAACATGCTGGGTGCGAGTGAGGCCTTCGAAGGCGTGCCCTTCTTCTGGAGCAAACATTACGACCTGACGGTGCGCTACAGCGGTCACGCTGAAGACTGGGACAGCATAGATATCGACGGTGACGTGAAGGCTAGAGACTTCTCGGCCGCCTACCGCAAGGGCGGTAAGACCCTCGCCGTCGCCAGCGTCAAGCGCGACCTCGAGAACCTGAAGGCAGCGGAGGCGATGGAGCGCAACGACGAGGCGGCGCTCGAGCGCATCATTGCCAGCTGAGCCCGAGTCGGGGAAGACCGAAGCGACCGACCGGTCGCAACCGCAACGAAGATGCGGCCGTCATCTTGACCGGCCGCATCGACGCGAGGGAAGGGAGAAGTTATTCGGTGGGGGGCAGAAGTACGGCGTCGATCACGTGAACCACGCCGTTGTCGGCCATGAGGTCGGTTGCCGTGACGGTGGCCACGCCGTTCAACGTCACTTTGCCTTCGACCACGGTGACGGTGATCTCGGCGCCGTTAACGGTAGCAACCTTGAACTCTCCGCCGCCTGCTTCTACCGCAGTTAGCACGTTGGCAGCGAGCATCTTGCCGGGGACCACGTGATAGGTGAGGATAGCGGCGAGGTCGTCCCGCGCAAGAAGTTCGTCGACGGTGATGCCAAGGTCTGCGAGGGCGTCGGCGAACGCCTCGTTGGTGGGTGCGAACACCGTGAACGGACCTGTGCCGGAGAGCGTACCCACGAGGTCAGCGGTCCGTAGGGCCGTCACTAGTGTCGAGAAGTCCGAGTTGCCGACCGCGATATCTACGACGGTTGCCGGCGTGGCGTCCTTGTCGGTGTTGGGGGCGCAGGCCATAAGCGGGATGACGGCCAGGGTTAGTGCGAGAAGCAGTTTCTTCATGAGTACACCTTTCATTGCTGGGGCAGGTCAGCAGCCTTGAGCAAAGGCTATACATAACCTGTACAAAGATGATACGCTTTTCTCCAGGGGTCACCGCATCCCGGGTCACATTTTCCTTTCGAACATGGCCTTGCGCGGCAAGGCAGCGTTGTGCAAGGCTTGTCTAAACTTGGAGGTTCCATGGTCGGCAAGTACACAGTTGCGGAGGTGGAGGCGCGGTCGGGGGTCCCCGCCAGCTCGCTGCGGCAATGGGAACGGCGTTACGGTTTCCCCATGCCGCAACGCTCGAGTTCCGGCTACAGGCTCTACCGGGACGAGGACCTACGGCACATCGAGTCGATGCGTCGTCTCATCGCTGACGGGGTGCCCGTGTCACGCGCGGCTGTGTTGGTGCGCGACCAAGGGGCCAGGAAAGCCGGTCCACGGCCGACGGTTGAGCTGGCCAGCGAGTTGGTGGATGCTCTGGTGACCCTCGATGAGCTGCGTTCGGGCCGGGTCTTGAGTGAATCGTTCGCCCTTCACTCCGTGGAGGACGTACTTCTCGATGTGATCACACCCGCCATGGTTACCATCGGCGAGCAATGGCATGCCGGTGAGATCCTGGTGACGACCGAGCACTTCGCCACCAACCTGGTCCAGGGGCGGCTACGTTCACTGCTCACCCTCATGCCTTCGCCGCTGGTATCGCGCACAGTGCTGGTAGCCTGTGCCCCGCAGGAACGACATGAACTAGGTGCGTTGGTGGTGGCCGTGTTGCTGCGGCGCGCCGGTCTTAACGCCATCTATCTTGGCGCCGACACACCGATGGCCGATCTGCTCGCCATGACGAGGGAGTTGGCACCCGACGCCGTGTTGCTATCCGCCACGCTGGCGAGCTCCGGTGACGAGCTACGCCGTCACCGGGTGCACCTCCGTAATCTGGAGTGCTTACTGGTGGTTGGCGGTCGCGCTTTCGATGAATCGCCTGATCTGACCGCTGATCTGGACGGACTCTTCCTAGGAAACGACGCCCGCACGGTCATCCCCAAGGTCGCTATGTTAATCGAAGACATCGCCGCGGTCCGCCCGTGAACAGCACCTCACAACCTCACGAACTCCGCCGCTCCCACTAGGCCCGCGTCGCCGCCCAACGCCGCCGCCACGACCGTCAGCCGCTCGTTCTCCGGCACTAGCTGCAACGCGCCAACCACCGCCTCCCGGAACGCTGGGTTCAGCCCCAGGCCCCCACCCAGCACCACGCGCTCCACGTCCACCAGTACTCGCACCGTGCGCAAGACGGAGGCCAAGGCGGCGGCGGCGCCAGTGACCAGGTCGCCGGCCCAAACCTCCCCGTTGACCGCGGCGGCTACCACCCCGCGCGCGTCCAAGGACCAGCCGAGGCTTGCAGCGCGGCGCGCCAAGGCCGTGCCGGAAACTAGATCCTCCAACTTCTCAGCGCCGACCCTGATGTGGCCCACGTGTCCCGCCAAACCGCTGTGCCCGCGCCACGGTTGGCCCGCAAGTACCAGCCCACCGCCGACGCCGGTGGAGACGGTCACGAACAGGAACGAACTCAGGCCGCGCCCCGCACCGTGCCGGGCTTCACCCAATGCCGCGGCCTGAGCGTCATTCAGGGTAGCCGCGGCTAGCCGCAGCCGCGAACTCAGCTCCGCCTCGATGGGGAAACCGTGCCAGCCCGGTAGCAGCTCCGGGCTCATCGGCCACATGCGACCGTCCTTAATTGCGCCAGCGCAGGCTACGCCCAGCAGCGTGGGAGCGCGGCTCGAGGAGGCGCGGGCTAACAGGGCCTCGACGGCGTCGACCACCCTGCGCACCACAGCCTGGGGTCCCGCCTTGGCCGGGGTGGCAACGACGACGCTATCCAGTACGTCCCCGTCCAGCACCAGCGCGACGGCACAGTTGCTGCCGCCTATGTCCACCGCCAACACGGGCTCCATCTCCGCCTCCGGCACGGGTTCACGAGGTTGCGCCATCGCGCACATGCTAAACCGTGCCGATCACTCGGCTGGCAACTGGCCCGCAGCTACCTTTTTGACCCGTGTTCCGTCCATCGCCACGACCTCGAACCGGTAACCTTCCCACTCGAACGAATCCGTTACGGTCGGGATGCGGCCCAAAGCCGTGGCCATCATGCCACTCACCGTCTCGTACCCGACGCCGTTCTTTGGCAGCTTCTTGAGGTTCAGCTCCTCCTCCAGCTCGGCGGCGCGGTAATAGCCGTCGACCAACCAGCTCCCGTCGGGTTGCTCTTGGAGCAGGCGAGCGTCGTGGGCGCCGAACAGTTGACCGAGCAGAGCGTCGAACAGGTCGTGCAGCGCCACTATGCCTTCCACAGTGCCGTACTCGTCAACAACAACGGCGAGCTGCGCCTTGGCCACGTTCAGCTCCTCGAACAGAAGCAGGGCGTTGGCACTCTCGGGAACCACAGCCGGCGGTAACGCCAACTCGGTGAGCTTCTCGGAACTCAAGGTGCCGGCCTTCGAAGCCAGCAACAGTTCGCGGGCCGACACCACGCCCACCACGTCATCGAGATCGCCCCGCGCCACTAGCAAGCGCGTGTGGCCGCTGCTCGCCATCGCTTCTAGCCACACCGCTGGCGGGTCGTCTAGGTCGAGCCAGCTCACCTCGCTGCGGGGCGTCATTACCGACGCAGCGTTGCGTTGATCCAGGCCGAAGACGTTCTTGATGAGTTCTTGCTCCTCATACTTGATGATGCCCGCGCGTCGGCTCTGTTGCAGAAACAACATGAACTCCTCCTCGCTCGGAGCGGTGCGTTTGCGAGGCTTCACACCCACGAGCCTCAGCACGGCGCTGCTGGAGAAATTCAGTAGCCACACCAACGGCGCGGCAGCACGCGACAGCCAGGTTATTAGCCCAGCCATCAGCATGGCGTAGCGCTCCGGGTCGTTGAGCGCGATGCGTTTGGGCACCAGCTCGCCGATGAGTAGCGTGAAGTAGGTTATTAGCGCCACTACCAGCACGAACGCTAATGAGTCGGCTATCGGCGCGAGCCAACTAACGCGCTCCAGCCAGCTAGCCAGCGGTTTAGCGAGGGTGGTGCCGCCGAAGGCGCCGGCCACTACGCTGATGAAGCTTATGGCGATCTGAACCGTTGTGATAAAGCGGTTGGGGCTCTGCGCCAGCTTCAGGGCGCCTGCTGCGCCACGCCGACCCTCCGCAGCCAGTTCCTGCAATCGGGGAACCCGTGATGAAACGACCGCTATCTCCGCCAGCGCGAACAAGCTGTTCGCGAGAATCAGTAGCATGATGATAACGATCTGCGTCATTGCGCCCCCTCGTCAACTGGATAGTAAGTAGCAGCGGGTGATTGTTCCTGTGCAGACAGCCCGAGGCGCTCAGGAGCGACAATCGACGCTGCTGTGAGGGTAGCGATGCCGATGTCGGCTGCTAGCTTCTCGCCCGCCACCTCCAAGGAGCTCAACGCGGTGCGTATCCTCTCACCGATGGCGGCTGCCTCGTCCGGTGGGGTGTCGACCAGGATAGCGGCCATCTCGTCGCCACCCCAGCGCGCCGGCAGGTCGGCTTCGCGCAAGCACGATCGCAGCACCGAAGCCACCAACACCAGCGCCCGATCGCCGGCATCGTGGCCGTGGCGGTCGTTCAGCTGCTTGAAGCCACGCATGTCGAGCATCAGCACGCTAGTGCCGGCGCCGCGGCGGCCTTCGCGCGCCAGCTCTCTGCGCAGTGAATCGTTGAACGCGCGCCGGTTCGGCAAGCCGGTGAGCTCGTCGGTGAGGGCCGCCCTACGGAGCAGGTCACGGGTGCGTTGACGATGTAGGAGGCTGGCGACGGGTGGTCCGAACAGACGCGCTATCTCGCGCGAGTCGCGCCTGAAGCTGTTGGGGTCGCGCATGTTCTCCAGGTTCAGGACGGCCATGACTACTCCGCCGCGCAAAACGGGCAGACACAGGCTGGCGGCGATACGCCCGTACTCCGCTGCGTGATCGAGGCCGGGACTCACCGCCAATCCGTACGCCACGATGTCGTGCTCGTCACTGCGCATGACTCTGGGGCTGCCGCGCTGCCAACCTTCGTCGTCCGGCCCATACCAATCGCGCACCTCATGCTCGGGCAACGGCTGACTGCGCAACTTGTCCAGGTCGAAACCGCGAGCGGCCTGGAAGGTGAACGGTTCCGCGTCGGCGGCGCGGGTGAGTAGCGTGCCACTGTCTGCGCCGGGGATGACCGTAAGGGCGGCATCTAGCACCAGAGCGTACATCTCCGCGCTGGAGCTCTCCTCGGCCGCCTGGTTGAGGTCGAGTAGTTCGCGCAGCACCGCTTCGCGCCAGCGCGCATCGAGGTACGGCGCGGCGGCGTCGGCCGCCTCTTCTAGCGCTGGCCAGCGCATACTTAGCAGTGGCCGATCGGGTGGGAAGCGCAGCAGCAGTACGCAGCGCGCTGGTGAGGTGGTGCCGATCGGGCACGCCAGCAGGTTGGCCGAGATTCGGGTAGGGCCTGGAGCTGCCTCACTGTTGTGAGCAAGCTGGCGGTAATAGTCGCCGTCCTCGTCGTTCTGAAACCAGTCGCCAACGGCAGCCAGCGATTCGAACGTCACTTTCCGGTTCAGGAGCAGCATGCCTGCCTCCGCCCCGAAGTGCCTCATCATCATGGTGGTGGCGTTCTGCGACATCTCGTCCAGCTCCACCTCGGCGCGCATGGCGGTCCGCAGTTCCTTGAGCAGCGCGGCCTGCAGGCGGCTCGTCCACACTTCGAAACGAGCACTCAGGTCGAGCTCGAGTTGTTGCAGGACCAGCACTTCGGTTGCACTGAACGGCTCGTCGCGTTGCAGCTCTATGAAAGCGGCCGACCTGGCCTTGCGGCTCACCACGACCCGCGCCAGGTTGGCGTTCTCGAGTCGCGCGATCTCCCCGTCGCCTTCGACCCAGACGATGCGCTGCTGCGCCTGCAACCCTTCGGCCAGGCGACGCGCCACTGCGGTCAGAAGCTCGGTGGGTCGTTCGCTGCTACCGACGGTGTGGGGGATGGCCAGGAGTCGCCACGCAAGACTGTTCGGCTCGAGCTGGCCGCTGTTACTGGTGGGGCTCGCCGGGCCAGGGTAGTCGACTGCCATCGCTCCGCTCCTCCTCGCCCCCGGCGCTCCCCGTGCCTAGGAACTGTGATCTCTTATCGGGCTTAATTCTACCAAGCAGAGACTGAGCGGACTCTTACCGCGGCCGCGCGTAGTAGCGTGAGGGATGCGTAACGCTGGCCACACCCTGGGGAGAAACCTTCGCTCGAGCGTGGCCGCTGCGGAGCGCTGAGCGGCCGCTTGTCCACTACTCTCCGGCCCTCGCAGTTGGCCTTCCAGCTCCAATGCGTCACCTCGTCGCTCATGACCACCGCCGCCAGCATGCTGGCGGTGATGGTGCCCCTGTACGCCACCTTCCTGGGGCTTGGGCCGCAGTGGCTGGGCGTACTCATCGCCCTGCCGGGTATCTTTCCGGTGCTGCTGGCGTTACAGGCGGGTCGTTGGGTGGACCGTTACGGCCCCGCGCGCTGGCTGATGTTCGGGATGATCGGCATGATGACCGCCCCGGCGGTGCTGTTGATCGCTCCCGGTGTTCTCACCTTGGGCATATCGCGCGTGCTGATGGGTTTGACGGTGCTTTTCGTCAACCTAGCTGCGCAGTCTCTGGTGGCGAGCCTGGAGAACGGGCGCAGTCACCAAAGCAACTTCGCCGTCTATTCCACTTGGCTGGCTGGCGGAAGGATGGTGGGCCCGGTGTTGATGGGCGCCGTCATCGACGGTGCGGGCTTCCGGGCGAGCTTCCTGGCAGTACTGATGGTACTGGCGGTTGGCGCGGGCATGTCGTACTTCCTCTACCGCGCGGTGGGCACCCAGCCCGTGGAGGGTTCGCGCGAGGTGGTGGGAGCGCGCAAGATGATGCGCGCCACCGTGCGCAACGTGGGTTTCCGGGTAGCGGTGCTAGCGAGCGCCGGCATCTTCCTGGCGCTAACTGTGCGCGAGGCTTTCCTGCCGGTGATGCTGGAGCAACTCGGCATGTCGGCCACCGTCATAGGCGCGTTGGTGAGCCTCGGGTCGCTAACCTCGGTGCTCATCCGGCCCCTCATGCCGCTGGTCACCCGCTTGCTGAAGGGTACGGGCCGCAGCTTGGTGGTGTCGATGGCGGCGGTGGCCCTCGGAATCGGCCTGCTATCACTAGTCAAGTCGGTGTTCGCGTTCGCTCTGTTGGCTGTGTTGGTCGGCTTCGGCACTGGTATCGGTTTCCCGCTGAGCATCGTGGCGGTGGCCAGCCACGTGCCGCTTAGGCAGCGCGGCATGGCGTTAGGGTTGCGGCTGTCGACCAGTCATCTGGTCGAAATCTCGGTGCCCATCCTGAGCGGCCTGTTGGTGGCAGCTACCAGCTACGCCGTGGGATTCGCCAGCGCTGGGTTGGTGCTGGCAGTGCTCACGGTGCTGGCGTTCAGACTGCTGCCGCGCTTCGAGGTGGCCGAGCTCGAGGCGCTGGCAACCGCTACCGAGGTGAAAGCGGCAGAAACGGCTGCGGAAGAATCGTCCTCTGCGGTCAACCGCCCGCGAAGCTGAGGTCATCGACGGCCAAACTGGGTGCGCCCACCACGGCGCCGGCCTTTATTACCCACTCGAAGTCGTCGCCGACCTCAACCACCCGCTGCAGTAGCTCGTAGAGGTTGAAGGTGATAGCGAAGTCGTCGACCGGCAACTGCTCGCCGCCCGTCAGCTCCAGACCCATGGCCTGCACGCTCACGTCGCCGGTGATGGGGTTGGCGCCGGCGTGGACGCCCATGAGGTCGGTCACCAGCACGCCGTTGCCCACGCTGATACCGCTTCCAGTCTCGAGTATCAGGTTGCTTGGAGCCACGCCGAGGGTCCCGCGGTAACCGCGGTTGGCGTGAGCGGTGTTGGCCTGGGCCGTACGAGCCGCCGTGCTGGAGTTATGCATGAACGAGCGCAGCACGCCGTTCTCGATTAACACCAAGCGCTGGCTGGGGGTGCCTTCGCTATCGAACGGGCGACTAGCCAGGCCATCAGCCAAGGTTGCGTCGTCGATCACGGTGATCAACTCGGAGGCCACGCGGTCGCCGACCTTGCCAGCCAGGCGGCTCTTACCCTCCGCCAGCGTCTTGCCCGATAACGAGTAGGCCAGTAGCGATAGCAAGGTGCCCACCACCTCGGGTTCCAGTACGGCGCGGCGTCGACCTGTCTTGAGCGGCTGGGCGCCCAAGTGACGGCCGACCTTATGCAACGCCCGTTGAGCGGTGCGGCCCGGCTCGAGCTGGTGGTAGCTGCGCTGAGCATCGACCTCGTGACCTTGCTTGACGCTGTCGCCGTCGCGCATCACCAGAGCAGCTAGAAGTGCGTCGTTACCGGAACGGTAACCGCCCTCGACTCCGGCGGTGGAGGCGATCTCTACCTCCTCCTGCCCTTCCATGAAGCGGGCGATCTGCACCGCCTGCACGCGCTCGCCTAAGCTCAGCAAGCGGCTGAACTCCATGGCGGTGCCCTTCTTCTCCTCCAGCGTTGCCGACAGGCCCTCCTCGACTAAGTCGTGACGGCCGAGCTTACCGCCGCTGGGCAGCGTGGCGGAACCGCTCTGTTGCAGCTCGGCGTTGCCGATGGCCTCGTCCAGGGTCCAGGCCAGCGCTTCCTCGGTCAGCTCTTCGCTGTAGGCGTAACCGACCCGGCCGGCGCTGATGACGCGCAGACCCACGCCGCCGCTGTTGGCCATGCTCACGTCGGAGACTTCTCCGTTGTGAGCTTCGATGGTCAGCCTCCGCTGCGAGGTGGATAGCACTTCGAGCTCGACGCCGCGCTCCGTGGCGCGGGCGAGCAGCCACCGTTGGGCTTCGTTAACCGTCATGCCTCGCCTCCCACGACTATCTCGCTCACCAACAGGTGCGGTTGCCCTACTTCTACGGGCAGCGAACCCGATCTGGAACCGCACATGCCAGGCCCCATCTCGAGGTCGTCAGCCACCGCCACGATCTTCTTGATGGAGTCGGGGCCCTTGCCGAGCAGCATGGCACCGCGTACCGGCTCGGCGATCTCACCGTTGCGGATCAGATAGCCCTCGTTGACTGCGAAGTTGTACTCGCCCGAGCCAGGTCGCACTTGGCCGCCACCCATGGTCTTGGCGTAGAGACCGTACTCGATGCCTTCGAACAGCTTCTCCTTGGGGGTGTCGCCGGGCGTGACGAAGGTGTTGCGCATGCGCGAGGTGGGAGCGAAGGTGTAATCCTGGCGCCGCCCCGAGCCGGTAGCGCGGTAGCCGGTCTTGAGGGCGCCCCACTTGTCGACCATGTAGCTCTCTAGAACGCCGTCACGTATCAGGACGGTGCGCTCGGTGGCGGCACCCTCGTCGTCGAAGCGCGACGAGCCCCAGCCGTTGGCCGTGGTGCCGTCATCCACGTAGGTGACCACCGGGCTGGCGATCTGCTCGCCGATCATGCCAGTCAAGGCCGAGGCGTTGCGCGCCACGGCGGTGGTCTCGAGTAGGTGCCCCAGCGCCTCGTGGAAGATGACGCCGCCGAAGGCGTTGCCGATGACCACCGGCATGGTCCCGGCTGGGGCGCGGCGCGCGCGCAGGTTGGTCAGCGCCAACTCGGCCGCCTTGCGCCCTACCTCGGCGGGTGGGTGCAGGTCGAGCAGTTCCAGACCCATCGACAAACCTGGCCCGGCGGAACCCGTCTGCGTTTCTTTGCCGTCTGAGGCGATCACCTGGCTCCCCAGGCGGGTGCGGACGCGGCGGTCCTCGACGTAGCGGCCGTCGCTGTTGGCGATCCACACGTCCTGTTCCCACTCGGACAGGCTCCCCTCCACCTGTTTCACCTCGGCAGACAGGCGGGCGCCGGCGTCGAGCTCGCGCAGGCGCTCCAAGCGCCACAGCTTGTCGTGATCTCCGAACGGCACCTTCGGCGCGTGGAGGTCGGGGCCGGCCTCGACCTTGCGCAGGTCGAGGCCGCCGCGACCGCTGGAGTCGGGCCGGCCCACGCCGCCACGCAGCGTCGCCAAGCTGGTCAGCAACTCGGCTAACGCGGTTTCGGTGAGGTCGTTGGTGTAGCCGTAAACTACGTCGGAACCGAAGAACAGCCGCACCCCTGCACCCAGCTGGATGCCGCTGCTGGCTTCCTCGACGTTGCCGTTGATGGTGCGCAGGTGGCGGCGTCGCCAACGTTCGACGTAGACCTCGGCGAAGTCGGCCCCGGCGTTCCGGCCCTGCTCGAGCAGGGCAGCGTAGACATCTTGGTTGAGCATGGCAGTGATGCTAACAAGGTGGAAGGTGTTGCGCGAAATCCTGGGCTGCAGGTGCTTAGCGTTGCGACGAAGCTGGCACCGTTACGCTGTTGATGAGTACAACCGTGTCGCCGTCCATGCTGGGCACGGCCGTGGCCGGGCGTGCGGCGGCCAACGCCGTGGCCTGCTCGGCCAGACCGAAGCTGGTGTCCACCACCAGTAACTCGAGCGCCCCCAGGTTGCCCACGCTCAGCTGTAGTTCCAAGCCGTCGCACTCTCGGCCGTGGCAGTCGAAGCGGCGGTAGGAGCCGGGTCCGAATCGGGCGGTGTTCTCCGTGTCCAGCACTGCGCCGTTCTTGCCGACCTCGATCCTTTGCAGGCCTGCCAGGCCCGGAACGAACAGCGATATGCGGTCGGCGCCGCGCGGCGAACCGAGCCGTAGTCGCAGCAGCCGCGCTCCGTTGTGTGGCCCATTGCTCACTTCCTGCATATCGTCGAGCACGGTCAGTTGTGGCGGCGGGAAGGTGGTTGGCGGCGCCGGGGCGGTGGTGCGGCTCGCACTACTCCATGGCAGAAGGTCGCGGTCGTCGGCGGTGAACGGTTCCGCCGCCTGCAGTGCAGCCGGCAACGGCGTCCACGGCCTTCGGTCGATGAGCCACTTGGCGTCTGTGGCGTCACGGGACGTGAAGCGCCCCACGTAGTCGATATTCAAGCGCTGCGGCTTGTCGCTTGAGAAGAACGGCACTTGCAGCGCCCACACGCCAGCGCCGGTCATCACCAGCACCCCAACCACTAGCACGGTGGTCCGCACGCTCGCTCGCCCCCGTGCAACCGCTAGCAGCGGCAGCAGACCGCTGAACGCCAGCGCAACGGAGGTGGCTATGGCCGCCCCCATCTCCCACCCGAGCGCCGTCTCCAGCGTGAGCGCCAGCCAGGTCCAGCTGTAGGCGGTGGCGAACAGCGCCACCAGAGCGAAGAAGACCGCTACGGCGGCGCTGCGGCGCCACGGCAGGAAGCCGGCTAATCCCATGAGGACCAGGCCGGCGATGGCCGGAACCAGCAGGAAGACGCTGGTGCCTGGCAGGATGATCGCCGCGGTCAGGCTGAGCACCGACCACCAGAACCACACGGCGGTTGCCAAGCCCCAGAAGCCAGCCCGGCGCGCCACCAACGAAGCCGGCAGCAGCAGCCCCACCAACGCCGCCATCCATACTGCTAGACGGGTGGGGAGCGGCTGGGCGTACCACGGCTCCGGCACCCCGCTGATCTGCATTAGGAGCTCGGTGAGCGCGAAGCCAAGGCCGCCAGCCAAGGCGACGCCTAGCAGCACGGCCAGCAGCCCTAACAGCACCGCGACGACGTCCACCGCCCGCGAGCGCAGCAAGGTGATCAGCAGCAGCACCCACAGCAGCAGGCAGGCCAGCGCCAGCCACAGCGCTGACGACTCCGGTGCCTGCACCACCAGCCCCGGCCATAGGTCGACGAAGATGGCGTTGCCCGTCGGCAGTTCGGCGAGGTCGACGCTCCCGAAGGCCAGCGCCGCGGCCAGGAGGTTGTCGCCGTGATGCTGCAAACTGCCGCGGTCCACGTGAGCCAGGTCGTCTAGGGTGGTGTGGTAACGCTCCACCCCGCCCACGAAGGCGAAGTTCACACCAGGCATGCCTGCGCGGCGGTAGACGCTGAAGTCGGTGTCGTTGGGTAGCAAGCGGTAGATCTCGTAGAACAGAGAGCTGGTCACGGCCAGCGGCGCATGCCTTGCGAACTCACGGATCAGGAAGGCGTTGCCAACGCTCGTCTCGAACAGCATGCTCTGGCCGGTGGTGCCGCGCGCCTCTAAGTTGACGACCATGCCCACTTCGCTCGCCCACGCGTGCGCCAGGAAAGCTTCCGCGCCCAGCAAGCCCGCCTCCTCGCCGTCGCTGATCAGGAAGATGACGTCGTTGCGGAGCTGCGGCGCCGCGCGCAGCAGGCGCGCCACCTCCAACAGTGCCGTCACGCCCACCATGTCGTCCGACGCTCCCGGGCCGGCCGGGGCGGAGTCGTAGTGCGCTGTGAGTAGAACCGTCGGCCCATCGGCGCTGCCTGCTAGCCGCGTGAGGACGTTCGTTACATTGGCGCAGGCGAGGAAGGCCTGCGAGCAGCCGAGCGCCGACTGCTCCTCGACCAGGTAACCCAAAGTACTCAGCTCAGAGCTGACACGCTCCCTGACGGCCTCGTTGGCGCTGGTGCCTACCGCGTGCGGCGACTGGTCGCCGATGAGCCGCTCCAGGACCGGGTAGGCGCGCTGCGCGGAGAAGGATCCCTCGGCAGCGTCCACAGCTAAAGGCATGGGTGGCCTGGCCGTGTAAGTGGCTGCCAGCAACGACGCTGCTGCGACCACAAGCCCCAGCAAGAGCGCCACAGCCGCGACGCGCAGGTGAGAATTATCCTTCATGGTTTTCGATGGTAGCGCGACGCCTGGCGCTTAGACGATAAAGTTCTCCGCCTTAGCCAGCAAGAAAGGGGGCGAGCACTGGAGGCCCCCCGGCCGCGCACTCGCCCCTCGACTAATACTGCCGGATCGCCCGGCACTCCACTCTCTGGCCGGACTCCCCACCATTGCTGGTGCGACTCCCCCAAGCCTAGCCCTCTTTGGCCTAACGACGCCGATCAAGCGACGTTGATGCAGAAGGTAAGTCGCCAGGCGCTCCAAGGGCGCTTCATTGTTAGTGGACTATGAGAAAGTGGTCTTGATAACTATGTGATGCCTGTCGGGCGATGGGACTGCGCCCCGCCACTACTCTCATGAACTGCCGTGGCTGGCTATGCTAGGGGACATGTGGATAAGTCGGCAGCTTGACGCCATCGGGCGTGTCGGGCGGCCCGTCGTCCTTCTTGGCGGCGAGCCGTTCGGTGTGCCCCACATAATCGCGGCGTTGCGTAGCAGTCGCACTCTGGCCTGGGTGGAGCTGAACCAGTACTGCAGCCAGGGCCCCATCTATCTTGGCAACTCGCTCGCCTACGCCATCAACTCGTTGCAAGCCACGCCGTTGCTGCCGTTGGCCTTACCGTACTCAGCGCAACTGAGAGCGCTCCAGAGCCTCCTGCCCAGCATCGGTCCGCTGTGGCTCGTCGTCACCACCACCCAGCAGGATTCTCCGCTACTCGAGGCTTTGCTCCGCTTGCACCAGCCCGACCTGCAGGTCCTTCTCGATCTGCGCCTCGTGGGCGAACCGTTGCGTGCCGAACTGCGGGAGGAGTGTGACGTCCTGGGGCCTGCCGAGCTGCGCGTGAGCTTGGCCGAGGCGCAAAGATTCGCTCCGCGCGCCGTTGACGATGAACTGATCCAACCCCTGTTACTAGAAACTGACGGTCGTTACGCTGATGTGGTGAACGCGTTGTTGAATAGCTCGGGTCTGCCTAGCGTCGCCACGCCAAGACCGAGGGTGGAGGCCTTCAACCAGGCGCTGGCGCAACAGGGCACAGTGGCGGAAAGCCTGCACCATCTCACCGCGGCCGGCGAGGCGATAGCCGCCTTCGAGACGGCCGCACACTACGGTTCCGAGCGGGTAGAGGAGCTGTTGCCAGCAGCCGCGCTGCGCTACAGGGAGGCTGGGTTACTCGGCAGGCTGCACCAACTCCTGGTCGCTATGCCCGAAGGTGACGCGCCGAGCCAAACGTGGCTGGAGTGGCGTCTGCAGGCCGCTTATGCCGCTGGTGAGCTGGCCAAAGCGATACCTGCCGTGGACGCCTACCTACGGTCGCACATCGCCCCGCCGTTGCGCGCACTGCGGGCCGAACATATGCCGCGCGAGCAGGGCTTCGAGCTGGCGCGGCAAGCTTACGAGGCCGAACGCACCGCTTTGACGTTGTGGCAGTACGGGCGCTTGCACCCTGACAACGGCGTGTCCATCGACTTGTTGCAGGAGGCGGTGCAACTGGCCGAGGACGAAGGCGACCGCTTCGAGATCCTGCGAGCGGCCAGCAGCCTTGTGAGTCGACTCAACCACGCTGGTCAGTACGCTCGCGCCGCCGGCTGGGGGCGCTGGGCGAACGATGTGCTCACCCGGGCGCCGGCGCCCGACGGCCCCACCTGCATAAGGCTGTTGAACGACTTGGCCGTGGCAGGGATCATGAGTGGTGAGTTCAGCGGTTTGCAGCAGCGCCTCGACGAAGCCCAAGCGTTGGCTCAAGAGGGTCTGCCACGGCTGGCCACGCTGGTTCGTTGCAGCGCCGGTCGGTTGGCATTGGCCGAGGGCCGCGCCCGCGACGCGCTCGAGCTGCACGTGACCAATTACCGTCTCAGCCCACGTCACTCGCGCGTGCGGCACGGCTACCAACTCATCCGCGCCCAACTCGAACTCGAACTCTTCGACGCGGCGCTGCGCGTAGCCGACGACATAGGTCAGCTCGCGGCGCGCGGCAACCCTTATGAACTGGCTCTGGCGGCTTTGGCGCGCGGCATGGTTGGTGCTGTGGCTGAGGGATTCCTGCGTTGGCAGAAAGCGCAGGCGGAGAAGGGGCACCCCCTCGACTCTCACGCTTACATCGGAAGCACCGGCGCCGCTCGCGCGGGCGCCGCGCAGGCGGCGGCCAAGTTCGGCCCTGGTGCTGCCACCGATCTCGAGACGGCCTTCCACGAACAGACCCTCAGCGCGGCTCAACGACTCAGCGGCGCGCTCCATTACCTCCTGGCGGGCGGGCGGCACGCCGGCCTTCCTAGCGATGTCGTCACGTTACTGAGCGCGACGAACCTGCAAGCGTTGAAAGGTCTGAGTGGGCCCAGTAATCTGTTCGAGGGCGTCTGGTCGGAACTGGCTGCTCAACCCACGGTGCTGCGCTTCAGCTTCCTTGGAGCGCCCGAGGTACTCGTCGAGGGCAGGCCGGTGGAGTTGTCACCGCGGGTGGCCGAGGTGGCCCTGGCACTTGTGCTCAACCCGCACGGCATCAGCCGCGACGCCCTCAACGATTTCCTTACCGCCGACGGTAGCGCGCCGTTCACCAGCGGAGGCATGCGCGGCATGATGACGCGGGTTCGTTCGTTCTTGCCCGTAAGTGATGCGCCATACCGCCTCACCACTCAGTTCAGCGCCGATCTGCTCGACCTGCGCGAGCACCTGGAGCGCCGTCGCCTCCGCCAAGCCGTGGCGCTCTACCGTCAGCCACTACTTGAGCTGAGCGACGCCGCGGGAGTGGTCGAGACGCGCTTGGAGCTGGAGGAAGAACTGCGCCAGGCGGTGCTGCTAGCCGGTGACGCGAACGCGCTCTTCGATCTGGCGAAGCGTCTGGATAACGACCTGCAATGCTGGGAGGCGGCCATGAAGGCGTTGGTTCCGGGCGATCCACGCCTGGCGGTGTCGCGTGCGCGGGTCGCGCGGCTGTCCGAATCGTACCTACGCGTGAGTTAGGCCTGTTAGGCGTGATGCAGCATCCGAGCATGTTACCGCCGGCGTGAGGGACGGCCGGTCCGCCGTGGCTCGGCGCGCGGGGC
>CAJDWL010000030.1_pt1 | contig 40654 bp, 38 predicted proteins | sample 7391591 | NCBI WGS metagenome assembly CAJDWL01 (sample SAMEA7055738, study PRJEB34461) | soil metagenome | biome: terrestrial ecosystem; feature: Peninsula; material: soil | place: Antarctica | collected 2016
CCAGCCAACCCGCGCCGCCCAGCCAACCCGCGCCAACCAGCCAACCCGCGCCGCCCAGCCAACCCGCGCCCCCCACCCAACCCGCGCCGGCAAGGCCACCCACTGGGTCCGGTAGGCGGCCCGATTCGGATTCGAGTGAAGGAGCGGCCGCGCAGCCCGCGACCGCCCCACTGCCCGATCCCTCAGAGCCCGACCCAGACCCCGACGCCTAAAGCGCTAGTTCAATCAGGGTCTTGGCGTCGGGGTCGAGCAGGTAGAAACTCTCGGTCTTGGTGAACTCCTCACGGAACGCCTTGGCCTGGTCGTCGAGTTCCGCCTCGTCCTCCCAGTGGGCGAACATCACCTCTGTTTGGCTGCGGTGAGCGCGTAGAGCGTCGAGTTTGCGATCTCTGACCGCCAGGATATCGCTGGCAACGTGCGCAGGGCCAAGCGCCGCCAGCACCTCGGCGCGGTCACCCACGGCCCTGGCAAGCAGGCGGGGCCGCGACGCGCGGGGCATGTCCCGCACCGCCAGTACAGTGGAGTGGCCCAGGGCGTCGTGGTCGGGGTGCACGCCGTGTCCGGGGTAATAGGTGATAACCGTTGACGGCTGAAGCTCCTCGATGACGGCGCGCACCATCCGCGCCACCTCCTCGGGATCCTCGAACTCCACGCACTTATCGCGCAGACCCATGAAGCGCACGTTGCAGCCGAGCACGGCGCAAGCTTCCTTCAGCTCGGCGGTGCGAACGTCGCGCAGCGACTCACGGTTGGTGAAGGCCGGCCGGCCAAGGCGCCGACCCATGTCGCCGTAAGTACCGCACAAGTAGGTGGTGGCAACGCCCGCCTCCGAGCAGCGTGCCAACGTGCCGCCGGCCGCGAACGACTCGTCGTCGGGATGCGGGAACACGGCCAATACGCCGCGCTCGGCGCTCGGGGTGAAGGCTTCGGGCGGCGTGTCGAGCGCCTCGCACTCGGCGTTGGTGTGAGAGCCAGTGGCGCTCGCGTCGGTCATGTCAACCCTCCCGGAACGGCGTAGCCGACAGTTGCAAGGCCATGGTGAGCTGACCCTCGTGATCGATGCCGGCAAGAAGCAGCTCGTCACGCTCGTTGACTTCGTAGTCGGTGAGGCCGTCGGCGTATACCCAACCGTCGTCCAGCTTCAACCCCACCCGGAACGGGCCGTTGCCCGTGACGGTGCCGCGAGCGTACTGAAGCTGGGCGTTGCGGACGAAGGCGATCACCGGCGATTTCTTCTCGGGACCGAGCTTGGTGTACGAGCCGGTAGTGGTCTCCAGATGCAGGTAGACGGGCTGCCCGAGCCTACGATCCAACTCGGCTTGGACTGAAATACGATCGATGGGCCTCAACTTTATCCTCCGCGGTCGGCTCCGGTGGGAGCCGTCGTCGTGAGTGTAACCCTGGCCACGGCCAGGCTATATGGCGCTTGACGCAAGACGGCAGCCGTGCCTGACGCGCTATCATCCCGCCATGGACTGGTTACCGAAGGTGCAGGCCGAACTGGCACGACAACACCTCGACGGTTGGCTCATCTACGACTTCCGCGGCAGCAACAGGCCGGTGCAGCCACTGATTAGGCCACTGCTCGAAGGCAACACCGCCAGCCGCCGCGTGCTGCTGTACGTTCCTGCCCAGGGCATCCCCACGCTGGTGGTGCACGCCATCGAGCTCCGCTCGCTCAAAGCCGACCTGCCGGTGAAGTTGCTTAGTTACTCGAGCCGCCAAAGCCTCGACAAAGCTATCGCCACGCTTGTCGGCGGCGCCAAGCGAGTAGCGATGGAATACTCTCCTGGCGGCGATAACCCCTACGTGGGCACGGTCGACGCCGGTACCATCGAGCGCGTCCAGGCCACCGGCGTGGAGGTCGTCTCATCGGGTGAGCTGGCGCAGGTGCTCGAGCTGTGGACGCCGCAGCAACTGCGCGACCACCTCACCGCCGCGAGCGGCGTCATCGCGGCCAAGGACGCCGCCTTCGCCTTCCTGGCCGAGCGGTGCCAGGCTGGAGCCAAGGTGAGCGAGCTCGAGGTGCAGCGCGTCATCATCACCAAGTTCGAGGCCGCCGGTCTCGTCTTCGACCACGCTGCCAACGTTAGCTTCGGCGCGCACTCCGGCGACCCTCACTACCACCCCATCGAAGGCGTGCGCGACGCCCAGTTGCAGCCGGGTGACGTGGTGCTGATCGACCTGTGGGCCAAGGTCGACCTGACAAGCGCGCCTTACGCCGACGTCACCTGGATGGGGGTTTGCGGCCCGCCCAGCAGCGAACTGAATCAGACCTGGCATGCGGTGCGGGAAGCGCGCGATACGGCCCTTCGCACCGTAACTGACGCTTACCACGAGGGGCGCTGGCCGAGCGGCGCCGAGGTCGATCGCGCAACGCGCGCGGTGCTGGAACGCGCCGGACACGGCGCTGCGTTCACGCACCGCACCGGTCACAGCCTCGGGCTGAACGCCACCCACGGTTCGGCGGCGCACTTAGACGATTTCGAGACGGCCGACGAGCGTCTGCTGCGGCCCGGGCTGGGCTTCACTATCGAACCGGGCGCCTACTACCCGCATTACGGCGTACGCAGCGAGATCAACGTCTACATAGGTGACGATGGCCCCATGGCCACTACTGAACTGCAGACCGACCTCGAACTGCTGTGACGCCCACCCGGCGCGAGCCGCTAGTGGTGGTGGGCGATTACGCCTGGGACGTTCTCATCCATACGGAGTCGGCGCTGCTCACGGGTGGTGACATCTTCGGGTCGGTGCAGCTGACCCCTGGTGGCAGCGCCGCCAACACCGCGGTGTGGGCCCGCCGCTGCGGCCTGCCCACCAGCTTCGTTGGCAAGATCGGCCGCGACCGCTTCGGCGCGTTGGCCGAGGCCGAACTGGCAGAGGAGGAGGTCAGCGCGGTGTGGCTGCGCACCAGTGAGCACCTGACCGGCTCCGTAGCGGTATGGGTCGACCACCTGCGCGAACGCTCGATGGTGTCGGGTAAAGGCGCCGATCATTACCTCCTGCCGGAGGAACTGCCGGGCGAGTTGCTGGCTCGGGCCGAACACCTGCATCTGAGCGGCTGGTCGTTCTTCGACGACCCACCGCGCCGCGCCGCACGGGAAGCGGCCCGCCTGGTGCGAGCGGCTGGCGGCACCGTCTCGTTCGACCCGGGCTCGTTCCAGATGATCGACGAGCTGGGGGTGGCGGAGTTCCTGGCGTTCACGACCGACCTCGGCGTCGACGTGCTCTTCCCTAACCTGGAGGAGGGCCAGGTCCTGAGCGGAGCGCGCGAGCCGGAGGCCGTGGCGGCGCGCTTGAGTGAGCTCTACCCGGAAGCGCTGGTAGCGCTCAAGCTCGACGCGCGTGGCTCTTACGTACTTAACGGCGGGCACGGTGAGTATCAAGCTGCGGTGCCGGCCACGGTGCGTGACCGTCGGCCGCGGCGCGCGCAGCCAACGCCGTCTCGAGCTGGGTGGTGGAGCGGGTGGGCGCGCGCCCACCAAGCGACGCCGCCTTGGTCGCCCTGGTGCGCGAGGCTTACCCGAGCCCCTAGAGAACGGGGTGTACACTCGAATCAAGATGCCTGCACCCAGTACAACTAAGCACTCTCGCGCGAAACCGCAAGCCGGCACCGTCGCGGTGGTCGCTGGCGGCCGCATACCGTTCACCCGCGCCGGCAGCGACTACCAGGAGCTGGAAGCGTACGACTTAGCACGCATCATGATCAGTCGTCTGCTGGCTAAGTCCGAGGTGGAGCCTGGCGCTTTGGATCAAGTGGTACTCGGCACGGTGGTGCAGAACCTAGCCACCAGCAACGTGGCTCGCGACGCAGCCTTGGCCGCCGGCGTGCCCAACAGCGTGCCGGCTCATACCGTGACGGTGGCCTGCATCTCGGCCAACCGCGCCATAGCCGACGCCGCCCTGGCGATCGGCGCCGGCCACACCACCACCGCCTTGGCGGGCGGGGTGGAGATGCTCGGTGACGTGCCGGTAGGCTTCAGCCGCGACGTGCGCCGGCGCCTGTTCGAGAGCCGCCGTTACAAGGCGGCGCCCGACTGGCTACCCTTCTTCACAGGCCTCAAGCCGGGCGAGCTGCTGCCGCAGGCGCCAGCCATCGCCGAGTTCTCCACCGGCGAATCGATGGGTGAGAGCGCCGACCGCTTGGCCGCCAGCTTCGGCGTCACGCGCGAACAGTCCGACGCTTACGCCTTGCGCTCCCACCAAGGCGCAGTGGCGGCGCGCGAAGCCGGTTACTTCGACGATGAACTGATGCCGGTGGTGGTGCCCAGCGGCGCGGTTGTAGACCGCGACAACGGCGTGCGTGAAGACACCAGCTTAGAGAGCCTCGCCAAGCTTAAGCCGGCTTTCGTGAAGCCTTTCGGCACCGTCACCGCTGGCAACGCCAGCCCCCTCACGGACGGCGCCGCCGGGGTAGTGCTGATGGACGAGGCCGCCGCTCGCGCCGATGGCCGTAAGGTGCTGGCGCGCATCGTCGATTTCAACTTCGTGGCCCAGGATCCCGGGGACGAGCTGCTGCTCGGCCCCGCTTACGCCGTGCCGCTGCTACTGGCCCGCAACGGGCTGAGTCTCACTGACATCGACGTCATCGAGATCCACGAGGCGTTCGCCGGTCAGGTGCTGGCGGTGCTGACGGCGCTCGGTAGCGATAAGTTCGGCCGCGACAAGCTAGGGCTGAGCGGCGCCTTCGGAGAGGTAGAGATGAGCAAGGTCAACCCCTGGGGAGGCTCGGTGTCGTTGGGGCACCCGTTCGGCGCCACCGGCGCGCGACTCGTGACCACCGCAGCGCATCGGCTGGCGGTAGAGGATGGGCGCTACGCCCTGGTCACGGCCTGCGCGGCGGGCGGGCAGGGGCACGCCATGCTGCTCGAGCGGGTGGAGTCGTGAGCGCCAGTAGTGGTGGCGCCAAGAACGGCGGCGGGCCTAGCAAGGACGGCGCTGGCAGCGGCGCCATGAGCAGCAGCGGCGCCAACGGCGGCTTGCGCGTGGAGCGCGACGGCGACGTCGCTATCCTGTGGATCGACCAGCCCGAGCGCAGCGTAGCCGTTCTCGACGACGCTTTCCTGCGCGCCATCCCGGCCGTTCTCGATGAACTCGACGCTGACGACACCGTGAAGGGCGCGGTGCTGATCAACGCCAAGCCCGGCAACTTCCTCGCTGGCGCCGACATAAGCTCGTTCCTCACCTACGAGTCACCCGAGGAGGTGAAGGCCGCCATCGAGGAAGGCAACGCTCTGCTAGAGCGCATCGAGCGGTGGCGCAAACCTCTGGTGGTGGCGGTGGACGGCGCCTGCTTGGGCGGTGGCACCGAGCTAGCTCTGGCGGCCCGTTACGTGCTGGCCAGCACCAACCCAAAGACGCACTTCGGACTGCCCGAGGTGCAGCTCGGGCTGCTGCCCGGCTTGGGCGGAACCGTGCGGCTGCCCGAGCGCGTGGGATTGGCCGCCGCGCTCGATCTCATGCTCACCGGCCGCAAGCTCTACGGTAAGCAAGCTCGCCGAGCCGGCTTGGCGCACGCCACCGTGCACCCCGAGGGGTTGCTGGCGGCGGCGGTACGCGCCGCGCGAGAGCTGGCTAGCGGCAAACTGAAGGTACCGCAGCGTTCAGCGAAGCTTCAGGACAAGTTCCTCGAGCGCACCCCAGCGCGGGCCGTGATCTTCCAGCAGGCTGCAAATACGGTCGAGAAGCAGACGCACGGCAACTACCCCGCTCCCGAGCGGATCCTGAGCGTTGTCAAGGTGTGGGCCGAGCAGGGGCGCGTGGCCGGGCTCAAGGCCAGCAGTGAAGCGTTCGCGCAGCTTCTCTTCACCCCGCAGGCGCGTGCGCTGATCCACCTCTTCTTCGCCCAGACCGCCGCCAAACGCAACCCGTGGCATGAACAAGCGCGCCAGGTGGAGCGCATCGGTGTGCTCGGCGCGGGCCTGATGGGCGCCGGTATCGCGGAGGTAAGCGCCGCTGCCGGCCTCAACGTGCTGCTCAAGGACCGCGACCTGAGCCTAGCGCTCAAGGGCAAGAACTCCGTCTACCGCGGCGCCAGCTCACGAGTGGGCAAGGGCCGCACCGCCTTCCAGCGAGATCAGTTGGTGGAGCGGGTTGCGCCCATCGACTCCTACGAGCCGCTGGCGCGCGCCCAGGTGACCATCGAGGCGGTTCTCGAGGAGCCGAGTCTCAAGCGCGAGATGCTCGCCGCGGTGGAAGCGGTTACTGCGGACGGGCACCTGTTCGCGTCGAACACCTCGGCCATCCCCATCCACGAGATAGCCCAGGAGGCGGCCCGCCCGGAGGCGGTGGTGGGCATGCACTACTTCTCGCCCGTGCCGAAGATGCCGTTGCTCGAGGTGGTGGCGTCGGAGCAGAGCGCGGAGTGGGCGTTGGGCACAGCGGTGGCGTTGGGCCTCAAGCAAGGCAAGACCGTGATCGTGGTGGGTGACGGTCCCGGTTTCTACACCACCCGGGCTCTTGGTATCTACGTCGGGGAGGTGCTGACCGCTCTGCGCGAGGGCGCCGACCCGCTGGGTCTCGAGCGGACTATGGTCAAGTACGGCTTCCCGCTCGGGCCTTTGGCGATGATGGATGACGTGGGCATCGATGTCGGCGCCAAGATCCAAAGCGTGATGGCCGAGGCTCTGCGTGCCCGTGGCCTCGAGCCCGACCCGGTGAGCGCGCAACTGGTAGCAGGCGGCTACTTGGGCCGCAAGGCCGGCAAGGGCTTCTATCGCTACGAGAAGGGCCACCGCAAGCAGGAGATCGACCCAGAAGCGTTGCGATTAGCTGGTTTCGTGGGCGGCACCACCAACCCGGCGTTGGTGGAGCAGGGCGAGGCGCTGGCCGAACGATTGGCGTTCACCATCGTGCGTGAGGCACTGCTCTGCCTGGAGGAAGACGTGTTGCGCTCGCCACGTGATGGCGACCTCGGCGCAGTCTTCGGGTTCGGCTTCCCGCCGTTCAGGGGTGGACCGTTCTTCATGGTCGATCAGCTCGGGCCCGCCACCACTCTGGATAAGTTCCGGGCGTTGGAGGCGAGGCACGGCGCGCGGTTCGCGCCGCCACAGTCGCTCGTCGCCATGGCGGCGTCGGGCGAACGCTTCTACACGTGACGAAGTTGACGGTAGTGGTGGCGCACCCTAGTAGCGACAGTTTCACCCTGGCACTGGCGCGGGTCGGCGCTGAGGCGGCGCGGCGCGCCGGCGCCACCGTGCGCGTTCAGGACCTGTACGCCGACGGTTTCGATCCACGCATGCCTACCGCGGAAGTAGGGACCGTCAGCTTCGCCGACGCGCTAACTGCCAAGTACGCAGCCGAGGTGCTCGACGCCGACGCGCTACTGGTCGTGCACCCGGTGTGGTTCTTCCAACTGCCCGCCATCTTGAAAGGCTGGGTTGACCGCGTGCTGCGTGAGGGGATCGTGTACCGACTCGGCAGCGGTGGGAAGGTCACAGGCATGCTAAAGGCAGGCGCCGCACTGGTGCTGAACCCCGCCAACAGCAGCGAGGAGGTCGAGATCGGTCTAGGCGATCCGCTGGAGCGCTTCTGGCGCGAGGTGGTCTTCGGCTACGCGGGGGTGAGCGATGTGCGGCGCCTTCGTTTCGGAGGCTTGGCCGAAAGCTCGGTTGCGCAGCGACAAGAATGGCTGGAGCAGGTCGAAACTACCTGTACCGCGCTGGTTAGCCCCGGTGCGCCACTGTGACATGTCGTGCGCGGAGGGCTTGGCCGCCTGGCGGCATGATATGCATCTTGGACCGTGACGTCCGAGACGATATCCGAGGAGATAACCGCTAGGTTCGCAAGCGTCCAGCTCGTCCCCGCCTACGGCGATCTGTTCTTCTACTACGCACCCGAGCCCGGAACTCGCAGCGAACTTTACTTCGCGACCGTGAAGACGACCGACGACCACTTCGACCATCGCTCTGCCCTGGCGCGCATGGGTGCGTACCGGCTGAACATGGCGGTGGGAGTCGACAAGTTCCAGCGACTGTTCGGCCGCCCCGCGGACGTGGCGCGGGCCGACGAAGCGGGACGTTACGATTACACGGTAATCAATGAACTATTGCCTCATCCGCTTTACGGCGGCGCGGGGTGGGTGTGCATACTCAACCCCAACAAGCAGACCTTCCAGGCCGTGGTGGTGCCGCTGCTCAGCGAATCGTACGAGCGCGCTGCGGCAGAGTACGAGCTACGATCTAGGACTCTTGGCGGCTGACCACCGCGATCCGCGCCACGCCCACCTCGATGCAGCCGACTAAGAAGTCGTTCAGGCTCACGTCGAGCGCTGCTGCCGTGATAGTGGCGCTGCGGTGCAGCTCGGGCGGCAGGCGCAAGAGCAACTTTCCGGAGTAGGGCCGGGCGGGCCGCACGCCGCGAGTAGCGCAGTCAAGTAGATAGGCGTCCACGGCAGCGTGGAACTCCTGTCGCAGCTGCCGCACGCTGGTGGCGCTGAAGACGATGTCGTCCTTGAGGTCGAGCACTTGGCCGTGCAGTTGACGCACATCGTCGTCGTACGACACCTTGGCGGTGTAACCCTTGTGCCGCATAGTGCCGGGGCGACTACTGGCGGACGGAGATTTAGTAGGACGTGCGCTGGCGCGCTTGCTGGAGACCGAACCGGGGTTGGGGCGCATGCTGGAAGATCCCTCCTGAACTCATGACCGCGCTTGTTGACAGGGCCGGACCTGCTGCCCTCTGGAACGGTACTAAAGATAAGTATCACTCTAACCCGTGAGCGGAGTCGAGATGTTGCAACCAACGGTGATCTGATCATCCTCGCCCGCTCCTCGGCGGCTCGCGGCGGTACCCATTAACAACGAACGATACTAAATCATGGTATCAGGTTCATCTACACTGGTCGGGCCGTTGCGCTCGAGCCGACGATGGGCGAACCTAGGGGCATGCGAACCTATGGCGCCGCCGACACCGCAGCTTTGCTGCCCTACGACCTCCTCGCGGACGAGATCGCCACCACGCTCGTCAACGCAGCAGCCGGAGATGTCAACGCGCTGCCGCGCTCAGTGACGACACTACCCGGCGACGGCACCTTCCTGCTGATGGGCGCTGCCGACGACCAACTGGCCGTAGCGAAGATCGTCAGCGTCCACCCTGGCAACGCCGCCGCTGGACTGCCGACGATCCATGCCGCCTTGCTATTACTGGACGCCAAGACCGGAGAACAGAAGGCTTTGATCGACGGGTCGGTGGTAACGGTAAAGCGCACCGCCGCACTTTCGCTGCTGGCTGCCCAGCGGCTGGGTGCCAAGCGTGGCACCGTCGTTGTGGTGGGAGCGGGCGCGCAGGGGCTAGGGCATGTGGAAGCGTTAGCAGCAGGTATAGGCATCGACGAACTGCTTGTGCATTCGCGCACAAGCGCTAAGGCGCTCGAGTTGGTGGCTCACGCCAAGGATATGGGCATCGACGCGCGCCACCTCGAGAAGCTCGACGTGAACACCCTTGCCAGCGCCGACATCATCGTGACCGCCACCAACAGCAATCGACCGGTGCTCCCGGCGAGCCTGGCTGGACTTTTGCGCTCTGACGCCACCATCCTGGCGGTGGGCGCGTTCAGGGAGGAGATGGCTGAGATCCCGCCAGAGGTGGTGGCCGCCTGTGAGGTGGTGGTCGATGATTTGGAGGGCGCCAAGACGGAAGCCGGCGACCTCATCCAGGCTGCCTGGAGTGGTCAGTGGTCGTGGGACCAGGTGAGTGAGCTGGCCGATCATCTAGGGAGCATGACGCGCGCGGGCAAGCCGGTGTTGTTCAAGAGTGTCGGGCACTCGATGTGGGACTTGGCGGCGGGAAGGTTGGCCGCGCGCAGACTGCAAGACCACTGAGGGACGACTCTGAGCCAGATGCCGCGCCCCTGCGGAGGTAGTCTAGGCCCAGCTACCGGGTTGCGGAAGGGTTGGACCTAATGTCCCAGCGCATCGATTACAGCAAGGAATCGCCAGCCGCTTTCAAGGCGATGCTTGCCATGGAACAGGCTATCCATACGCTCGGGCTCGAGGAGAGCCTCATCAACCTGATCAAGATCCGAGCGTCACAGCTTAACGGCTGCGCCTACTGCGTGGACATGCACACTATCGAAGCGCGCGCCGACGGCGAGTCGGAGCAGCGCATCAACTTGGTAACGGTATGGCGGGAGGCAGAAGAGTTCTTCACTGAGCGCGAGAGCGCCGCCCTGGCTTGGACCGAAGCGCTCACGCTACTAGCCGATTCTGGTGCGCCTGATGACGTGTATCAGTTGGCGATGGCGCAGTTCTCGCCCGCCGAGCTGACCAACCTCACCCTAGCCATCATCGCCATCAACGGTTGGAACCGCTTCGGGGTCGGCTTCAGGTTGCAACCGGGTCATTACCGGCCGCGCGCTTGATCACGTCAGACGATGTGATCTTCACGATGCTTGACGCGCAGGTCGAGGCGCCCCTGTTCGTCCAAGAAGCGCTCGTAGCGTAGCGGCGTCAGGTCGAGGGAGTGCGCGCTGCCCGTCGTTGCTTCCTCCGCCATCAACCTACCGACCATGGCCGCCTGTTGAACGCCATGGCCGGAGAAGCCGGCGGCATTGATCCACCCCTCCGCGCCAGGCATGCGACCTAGGATGGGCATGTCGTCGGGTGTGACCTCGTAGTACCCCCACCACGACGCACGACGGTCGAGCGCGGCGCGCTCGAGCCAAGGGAAGCGCGCCAGCCCAACCTCCAGCACAGCGTCGAGCCACTGCCAGTCGACGCCCTCGCTGAAGCCTTCAGGCTCGTCGGGGTTCGAGCGTCCGAAGAGGACCCGCTCGCCCTCTGAGCGCAAGTAAAAACCAGAGTCTACGTCGACGGTGAGTGGATGGCGATGCGGCCACGGCAGCGGCGCTGTGACGAAAATCACGCGCCGCACTGGGGCGACGGGTACCTCAAGGCCGGCGCGACGCGCCACCGTGCCCGCCCAGGCTCCGGCCGCGTTGACCAGCAGTGGTGCCGAGATGGTGTCGTGCGGAGTTGTCACATGCCAGGCTGAAGCCGACTGGTGAGCCGTGACCAACGGCGTGTTGAACCTCACCTGTGCACCGTGCGCCCGAGCAAAGCGTAGGTAGGCCATGGTGATCGAGTGCGGGTCGACCACGCCGTCGGCGGAGCCGAACGTTGCGCCCGCGACCCGACTGGAGGCGAAGGGCACCAGCTCGGCGGCGGCGTCCAGCGTTAGCTCAGTAACGGGTACGCCCAGTCGCTGCTGCATGCGCAACGCCGTCGAGTGCGCTTCCCAACGCTCGGGGGGCACCAGGAACAGGTAACCCAGCGGGTCGTAGCCTGATTGCTCGCCGTAGAGCTCCGGGAAATCGCGGTACTCCTCGATGCTCCGCCACGATAGCTGTACGTTCAGCTCTGTGCTGAACTGCACCCGCGCCCCAGCGGCGCTGCGGCCGGTGGAGCCCTGCGCCGGGCCGTCTTGCTGCTCGAGCACCACCACCTTCAGGCCTGCCTCGGCGGCGCGGAAGGCCACGGCCGCGCCGATGATGCCCGCGCCGATGACGATCATGTCGGGACTTGTGCTCATCAGTGCGCCTCCTCGACGTTGCTTGGGGGGCCCATGCCGAAGGTCCAGCGCAGCAGTACGGGGGTGGCCAGGGTGGTGACCACCACCATCAGCACCATCACCGCGAACAGGTCCTGCGGGATCACGCCGCGGTCGACACCGATGGCGGCCACGATGAGCCCCACCTCACCGCGCGAGACCATGCCGGTGCCCACGCGCAACGACTCGAACCAGTTGAAACCGGAAACGCGCGCGCCCAAGCCCGAACCGACGACTTTGGTGACGATGGCGATGACGATTACAGCCACTCCGATCCACACCAGAGACGGTGCGAAGGCGTCGCGCAGGTTGGCGCGCAGACCGATGTCGACGAAGAAGATCGGCACGAAGAAGCCGTAGGCGATGGCCTTGAGCTTGCCTTCGAGTTTCTCGCTGAAATCGTCACCGGCCAAGAGGACGCCGGCCAAGTAGGCACCGGTGATAGCCGCCACTCCGCCTAGGTACTCTGCCGCCCAGGAGTAGACCAGAGCCGCCACGACGGCGCCCGCCAGCAGCGGCTCCGATAGCGGCAGCTTCCCCAAAGCGCCCACGAAACGCTTCAGCAGCGGCGCGGCCAGGATGCCGACCACGAAGAAGGCGAGCATCTTCACGCCCACCAGCCACACCGGCGGCGGAACCGCGCCGCCGGTGGCGAACACCGCCACCACCACTGACAGGATGAGGATGCCCACCACATCGTCTATCACGGCGGCTCCCAAGATGGTCATGCCTTCCTTGGTGCGCAGCTTGCGCAGCTCCAGCAGGGTCTGGGCGCTGATGGAGACGCTGGTGGCGGTGAGGATGGTGCCGATAAAGACCGACTCGTTCAAGGGCATACCGAGCAGTTCGCCCAAGGCGAAGCCGCCTAAGAACGGCAGCACCACGCCCATCACAGCGGCGTTCAGGGCCGGTATGCCCACCCGGCGCATGGCGCGCAGGTCGGTCTCCATGCCGGCTAGGAACATGAGCATCAGCACGCCCAACTCGCCGAGCATTTTCACCGTCTCGCCGGTGGCGGCCGCGTGCGTGAAGACCGGCTGGCCGAGCAGGTTGAAGACGGTGGGGCCGGCCAGCACCCCGAAGCCGATCTCGCCCACCACCATCGGCTGGTTCAGCTTGTACATCAGGTAGCCCGTCAGCTTCGCGCCGATGATGATGATGGCGAGAACGAGGGCGAGCTCTAGGAAAGCGGTCATGGATGGGGCTCCTCGAAGTCAGGCGGTCCAGTGCTTGGCTGCGGAAGGGGGCACACCGGCCCCGGGACTGAATCGTTCAACAATAACTCGCTCACGCTTGCGGAATCAGCCGCGCTCCGCAGCCAGATCTTCGAGTTCGCTGACGTAGCCCTCCACGACTGCGAACGCCTTCTCGATAGGCGCGGCGGTGGTCATGTCGACACCGGTGACGCGCATGAGGTCGACGGGTTTCAGCGCAGAGCCGGCGCGCAGGAAGTTCAGGTAACGTTCAGCCGGTTCGTGGTTGCCGGCGTCGTAGCCTTCGCGCACCTCGCTGGCTAGCGCCGCGGCCGCAGCTATGCCGGCCGCGTACTGGAAGGTGTAGAACGGCACGTAGAGGTGTCCGAACTGCGCCCAGGTGATGCCGGTCCGCTCGTCGGCCTCGATCACATCGCCGTAACCCTCTTGGAAGAAGCCGCGCATGATGTCGTTGAGGCGCTTGGCGGTCAGGCCCTCGCCGCGCTCAACCGCCTGATGCACCTCGAGCTCGAAGCGCACCAGCGTGGGCATTATGAAGAAGTAGCGGTGGAAGTTATAGAACGCCTCTTCCAGCACCGCCAGCCGCTCGGTGGGCGCCGTGAAGCGCTGCAGAAGGCGGCTACGCACCAGCGCTTGGTTGAAGTTGGAGGCCGTCTCGGCCACCATCATCGAGTAGTTGGCGTTGGCGTGCGGTTGCGCTGCGTCCATGAGCTGCGAGTGCATGGCGTGACCGAGCTCGTGTGCCAGCGTGCTCATACTCTCTAGGTCGTCCTGATAACTCATCATGATGTAGGGCTGGCCACCGTAGGCTCGGGTGGCGAAGGCGCCGTCACGCTTGCCGCGGTTGGGGTACACGTCCACCCAGCGCTCGCTCTCCAGCCCCCGCTTCATCTTGTCGCCGTACTCGCTGCCGAGGGGCGCCATGCCCTCCACTATGTACTCCACCGCGGTGGAGTACGGCAGCGGCGCGGCGCGGGGAGAGAGCGGCGCGAAGACGTCCGACTCACGCAGCTTCTCAACACCCAGCAGCTTGCGGCGCGCCTCCCAGTAGCGGTGCCACACGCCTAGGTTCGCTTGGAACACGGTTAGCACGTTGTCGAGCACGGCCCGTGGCACCTCTTTGGGATCGAGCTGCTCCTCGACGGTGCTAGCGTAACTACGCACGTTGGCACTGAACACCGACTGCTTCACGCGGCCTAAGTACAGGTCGGTGAAGGTGTCCTGGTGAGACAGGAAGCCTTCGCTGTATGAGTCGTAGGCCAGCTCGCGCAGCTCACGGTCGGTCGACATGCGCAGGGCGGGGTAGGTGCTGCGCTCCACGACGTGCTCAACGCCGCCGTGCTCGACCGGCTTGAAAGGCAGCTCGCCGTTGGCGAGCGAGTTGTAAGCGCGCTCAACGGCGCTGAACGGGTCGCTCAGCCGGCCCAGCACTTCCTCCACCTCGAGTGAGCGCACGTGCGGCCGCTCGGCCTCGAGGCGCTCGAAGTAGCGCTCTAAGTGTTGCAGGCGCGGCTCGCTGGCGAGGAAGGCCTGCAGCCGGTCGCTGCCGAGCGCCAGCAGCTCCGGCTCCACGAACGCCAACTGGGTGGAGAAGCGCGAGACGAGCGTCTGGAACAAGCCGGCTTTGGCGCGCGCCTCCTGATCGCCCTGATCGGCGTTGAGCGGCAGCGTGGAATAGATGCGCAGCTTCTGCAGCGTGGTGATGAGCGGCCAGTAGGCGTCGAAGAAGTCGGCTAGGGTGCCGGCGCTGTTGCTGAACTGACCCTGGAAGGCTGCGAGCCTACCGATCTCGGCCTCGGCGGCGGCAACATCGGTGTCGAAGCCAGCGTCGTTCTCGTAAGTGGCGGCCAAGTTCCAGGTGAAGGCCGGGTCGAGCTCGGCGCGGGTGGGTAGGGGAGTGGAGGTGGGCATGAGGTGAGTTTAACTAGGAAGCGACTGACGCCTGCGGGTGCCAGCGGCTCGGTTACGCTGTGCTCGACATGCTAGCCGCGAGGGAACACGATAGCCGTCTAAGAGCGATAGAGGCGTTGCGCGGCGGCATCGTGGTTTCGTGCCAAGCTCCCGACGGCTCGCCGCTGGCGGGGCCCGCCTTCATGGCCGCCATGGCCAGCGCCGGGGCCATGGCAGGCGCGGTAGGCATCCGCGCCAACGGAGCTGCTGACGTGGCCGCCATCCGCGCCGTTGTTGGCCTACCCATCATCGGCATAGACAAGCGACCCGACATCGACCCGCTGGCCTACATAACGCCCAACCTTGCCTCGGTGGCGTCGTTGGTGCTGGCCGGCGCCGACCTGGTGGCCATCGATGGCACCCTGCGGCTGCGCAGCGGCCTTGAGGCCGCCGCAAGCGCGGCGCAGCTCATCGCCGAGATCCACCGCCACTACCCGGAGCTGCCGGTGATGGCCGACGTGGCCAGCGAGGCGGACGGTGTGGCCGCAGCCCGGGCGGGCGCCGACCTGGTTGCCACCACACTGTCGGGCTACGCGGCCGGCTCGCCAGCGCTGGACGGCCCCGACCTCGAGCTGATAGTCGCCTTGGTCCGCGCCCAAGACCGCCCGGTGGTGGCCGAAGGCCGCTTCTCCACGCCCGAGCAGGTGCGGGCCGCGTTCGCGGCGGGCGCGCACGCTGTGGTGATCGGCACGGCTATAACAGAGCCGGTGTCGATCGCGCGACGGTTCGTCGCGGCGGCGCCGGGGCGACTCGGATAGGCTTACGGGGTGAAGGTCCTGGTAACCGGCGCCACCGGCTTCGTCGGCGGCTACATCTGCGCAGCCCTTATCGAGAGCGGCCACGAGGTCATTGCCCTGAGCCGCGCGTCTCAGCCGGATCTGCGTGCTGGCGTAACCGCTGCAGTGGGCGACGTGATAACCGGTGAGGGACTAGCTGCTGCCACGGCAGGTGTGAACGCCGTGATCCATTTAGTGGGCATCATCCGCGAGAAGGGCGGCCTTACCTTCGAGCGGGTCCACGTGGAGGGTACGCGAAACGTGATCGAGGCTGCGCAGACGGCCAACGTGTCGAGGTTCGTGCATATGAGCGCGTTAGGCGCGGACGCGGCGGCAGAGAGCGGCTACCAGAGCAGTAAGGGCAGAGCCGAAGCGTTGGTGCGTGAGTCGGACCTGGCGTGGACCATCCTGCGGCCCAGCCTCATCTTCGGCGTAGGTGACGATTTCTTCGGCGGAACCCTGCGTGAGCTCGTGAAACTGCCGCCCGTCATCCCGGTGGTGGGCAAGGGCGACCAACCGTTCAGGCCCATCTGGGCGGTGGACGTCGCCACGGCTTTCGCGCGGGCGCTCGAGCGGCCGGCTACTACCGGCGCCAGCTTCGACCTAGTTGGTCCACGCGAGTACACGCTGCGCGAGCTGCTCTTAGCGGTGCGAGCGACGCTGCAGGTGAACAAGCCGATGGTGAACGTGCCGTTGCCGCTGATGCGCGTCGGTGTAACTCTCTTCAAGCTGTTGCCTAACCCCCCTATCACGCGCGACCAGTTCCTGATGCTGCTGGCTGGCAACACCGGCGACCCGCGGCCGGGAGTGAAGGCGTTCGGCTTGGAGTTGGCCGAGCTCGAGGATCATCTTGAAGAGATAATGAACGCTGCCCAAGCGGGGAAGCCCGGGCAGCGCGGATGAAACGGTTTCAAGTGTGGCCGCACAGCCGTCATAGCGCGGCGGCCGGTGGAAGCTAGCTCAGTAGCCCAGCGCGGCTCCCGCGGGCCTGCGGCTATCGTGCGCGCCGTAGAGGGTGCCGGTGGCCGGGTCGACCAGGATGGCCTCCGCCACACCCCACGAGTTGCCTTCGCTGATCTTGTGACCCATCTGCTCTAGTAGTCTGCGCGTGTCTTTGGACAGGCCGTACTTCTCCACGTAGAGGAGGTCGGGCAGCCACTGGTGGTGGATGCGTGGCGCGTCGATGGCTTCCTGCACGTCCATGCCGTGGTCGATGACGTTCATGATCGACTCGAGCGTGATGGTGATGATGCGGGCACCGCCGGGGCTGCCGGTGACCATGTAGATCTTGCCGTCCTTGTTGACCAGCGTCGGTGACATGGAGCTAAGGGGCGTCTTGCCGGGCGCCACGGCGTTTGCTTCGCCCTGCACAAGACCGAAGGCGTTGGGCACACCGGGCTTGGAGGTGAAATCGTCGAGTTCGTTGTTGAGGAAGAAGCCGGTGTCGCCAGCGATCTTCTTGACGCCGTAGCCCAGGTTGATGGTGTAAGTGACGGCCACGGCGTTGCCGTCGGCGTCGACGATGGAGTAGTGCGTGGTGTTTACGCCTTCGTGTGGCGGCGTTCCAGGCGCGACCTCGGAGGACGGCGTGGCGCGGCTGTCGTTGATCTGCGCACGGATGGCGCTGGCGTAGTCGGCCGACAGCAGGCGCTCGAGCGGGTTGTCGATGAACTCGGGGTCGCCTAGGTAGGTGTTGCGGTCGACGTAAGAGTGGCGCATAGCTTCGACCATGTAGTGCACCGTCTGCGCCGAGTTGAAGCCTAAGTAGCCGATGGGGTAGCCCTCGAGCACGTTGAGGATGAGGCAGATGGTGGTGCCGCCAGAGCTGGGTGGCGGGGAGGAGACGATCTCGTAGCCGCGGTACTCGCAACGGATCGGCTCGTACTCTGCAACCTGGTAGTTCTCGAAGTCGGCCTTGGTGAGGATGCCGCCGTTGGCGTCACTGGCAGCCACCACCGCATCGGCGATGGAACCGCGGTAGAAGACGTCTGGGCCTTGCTCGGAGATGAGCTCCAGGGTGTTGGCGAGCTGAGACTGGACCAATAAATCGCCTACCTGGTAACGCTGGCCGTCCTTCAGGAAGATGGCGGCAACGTTCTCTTCGGCGCTGAAAGCGTCGAGCGGTGCGCTGAGGACGTCGTCACCAGGCGCGAGGATGAACCCGTCGCGTGCCAGCGCGATGGCCGGGGCCAAGAGCTGCTCGCGGCTCATGGTGCCGTACTCCTCACGAGCGTGCTCCATGCCCATGACGGTGCCGGGCACGCCAACGCCTAAGTAGGTGTTGGTGCTTGCGCCTCGAACGACCTCGCCGTCGTCGTCTAAGTACATGTCCTTGGTGGCGCCCAAGCTCGCCTTCTCGCGGAAGTTGATGAAGATATCGCGTGTTGCCGGCGCTGGGTAGCGTAACCGCTAGGGCGTAACCGACGGCTACCGCCGCGTCAACGGCGTTGCCGCCTTGCTCTAAGATGTCGAGCCCGATCTGGCTGGCGAGGTGCTGCGCCGTGACGACCATGCCGTTCTGGGCTTGGACGGGGGCGGGGGATTTGGCGAAGGTAGTGCCTGCCGCCAGTAACGCGATGAGGGCGAGAGCTAGAACTGGACGATGTTTCCTCGAGGCCATGGATGTTCCTTTCAAAGCATGTGAAGTTGGTTCCTCTGAAGCGTAGCCACCCGAGGTGAACCGGCGCTGAGAGCTGGTTTTTTTGAGCTGGTCTTGCTCAGCCGCTGTCGGCATCGTCCTGTTCGGGGTCGTCCTGTCCGGGCGCGCCCGATGCGTTCAGTTGTTCGATGACAGGTTCCAGGCTCCTTACGTCCGCACCGCTAGGGTTCTGGAAGATGCGCAGACCGAACTCCGGCAGGATGGCCATGAGGTGATCGAAGATGTCGCCCTGCACGCCCTCGTAGACGGTCCAGCGTGTATCGGCCACGAAGACGTAGATCTCTATGGGTACGCCCTGCGGGCCAGGTCCCATCAGGCGAACCATGAAGGTGAGGTTCCGAGCGATGTCGGGCCGGGCGCGCAGGTAGCGCATTACGTACTCGCGGAAGGTGCCGATGTTGGTGAGACGCCGCGAGTTCACGGGGTTCTCGCGCGCGGCGGGGTTGGCGGCGATCCAGGTGTCTATGTCCTCGCGCTTCTCCTCGAAGTAGGGCCGGAGCAGCGCGAACCGTTTGAGGTCTTCGATATCTTCGGGGGTGAGGAAATGGACGCTGCTGATGTCGATGAGGAGGCTGCGCTTCATCCGCCTACCGCCCGAATCCTGCATGCCGCGCCAGTTCCTGAAGGAGTGATCAAGGAAGTGGTGGGCGGGGATGACCGTGAACGTCTCGTCGAAGTTCTTCACCGTGACGTTATTGAGAGCGATGTCGATGACGTCACCGTCGGCGTTGAACTGTGGCATCTCGATCCAGTCGCCAACGCGGATCAGGTCGTTGCTGGTGAGTTGCACGCCCGCCACGAGTCCGAGGATGGTGTCGCGGAAGATGAGCAGCAACACCGCTGAGGCCGCGCCTACACCGCTCAGGATGACGGCCGGATTTTGGTCGAGCAGCGTGGCGATGACGGTTATCGCCGCCAACAGGTAGGCGATGATGATGACGACCTGCAGGTAGCCCTTGATGGGCCGCAGATGCGCGTTAGGAGTCTGCGCGTGGAGGTCGCCGAAGGCCGTCACGAACGCCGAGATGGCGCGTGCGATGACGATGATCATGCCGGTTACCAGCAGGCGATCGAGCAGGTTCTGGATGCCGGCGCCAAACGCCGGCAGGTACGGCAGGCCGGCGCGGTAGATGATGAGCGGCACCAGGTACGCCAAGCGGTGGAAGAAGCGCCGCTTCTGTAGTGCGTCGTCCCACTTGGCGCGCACGCGGGCCCCTAAGCGGTTGAGGGCCACGATGAGCACCTCACGCGTGAGCCTGAACGCCAACCACCCCAGCAGGACCAGCGCTGTTCCGCCGATCAAGGTGGACCACCACGGATGGGCAACCGCCCAGTCCTGCGCGGCAGTAGGGAAGTAGGAGGGGAGAGGCTGGCTGGGGGTGGGCATCGGGGGTAGCTTAACGCGGAGGGTGGAGCAAGCGTTGAGCTCCGCCGTCTCCACCCCGTGGCTTAGTAGCGGAGTCGAGTATGCCGCAGCTAGCGGAAGTTCCCTGGCCGAGAGTGGTGCCACGAGAAAGCTCGACGAACACCTGCCGTCCCTCTGCGAAGGGGCATAGCTGGAGGGAACGTGTCAATTCAGAACGGGATAGCGCTTCGCTTGTTCACCGTCCTCGTCGCCGCACTACTTGGCACCGCGTCAGCTCAGTTCGACTGGAACATGTTCCCGCGCGACGGACCCTCGATCCCCGCTTTCCTGCACCCGCCATCGGGCAGGGCCATCCCGGTGGACGAGCGGGCCGTGATCGTCATCTCGCAAGGATTGATAACTGGCGGGACCATGCGGGTTACCGCAAGCCCCACGCGGGATGCGCCGGGCTTCAAGTACAACTTCGGGCTCGACGATTACCGGACGTTGCGAGACGTTGCGCGCTGCCCCCGGCCGAGCGAAGTGAGCGCTCACGTGAGTGAATACCATTGGGGCCCTGAGGCCGAAAGGGTTATCGCGGGCGTTCCGGGCGATAAATCCCTGGTCTTCTACTGCACCGACCAACTCACCGTCGGCTTCGACTTCCATCCCGACACCGACCCGAGGATGCCTTACCTACTGGTATGGATCGGCGCTAAAGGGCCGCAACCCTACACCTTCAATCGTGTCGCCGAAGGCTTCTACCAAGGCGACCCCTGGGCCATAATGCAACTGTTCAGTTACATGACTACAAGGAACGACACTATGTACGCGATGGTCGGGGGACCAACCTCGGTCTTCGTGGCCTCGAACTATACGGCGTTCGTACAGGCGTTCGAGAACTTGCCCTGCGTGGAAGGCGGAAGATTCAGTTCAACCCTCGACCCGGACGGGTAGTAGGAACTCGACGACGCATACGGTAGGTCCCACTCTTTCCCTGTTGACCACTCCATATTTTGCTCATCGAGTCGATGGCCGTTTCGGTGGGCTACCAGTTCAGCTTCGGAAATCGCGCAGTACCGCCTCAAGCGGAAGGCGCCGCCGACCGGCAGGCACGCCGCTGGCCTTGCCGTAAAAGAAGATGCCCACGACCTCCTCCTCCGGATGACCGCTGGGAGCCGTGCCCGGCACTTGTTCATGACCGAGTAGCGGCCAGAACTCCTCGTGCTGCCAGACGGCGGCGGTCGACCATTTCGAGGCCATGCCCTCGGCCCACAGGTGAAGCATGAAGTTCTGCGCGGCGCACGCCACCGCGGCGTAATCCTCGCGCCGCATGACCTCGTCGGCTTCGAGCGCCGACCGTACCGTGATCACCACCACGCCGGGCACGCTCGCCCACTGCTGACGCTTCAGCGCCACCTTGTCAGACTTCGATCCTTCGCGTTCGAGCCGCTCGGCGTTCAGGTCGGCGAGGCGAGTGATGCGCTCTTCGTCCAGAAGGTAGAAGCGCCACGGCTCGGTGTGCTTGTGGTTAGGCGCCCAGCGCGCCGATTCGAGCGCTTCGTGGACCACGCGGTGGTCTTTGATTACGCTTCCGGCCAATCGCGTCTGGCCGACGCTGCGGCGTCCACGCAGGACGTCGATTATGGAGGCTGTTTCGAACATCGGTGTCACCCCTGCACGTAGTGCCGACCGATGCTCCAAGGTGTGGCTGAGCGGTATCCGGCCGGGTACGCATGATAACCGCGACGATGGCACGGTCTCCGTCAGTAAGGACTAGCCGCCACCGCCACCTAAGCCTCGCTACCCTCAGCTTGCGACAGTTGGTCGGCTCTGCGCTCGCAGCACGAAGGCGACGACAGCCAGCGCCGCCAGGAGGAGCGCGCACACGAGCGCCACTGTACTAACCGAGGCCACCTCACCCGACCGCGCCGACGCCACGCCGCCCAAGCCCCACGCCACCACCAGCGCATATGCCCAGTCGCGGCGCGTCACGACCGCCAAGAGGCCGAGTACGGCAGCTATGACAACCAACGCGACCGTGAAGGCAGGAGCGTTGGCGCCGCCGTCAAACCCGAGATCCAGTAGCAAGATCGTGGTGTTGGCGACGGTGGCCACGGAGACCCAGCCGAGGTAGATGGCGAATGGCACGTCGAGGAGCCAACGTTCCACTGCAGGTGCTGGGGCGCGCCACAATCCTGCGCGGAGGTAGAGCGCGATCAGGCTGAGCAGTAGCGCCACGATGAACAGTTCCGACAGCGGAATCAACAGAGCGTGCCAAGAGACCAGCCAAGCCACATTGAACGCGCAACTCAGCACGAACAGCGGCCGTGCCGCCACCAGGCGGGCGTCGTTGCGAGTGCCAGGCAGGACCTGGTACACGACGAACGCCGCCAGCAGCAAGTAGATCACCCCCCACACCGCGAAGGTGTAACCCGCCGGCGTGAACAGGCTGGGGAAGTCGTCTGACACACCACCGGTAGTGCGGCCGAAGAGCGGCAGGATGTTAGCGAGGGCGTTAACGGCGATCATGACCAGGTACGCTGCTACGCTCGCTATCTGCCAGGTGGAGTTATGAGCGGCTGGAGCTGATTCGTGTTGCATGCCCCATTGTGCACCCTCAGCCGTCGTGCGGGTGTGAAGGCGTTGCGCTGCATTTACGTGAGGCAGGCTAGGCTCGTGAGGCTGTAGATCCGTTCGGCCCGCAGGCTGCCGTCAGTGCCACGGGTGAAGTTCGCGAGGATACCGTCCAGTTGGAAGCCGCACCTCACGGCCACGGCTGCGCTGGCGGCGTTCAGATCGTCGCAGCGGGCCTCCAGGCGCTTCGCTCCCAACTGCTCGAACGCCAGCCGCGTTAATGCCCTCACCGCTTCCGTTGCGTAACCTTTCCCGGTCTCGCTAGAAACCAGCCAGTAGCCGATCTCGAATCGCGGCAACGACCAGTTGATGCGGTGCAGGCCGGTGGAGCCGATGAGCTGGCCAGAACGTCTCTCGAAGAGGTGGTAACGAAGGTCCTGCTTTGTGGCGAAGCTGACGACGGCAGCCCGCACGCTTTCATCGGCCCCGGCCTGGGAGTAGTCGTCGGTGGCCCACGGCATCCAAGCTTTTAGCTCCGGCAGTGAGGCGCGCACAGCGTGCGCCAACGCCTCAACGTGCTCGATGGTGGGCGCGCGTAGCTCGAGGCGGTCGGTGGTGATCAGATCGGGGACGTGCGGGAGCTTGGGCACTTCGTCTTGCTAGGCTCGCTTTCCTTGACTCGTTCTCTTGAGCTCGGTCTTCTCCGCTTGATGATAGCCCCTCAAAGGCTTCGCTCAAGGGCTGACCGACGTGTAACGCCGCAGCTGCCTACTGTTGGAATCAATAGGCCGATCGCGGGACTTCAAAGACATTTGTGCTCAGCGCTCTTGACAAACGTGCGCTTATGCGGTTAACTACTCCAGTAATGAACCAGAGAACATGTACCCCGAGCTCCGCCTTGACCAAGTCGACGGTCACTGGCCTTGTCACATACCAGAGGGGTCCACATGTTCGACGGTCCTGAGCCCATCTACCTGCAGATCGCAGAGCAGATCCGACAGGGCATCATCGAGGGGACCCTCGAGGAAGAAGATCAAGTCATGTCGACCACCCAGTACGCCACCACCTTCAGGATCAACCCGGCCACCGCAGCGAAAGCCTTCACCACCTTGATCGAAGAGGGCGTCCTCTTCAAGCAACGTGGACTCGGCACTTACGTCGCCCCTGGCGCACGTGAGCAGCTACTCGAGAAACGGCGCCGCCGTTTCCTCGCCGACGTACTGGCACCGGCTCTGGCGGAAGCGCGGCGCATCGGCATCCCGCTCACGGCTGTCCGAGACGAGGTAAGCAGGGCCATCGACGAGGAGCTGTCATGACGCCCTTCGGAGTCGAGCTCAAAGACCTGACAGTTCGCTTCCCTGGCGTTACAGCCGTGGACGGGGTAACCGCCGCCATCGAGCCGGGGGCTATCACAGGCTTGATCGGGCGCAACGGCTCGGGCAAGTCGAGTCTTCTTGCCGCCGTTGCCGCCTTCCGGCGGCCGTCGGCAGGTACGGTGCGCATTGCTGGTGCTGACCCGTACGAGAACGCGCGGGTCACCGCGGGCATCTGCTTAATCCGCGAAGGCGGGGACTTCGCTCAACTGAGCGTCCGCGAGGTGCTGGACTTAGCCGCCACGGTTCGCGAGACGTGGAGCGCCGAGCTGGCCTCGCAGCTTCTCGATACCTTTGAGCTCCCGCTTAAGCGCGGCGTCGACAAGCTGTCGCGTGGCCAGCGCTCGGCTCTCGGAGCTGTGGTGGGGCTCGCGTCGCGGGCGCCCCTCACGCTCTTCGACGAGATCTACCTCGGGATGGACGCGCCATCGCGATACGCCTTCTATGACGCACTGCTGGCCGATTACACCGAGCACCCGCGCACCATCGTCATCTCCAGCCATCTCATCGAGGAGGTGGAGCGGCTGTTCGAGCACGTGCTCGTGCTCCACCACGGGCGCCTGCTCCTACAAGGCAGCGCCGAGGAGCTGCGTTCCCGAGCCGTTGTGGTCATCGGTCCGGCAGATAACGTCGAAAGTTTCGTGGCCCCTTACACGGTTCTCAAGCGGCAGCATCTCGGACGCACCCTTGCCGCCACGGTCGACGGGGAGATGGGCGCCGAAGCCCGGCATGCAGCAGCTGCCGCTGGGCTGGAGTTGCAAGGAGTAAGCATCCAGGACCTTTTCGTGCAGCTAACTGAGAAGGGGGCGACCGCGCCAAACCGGGCGCCCGCCGCTCTGAACGGAGCGTCACTATGACGTATGTAAGTGCAGTGAAATTAGTACCTGACGGCGGCCCCCGGCCGGCACCACTGATCGCCCTTACTCGCTGGCAGTTCAAACGAATCCTGGCCACGATGCTGTGGCTAATAGTGCTGGTGGGGGTGCTGCTGCCGCTGATGATCTGGTGGGCCGTCGGCTACTTCGGTCCCTTTATAAGTATCTGGGAACAGTTCGCCACCAACGGGCCCGCCTGGTTCCTCTTCGCCATGGGCGTCGTAGCGGTTGCGAACCACCTTGCTCTGCACGTGGCCATGGGCAGCACGCGCGGCAGCTACGTTACGGCGACCGCGTTGGCGCTCTTCGCCGCCGCCATATGCCTGAGCGCGTTCGCCGCCGCCGGCCTGCTGCTGGAGGCAGCCATCTTCCGTGGCTACGGTCTGGAGCAGACGTTCAGTGCCACACATCTGTTCTCGAACGCCTCGGAGGTGGGCTTGGTGATGGTCACCTACTCGCTGCGGTATGTAATCTTCGGGCTGGCTGGCCTGCTCACCGGGCTCGCCTACTACCGCTTCGGAGGCCTGATCGGCACCGGCCTACTCGTCATCACGCTTCTGCCGATCATGGCGGTTGGAACGGTCCTCACGCCTACCGCACAAGGCGTCGCTGGAGCGCTGGATAGCATCGCCAATGCTACTGGGGGTGTTATGGGGTTCCTTGCAGGCCTGGAGGCTCCGGCGAGGCTGGGCCTCGCTCTGGTGGTGGCAGTGGTGGCTTTCGGCGCGGTTCGGGTGGTAGCGCCGCTTGTGCCGGTGCGCACAAAGGCGAGTTAAGCCGATGTCGAAGCTAGTCTCTAAGCTGCGGATCCCGTCGCGCGATGACCTTTTCTCCGTCCCCGCGCTCCCTCAGGAAGGCGAGTAGTTCGTCACGGCTGCACGGCCCCGCGTACCATCTTCCCTGGGCGGCACTGAAACCCAGTTCACGCACAGCGTGATGCTGCGATTCGGTTTCGACGCCTTTCGCGACGGGTTCCACCCCTAGGCTGAGAGCCACCTGGACTATCGCGTCAGTGAGGCGGCTACCATGCTCATCGTCCGAGTCGTGCGTGAAGGATTCATCCAGCTTGATTCGTTCGATGGGTAAGGATCTCAATCGCGAGAACGGTGAGAAGTTCGCTCCGAAGCCGTCCAGCACGATGTGAACGCCGAGTTCCCGCAGAGCTAGCAGCTGCTCCTCCACCACGGTGGGGTCCTGCAAGAGACACTGTTCACTGAGCTCGATCTCGACTTCGCTCGGCATCACTCCCTCAGCGCTCGCCAACTCAGCGAGCTTTGCGGTGAAATATGGCTGGATGAAGTGAAGGGGCGACACGTTGACCGATACTCGCTGTGGAGCTCCTGGTAGGCCACGCCAGCCGGCGTGATCGGCGAACGCCCGCTGCAACATCCATTCGCCGATAGGCACGGCTAAACCGTTATCTTCTGCGACCTTCAGGAACTCACCGGGTAGTAGTTCTCCGTGATCTGGTCGATGCCAGCGGATGAGAGCTTCTACCACGCGTACAGCTCCGCTACTGAGGTCGACCTCGGGCTGGTACGAGACCCGGAACTCATCTCGCCGTAGCGAGTGCTTAAGGTCGGCTTCGAGCTTGAGTCGCTTACTGACCCGTTCGTTCTGTTCAGTGGTGAAGAAATGCATGGTGTTGCGTCCCAGCAACTTGCCCTCGTACATCGCCATGTCGGCCGCCCGCAGCAGCGTTTCGGCGTCGTTGCCATCAGCGGGGAACGTGGCGATCCCGACGGTAGCTCCGACCTCGAGTTCATGACCTGAGATGTCGAAGGGCGCCTGAAGGGTTTTCAGCAGGCGCTTAGCGAAATGAGCCACCTCGGTACTGGAATCGACGTCGGGCAGGAACAGCGCGAACTCGTCACCACCTAGGCGCCCGACTACATCGAAGCTCCTTACCTCGTCACGCAGTCGTTCGGCGACGCCGTGGAGGATCTCGTCGCCTGCTTGGTGGCCGAAAGAGTCATTGATCCTCTTGAATCGGTCCATGTCCAGGAACAGCACCGCTACGTTCTTCTTCTTTCGTTGAGCGCTCCCCAGCGCGTCTGATAGGCGCCGCTCGAACGCGGCGCGTTTCAGCAGGCCAGTGAGGTCGTCATGATCGGCGCGATAAGCAAGCTCCTGACGCAGGTGGCTCTCCGCGATCACGCCAGTCAGCAGCGAGGCGACGTTACGCAGGAAGCTTACGTCTTCCGCCGAGAACGACTGCTCTTGTTCGGACAGGGCCTCGATGAATCCGAAGCGATGGCCTGGACCGGTGATCCGCGCGCGGATGCCGCTCTTGTGGCCAAGTGATTCCAGCAGTTCCTTCGGCCATGTGCCGTCATCGCTGCTCGGTAGGCCGCTCGGGAAAGAGTCGAAGCGGTTGTTGTGGTCAGGGCTGAGGCTGTTCCAGTTCTCGCCACCGGGCGGGTATGTGATGCACACCTCACTACGTTCCGCTAGACACTCCGCGATGTGAACTTCCTTGGCGTTGAGCGTCTCCGCGACTCGCTGTGCTGCGAGCGCTAGGATGGACGTGAGGTCCTCGCTCGAAAGTGTCGCCGCGGACAGATCCGCGAACGTAGCCTGCTCTCTAACGCGGCGCTCGAGAACTTCGCGCATCCTGATCTGCTCGTGGATCGTTTTTCCGATACCGAGCACGAACGTTTGCCCGGCCAACGTTACCTTTCTAGCCGTGAACAAGTACGGCACTAGTGAGCCGTCCGCCGCGCGTACTTGCCCTTCCAACGAGTCCCCGCCGGTTCGGAAGGCGGCGTCGATATGGTCCGAGAACTTGTCTCCGTCTACGACAACCTGGCCTGGTTTGACTCTTTCGAGGTTCTCAGCGCTGAGGCCTGTGACTCGCTCGAGTTCGGCGTTCCACCGCACCAGGCGAGGACCGTCTCTGAAACGCGCGTCCATCATGTAGAAGATGCCCGGCAGGCTGTCGAGGATAGCGGTGATGAGCTGCCGCTTCGCCTCGAGCCGGTTCCGCACTTCGCGTGACTTCGTTATGTCGCGCATCAGCATCACCGTGTGCGGCTTGTCTTCCACCATGATCGGTTCGAAAGTGAAGGTGCCCGCGCCTTGCTCCCCGTCCTGTCGTAGGAACGATGCTTCCATGAACACGTGCTTGCCCTGCGCAAGTTCTGAGCGGAGATGCGTTAGTCGAGCCTCGTTCAGGTCCATTCCGGCTTCCGACAGGGCCTGGCCGACGAGCTGCCGCGAATCCAGGCCGAAGACTTGGGCGAAGGCCCTGTTCACGTCAAGGATGCGAAGTGCCGGTTGCTCCAAGACTGCGATGGCCGTAGGACTGATCCGAAGGTAGGACTCTTCCTGGTCCGGGTTCCTTTCGATACTACTGGCAGGCGCGGGCCTGGCCGTCTCATGACGTAGGATCGTCAAGAACCCGGTTGTGGCATCTGGAAAGTCGCCCAAAGTATGAGTCTCGCAGTTGGCCCATACTCGACTGCCGTCCTTATGCAGGAGCCAGTAATCTTGTTGCGCGTCGCCCGTTTCGCGCGCTCGAGCCAGTTCATCTTCCACAACCCCCAACGCTCGATCCTCGAGGGTGAAGATCATGTCGACGTGTTGCCTGACGAACTCGGCTGCCTCGTAGCCGAGCAGGTTGCGCACCCCCGAGTTCCAGGAGGTGATCACCCCTTCCGGGTCGAGGGTGAAAAGAGCGTACGGTCCCGATGGCGCCGCCAGCGTGGGGCCGGTGACGGCGGAATAGGACGGATCAGCGCTGGGCATCGGCTTCACTCTATTAGCAGATGCAGCAACAGGAGGTATCAGCTGCACAAGATGCGCATCCCTTCTAGAACGCGTATGCCAACCCCACCCTTAACTGGGAGTTATCTTTCCAATCACCGAACTCGGTTGCGTCGCCGCCGTAGAAGACGTACGCGGAGGCTTCCGCCGTCACGCCGTCAGCGATGCTATAGCTCGCCTGTGGTGAGATCGCGCCGCTGCCGTCCAGGCTCTGCAGCCACGCCATCTTTAGCTGCGTGCGGCTGCTCGCCTGGTAGGAGAGAGCGGTCATGAATTTCAGGTCCAGGTCTGCTTCGCCTAAGCCGGCGTCGGGAGCGGTGTAGTCGAGGATGCCCTGCACGACGACGCGTGGGCCGCCGGAGAAGGCGTACTCGCCGCCCAGCACCGCTTGTGCACTGTGGTTACCGATCGCCGGATCGGTGCCGGCACCATCAGCCGTGATGGTGTAGGCGGCCTCGCCGCGCAGCACTACCGGACCGATCACGCCGGCGAAGTCAAGGCCGATGACGTCGATGCGGTCGTAGCTAAGCAGTGGTTGTAGCGCGAACTGGCCGGGGGTCCCGGTGGGCTCCAGGGTCGCTTGCATGGTAGGCAGGCTCCGGAAGCCGTGGAAGTAGCTGAGGTTGACGTCCCAGGCGTTCAAAGCTGCGCTGGCGCGCACGCCGAACTGCACGTTCTCTAGCGCCAGCTCCGGGCGCTCCTCGATCGGGGCGCGACGTTCGACGATCTGCACGCCGGGAGGCAGAGTCATGGCTGGCGCGACCTGCCAGCGTTGGCCGGGCGGCTGCGAGGGGATGAAAGCCGGCAGCACCACGCCCTCGACCTTGAAGGTGTCGTCGACGTAGTAGGTGGCCTGGACCAGCGGCACGGGGAGCTTCTCACCAGCCAGCGGGAAGCTTAGGTCGCGCGGGTTGAGCACGTCGACAGGGTTGATGGCGTCGGTGGAGCCCCAAGAGACGGTCTTCTGGCCCGCGCTTAGGGTGAGGTCGCCTAGGTTCAGTGTCACGTAGGCGTCGCCTAGGCGTAAGTACGTGCCGTCTACGACGGCGGCGTCGTAGCCGCCGATGAAGCTTGCCTCGAATATGGCGTCGGGGAAGTAGCCGGAACCCGCCTCGCCGTGCATGCGCAGCTCGAGCTCGGCGGCGGCTATGGGCAGCGTGCCGTCGATGGCTACCCCGAAAGTAGCTTCGGCGCGCCCGCCCAGTGTGAAGTCGGTTTTAGCCAGTGCGGGGCTCATGATCATGGCGCTCAGCAGCGCCGCAGTAGCCACGAACAGGCGCAGGTGACGGTAGCTAGCTCGTCTCATCTCAGCGACTCAGGAACCGCTCGGTGAAGACTTCGGCGGGGATGTCGGCATCGAAGGTCACGTCAGTCTGCGTGATGACGGTGAAGGTGGTCGTCTTGCCGCCGCTCATGCTCTCCATGCGGCGCTCGCCGGCCACTTGGTAGTCGCCGTGCTCCTGTACGTCGCTCACGGTGAGCACTTTCACCACCGCGTCATCGCGGTAGTACTCCACCCGCTGCGGCAGCAGGGTGGCCTCCGGTACTTCCAGGACGAGCTTCTGGTAGCTCGAGGTGGTGCCGGCAATCGGCGTCGCCTCCACCACGTATACCGGGCCGTCACGGATCTCGAGTAGGCGGTGGGTGTAGTCGCCGGGCTCGATGCCCGTGATGTCTTCGTAGCTGAAGTCGGAGCCGAAGAAAGAGTCACCCTGTTGGCCGCCGGCTATGCGCCGCACCCGCCCCAGGGCCGGCAGGTAGATCATGGATTCTTCGCTGCCGTCCGCGTTCTCGATGGAGAGGAAGCCCGAGCCGGCGATGTCAGCGGGAGCGGTGAACTTGATGACGCGGTGGGTGTCGTTGGCGCTCCACATCTTCAGGGTGCGGCTGAGGCTCTGGCCGGAGGCGCTGCCGATGACCATCGTCAGCGTTGCTTCCATGGTGGCTGGTTCGGCGCGCGCGTCGACGGCGTCCATCAGCGCGTCAACATCGCTGAAGAGCGGTTCGGCGGCCCAAGCACGTGGTGCGCCCACCGCGAGGATGAGAAGGAAAGTCAGTAGCACAGCGAGCAGTCGGTTAGCACCGAGGGGGTTGGGAAGTAGTTTGGCGTCAGTTACTGGTGGCATCTTGGGTTACCTCCGTGAAGGGCGTCCAACGCAGGTGCGGGTCGCGGAGCGCGACGAGCATGGCTGCTGGCAAGAGGGTGAGGGTGGCTATGCCGACGAGCACGACGGTGAGCACCATGAGGCTGCCGAGGGTCGAGACGGGTACGAACTTGGCAAAGATGAGTGCGCTGAAGCCGCCACCTAGGGTGAGAGCCGTGAAGACGATCTGGCGCCCCGAAGTGAGCAGCGTCTCGTCGATAGCAGCTTCGGGATCGAGGCCGCGCCGGCGTTCCTCCATGTAACGCACAGTGAGGTGGATGGCGTAATCACCCACCCCGATGGCCAGCGCGCCCATCAGCATGGTGGCGAGGTTGAGTGGCAATCCGAACCAGCCCAGGATGCCGTACTGCAGGGCGATGGTGGCCAGCAGCGCCAGGATAGTCACCGCGGCGGCGCGGAAGGAACGCACGAAGCTGTCGATGATGAGCACCAGGATGATGGCCAGCGAGAGGCTGACGAGGAAGTCGTGGCGCATGGCCTGCTCTATCTCGTGTTCCAGCAGCGGCTGCCCGGCGAACTTCGCGCTGGCGATGGTGCCGAAGCTGCGGTCAGCCAACGCCTGCAGTTCGCCCTCGAGCTCTGCGATCCTCTGTCAGCCAACGTCCGCAGCTCACCCTCGAGTTCGGCGATCCGCCCTGTCGACATCGATTGCGCGGTCATGGTTATGAGCGCCTGTTGGTAGTCGAGCGTCACGAAGCGCATAAGGTCTTTCACGTCGCCCGACGACTGGTAGAGAAGCAGCTCCTGCGCCGCGGCTTGGCGGCTGCTTGGCAGCGCGTTCTCGCCAGTGAGGGTCTCATTCAGGGCTCGCATAACGTTGGCTATCGATTGGCTGGTGCCCACGCCGTCGAGCTCGGCGGCTCCGGTCTGGAAGTCCTCCATCGCCGACAACACGGCTGGGTCGGTCATGTCACCTTCGACCCACACGTTTATCACTGCCGAGCCGCCTATCACGCGTTCAACGGTGGCCACGCTCTGGCGCGTGGCGCCCTGCTCGGGGAAGAAGGCCAGGATGGAGGTGTTGGGAACGATGCGCATGGCGCCGATGATGCCGAGTACTACCAGCACGGCCGAGACGACCAGGACGGTGGTGCGCCGCCGCGTTACCAGCTTGGCCAGGGCGTGGAGGATGTTGCCGATGGCGCCCGGGTTCTCGGGATCGGGCACGTTCCGGGGTACCGGCAGGACGTTGAGTAGTGCTGGCAGCAGGATGAGCGAGGCGAACAGGGCCGACAACACCCCTAGAGCGGCTATCAGTCCCAAGCCGCGCACCATGGCCAAGTCAGAGAGTAAGAAGGTGCTCATCGCTGCTGCTATGGCCAACCCCGATACGAGGACGCCTAGGCCCGTCTCGGCGATCATGGCGCGGATGGCGTCCTGCTTACCTTCCTTGGTTCGGGGCCTCTTCGCGACCTCGAAGTAGAAGCGCCCCAGGAGGTGTAGCGAGAAGGAGCTCCCTACCGCCATGACAGCTATCGGCCCAATTACAGTGAGCGCCATCAGCTTGAAGCCGAGCAGCACGAAGATGCCCATGCCCCAGATGACGCCTAGGAAGATCTGCACGAACGGCAGCACCGTGCCGTGCATAGTGCGGAAGTTGACGAACAGCAGTATCAGGATGATCACCATGGCGGTGGCGCCCAGCACCGGAAGGTCGCGGCCGATGATGCCTTGCAGTTCGTGACTGGTATAGGCCTGGCCTGCGAGCGCGTGCGGACCGTTCCAACCGGCGGCCACCACGTCCTCCACGTTGCCAGCGAAGGCGGCGGCGTCGATGTCGTCCTCCAGCTCGACGATCAGGCTGGCGTAACGGCCGTCCCTGGTTACCAGGGTGGCGTTCTCGTACATGGGCGAGGTTTCGAGGTAGCTGCGGATCTCCGCCAGTTCGTCCGTCGTGAGGGTTGCTTGCGGCACCAGGTCCCCCACCACCAGGAAGCCGTCGTCATCTTCCATCCGCTTGGCTGTTATCACCGAACTGACGTCGGCGGTACCGGGCACGCCGCGGAGCTCGCGAGTCAGCTCGCTTAGTGCCTGGAACGAGGCGGGCGTGTAGATGTCGCCTTCCACCACCACCAGTAGCCGGTCGTGCTGACCGAAGGTCGCTTGGATCTGATCATCGAGTTCTGCTATCACCGAGTGGTCCGGGTACAGGGCGCTGGTGGTGTTATCGGTCTGGATCTGGCGGGCCGCGAACAGCAGCGCCACGGTTAGGAGTAGGTAGACGACGATTACGGGGCGGCTGTGGTTGAGGACTAAGGCTGCCAGGCGCTTCATAGTAGACCGTTGCTCCGCCGCAGCGGTCGTTCGGGGCGAGGTGGTGTGGTTCGGTCGATCACGTATGACTCCTTCGTGGGCGGCTCTTCAGAAATGGCGTTTCGTTGTGGTCATTGACTAAGTGCTTACTCAATACTCGAGGTACGACTGTGAACCACCTCCTCGGCGGTCGGGACGGCTTAGTTAGGTTGAGGTCGTGTCGGTGGGTGCCAACGCACCCTCGAACCAGGTGCGGAGCAGTTCGGAGGTGAAGGCGTCGGCGCGCTGCAGCCACTGCTCGCGCGACACGCTGCGGTTTGCGAGGAAAAAGAGGAGCAGCGACGAGAAGAACATCATGGCGCTGGTACGGGTGGCAAGGCCCTGGCGAAGCTCGCCGGCGGCCACGCGCGATTCGAGATACTCGGTCATGGCTTCCACGGTGTCGCCCATGACGGTGCGGAAGGCGCCGTCGAGCTCGGGGTTGGTCTGCGATTCGACCAGCAGCATCCGGATCAGGTCGGACTGGCGGTGCACCGCTTCGGTCCAGCCGAGGACCACGTGGGGAAGCACCTTCCTGGCTGGCTGGTCGGCAGCTTCAGCCAACAACTCCTGCACCTCGCCTACGAAGCCGCTGCGTTGCCGCGCTGCGGCCCGCAACAGCTCCGACTTGGTGGGGAAGTAGTGGAAGATGAGGCCCTCGGTGACCCCCACCTCCTGGGCGATGCGCTTGGTGCTCGTCGCCGCGAAACCACGCTGGGCGAATAGGCTGGTGGCCACCTCGATGATCTCCTGGCGGCGTAGGTCTGCCTTGTCGCGGCGCGTGAGGGGGAGGGGGTCGTGGTTAGTCATAGGCGGCTTTTGGTTGAGTGTTCACTCAACGACTGCTGAACTCTACCGCTGAGTCGCTATGCTGTCAAGTGCGTCCGCGCTGACACAGGCGCTAGTTCAAGTATCAGCCGCACGGGCCGCGCTGGGTTTCAGGCCGTCACGCCATCGCTTCCAATGCCGCCGCCAGCTTGGCGCGCGCCTCGCCGGCAAGGTCCGGTAGCCGCTCGCGTAGCTCGGGCGGCGCGGCTGCGAACATCGTTTCGGGATCGATGATGCTCACCGCGATCTGCCCGGGCTCGAGTTGCCTCACCACCACGTTGCACGGCAACAGAAGTCCGATGCTTGGGTCTACCTGGATGGCTTGGTGCGCCAGATGCGGGGCGCAGGCGCCGAGGATGCGGTAGGGCTGCATGGTCACGCCGAGCTTGGATGTGAGCGTGGCGGCGACGTCGATGTCGGAGAGGATGCCGAAACCCTGCTGCTTGAGAGTGGCGGTGATAGTGGCAACGGCCTGGTCGAGCGTGCCGGAAACAGTGCGTGACAGGTCGGGGGCTGGGGCTACTGGAGCTGGAGCGCCGCTGGAAGTTGGCATGTGGTTCTCCTTCGGGTCTAGTCACCGGGGATCGGCTGGCTCGAACATACCCGGTAGGGGTATAACTCTGGGTCTCGCATGAGCCAGACCCGCGGCCGAGCGCCAGCGTTCACGGCCGCACCCTAGGCTTGCGGTGAGCATTTGTGGAGCCCGCAACTAATGGGCCTTGTACGGTCGATAGCGAGGGGAGTTACTGATGATCACGATCCTGTCGCGAATCTGGTGGGCGGTCGCCCTGCGAGGTGCTGCCGCCATCCAGCTGCGCAAGGAGATCGACAACGAATGGTTCCTGGCCTTGAGCGGCGTGCTGTCGATAGTGCTGGGGGTGTTGTTCGTGCTGAGGCCGGGGGTAGGCATCCTGTCGCTGCTGTGGCTACTGGGCGTGTACGCGCTAATAATCGGCGTAATGCTCGTCGTGGTTGGATTCCGTAAGCGCACCACCATGAAGCGGCTGGAGAACATCCGCGCTGAGCGCGGCGGCGTCAGCGGCAGCCACGGTGGCAGCGCGGCCTGAAGCAGACCGGAGTCGAGGGCTAATAGTGCGAGTTACCTGCCGCACTTAAGATGAGGCATGGAGAAACAGGCCGTAGTGGTCATCCTCATCGCTGTAGCCGCCATCTTCTTCGGCCTCTACAACGTCTTCATCAAGCTCTCGTCCGAGCACATCAACCCCATTCTCGGCGCGGTGGTGCTGCAGTTCGTGGCGGCGTTCCTTGGTTTGGGGTTGCTGATCATCACTCGCGCTCGAGCCGCGGGGCCTTTGGTGGTAACGGGCCGCGGAGTGACATTGGCGGTGCTGGCGGGTCTCGCCATCGGTCTGGTGGAGATACTCACCTTCAACGTCTTCGGCCGCGGTGTGCCTGTGGCACTGGGCAACCCGCTCATCGTTGGTGGGTCGCTGGTCGTTACTTCGTTGGTGGGCATACTGCTGCTTCGCGAGGTGCTGACTCCTGCGCAGGTGGTCGCCCTGATCCTTATCGCCTCGGGAGTGGTGCTGATGGGCGTGGGGGCGCGGACCTAGATCTAGTGCTGTTTGGACCCAGCACGTCAATTGCACTAGAAGTGTTGCGCGCGCGGGGCTAATCTGCTCGCGAGCATCGCCGTAGGCGTGACACAAGCTGCCATCGGGACAGGTCCAGCCGCGCCTTCTAGGTTGGATTCTGGTGGTTGACGCCATGTGATGAGCCGGCTAACGCAACGTAGATGACAGTAAGGGTGGACCTTCCTCATATTGGAGGTCAGAGTGGATCTTCAAGGCAGAATTTTACTGAGTTACGGCATCATGGCGTTAGGCGTGCTCGCCATCTTCCTCGCCGTCGCAATCGCGTCGCGCGGGCCAGTGCAGGTCCAGTCCGTCGTTCAGCCTCGCGGCTACGCCATCCGACGCTGGTGGTTCTGGATTCTGCTGCTCACGCTGATCATGGCCTTCGCGGTGTCAATCCCTTTCTTCCCTTATGGCAACGCGCAGGCCGCTGGAGAAGCGACACACATCACCGTCGTCGCCAGACAGTACTCCTTTGGCGACCTGCCGCAGGAGATGCCCTACGGCACGCCCATCGTTTTCGACGTCACGTCGGCCGACGTTAATCACGGCTTCGCCATCTACGATCCGGAAGAGCGACTCATCGCTCAGGTACAGGCGATGCCTGGGTACGTCAACCACCTGCAGATGACCTTCAACGAACGTGGTCCCTACACCGTCCGCTGCCTCGAGTACTGCGGGCTCGGCCACCATGTCATGCAGGCGAAATTCGAGGTGAAGTGATGACGATCTCTACAGAGTTCCACGGCGGCCGCCGGCTAATGAACCTGTACCTCACCACCGGCCTGACGGTGGCTGGGGTGCTGATGCTGGCCGGGCTGGCATTGCGTCTTGCTCAGGCCGGCTGGCTCAACCTGAACAGCCCCAACTTTTATGCGCTATTAACGCTGCACGGTGCCGGCATGATCACCGCGCTGCTGCTATGTGGCATGGGCGGCATCTGGTATTTGGTGAGGCGCGAAGTGACTATGGATATTCGGCTCGGTTTTTGGGCTTACGGCCTCATCCTCGCCGGGGTGGTCCTGGTGTTGCTGGCGACGGTGGTCGGTAAGTTCGCCACCGCCTGGACCTTCCTATACCCTCTGCCGTTCGTGAACCCCACCTGGCCGTTCTGGTCGACCGGGGCCTTCCTAATCGGCATGATGCTCATCACCTTGGGTTGGACGGTGTGGTCGGTGCAGATCTTCGAGGCGGTACTGCGCGCCTACGGAGGCCTTCGCGGCGCCCTCGCCTGGGACCTGGTGTTCCACCCGAAGGCGTTCAAGGAGTCGGGACGCGAGCCGCAGCCAGCTCAGATGCTACCCGCGCTGGTCATCTCCCTCGACGGCCTGTTCATGGCCACCGCCGGCATGCTCTTGGGCGTGGCGCTGCTGGTGCATTGGCTCGACCCCTCGGTGGGCCTCGATCCCTTGTGGGCCAAGAACCTCACCTACTTCTTCGGCCACGACATCGCTAACTTCATCATCTACATGCTGTTGGCGTTCGTATACGTTGGGTTGCCTCGCTACACCAACCGGAAATGGAAGACGTCGGCTGTCTTCGTGGTGGGCTGGTGGGGAACGATGGTATTTCTTCTTACCGCCTATTTCCACCATCTTTACCTCGACTTCGTTCAACCCGGCGGGCTGCAGTATGTCGGCGAGTTGGCTTCGTACCTCTCCGCCATACCCGTCGCAGTGGTAACCGTCTACGGTGGCCTGCTACTCGTGTGGCGCTCCGGCATGCGCTGGTCGCTCGGTTCACTCTTCATGTACGTCGGCATGGCCGGCTGGATCGTAGGCGGTGTGGGAGGGCTGCTCGACGCCAGCGTTCCCTTCAACGTGCGTTTTCACAACACGTTGTGGGTACCCGCGCACTTCCACAACTACCTGCTCGGGGCGTCACTTTTCTTCGCGCTGGGCTGGGTGTTCCAGAGGCTCGAGGAGAGGAGTGGTGGCCGCACGCCGCTGGCTAGGCGTTGGCTGATCGGCGTGACCGTCTTCGGCGGGACGGCGCTGTTCCTGGTGTCGCTCTACGTGGCGGGCGCCGCCGGCGTACCTCGGCGTTACTCGCTGGAACCAGGGCCAGGACCGGCGCTCGCCGCGTGGGGCTCGGTAGGCGCCATCGTGCTGCTCACTGGCCTTCTGATAAGCCTCTTAGAAGGCTTGCGGTTGTGGCGCGCCGGGCACGCGGGGGCGCCCGTCGAACAGCCGCTGGCCCCGGGGTCGGCCCCGGCCACCGGATCGTCCGGGCTCGGAGGGAGTTGAGCATGGCTAGAGTTTCCCGCACCCGCACCTACCTTTTGCTGGTGATGGGGCTCGTTTCCGTGGTGATAGCGGCCTTCCACCTCGGTTTGCCCGACCCCGACCTCAGCATCAGGAACCATCACATCCAGCATCTGTTCTTCATCTTGGGTGGTGGTTTATGGGGTATCGCGCTGGCCGGCGTCCTGATGCCGCCGGCGGCGCACGAAGCTCGGACGGGCCGGAGTGCCTGGTTGGTTCCCGCCATCCTCGCCCCAGTGGCAGTGATGTTCGTCATGTGGCCGTCGACTTACCAGTACATCGAAGCGCACGCCACTGTGCACGCCTTGGAGCATGGTGTGTTCATCGTGCTGGGTGGGTTGACGACCTTCGCGGGCTCTGGGTTCTCGCAGAGCACTGGCTGGCTCCTCGGTGGCATGGTGAGCGTGATGGCCTGGGCGGCAGCCTTCGGTTACGGGGTCACGCCCGGACCGAACCCGTTGCTCGTCGCCGCCAGCACCGCAGCGCCACCGGCAACCACCTCGGCACAATCCACCAGCGCTGCTGTGGACGGTCAGACGGTCTATCAGAACTGCTCAGCCTGCCACCAGGCGGAGGGCACTGGCCTGCCGGGCGCCTTCCCACCGTTGGCTGAGCACGTCCCTACTCTTCTGGCAGCCGATGGGGGACGTGATTACGTTGTGCAAGTGCTTCTCTACGGCTTGCAGGGCCCCATCAGCGTGGCGGGGCAGAGCTACAACGGCGCTATGCCGTCGTGGAGCCAGTTGAGCGACGCCGAGCTAGCCGCTGTTACCGATTACGTCAGCACCTCCTGGGGTGATCAGTTCCCGAGCGGTCAGCAACCGTTCACCGCTGCGGATTTCGAGGCGGCACGTGCTCAGCAGCTCACGTCACAGGAGGTTCACGACCTGCGGCAGAAGTTGGATTTGCCCTGAGCCGAACGGGCTCAGGCTACCGCGCTCCAGGTGATAACGACGCGCCCGTCACGTTCGGGTTAGCCAGCCTCACCTAGAGTCGCCTCATGAACCGTAGCGGCAGCCACCCCGTCCGCAGCTTCCACCACGTTCTAGTCGGTACCGGCCAAGCAACCGGCACGCTCATCGGCGGCCTACCCGAAAACGAGTCGATCGCGGTGATCGAGGGTGCCGCGATCGGCGGGACCTGCGTGAATACCGGCTGCACCCCCACGAAGACGCTGATCGCCAGCGCTCGGGTCGCGCATCAGGCGCGTCGCGGGCAGGACTACGGTGTACACACGGGAACAGTGTCGGTCGACTTCGCTGCCACCATGGCGCGAGTGAACCAGATACGCGAGGGTAGCCGCGCGGGTCTGGAGCTTTTTCTGAAGAGTAAAAAGAACGTGACGCTGCTACGCGGCTGGGGGCGCTTCGTCGGCCCACGCACACTCGAAGTCGACGGCGAGCGCCTCACAGGTGAACGTGTCTATTTAGATGTGGGCTCTCGCAGCGTGCCCCCGCCGCTAAGCGGGCTCGACGACGTTCCCTGGCTCGATCACGTCACCCTTTTAGAGCTAGAAGCATTACCTGAACAGTTGATAGTAATCGGCGCCTCTTACATCGGGCTGGAGTTGGGCCAGGCGATGGCCCGCTTCGGCGCGCAGGTGACAGTTATCGAAGCCGCTGAGCGCATCCTAGGACGTGAGGATGCCGATGTGGCCAAGGCCATCCAGGCGTTCCTTGAAGCTGAGGGGCTGCGGTTCGAGGTAGGCGCCGCGCCCGAACGCGTCGAGCGCGACGGCGACGGCGTAGCCGTGGTGTTGCCAGGAGGCCGCCAGGCGGTGGGATCGCACCTGCTGGTGGCGGCAGGTCGCCGTCCCAACACCGAGCGTCTCGACGTGGCGGCGGGTGGAGTGAATCTCGACGAACGCGGCTACGTGCTGGTAGACGATAATTTGCGTACCAGCGCCGAGGGTGTTTACGCCTTGGGTGACGTGAACGGCCGCGGCGCCTTCACGCATACAGCGGTTCATGACGCGCAGATCATGCTTGACCAGCTGGCCGCTGACAGTAAAGAAGGCCTGTTGGGGAAAAGTCGTACACTCGCCGAACGCGACGTCGTTTACGCCATGTTCACCGACCCGCCGCTCGGCCGCGTGGGGCTCACCGAGGCGCAGGCACGTAAGCGCGGGGGGCGCGTCCTGAAGGCAACCATGCCCATGGAAGCGATCGCGCGGGCCAAGGAGAAGGGCGAAATCGAGGGTTTCGTGAAAGTGCTCGTAGATGCCGAAACCGACCGCTTCCTGGGGGCGACGGTGCTGGGTGTCAGCGGTGACGAGGTCATCGGACTGTTCGCGCTGGCCATGTCCGCCGGGCTGACTACTACCGAGTTTCGCCGCGTGGTGCTCCCCCACCCCACCGTGGGTGAGCTGATGCCGTGGGTGCTTGCCGATCTAGGACCCCTCGCTTAAGGAGATTTTAAGGCGCCGACTTTTACACTTCTTGGAGTAAGCAAAGTAGCCGCGATCCTAAGAGAGGTAAGTGCATGAACAAGCGAGGTAAGTGCATGAAACGTCTGATAACTTCATCGACGCTCGTCGTGGGTCTCGTCGCTCTGCTAGCGGCGTGCGGTGGCGGAGGTCCACCGCAGCCACCCTACACGCCAGGAAAGATCTCAGGTCAGTTGGTTTACCCCGACGGCACGGGGGCGTCCCAGTCGCTCCAGCACAACGGAGAGATGATGGCCTCCAACGTGCTCGAGTTCGAGGTGCGCCACGCTTGGACGACAGGTAACGGCCAGGAGGGCGGCCGAACCGCTGAGGTTGTGCCGGGCGACGTCATCGTCTTCTACGAGGATGGCTTACGGAGTCAGGGTCTCGCCACCGAGAGCCTCGCGAACCTAGGCATAAGTGTTGCAGCCGTGAGGACCGTGGCCGCCGGTCGGTTGTCGGCACAGCTGTACCACGCGGAGGGGCTTGACGAAGCCGAAACCGTGGCGCTGGCCGCCCGCATCGCTTCCCTCCCCGGAGTAGCGTCGGCGCTTCCGAACCGGATACACCACGCCTTCAAGACCCCGAACGACCCTTACTACCCTATACAGTGGCACTACGGCTCAATGAACCTGCCGGCGGCCTGGGATATCGAGGATGGCGCTAGCGCAACCAGCTCCCCCGTCACGGTGGCGGTACTCGACAGCGGGAAGGTCAATAACCCGGACCTTGAAGCCAACTTGCTACCAGGTTATGACTTCGTCTCAGACCTAGAGAACTCCGGCGATGGAGATGGTCGTGACCCTGACCCAACCGACCTAGGCGGATCGACCCTTTACCACGGTACGCACGTTTCCGGTACTATCGCCGCCGTCACCAACAACGTCGGCGCCGTGGCGGGCGTGAGCTGGGGAGCGAAAGTGGTGCCGGTGCGCGTGCTCGGACTCATGGGGGGCACTACCCTCGACATCATGGAAGGCCTCCTCTGGGCTGCGGGCTAC
>CAJDWL010000001.1_pt1 | contig 36936 bp, 38 predicted proteins | sample 7391591 | NCBI WGS metagenome assembly CAJDWL01 (sample SAMEA7055738, study PRJEB34461) | soil metagenome | biome: terrestrial ecosystem; feature: Peninsula; material: soil | place: Antarctica | collected 2016
GCGGCGTCGCTCCATCAGGCTTTCGCCCATTGTGGAAGATTCCTAACTGCTGCCTCCCGTAGGAGTGGGGCCCGTGTCTCAGTGCCCCTGTGGCCGATCACCCTCTCAGGCCGGCTATCCGTCGTCGCCTTGGTAGGCCATTACCCTACCAACTAGCTGATGGACCGCGGGCCCATCCCGAAGCGATAAATCTTTACTCACACCACAAGAGGTGGGAGCACATGCGGAATTAGCAAGAGTTTCCCCCTGTTATGCCGCACTTCGGGGCAGGTCACCCACGTGTTACTCACCCGTTCGCCACTAAGTCACCTATTGCTTCACACCGAAGCGATCAACATTAGGTGCTTCGTTCGACTTGCATGTCTAAGGCACGCCGCCAGCGTTCATCCTGAGCCAGGATCAAACTCTCCAAGACAACGTCAGGCTTCTGGCGCTGACTAACCTTAATTTATTTCACTGGAAGTATTGACTGTATTCGTCTGCGATCAGGCTTTCAAGGTTCTCGGCGCCGTAAGGCGCGAGTTCCTATCCTTCAAGATCACTTGGAACTTGTCAACCCCTCTTCGAAGTTGCCCCCTCACCTCGTTGCCGAGGGTCGGTTGGGTCGTCGAAGCCCCGGTTTCCCGGGAGTGTTTGGGTAAAGGAATTCGACAGGTATTTCTGTCTGCAATCGGGTTTTCAAGGTTCTCGGCTTGCTCACCCCGAGGGGCTTCCGGCCCGTAGGCCGTCCGCAAGCGCAAGAGTTAATGTACCCGATTAAGGCAGCGCATGTCAAGCGCCCTCGCGACGAAGTCTTCCTACGGGCTCGCCTAATGCGGCCGCAACGGGTCGTTCTCGCGGTCATTGGAGCGTGCTCGCGGCCCATATTCGCCACCTTAGGCCTACCCCAACGCGTTAGGCTTGTCCCATGAATCGTGACCAACTAGTTGCCTGGCTCGACGAGTACCTCGACACCAGAAGCTTCGCCGCCGCCGACGCCAGTCTTAACGGCCTCCAGGTGGAGGGAGCCTCCGAGGTGACCAAGGTCGCGGTGGCGGTTGACGCCGCCCTCAACACCTTCCAGCAGGCAGCAGCTCATGGCGCAGACATGCTCATCGTTCACCATGGACTCTTCTGGGGCCATCCCGAGCCGATCACGGGGATGCACCGAGCGCGAGTCAAGTTCCTCCTAGACCACGACCTCAACCTTTACGCCAGCCACCTACCGCTCGACGCTCACCGCGAGGTAGGCAATAACTGGGGGCTGGCGCGAGCACTAGACATGCAGGAGCTACAGCCGTTCGGCGTCTATAAGGGGATATCCATCGGGGTGAAGGGCGAGTTTGCCGAACCCAAGCCGCTGCGGGCGCTTGCCGAGGAGATAGAGGCGAAGCTGGGCGAGCAGGTACTCGTGCACGCCGGCGGCCCCGATCCGGTGGCAAGCCTGGGCATCATCTCGGGCGGCGCCACCTGGGACCTAGTAACCGCGGCCAACGAGGGCCTCGACGCCTTCCTCACGGGAGAGCCGCGCCACGAGGTCTTCTATCACGCTTTCGAGCGGGGCATCAACGGCATGTTCGGTGGGCACTACATGACCGAGACCGTGGGCGTGAACTTACTGGCGCGGGAACTCGAGGAGCGCTTCGGGCTGACGACCGAGTTCATCTTGCTACCTACCGGCCTCTGATGACGGCGAACCAGGCGGTCACGGCGGAGCGTGGGCGCTTCGTGGTGTTCGAGGGGCCCGAGGGCGCCGGCAAGTCCTCGCAACTCCAGCTCCTCAAGGAGCGGCTGGCCGCCGCCGGGCGCGAACCGCTCTTCACGCGCGAGCCGGGAGGCACGCCCTTGGGCGAGGCCATCCGCACGGTGGTCCTCGATCCGCTGCTGAAAGTGGACCCCCTGGCCGAGTTCCTCCTCTACTCAGCGGCCCGCGCGCAACACGTGACGGACGTGATAGCGCCGGCTCTGGCAGCCGGCAGCGACGTCGTCTGTGACCGCTTCACGGCTGCCTCCGTGGCCTACCAGGGGTACGGTCGCGGACTCGAACTGCAGCTCGTCGAGAGCCTCAACCGCCGCGTCACCAATGGGCTGACGGCGGACCTCACGGTCCTCCTCGACATCGATTCCGAGCTTGGTTTATCTCGAGCGTCAGGGCGGGCAGTGCACGACCGCCTCGAGGCGGCCGGCCTCGACTTCCACCGGCGAGTACGCGAAGGGTTCGTAGCGCAAGCTCGGGCCCAGGTCGACGGCAGGTGGGTGAGCATCGACGCGAACACCGACCCGGAACGCCTCGCCGCGGCGGTCTGGAAGGTGGTCTCTCCCCTACTCGCACCGCAGGCGGTGAGCGAGTGATGTCTGGCCGCTCCCCACGCCGCTCGCTGCTCGCTCGAGCCGGCGCACTGCTCGGTGCCTGCGCCCTTCTACTCTCCGGCTGTGGTGGCCGGGCCGCCGAACGCCTGACCGTAGAGGTCGTGGCCCAGCATCCACACGACGAGGGGGCCTTCACCCAAGGCCTCGTATGGCACAGCGGATACCTCTACGAGAGTACCGGCCTCCTGGGCCGGTCGAGCCTACGGCAGACCACCTTGTCCGGCGAAGTGGTGCGTCAACGCGAGCTCGCCACCGACCTCTTCGGGGAGGGCCTGGCGCTAGTGGGCGAGGAGCTCCTCCAGCTCACGTGGCAGAACGGTCTCCTGCTGAGGTTCGACCTGTCGTCCTTCGAGCCCACGGGAAGAAGCACCTATGACGGCGAAGGTTGGGGCCTCTGCTACGACGGTCAAGCCCTCTGGATGAGCGACGGTAGCGCAAGGATCACGAAGCGAGATCCTGTCAGCTTCAGCGTGGTCAAGACCGTGGAGGTGAAACTCGACGGCAAACCGATCCCGCAACTGAACGAACTGGAATGCGTGAGCGGGGCGGTATATGCCAACGTCTGGACGACGGACGAGATCCTGAGAATCGACCCGGAGTCAGGCACCGTCACGGCGCTCATCGATGCGTCGCCGCTACGTCAACTGGCCGGCGTACTCGGCCGCGACGCCGTACTCAACGGCATAGCGTTCGACCCCAGCAGCGAGAACTTCCTGCTCACAGGCAAGCTCTGGCCAGTGCTCTTCGAGGTGCGCTTCGTGAAGAAGTAGAAGTAAGTGCTACGCGGCCTCAGGCGCCGTCGCTCGTTGAACCGGCCGTACCCTTCGAGCTGGGCGCACTGCTTGCCGGGCCAGGCGCAGCATCAGTCGCAGCGCCAGTCGTAGTACTAGTCGCAGCGCCAGTCGAACTGGGGCTGTCGCTAGGACTAGCATCCTTGGGCTTGGGCGGGGCCTTGTGGCTCTTGCGGGCGTCATTGATATAGAAGCCCGAGCCCTTGAAAGAGATTCCGACGGGCTGGATCAAGCGCTTGACGGGCTCGCCCGTCTCGGGGTGCGCTGTCAAAGCTGATTCCATGATCTTCTGCTCGTACTCGAACGTCTCGCCGGTCGCGAGGTTCCGGTAAAGGTAGATCGGCATCTGTCCTCCGCAGGCCGAAGCCGCCCCGCAACCGAGGCCGAACTCCAGCGCCAGCGGCAAGCATATCATCAGTTGGTACGCTACCCATATGTCGTGCGCAGCATCCGCTCAACCCCCCCTCACAGTTCTTGGCGCGGGCGCGTGGGGAACCGTCATCGCCTCGCTCCTGGCTCGGAACGGCCACCGCGTGACCTTGTGGGCCAACCGTCAAAGCCTCGCGGACACCATCAACGATAGCGGGCGGAACGAAGAGTATCTGCCAGGCGTCAACGTCCATCCGGGGGTGCACGCCACCGCAGATCTTGCCGCAGCGCTTGCCGAGCACCCCCTCGCCTTCATCGCAGTCCCCTCGCGCGCGTTCCGGAGCGTGTCCGGCCGGTTGCGCGAGGCCGGCACCCCTGTTGCGCTAGTCAGCTGCTCGAAAGGGCTCGAGATCTCCACCTTCAAACGGCTGACGCAGGTGGTGGCCGAGTTCATGCCCAACACGCCGCTGGCCGTGTTATCGGGACCCAACCTCGCCACGGAGATAGCCGAAGGCAAGCCCGCCACGACCACGGTGGCAAGTAGCGACGAACAACTGGCGAAGAACGTACAGCGCCTCCTCCAGCAAAGCACCTTCCGGGTCTACACGAGCGCCGACGTGATCGGCGTCGAGATCGCGGGCGCCCTCAAGAACGTCATCGCGCTCGCCTGTGGTGTGAGCGACGGCCTCGGACTGGGCGACAACACCAAGGCCTCGATCATCACGCGCGGGCTGGCGGAGATCGTCCGCTTAGGCACGACCCTGGGAGGCCATACGAACACGTTCTACGGTCTCGCCGGGGTCGGCGACTTGGTCGCCACCTGCGCGGGAGAGACCTCTCGCAACCACCGCGCCGGCGTGCGCTTGGCCCGCGGCGCGACGTTGGCCGAACTGGAGGCCAGTGGCCTGACGGCAGAGGGCATCCCCACCGTCGAGTCGATCCACAACAGCAGAGCCGCGGCAGATGTCGAACTGCCCATCAGCCGCGAGGTTTACCGTGTAGTCTTCGAGGGCAAGAATCCTCAGGACGCGATCGAAAGCCTCATGACCCGCGCGGAGAAGGCCGAATGACTGCGATATCTGCTATTGATCTGACGAAGCGGTATGGACGCGCCGAGGCGGTGTCTCACGTCAGTTTCGAGGTTGCCCATGGCGAGATCGTCGGCTTCTTGGGCCCGAACGGCGCCGGAAAGACGACCACTCTGCGAATGCTCGCAGGCCTCGTGCGCCCAAGTGGGGGCAACTGTTTAGTCCTAGGAGCACGAGTGCCCGGTCCTACCTTGAGGCGAGTAGGCACCATGATCGAGGAACCCAGCTTCTACCCCTACCTGACTGGGCGCGACAACCTGCGTCATGCGGCCTTGCTCCACGGTGACGTGCCCGAAAAGCGCGTTGACGAGGCGCTCACCTTCGTGCACATGCAGGACGCCGCCAACAAGAAGGTGAAGGCTTACTCGCAAGGCATGCGCCAGCGCCTGGCCCTAGCGCGCGCTCTCCTCTCGCGCCCCGAGGTGTTGCTACTAGACGAACCGACAAACGGCCTCGACCCTACTGGGATCGCGGAGTTCCGGGAGTCGCTCAAGGCCGTCGCCAACGAGGGGGTCACCGTGCTCGTGTCCAGCCATATCCTCGCCGAGGTCGAGAAGTTCGTGGACCGCATACTTGCCATAGACAAGGGCGTCCTTGGGTTCGACGGTACCCTTGCCGAGCTCTTGAGCCGCATGGGCGAACCCCAGCTGCAGTACTCCTTGCGCGCGTCGGATCAAGAAGCATTGTTCCGGGCCCTCGAGGAGATGGGGTACAAGTTCAGCGCGCACGGAGCGGATGGCGCCGATGTCGTCGTGCCTCGCGAGCGCGCCGAGGACCTGCTATCCGACCTCAGTGGCCGGGGCGTCAAGGTCCTGGCCGCCACCGAGCATGGCGACGACCTCGAGGCCGCCTATCTGCGGCTTGTCAAGTCGGGGGGAAGGCCTTCGTGAACCAGGTCATGAACGTCATCCGGGCCGAGACCTTCAAGGTACTGCGCAAGCGGCGCCTGTACGTGCTGGCCGGGCTCCTTTGGGTGTTGTTACCGGTCCTGGCACTCGTCGTGGCCCGGGTCCTGTTCGTCAACCTGTCACGGTCGTTCGCCAACGAAGCGGGCACCATCGATCAGGCGCTGCAGGCCTTCGCGTCTCCGCTCGGGTTGGCCAGGGTGGCCCTGGCTGGTCCGGCCTACACGAGCCCCACGCTTTACATCGTGGCTGTCACGCTCATCGCCGCGCTCCTCATAGGAGACGAGCGCTCGCAGAACATGTGGAAGACCGTCCTCGTGTTGCAGCCCGCACGGTGGGCCGTCATGACGGGCAAGGTGGTCGTCGCGATGGCCACACTGGCCGCGCTCATGGCTGGCGCGGGCATTTCGGGCTTCCTCTTCGGTGCGCTCGGCACCACGTTCCTCCCCACACAGTTCGGCGAGTTCGGCGGCGACTGGCTTGCGCTCGTGGCGCTCTACGCCCAGCAAGCGGCCCACTTGCTAGCACCCGTGCTCCTCGCGTTCTTGTTCATCACGGTAGTGAGATCGGGCGTGCTCGGGGTGGTAATGGTGCTCTTCCTGCCCAGCCTGCTGGAGGCAATCTACTCCATCATCAACACGATCTCGCAGGTGCAGCCCCTCAACCGCATAAATGCCTTGTTCCAGGCCCTCAAGCTGCAGCAGGTGTGGCAGGCTCTCCCAAAGTACTTCTTCACCGCCAACCTCTACGCCCCGGGGCGCAAGCCGACGGTGACGTGGCTAGACCAGGTGTCGGACCAGGGTGGTCTCTCCGACTTGGGCCCACTTAACAGCCTGTTCGGCACGGGCCTGACTCTCGGACATTCGGCGCTCGTGATGGCGGGTTACTCGGTCCTGTTCGGGCTGCTCCTGTACTGGTGGTTCTTGCGGCGCGACGTCGACTGATTTCCGCTCAACTTCCCTGAACGCTCCGATGTGCCAAGGTCCGCTTAAGCCAAGGTCTGCTGAAGCCGTGGGCCTTGCGCACACTGCCCGCCAACCCCAACAATCAGGGGCGTGGAATGGATCACTAGCCCAGAGGCGTGGGTGGCGCTGGCTTCACTCACCATCCTTGAGATCGTTCTAGGAATCGACAACATCGTCTTCATCTCCATCCTGTCGGGGAAGCTCCCGTTGGAGCAGCAGGGGCGGGCCCGCATCCTCGGCCTCGCGCTCGCCATGATCACGCGAGTGGGACTGCTTTTCTCCATCTCCCTCCTCACCGGCCTCACCGCTCCCCTCTTCGAGGTCTTCGGCATGGCGATCAGCGGCAGGGACCTGGTGTTCCTGATCGGCGGCATGTTCCTCATCTACAAGGCCACTCAGGAAGTCCACGAGCGTCTCGAGGGGCCCCACGCCGACACGGGAAGCGGCAGAACGGTGGTCGCGTCTTTCCCGGCTGTGATCGCGCAGATCGTGCTGCTTGACGTGGTCTTCTCGTTGGACTCGGTGATAACCGCGGTAGGCATGGCCAAAGACCTTGCGGTCATGATCGCGGCGGTGATCATCGCGGTGATACTGATGATGCTCTCGGCGCAGAGCGTCGCTGGATTCGTAGAGCGGCACCCCACGGTGAAGATGCTGGCCCTTTCGTTCCTACTGCTGATCGGAACGACGCTGGTGGCTGACGGCCTTGGCCAACACGTGCCGAAGGGGTACGTCTACTTCGCTATGGGCTTCAGCATCATGGTGGAACTGTTCAACCTGCGAGCCCGCGCCGTGCGCGAGCCGGTCGCACTTTACGAGCGTGGGCCAAAGGCGCGGGACACCGACTGAACCGGGTGGGCTGCCGATGGGCAGCCCCAGGCCGCCGTCCGCCGAGGACGCTAGGCGTGGTTGGTCGCGAGCGGGTGTTGCAATTTCAGTGGTGAGTGCGCCTACGCTTCTGCTCGTACATGCGCGCGTCCGCGCGACTGACGAGGGCCTCGAACGATTCGGCATCGTCGGGGTACAACGCAGCGCCTACGCTGGCCGAAAGGCGCACGGTGCCGGTCTCAAGATGGATGGGCTCCTCCACCGCTTCGAGGAGGCGGCCAGTCACACGGTCTACGGCGCTGAGGTCACCGCCACCTAGCAACACCGCGAACTCGTCGCCCCCTAACCGCGCCACCATCTCGTCGGGCCGCACCTTCGAGGTAAGGCGTTGCCCGATGATGCTGAGGACCTGATCGCCTACCTCATGGCCGTAGGTGTCGTTGACGGCCTTGAAACCGTTGAGGTCGAAATAGAGCAACGCCATGGGCACGTGGCGGCGGCGCAGCACCCAGAAACGAGTCTTCAGGTGGCGCCGGTTGGCCAGTCCGGTCAGGTCGTCGCGGTTGAGCAGCTCCACCGCCTGCCGCAGCACGGACTTGTAATGCGTGATGCTACGGAATTGCACCACCAGGAAATCGTCGTCGAGCGGGATGACCGTGATGGCGTACCAAGTCAGGACCTCCTGCAAGTCGCGCGAACCCGTCTCTCCGGTGTCGTCGGTGGTGCCCGGAAAGACCTGCTCGAACTCCTGCACCCGCCGAGTCACGTGTGCGGTTACCAGACGACGATAAACTCGCGGGTCAAACGCGTTCGGCCTTGCCGCGCGTGCAGTTTTACCGATCAGGTCGCCCACTTCCACGCTCAAGGCGCCGGCGGCACTCTCATTGATGTCGCACCACTCGAAGTCGTCAAGTCTGCCGGCCTCGCCGCGCAACGCCTTGAACAGCACCATGCCGTGTGGAGCGGCATCGAAGTACCCCCGCCACAACTGCGCTGCGGGGACCCTCGTCGCGCGTTCCACACTGCTCTCCATGACGCCTCTCATGATAATGGACGTTCACGCACTTTTGCGGCGCGCGCGTGGCTCCGAAGGAACCAAGTTGGTCCCTGGCCCTCAAAATCTCGTGCCCAACGCGAAGTCACTATCCGGCCGGCACTTCTTCATCGCCCAACGCCACGGGCAGGTCGTACGAGGACCAATCGCTCCACGAGCCAGCGTAGAGTTTCGCACCAGAATAACCCGCCAGTTCCAGCGCTAGTATCAGATGCGCCGCACTGACTCCGGACCCGCAATACGCGACGACGGTCTCAGCAAGCGCGGCAGGCGCCAGCCGTCGGCGCAATCGGTCCGGCGTTACGAAGCGCCCGCCCTCCAAGTTGTCCAGGTAGTGGCGGTCGATGGCGCCGGGAACGTGCCCCGCCTTGGGATCCAGCGGCTCGATCTCACCGCGATAACGTTCCGGTGCCCGAGCGTCGAGGAGCAGTACCCCCTCGCGGCCGAGGACCTCCGAGATGAACTCGGCGTCCACCACCATGCCGGGGCGCAGGCGGAGAGTGAACGTCTCCGGCTCGTGGGCCGGTGCCTCGGTAGACAGGTGCCCACCCGCGGAAAGGTAGGCGTCGAGGCCGCCGTCCAGGAACCGCACACCATCCTTGCCTGCGTAGGTCAGCAACCACCACGCCCGCGCAGCGTACATACTGCCGGAGTCGTCGAACACCACTACCTGGTGCCGGTCGCCCACGCCGAGGGCGCCCAACTTCGAGGCGAACTCGTTCATGTCGGGTAACGGGTGGCGTCCCCCATGGCGCTTGACGGCGCTCGCCATGTCCTTGTCCAGGTCGAGATGCACGGCCCCGGGCACAGTGCCCCTGGCATGGGCCGCTGCGCCATAGGCGGGGTCGCTCAGCTCGAAGCGTGCGTCTATCACGCGCAGATCGTCCGAATGCCCTGGCACGGCCAACCGGTCCAAGAGTTCCTCGGCCGAGATGAGAAGCTGGGCAGCCATGCGGGCGAGTCTAACCCGCCCACAGCCGCATATGATGCCGCCATGGCCGTCAGGCACGTAGAGAGTACTGCAAACCCTCTGGTCAAGGAACTCGCCGGTCTTAGGCAGCGACGCGCCCGTGACAGCAGTGGCAACTACATCGTCGAGGGAGCGCGCGAGGCCCGCCGGGCGCTCGGCTCCGGCGTTAGTGCCAGCCTCGTAGTGTTGGCCCCGGGCCTCCTGCAAGACGGCGAGGACGTCGAAGCTTGGCGCAGGACGGCTGAGTTGGCAGGGGCCGAGTTGGTGACCTTCAGCACGCCGGCCTTCGAGCGAGTGAGCCTGCGCGAGCACCCTGACGGCGTGTTGATCATGGCTCGCACGCGGCGCCTAGCTCCCAACGCCGTGCCACTCGCGCCGGACTCACTCGTCCTGGTGTTGGCCGGCCTGGAGAAGCCCGGCAACGTTGGCGCACTGCTACGCAGCGCGGACGCGGTCGGGGTGGACGCGGTGTTCATGTGCCCGGACGCGGGCTCACAACCCGAAGGTCGTCAGACGAACGGTGGCGTGGACCTCGAGAGCCCCAACGTCATCAGAGCGGCTATGGGCAGCTCGTTCGCTCTCCCGATTGGAGTAGGCGGGCCAACCGAGGTGGTCGCGGCGCTGCGGACCGCTGGTCTACGGCTGGTAGCCGCCACACCGAGCGCCACCCTTGCCCACTGGCGGTGCAACTTGAAAGGCGGCGTTGCCTTGATAGTCGGCCGCGAGCACGCCGGTCTGAGCGACTGGTGGCTGAGCCAGGCTGACGCCCTCGTGGCGATCCCGATGCGCGCCACAGTCGCCGACAGCCTGAACGTATCGGTCGCCGGCGCCGTTCTCCTCTACGAGGCGTTACGGCAGCGGATCGGCTGAGGCGCCCGCCAGCAAGTCCCGCACGGTGGCCCTGAAGTCTTTGCCCTCCAGTGGCTTGTAGATCACCCGGTCGGCCTGCGCCAGCTGCGCCTGCCTGAGGGTGTAGTCGTCACGTAAGGCGGTAAGGACTATCACCGGCACCTCCTTCAGTCGTGGGGTGCGCTTCATGCGGTCGCAAACTTCTATGCCGCTCAGATGCGGCATCTTCACGTCGAGGATGGCTAGGTCCGGAGTGTTCTCCTTGAGGTAATCCAAGGCCTCCTTGCCGTCACCGACGGTCACTACCTCGTACCCGTCCATGCTGAGGAGCATCTCGAGGACGAGGCGTTGCCCCTCGATATCGTCGGCAACCAGGACCTTCCTCGGCTCTTTTGCTTGGCTCACATCACAAGTTTAGTTGATTGAGAGGCCCCAGCGCACTGAACTAGTAGACTCATGCGGAGGACGTTCTTGGAGGACCCATGATCAAAGAGTTCCGCGATTTCATAAACCGAGGCAGCGTGCTCGACTTGGCCGTGGCCGTAATCATCGGCGGAGCGTTCGGCGCCATCACCACCTCCCTCGTCAACGAGGTCGTCATGCCCGTGATCGGCCTGCTCCTCGGCGGGGTCGACTTCAGCAACTTAGGCGTAATCCTGAAGGGCGCAGATCAGTACAAGAGCGTCGCCGATGCCGTGGCAGCCGGGGCACCCGTCATCCAATACGGCTCGTTCCTCAACACCATCATCAACTTCTTGCTGATCGCGCTCGTGCTCTTCTTCATCGTCAAGGCTTTCAACGACATGAAGAAGAAGTTCGATAAGCCCGCAGCCCCCGCTGCGCCGGCCGAGCTCAGCGCCGAGGTCAAGCTTCTCACCGAGATCCGTGACGCGCTCAAGCAGAAGTGATCAGTAGAGGATCATGAGTTCGAGCTTGGCGGGCCCGGCGCGCCAGACCTCTTCTGTGGCGACCAACCCGATGCTCACTGGCCCCGACAGGCGCAAGAGCAAATTCGTGAACATCTCCTCGGTCACCGGGCCGAAATCGGGCAGTTGGCCGTCGTCGAGGCCCGCCCGGCGGAGCTTGCGGACGGCCTCGGCCTTGAGCTGGGTGATGGAGGCGCGGATCTCGTCCTGACTCGCCGGCAACGCGGCCGACCCCAGGTGCAGCCCATGACTCACGATCAGCTGCCCCCGGCCGAACAGTTCGGTGTTCTCTATGGCCTCCACCAGCACGTCGATGGTGGAGCTGATCTGGTTGCTGGGCGAGATGAACCGCACGAGGTCGGAGCCGGGCGTCTGGCCGATCACGTCGACCAAGACGTTGAACTGCTCGGTGGTCACGCGCACGCGCTCGACCCCGCGCCGCGCCACGAAGGTCGTGGCCTCGTTTATGAACGCTGCTAGCTCCTCGCGGATGGCGGCCGGCTCCTGAGCTCTTATGGCGCCGGAGTAGATGAGCTGGTCCTTGACGAAGTACACCTCACCGCCCTCGAAGCGCTGGAACTCGTGCTGCAGGTCCGCCAAGTCGCGAGCCTGGTTCTCGACCTCCTTGCGCAGGTCGCCCACCGTTCCTTGTAACTCCAACACCGTGGCGTTGCGCTGCTTGATCTCGCCTTCGAGACGGTCGTTGAGCTCCGTAAGCGAGCTGTTCTGGAGCTGGATGCGAGCGTTCTCCGTCTGCAGCACGTTGTTCGAACCAGTCAGGGTGCGGTTCTCTTCGCGCAGGTCCTGAGCCTGCTGCCTTAGCTCGTTGGCGTTGGCCTCGAGCGCTGCTACTTCGCTGCTCAGCTCGTCCAGGCGCACGGCCAGGTCGGCGCGCTGCTGCAGGGCGTCGTCGCGCGCCGCGGTAGCGGCGTCACGGTCCAACAACGCCGTGTCGCGATCCGCGGTAGCGGCATCACGGTCCGACAAGGCGGTGTCGCGGTCCGCGAGCGCCTCGTTGCGGGCTGTCTGGGCTGTCTCCAGTTCGCCCTGGGCGGTCACGACCTGCTGTTCGGCCGTGGCCAAGCGCAACTGAACATCGACGAGCGCCGTTTGCAGGGTCGCCAACTGAGAGTTGGCGTCGTCTAGCTGCGCCCTCGCGTCGGCCAATCCGCGCTCCAGCGAGGCCGCCTCCGCTTGGGCGTCATCGGCGGTGGCGCGCGCCTCCGCTGCCTCTCCCAGCGCGCGGTCGCGGTCGTCGCGGGCGGCGCCCAACGCCGTGGTGGCGTCTTGAAGCTCTGTCTGAGTCGACGACAACCGCTGCTCGGCCGCAGTGACCTCCGAGTCGGCTTGGGCCATGCGCGCTTCCGCAGCAGTAACTTGTTGCGCCAGGTCCTCACGCTGGGCTAGGAGCGAGTCGCGTTCCGCCAACACGCCGTCGCGGGCCTCTATGGCTGCGTCGCGCTGGGCCTCCGACGTCGATATCGTCACCTGGGCCTTCTCCAGCTGTAAGCGCAAATCGGCGAGTTGCTGGTTGGCGTCGGACACGTTCTGCTTGAGGATGCGCTCTTGTGTTTGCAGTCTGTTGAGCTCGTCGAGGGTGCGCTGCACGTTCAGCAGCGTCCGCGTGGCGTTCTGGAACGCGATCGCCAGCACGCCGATGGTGGTCAACATGATGAGGATGCCCGAGAAGACCCCCACGATCTGGCCGGTAGTCCGGGGCCTTGCCCCGAAGAGGCTCAGGCGCCTCCGCCCGACGTAGGTCCCGAGGCGGTCACCCAGATAGGCGATGATGCCGGCCAGGATCACCAGCATCAGGACGAGCAACGAGATGAGGGTCACGACTCGCGGCCAATCAGGGTGGGTTTCAACATACTCACCCGGGCCTCAGATCTGGAACTCGTTACCGAGGTAGTACGTGCGTACGTCGGGGTCGGCAGCGAAGTCGGCAGGCGTGCCGTCGAACTTCACGCGGCCATCGAACATGAGGACCACACGGTCGGCGATGGCGAGCGTCTCGCGCACGCTGTGGTCGGTGAGGAGGACGCCAAGGCCCCGCCGGTCGCGCAGGTCGCGGACGATGGTCTGGATCTCGCGGATGGACTTGGGATCCACCCCAGTGAAAGGCTCATCGAGGAGCAGAAAATCCGGGTCCACCGTGAGGCTGCGCGCGATCTCGAGACGCCGCCGCTCGCCACCCGACAACGTGTCGGCGCGGCTCTTGGCGAGGTGCCCGATGTGGAACTCCTCGAGCAACGACTGTGCACGCTCCTCTTGCTCGGCGCGCGTCAGCCCCTGGAACTCGAGGATGGCGAGGAGGTTGTCCTCGACACTCAAGCGCCTGAAGGCGCTGGGCTCTTGCGCCAAGTAGCCGAGTCCAATCCGAGCTCGACGATGCATGGGCCAGTTGGTGATGTCTTGGCCGCCTAGCAAGATGCGCCCGGCGTTGGGCCTGACGAAGCCAACGATCATGTAGAAGCTGGTCGTCTTGCCGGCCCCGTTGGGGCCCAGTAGCGCCACTATCTCGCCGCGCCGCAGCACTAAGTCCACGCCGTCGACGACCTTGCGCCGCCCGTAGCGCTTCACAAGGCCGCTGGCCCTCAACTCGACGCCGCTAGGCGCCGCGTTGACGCCGTTGGGGACGCTGTTCATGGCCTGCATACCGGGGCATGCTATCACGCATGCCCGTGAGAGCTGGGTGAAGCTTTCCTGTCCCCGAGGCGCAGGCTCGGGCAATTAGAAGGTGCGCGCGGCGGGCCCGTCTTAAGCCCGCCGCGTAAGGTTGGCGGTCGCCTTGGACCTCAGCCCTCCAGGGCCACCAAGAACGGCTCCTCTAAAGCCGAGCAAACCCAGCGCAGGAAGCGCGCGGCGGCGGCGCCGTCTATGAGGCGATGATCGTAGGTGAGGGCCAATGGCATCATCAGTCGCGGCTCGAAGGCGCCTGTCTCGGCGTTCCAGATGGGCTCGAGGGTGGCTCGCGAGACGCCTAGGATGGCCACGTCGGCCGGGTTCACGATGGGCGTGAAAGCGTAACCGCCGATGCCGCCTAGGTTCGAGATGGTGAAGTTGCCGCCCTGCATCTCGTCAGGGGTCAGCTTGCGGTCACGGGCCTTGGCGGCCAGCTCGCCCAGCTCTGCGGCCAGTTCGATGAGGTTCTTGCGGTCGGCGCCCTTGACGACCGGGACCAGCAGCCCAGCCTCCGTGTCGACCGCAACGCCGACGTTCACGTAACTCTTGTGCACGATCTCCTGAGTACCCACGTCGATGCTGGCGTTGAAATCGGGGAAGCGGCGCAGGGCGCCGGCGATCACCTTTAACAGGATGACAGTTGGCGTGAGCTTGGCGCCAACCGCCTCCGCCTTGGGCTGGAAGCGCTTGCGGATGACCTCCAGCTCCGTGATATCTGCCTTGTCGAAGTGCGTGACCATAGGCACGCTCGACCAGGCGTTGCCCATGGAGCGCACCGTCGCCTTGCGGATCCCGCTCATCGGCGTCCGCTCGACCGCGCCCCAACGACTGAAGTCGGGTAGTGGTGCGGCCGCAGGGGCCGCCGTCCCGGCAACTCCGGGGGCCATCGCCGTCGACGAGAACAGGCCTTGTTGCGCTGCCCGCACGTCCGCAGCCGAGATGCGTCCGAGCACGCCGGTACCAGTCACCGTCTGCAAATCCACACCAAGCTCGCGGGCTAGGCGCCTCACGGAAGGTGCGGCCGGGACGAGGCCGCCGTACGTCTCGGTAGCTAGCCGGGCGGCGGGCTGCTGAGGAGCCGGAGCCTGTGCCGCGGAGGGCTGCGGGGCCGCGGGCTGCGCGGCGGCGGGCTGCGCGGCGGCGGGCTGCGCGGCGGATGGCTGCGGGGCGGAAACCCCGCCTTCGGGGCTGGCCTCGGCAGGGACCGGAGCCGGAGCCGGTGGGGTCGCGGCGGGCGCGGGCGCCTCCTGCGACGCGCTTGCACCCTCCTCCTCGACCACGATGAGCACGGAGCCCACCGCGGCCTCCTGGTTCTCGCTTACGTTGATCTTGCTGACCACGCCGGCCGCGGTCGACGGGATCTCGACGACGGCCTTGTCGGTCTCGAGCTCGACCAGCGGCTGGTCCTTCGTGACGGTGTCACCCACAGCCACTAGGATGCCTACGACCGTGCCCTTCTCTATGCCCTCGCCGATGTCAGGGAGTTTTACTTCGGTAGCCACTAGCAGTTCCTTTCAGGTCGGTCAGTCAACGTAGGGGTCGCCCTTGTCGGGGGAGATTCCAAGGTCGTCGCGGGCGGCGAGCAACGTCTTCTTCTCGACCAGGCCGTCCTTGGCTAGTGCCGTGAGGGTGGCGAAGACGATGTGGCGAGCGTCGACCTCGAAGAAGTCGCGCAACTCGGCTCGGGCCTCGCTGCGGCCGAAGCCGTCGGTGCCCAGCGAGAGCATCGGGCGAGGCAGGTAGGCGGCCAGGGCGTCGGGGAGGATCTTCATGTAGTCGGAAGCCGCCACGAACACACCCTTCGCTCCGTCCAAGAGTTCCGTCACATACGGGCGGTGCTGCTCCTGCTCGGGATTGCGGCGGTTGTAGCGCTCGACCTGGAGGGCGTCGCGGTGAAGCTCCTTGTACGAAGTGATGCTCCAGACGTTGGCGGCCACGCCGTAGTCGCGCTCCAGGATCTCCTGCGCCTCGAGAACGCAGTGCATTATCGTGCCGCTGCCGAAGAGCTGGGCATGAAGCTTGCTGCGCTTGCGGCTGGCGGGGCGGAATAGGTACATGCCCTTGAGCACGCCCTGCTCGAGTTCTTCGCGCGACAGGTTCGCGGGCACACCCGGCTGCGGAAGGTTCTCGTTTCCTACCGTGAGGTAGTAGAAGATGTCCTCCTGCTCCTGGTACATGCGACGCATGCCCTCGCGGACGATAATCGCCAGTTCGTGAGCGAAGGCGGGATCGTAGGCCTTCATGTTCAGCACCGGGTAGACGAGGAGGTGCGACTGGCCGTCCTGGTGCTGCAGACCCTCGCCCGCCAGGGTGGTGCGGCCCGCAGTGGCGCCCACTAGGAAGCCTTTGGCGTGAGCGTCACCAGCAGCCCACATCAGGTCGCCGACGCGCTGGTAGCCGAACATCGAGTAGTAGAGGTAGAACGGCACCGTGTTGACGCCGTAGTTGGCGTAGGCGGTGCCAGCGGCGATGAACGAAGACATGGCGCCAGCCTCAGTGATGCCCTCCTCGAGGATCTGGCCACTCTGCGACTCCTTGTAGTACATCAGGTGGGCGCTGTCGACGGGCTCGTAAAGCTGCCCGACGGGCGAGTAGATGCCGATCTGGCGGAAGAACGACTCCATGCCGAAGGTGCGCGCCTCATCGGGGACGATAGGCACGACCAGCTTCGACCAAGCCGGGTCACGTAGCAGCCTGCGCATAACGTTGACCATGGCCATGGTGGTGGAGAACTCTCGCTCCTCGCTGGAGACCATGAACTCCTCGAAACTATCGCTGCTCGGAGCTTCGATCGGCTCGGCGGTGACAACACGAGCCGGTTGGAAACCGCCTAGTTTCTCGCGATGCTCCATCAGGTAGCGGTGCTCCGGGCTGTTCTCGGGGGGGCGGTGGAACGGCTCGTTGGCGACGTCCTCATCGGTAAGCGGCAAATGGAAGCGGTCGCGGAACGCCTTCAACTCTTCCACGTCGAGCTTCTTCTGCTGGTGGGTGATGTTCTGCGCTTCGCCGGCGGTACCCATGCCGTAGCCCTTGACGGTGCGGGTGAGGATGACTGTGGGCTGGCCCTCGTGCTTGAAGGCGCGATCGAAGGCGGCATAGACCTTGACGGGATCGTGGCCTCCGCGGTTGAGCTTGCGGAAGTCTTCGTCGCTCCAGCCTTCCACTAGTCGCTTCAGTTCGGGGGTGTTGAAAAAATGCTCCTTGAGTTCCTGACCGCCGAAGGCAGCGTATCGCTGCGACTCGCCGTCGGTCAGCAGCTCGAAGCGACGCACCACGTGGCCCTCAGTGTCGCGCTTCAGCAATTCGTCCCAGCCTGAACCCCACGCGACCTTGATGACGTTCCAGCCCGAGCCACGGAAGATGCCTTCCAGTTCCTGGATGATCTGACCGTTACCGTACACGGGTCCATCGAGCCTCTGCAGGTTGCAGTTGATGACCCAGATGAGGTTATCCAAGTTGGCGCGCGACGCCACACGGATGGCGCCCAACGTTTCGGGCTCGTCAGTTTCACCGTCACCGATGAACGCCCACACCTTGCCGCTGCCCTTGGGGTAGAGATCGCGGTCCTCCAAGTAACGCCGGAAGCGCGCTTGGTAGATGGAGGTGATGGGTCCGAGGCCCATGGATACCGTGGGGAAGCTCCAGTAGTCGGGCATCAGCCACGGGTGCGGGTAGGAAGAGATACCCGGCTTGTCCTGCAGTTCGCGGCGGAAGTTGTGCATCTGATCGTCGTTGAAGCGGTGCTCAAGGTAGGAGCGCGCGTAGATACCGGGGCTGGCGTGTCCTTGAAAGTAGATCAGGTCGGCGTCGGGGCCTTTGGCGGGGGCGCGGAAGAAGTGGTTGAAGCCCACCTCGTAAAGGATCGCGGCCGAGGCGTAGGTGGCGATGTGTCCGCCGATGCCGGGCGAATGCTTATTGGCCTGCACCACCATGGCCATGGCGTTCCAACGGATGAGGTTGGTGATATTACGTTCGATGGTCAGGTCGCCAGGGCAGTCGGGTTCCGCCTCGGGCGGGATGGTGTTGATGTAGGAGGTATCGATCTCAATGGGCAGCTGCACGCCGTGCTTCTCGGCGTGCGCTTCGAGGCGCTTCATTATCTCGACCACGCGCTCGGGGCCACCGCTGGCCAGCACGTAATCCAGCGACTCCAGCCACTCCCGCAACTCGACCGTGTTGAGCTCGTCGAGCTCCTTGGGGCCAAGCTGGGAGCGATCTAGGTCGAGTAGTTGGTCTAGGACATCAACCATGTCGCATCTTTCCTCTCACGCGCTCCGCTTGTAGACGTAGCGCCCGTGTTCCTCGAACCAGCCTCGTAGGCCACCTGGCAGCTTGGCTGCAAGGAGCGCGGAACGGGCGGCTCGGTCGTCGGCATCTTGCCGGGCTCCGGCCGAACTGCGGCCGGGCGCACTTAGCCACTACGAGCCAACAGCGACGCGTAGGGCGGTGCGCTTCATCGCCGCATTCTACGCCACTGCCCCGGCCACTCTGGATGCAGTTGGGCTACTTAGGTAAACCCGGCTCCGCTGCGCCTCAGCAACCCCCGCACTACCAGCTCGGCGTTGCGGGCTGCCAGCTCGGTGAAGGCACGGAAATCCAGCTCCGCGCCATGGTCGGCGCTATCGGAGATGCTGCGCACGATGACGAACGGCACTCCCCAGGCGTGACAGAGCTGCGCCACCGCCGCGCCCTCCATCTCGGCGCAAGCAGCGCCGAAGCGCTCGCGTATCAGCGCGGCCTCGGCAGCGCCGGCCACGAAGGTGTCGCCGGAAGCGATCCGCCCCACCACCACCGTTACGTCGGTCAGGTCCGCGGCTGATCGCTGAGCCGCGACGACGAGCTCAGGGTCGGCTGGCCACGCTAGGCCGGAACCCGGAACCTCACCCAACTTGTAGCCGAGCTTCGTTACGTCGACATCGTGCTGCACGGCGTCGCTGCTTATGACCACGTCACCGGGCCGCAACTTGGGATCGAGCGCGCCGGCCACCCCGGTGAAGATCACCTGCTGAGCGCCCGCGGCGAGGAGCGCCTGCGTGAGGCCGGCGGCGTTCACCTTGCCGATGCCACACTCAGCCAGCAGCACCGCCTGACCCTCGAGTCGGCCGCGCTGCCAACGGTAAGGCCCGCTGGTCTCCCAGCTTGGCTGCAGCAGCGCCTCGCTGAGCCGCTCGACCTCCTCGCTCATGGCGCCCACCACGGCGGTCAGCACGGCAGACCAGCGACGCCGGTTTCGCGCGCCATCACGGCGCGGAAGTTACCGCGTCCGCCCGGCAAAGAAGACGGAGCGGCCCAGATAGGCGCCGGCCACCACGCCCACGGCGCCGAGGCCGATCATGAGGAGAAACAGCCGGTCGAAGCCGGCGTTCTCTCCGAAGAAGCGCGTAGCAAACACTCCGGCCGCCAATGCCAGGCCGGAGGTGAGGGTCATGTTGAACGCCTTTTCGGAGCCACGCCGGAATAGGAACAGGGTGGAGAAGTAGCCGAACATCAGGAAGAAGCCAGCACCCGTGAGGCTAGACATGACGGTGGCCTCAGTTTCGGGGATGGCGGCTTGCAGGATGATGAAGAAGACCGTGGCAATCATCAACGCCCCCGAGAAGCGGCCCGGCATCTTCTTGCGCTGCTCGGCAGTCATCTCGCTGACGTTCACCACCTTGGCCGGCTGCTCGGGCTTTGCGCCGGGCATCTTCTTTATGGAGCGACGCCCCTTGATGTCAGCGATCTTCTGCCGGCGAGCCTGCTTCTTCCTGGCCTTCTCGCGCTCGACCTTGTCGTCTTGTTTCGCCTGGGCTCGGCGCAGCTGTCGATTCATGGTGGTTAGCATAACCGCCATAGCGGCCCGTGCTAGCCTCTCGAAACGCCATGAACGACTATCTGCTCACCTCCATAGCCGCGCGCTTCGGTACCCCCACCTACGTCTACGACCTCGACATAGTGAGCGCGCAAGTGGAGCGCCTTCGCGCGGCATTCCCCGCCACAGAGCTGCGTTACGCCGTGAAGGCCAACGGCAACGGAGCGTTGCTGCGCCATCTTGCCGGCCTGGGGGTGGGAGCCGAGGCGCTCACCGCCGGCGAGCTGGAGCGGGCGCTGCGCGCAGGGTTCGCGCCTGAGCGCCTGCTACTAGGTGGGCCCGGCCACACCCCCGAACTGGTGGAGCGCGCCGCCCAAGTCGGCGTGGGCCTGATCAGCCTCGACAGTGAGGGAGCGTACGAGTTGTGGCGCGGTCGCGCCAGCGGCGAGCAGCGGTTCCTGGTTCGACTCAACCCCGGTTTCGATCCGCATACGCACGAGCACCTGGCGACCGCAGCCGCGCACTCTAAGTTCGGCGTCGCCGCCGAGGCTGCGGAGCGCTTGGCGGAGAGGGTGCAAGCCGAAGGCCGCTTGGCGGGGTTCCACGTGCACGCCGGTTCGATGATCACCGATCCGGCGGTGGCGAGCATGGTCATCGCCTCCCTCGATCCTCTCTACCGCCGCTTCCCTGCGCTTGAGCTAGTGGACTTCGGCGGCGGCTTCGCCGTTCCGAACGCTCCGTTAGTGGAGTTCGCGGCGCAATACCAACGCTTCTGCCACGACTTCGGCGTGCAGGCGGTGCTCGAGCCAGGGCGCTATTTGGTGGCCGAGGCGGGCGTGCTGCTAACGCGGGTGCTGCACGTGAAGGAGGGTGAGCTGCGCCACGTCATAGCCGACGCCGGCATGGCCGACCTGCTCCGTCCCGCCCTGTACGGAGCCGAGCACCCCGTGCGCCTGGTGGGAGCCGAGGGGCGCGATCACTACCGTGGCGTTCCCACCGACGTCGACGGCCCGCTATGTGAGAACGCCGATCGACTAGCTAGATCGGTCGAGCTACCTGAGGTGTCTCCGGGTGACCTGTTGGCTGTGGAGCAGGCTGGCGCGTACGGCTTCGTTATGGCCTCTAACTACGCCTCTAGTCTCAGGCCCGCCGAGGTAGTGGTGGCGGCCGGTGAAGCGCGGTTGGCACGCAGGCGCGAGCAAGTAAGCGACTTATGGCGTCTTGAGATCGACCAGGCTGGCGCTAGCTCGGAGGACCTCGACCGTTCCTTAGAGTGACGCCGGGCAGAGCGGTCCGGAGCCCGTCGGCGCTAGACTTGCACTATGATCAGCATCCGTAACAGTGAAGGACGGTACCTGGGTGACGGCTGGCAGACCGCCTCCGCCACTTTTTCGGTCATCAACCCCGCTAGCGGCGAGACCGTGGCCGAGGTGGCCGACTTGGGCGCCACGGAGGCGCGCGCGGCGGCCGAGGTGTCGTGGCGCGCATTCGAGTCGTGGCGTGCCACCAGCGCTTTCGAGCGCGGCGACCTGCTGTGGCGCTGGCATGAGCTCATCCTCGCTAACAGTGAGGAGCTAGCCGTCACCATGAGCCGTGAGATGGGCAAACCGCTACGCGAGTCGCGCGGCGAGGTGGCTTACGCCGCCGGCTTCGTGTCGTGGTACGCGGAGGAAGCCAAGCGAGTCCACGGCGAATCGTTCCCGGCCCAAGCCGTCAACAAGCGTTTGTTCGCTTTCAAGCAACCGGTGGGGCCAGTTTTCGGCGTCACGCCCTGGAACTTCCCGCTGGCGATGGTCACGCGCAAGGTCGCGCCGGCCCTGGCGGCGGGCTGCACCTTCGTGCTCAAGCCCGCCGAACAGACGCCGTTATCGGCGCTGCTTCTCGGTGACCTGTGGCTTAAGGCCGGTGGCCCGCAAGGCACGCTGCAGGTGCTGCCAACCTCGCAGCCCGGGCCGTTGGCCGACGCCTTGATGGACGACCCGCGCATCCGCAAGCTCACCTTCACAGGTTCCACCGAGGTGGGCCGGCTGCTCTACGCCAAGTCGGCCGCCACCATCAAGAAGCTGTCGCTCGAGCTTGGTGGCCACGCGCCGTTCCTGGTGTTCGGCGACGCCGATCTGGGCGACGCCGTTAAGCAGGTGATGGCCAGTAAGTTCCGCAACGCCGGTCAGACCTGCGTGTGCGCCAACCGCATCTACGTACACGACAGCATCATCGAAGACTTCACCGCCGCCTACGCTGCCGCCAGCGAAGCGCTGGTGGTAGGTGATCCGCTGGACGAGAGTACCGACATCGGTCCCCTGGTCAACCAGGCGGGCCTCGACAAGGTCGTGCAACACGTGAACGACGCCGTGGCGCGCGGCGCTGAGCTGATAACGGGCGGCCGGCACCTCCACGACCTCTACTACGCTCCCACCGTGCTCAAAGGCGTCAGCAGCGAGGCGCTGATGATGCGCGAGGAGACGTTCGGACCGGTGGCGCCGATAGCGCCGTTCAGCAGCGACGCCGAGGCTATAAGTCTTGCCAACGACACGCCGTTCGGGTTAGCCGCCTACCTCTACACCAATGACCTGAGCCGCGCCTTCCAGGTGGCCGAGGCGCTCGAGTACGGCATCGTCGGCGTGAACGACGGGCTGCCGTCGGCGCCGTACGCTCCATTCGGGGGCGTCAAGCAGTCTGGCCTTGGCCGTGAAGGCGGGCCGTGGGGCATGGACGAGTATCTGGACATCAAGTACGTGTCGATGGCGTTGAGGAAGGCTTGAGGACCGCGACCGCCGTAAGTGAGGCGGTCGCCAGCGCCGATAAGCTGCTAGCGTTCTTGGTTGCGCACGCCTTCGGCCAGGGCGTTGACGGTGTCGAGTGGCTCTATCAACTCGCTTCGGGCCGAATGCGCTCCAAGCTGGGCGACCTGACGGTGTTCCAACGCGCCTTCAGCAACGAGCTGTACGCGCCGCTACTGGAGAGCGACAGCGTCACTGTGCAGGACCTGACAACCATAGGCTCTTCGGCCCGCGCCGAACTGGTAGCTGCCAGCGGAGGCGGTGAGGTGGCCGTCTACTTGCTGGCTTTGAAGCTTAGCGCGCATGGTGCCAGCAGTGGTTCCTGGCAGGTGAGCGGCGTAGCTCGCGACGGCGTGGACTTATAAGTGACCTCAGGGCGCCACGTCGACCTGCAACGCCAACGGTTGGCTGTCACCGTTGCGCGCCTGGATGGTGCCGCGCACCCGGTAGACGCCTGGCACTATGTCGGTGGGGACCTTGACCTTCACTACCGCCCAAAGTGCCGTGACCGTGGTGGAGGTGTCCGACGAACTGGAAACGGAAGTGGAGTGCTCGATCTTCATCTGCGCCAACTCGACCTGCCAACCGGCGGCGACTTTCAGATCGGTCAGGGAGAAGCTGCCAACGACGTCGCCAACTTCGGAGGAGTAGCCGGACGGAATCCACAACGTCGGCGTAACGTCGCGGGGTTTCAGGCCGAACGCATCAAGGCTGTAGTCGACGCGAAAATAGACGGTGCTGCCCTGCTGCACCTTCACCGGTGAGCCGGTTACGCGTAGCGGCGAACCGGCTTGACTGCCGGCAGTAGTGGGCGCGCACGATGACAGCAGCAACGCCGCGGCCAGATAGACAAGCAACAAGGCGGGGGAAGCGTTTCTCATGGCGTCAGGCTAGCAGAGGCGCGGTTGAAACGCTGCGGCGGGAGTCAACTCTCAAGCCACGGCACTCGCCGGCTCCCGCCTATCTGCCCACTCCAGGAGCAACTCGACGACCTGTTCGCGGTGCGACCGTACTCTCTCGTAGACCTCGGTGTCGTCACGAGCTTCGATGGCGGCGACGATGTGGCTGAGATCGGCAAGACTACTGCCCAGCAGCATCTGTTCACCGGTAACGGCCCTGAAGCGCCGCGCAGTGGCACGCTGTCGCTCGATGATGCCCGCCAACCGGCGGTTCGGGGTGATGGAGAAGAGCAGGTCGTGGAAAGTGTTATAGCTAGCAACGCAACCGCCACAACTGTCGTTCTCGAGGTCATCGACCATGCTATCGAGCGCTTCCCGCATGAGTTCGACGTGATGATGGCTGGCGTGCGGTACGGCTTCGCGAGCCGCGACTGGCTCGAGGGCGAGTCTGACCTCTTGCGCCCATAGCGCTTCCTCGAAAGGCAGTTCCCTGACGATGACGCTTACGTGGGGAAGAACGTCAACCAGTTCCTCGCGCTCGAGTAGCCTCAACGCCTCCCTGACCGGGATCGGACTCACCTCGAAGCGCTTTGCGAGTTGGTTGAATAGCAGGCGCTGCCCTGGCGCCAACACTCCGCTCAAGATCTCCTCGCGCAACGACTGGTATACGCGCTGCTGTTTAGTCACTAAGCCCCCAAACCGGCAGTGGGGTACGGTCCTCCGCCCGCGACTGCCACTTGCGATGCATCTTTGCAGCGATTGTACCGCCTCGCTGGCCAAGGCTGAAAGCCAAGGTCCCGGTAAGCCGTTCCGGGCGCTGCGCTTGTCTTCCTGTAAGAAGCCGGTGCCAGCTCATCGGCAGAATAGGATCATGGGGGAACACAGAGTACAAGACCCGATGGCGCTAGCGGCAACGCTACTGGAACTACTGAGCACAAGCGGCCGACCGCTGCCGGCCGCCCAGGTGGCGGCCGAGCTCGAGATGTCGGTGCCGGCACTGCTGGAACTACTCACCGACCTCCGCGTTGGCGGCAAGGTGGTGGTCCTGCGCAGCGCGTCGCGAGTGGGTTACGGGGTGCGTCCGGCGAGCAACTACGCGCCCGCACTCGCCATCCCGGAAGATGAACCCCGTAGGGACACTTCGCGATCTGAGCCGGCTGGTTTGGACAACACCCGCAAACGGCTCTTCTGAACCGCGACAGGCGTTCACTAGCCACGGGGATTGACCACCTTCGTACCTAGCTGCAACATCACTTTCGTGCACCGTGCCATGATTGCGCCGCAGTAGGCGGTGCCCGCTGCTCAAGCACATGGACAGACACGACGTAACTCCCTCACATGCCAGGCAGCCGACAGCTGCCCAGCTATCTGACGCACGCCTGCGGCTCCTGCGTGAGGTACTGCACGACCGTGTGAAGGGCCGCACCGTGGAAGAACTGGCCGACGCACTCGAGGTGTCGCGCAACGCCGTCCAGCAGCACGTGACCGCGCTGGAGCGCGACGGCTTGCTGCGTGTGCTGGGGCGGCGCTCCACCGGCGGCCGGCCAAGCCGCAGCTACACCCTCACCGACGCGGGGCTGGAACTCTTCCCCCGCCGCTACGCCCTTCTTGCCGACTCGCTCCTGCGTCACACTGAAGAGTTATTCGGTGAGGACGGTTTGAACCGCCTGCTCAGGAAGATGGCTGACGAGTTGGCGACAGAGATGGCGCCGCGGCTAACTGGCAAGGCAGGCGAGGCGCGTTTACTCGAGGCCGTGAAGATCCTGAACGAGCTCGGATACGACGCCTACTTGGACGACAACGGGCACGTGGCGGCAGTCAACTGCGTGTTCCACAAGTTGGCGGGCTCCCGCAGCGCCGTATGCCGGTTCGATCGCATGATTCTCGGGCATCTGTTGGGCGGTGAGATCGAGCACTCGAGCTGCATAGCCCAAGGGGACGGTGCCTGCGTGTTCTCGCCTCGCCCGCTGGCTTAGCTCCAACTCGGCAGCTAGCGACGCCAGCTGCCATTTGAGCCCGCCGAGCGGCGGTACAGTCGCTTCCGTGAGCACTCGAGGCGCAGCAACCAGCAACGTTCCAACAAGCCAAGAACCCGCGCCTCAAACTCAGGCAGTTCGCCTCGGTGAGGTGACGCGTAGTTGGTTGCCATTAGCCGCCAGTTGGGCGGTGATGGGGATGGAGTTGCCGCTGGTGAGCGCGGTGATGGCGCGCCTCGTCGACCCCCAGGTGCACCTGGCTGCCTACGGCGGCGTTGTCTTTCCGGTAGCGCTGATCGTGGAGGCGCCGGTCATCATGCTGCTGGCCGCGTCGGTGGCGCTCGGCAAGGACATGGCGGCCTACCGCCTGCTCTACCGCTTCATGCTGCTTAGCGGCGCAGCGCTTACGGTGCTGCACGCGCTGCTGGCCTTCACCCCGCTGTTCGACCTGGTCATCGTGCCGTTATTGGATCCCCCGGCGGCCGTCATTGAGCCCGCGCGGCTGGGGCTGAAGATCATGCTGCCCTGGACCTGGGCCATCGGTTACCGCCGCTTCAACCAGGGGCTGCTGATCCGCTTCAGGCGATCGCATCACGTGAGCATCGGCACCGGCTTGCGCCTCGCCGCGGTGGCCATAACCGCCATCACTGCCGCGCTGCTGGGCGCGCCCGGCATAGTGGTGGCGGCCAGCGCCATCGCTGTAGGAGTGAGCACCGAGGCGCTCTACAGCGCCTGGGCGGTAAGGCCGGTGGTGCGTGAGGTGTTGCCGTTAGAGCCGGAGGTCGAGCCGCCGTTGCGACCACGGCAGTTCACCGTCTTCTACGTGCCGCTGGTGCTCACTAGCCTCCTGTCGCTGCTGGTGCAACCGATCGGCAGCGCCGCGATTGCGCGCATGCCCGACGCTCTGGCGTCGCTTGCTGTCTGGCCGGTGGTGAGCGGACTACTGTTCATCCTGCGCGCGCCGGCCATGGCCCTTAACGAAGTGGTGGTGGCGATGCTCGATAAGCCCGGCGCCTACGTAGCGTTGCGGCGGTTCACCGCCATCCTTAGCCTAGGGCTGTTCGTGGCCACCGCCGTGGTTGCCTTCACGCCGGTTTCGCACCTGTGGTTCCAGCGACTTTCCGGCTTGAGTCCCGAGCTAACGGAGTTGGCCGCACTGGGCTTCGCCTTCGCCGTTTTCTGGCCCGCTCTGGACGGTCTTCGCAACTTGCTGCAGGGCGTGGCCGTCTACTCGAACCGCACCGCCAGTATCAGCTCGTCCATGGTCGTCTTCCTGCTGGTCACCATCGCCCTGCTGGCCTCCGGTGTGGCACTGCAACGCTTCCCGGCTCTACCCGTGGCAATAGTGTCCTTCTTCACCGCTACGCTCATGCAGGTCGCGTGGCTGGGTTACCGGGTGAGGCCGGAGATAGCGCGGTTAGCGAAACTCTGAGCGTGGCGCCTGCGTTGCACGTCGGCTCGCGTTACGGTTAGCATGGCCGCCGTTGAGGGGGAGTAGCCGCCCGCAGTTTCGGGAGTCAACCATCGTCAACACGGCGGTCATCGACCTCCCGGTGGTAGACACGAAGGCAAGACCCTAGCGGGAGGCCGTCGTGTCTGAACCCCTTTGGGCTTGGTTCGCGTTCATAGCGTTCGTGATCGTGATGCTAGCCATCGACCTAGGAATCTTCCAACGCGAAGCGCACGTGGTGAGGCCCAAAGAGGCGGCGCTGTGGACCGCCACCTGGGTGTCGCTGTCACTGGCGATGGGAGTCCTGTTCCACTTCTGGCTGGGTCCTGAGAAGGCCATCCAGTTCATCACCGGCTACGTGCTCGAGTGGTCGCTGTCAGTCGACAACATCTTCGTCTTCGTGCTTGTTTTCACATACTTCAAGGTGCCCTTCAAATACCAGCAGCGCGTGCTGCTGTGGGGCATCCTGGGCGCGTTGGTGCTGCGCGGCGTGATGATCGTGGTGGGCGTGGCACTGATCGAGGCGTTCAGTTGGATCCTGTACCTCTTCGGCGCCTTCCTGCTCTTCACGGGGCTACGCATGCTGTTCCAGAAGGACGACGGCGAGCCGGACCTAGAGAAGAACCCGGCGCTGCGCCTGGTGCGCCGGCTAGTGCCGGTTTCGATCGAGTACGACGGTCAGAAGTTCTTCACCATCAAAGACGGTGTCCGCGTGGCCACGCCGCTGCTGCTAGTGCTGGTGGTTATCGAGTTCACCGACTTACTCTTCGCCGTCGACTCCATCCCCGCCATCTTTGCCGTCACCACCGACGGCTTCATCGTCTTCACCGCCAGCATAATGGCAGTGCTGGGCTTGCGCTCCATGTACTTCCTGCTGGCGCACGTTGTGCATCGCTTCGTGTACCTGAAGACCGGACTGGCCCTCATACTCGTTTACATCGGCATCAAGATGCTCATCATCGACCTCTTCCCCATTCCCAGCCTCGTTTCGTTGGGCGTGGTGATAGGCATACTGACCGTGAGCGTGGTGGCGTCACTGTGGTGGGGCAAGCCACAGGAGCCGCCGCATCCGGAGGGATTGCCGCCGACGGAGTGATCCGCCGCGCTATTGTCGAGGGATTAAGACCTGCGGCGCGGCCATACTGCGCATAGCGAGCGAAGAGAGGTAGGAAGGCATGACGCCAACTACGACCGGAATCTTCAAGTTCGACGTGATCGTGGACGGGGGCCTAGACCCCTTCGAGGAGCTGCGCCACGATGCTCCCGTAGCCCCCTTCTCGGTCCATATCGGCACTGAAAGTTTCGCGGCGGACAAGATGACGCCTAGCGAGCTTTTCACGCGCATGCGCTCAGGAGGCCCGCACCCGACCACCAGCCAGCCCTCGCCCGAGGAGTACGCGCGCCTTTTCCGCGAGGCGACTCGTCCGCTCCTGGTCGTGACCATCTCGCAGGGTCTGTCGAGCAGTCTCAACGCCGCGGATCAGGCCCGCGCGGAAGCAAAGGTGCCCGTTCACCTACACGATTCCGGCACCCTGTCGGGTGCGCAAGCATTCCAGCTCCACGCCGCGCTCGAAGCCCGCGAACGTGGCCTCGACGTCGAGACTGCCATCGAATGGATGAAGCGGGTACACGAGCAGACCGAGCTCTACTTCACCATCGACACGCTCGAGTACCTGCGCAAGGGTGGGCGCATCGGGCAGGTCCAGGCCACTCTCGGTAACCTCCTCGGACTGCGACCGGTTGTGACGGTTGACAAAACCACCGGCCAGTACACGAGCATCAGGCGCGCCCGGTCATGGTCGAAGGCGTTGGACGCCATCGTCGACGCAGCTACCGCGCGCTACGGTGACGGCACCCCGCTGCGGGCCGGCCTGCTCTACGGAGAATCACAGGAAGAAGCACAGAGCCTGCTCGAGCGTCTCGGCGCGCATCACCCGATCGGTTGGCACGGCTTGGCCCCCGTGGGTCCCGGGCTAGCTGTACATACCGGCCCGAAGGCAGTAGGCCTGGTGGTGGCGCCGCTTGAGTGGCCCTGGGAACTCTGAGCCGCGAGCATCGCTCTTCTTGTCTTCGTCACTGACCGGGTGAACGCCGTCGCCTACCATGCACTTCCGTCCGGGTCCTGCCCGGCGTGATACCGCATCGACCCTAGGAGGAATCATGGCAAAGCTCGCAACGTACGACGACCTGCTCAAGTCGCAGATTCAGGATCTATACAGCGCAGAGAAGCAGTTCGTAGCAGCCCTGCCCAAGATGGCCGAAGCGTCCAGCTCGTCCGACCTACGCGCGGCTTTCGAGGAACACGAGAAAGTCACGCACGACCACATCACTCGGCTCGAGAAGATGGCAGACGCACTGGGCTTCAAACCCAACGGTAAGACCTGCGCTGCCGCCAAAGGTTTGGTTGAGGAGGGCCAGGACGTCATCGACGCTACTGGCGACCCCCATGTGATCGACGCGGCGCTCATCGCCGCTGCTCAACGCATGGAGCATTACGAGATCGCAGCGTACGGCACACTCTCCTCATTGGTGAAGCAGGTTGGCAACAAGGACGCGATGAAGCTCTCAGACGAGACCTTGGCAGAGGAACACAAAGCGAATAAGCTCCTATCGAAGATTGCCGAAGGATCGGTGAACGAAGAGGCTGCGAACTGATCGACGTTCGCTGCTAACGCCACCGAACTGCTGAGCAACTGCCGGGCCCGGCCATGTGAAGACTACTCGCCGGGCCCGAATGCTGCCGGGACATCGCCCCATGACATTGGGACGGATGAAAGCTCAAGATGACTCCGAAATGGAGGTAGTTGTATGGCTAGACTAGTGACCGAGAACAACCGAAAACATAGCTACTCCCTCACATAGTTGGCAGAATCAAGAAGTCGAGGCAGGGGTATGACAAGTCCACTTATCAATAATAGAAGTAGAAAGGGCTCCTCTCGGAGCTGGCTATCACGCTTCTCGCTACTAGGAGGACTACTACTGTTCGGGTTCGCACTCGCGTCCCCTGGCGTGAGCGCGGAGTTCATCAACGGCCGCGTAGTTGGGCCCCAATTGATCGCTGGTGAAGGCTTCCAGTCGATAGACTTCATAAATAACGGCAACGAGTCGGTTACATTCAGCCTCGTACGGCTCAGCCTAGGAACACGGCCCGCCCAGTTCATCGAGGCAGAAACTGCGTTGACGCAAGACTCCGACAGTGCCGCTTCGGAACTCACCCAGCCGCAGTTCCTGATGCTAGGTGACCTATTGGGCGGTCTGAAAGTAGATGCACATAAAGAGGCCTCTATGGCGGCCGACTTAAGGATGGGCACCTACCTCATCGTGGTAGACGAGGGTGCGGCTCCGACCAACTACATGTCGTTCATGGTTACCGGATCCAGCGAACCAGCGGAAGCGCCAAAAGTACCCAACGCTGTGGGCTTCTCTGACGTTTCCTTCGACTTCCCGGCCACGTTAACGGCTGGCAAGACCATGTGGGAAATCAGCAATGCGGGCACGAAGCCACAAATTGCAACGTTCTACAGGCTCCTTCCCGGGATGACCGAGTCGGACCTGGTGGCTTACCTTAACGATTCAACTCATACCGCAACGAAACCGTACAAGAAAACGGTGGAGCTGACAACCCTATCGCGCGGACAGACGGTCTACCAAACGCTCGACTTCTCGGCTGGTTCTTGGGTGGCGGTCAGCTTCGTTCCGGATCTCAGCAACCTGCAAGCGAGACAAGTGGTGGAGAGCATGACCCAAGCGTTCGTCGTCAACTGATCCACGCGGATGGGCACGCCTAAAAAGCCCATCATCCCCAAAGTCAAGCAGCTAAATAGAGTGAGGGTACCGCTGCCGGTATCCTCACTTGCCATGCGTTGGCTAGCGAAGCTGTGACGCCCGAGGTGCCAGACGACGGCGTAGCCCCCCTGACGCCAAACCTGCGTAGACAGTCGGCGCTACTGTAACCGTGACAACCGACCATGAACTGGCCGTCGACTTGACCCTGGATGGCTAACCTGCCCTGATCATCCCGCCTATAACCGGGACACTGCCCCATGACATCGGGACACTCGGGCGAGCATCATTCTTCCGAAATGGAGGACATTGAATGACGACACTACACTTTGAGAACCGCAACCATCACTCTTTCTCCCTGAGGCAACTTGCGCGGTTCTCCTTCTTAGCGAGCGTGCTCGCGTTCGGCTTGGCCCACGCCGCCACCGCCGACGTGAGCGTGGAATACATGAACGGCGCTCTCACCGGCCCACAGCTCTTCGAGGGTACGGGCTACCATTCCATCACTCTTATGAACAACAGCGACCAGCTAGCCACTTTCAGCCTGGCGCGTCTACATGCCGGCTCGAGCGTGGGTGACTACACGGCGGCGAACGATGCCTTCACGGCCTCCCTCGATGGTCAAGGAGATTCGGTGGCGGCCGTTAAGAATCTGCTGGCGCTAGCCGACGCCCTGAGCGGTACGGAGGTCAAGGCACACACTGAGATCACCATGTTCGCCGACTTGCAGCAGGGGACGTACGTCGTTTCGGCTTTCGCAGACGGTGACGAGGGCGCTTTGAGCGCTCCGACCTACCTGCCGTTCATGGTTACCGCGTCGGGCACCGAGGCCGCGGCCCCGGAGGCGTCATACGTCGTGCACTTCTCCGACTTCGCCTTCGATTTCCCCGCGACGGTAGATGCAGGCTCGAACCTGTGGGAGATCAGCAACACGGGTGAGCAGCCTCACATCGCCGTCTTCTTCAAGCTCTTACCCGATAAGACCATGGCCGAACTCGAAACGTTCCTCAACGACGAGACCGGACAGGCCGGCCCGCCACCCTTCGATACCGACGTGATGCTCGACCTGGAAGCGCTGTCTCCGGGCCAGACCGTCTACATGCCCCTTGACATGGCGGCGGGTGAGTGGGTTGCAGTCTGCTTCGTGCAGGACTTGGAAAACCCGGAGCTCTCGCACGCCATGGAGGGCATGATCCAGGAGTTCGCGGTCAACTGAGCTGATCGGCTTTCACCGGGCATACGCGGCCGTAGATGAAGGCAACTAACTTTACGCACGAGGGCACTGTCATCTGTGCCCTCGTGCGCTGTTCTGTGGGAGTAGGCTAATGGCGTTAGGAATACCGGTGTTGGCATGGTGAACCTCACCACTATCGAACGACCCCATAGCCGCGGCCCTTGCACGAACCGGCTGCAGGGAGGGGTTTACGCGGAACGTCATTTCATTGACCGGCGCGCTCCCGATCAGTTGCGACTCGATCTGCACGACCGGCTTGGGCCCGGTTTGGTCTATCTCGAGATGCGGCTCGCCTACCTCCAGGATTCAGTAGGAGACGCGGGCCTACCGCCAGCAGAGGTGGCTTCCTTACGGCTAGAGGTAGCTAAGCTGATTGAAGAGCTCAGACGTATCGTGCACAGTGAGCAGCCAGAACGGCTGGAACGCGACGGCTTGATCGCAGCGATACGGCGCGTCGTCTCGCTCGCCGCTCGGCCCGGGCTACAAGTGAGCTTCTCTTCGTCCGGAACACAGCTACAACCAGATGCTCCCGTGGCGGCGGTCATCTACCGTGCAGCTCTCGAGGGCACCGCCAACGTACTTCGCCACTCTCAGGCGAGCCACTGTCATGTGCTCATTCGCCTGGCCGACGAAGCCGTGACACTCAAGGTGCGCGACGACGGAGTGGGTCCCGGTCCCCGCAACTATGCCGCCAACCGCCAGCAAAGCGGCCTCGGCCTAGCGTCACTGCGGAACGCGGCACGCCTTCTAGGCGGCACGGCCCAGCTGCTGAAGCGGCGCGAGGGCGGAACGAGTCTGGTGGTCACTTTGCCGTTACAGGCTCCCACCCGGCTCAGGCGCCCCGGTGCCTCCAACAGCAGGGCTATCGGTCGATGACCAGCTCCGCCGCACGCCCGCAGCAAACGAAGGGGGCAACCACGGTTCTCGTAGCCGACGACCATGAGCTGTTCCTCGAAGGGTTGGCTGCACTTGTCGCCACGATGCCGTCGTGCAAGGTAGTGGGCATGGCGCACGACGGTCAGGAAGCCGTGGACCTGGCCAGAAAGCTGAAGCCACAGGTCATCCTGATGGACGCACGCATGCCGGTTTTATCAGGCGCTGAGGCTGCAGCCCGTATCCTGTCGGAACGCCCAGAGGCCGCGGTGATCATGGTGACGATGTTCGTCGACGACGAGTCGGTATTCCATGCCATGCGCGCCGGCGCCAGCGGCTACGTCTTGAAGGGCGCGACCAAGGAAGAGCTGGGACGAGCCATCTCCGCAGCAGCCAACGGCGAGGCCCACTTCGGGCACGACGTGAGGGAGCGCTTCAGCAGTTATTTCGCTGCACCTCACGAGGCCAACGGCGCTAGGCCGTTCCCAGACCTGACTGGTAGAGAACGCGAGGTTCTAGCGCTAATGGCGCAGGACATGACGAACATTGAGATCGCGCGACACCTAGAAGTGGCGATCAAGACTGCGCGCAACCACGTGTCGAACGTTCTAAGCAAGCTTGGCGTAGCTGATCGAAGGGACGCGGCGCAGCGGGCTCGGGAGGCCGGCGTCGCTGGTAGCGAGCGGTGACGGAATGTCGCTCCTAAAAGAACCCTCGAAGAGGGCAAGCTAGTACCGACGTTCACAGGTGATCGCTGATGCGACCGCGGAACGCCATCACTGCCAGCGTGTACGTCTCACCACCAACGTTCTTTCCGGAGGTCGGTTCCGGTGGTTCGCTCGGAACGCCTTCGAGCAACTGCCCTACTACCGACTCGTAGTCTGCGCGGCTCATGCTCAGCTCCGAGATCCGCATCTGCGGCATCGACAGTTTCCCACTCGCCTCCGGGCTGTCGTCACATGGTTCGATGCGGTCTTGGTGCTCAGCAGCCGCCAGGAAGGCGGCGTGCAGTGCAGAGGACATGTTTGCGCCGAAAAGGCCGCAATCCACCGGCACGGCATCAATCTTGTCAGACGCAGCCTGGTAGATGCGTTGCCGACCCCGTTGCTCTACCTGCCTAAGGAGCCCGGCGTCCACAAGTTTCCCCGCCCAATAATGAGCCACGTTGGCCGGCAAGCCTAACCGCTTGGCGATGTCGCTAGGACTGCCAGGCTCACCGAAGGCGCTCAGCATCAAGCGCGGCTTGATGCTGGACAGGAGCTTCTCTACCGTCGCTTCACGTTTGGCCGTATCCTCGTGTTTTTCCATGCCCTAGTCTGCAGGTTCTTCTTTTCAGAATCCAGGGTGCGTGTTGAAAGCCGCTCGACATAGGCGCCAATTTCTAGCTACCCGGCCGGTCTTTGCTCCTCCACCTTCGTCTGTGCCGCCAACGTAGAGTAAGGACACTCTGTTAGCCTTTGGGAAACTGAACCCAACTGCTGTCCGGCCCCCCTCTGGACGCTATTGTGTGGACGTCGTGCTCACTGATTCGTATGGAAAGGGTACTCAAATGCCAAGCACCGAACACAGATTCAAGGCCAAGATAGCGTCGTTCGCGTTCCTCATGCTCACGCTCGTCCTCTTGGGAAGCGCAGCCGCACAGAATCAAGTAACCGGCACTGTGGAAGCTGTCGTCGACGACGAGTCACGCACTTGGTACACCATGCTGTTCGAGGCAGAAGAATCCGGGCAGCCCACCGCCACCTGGAGTGACGACATGTTCACCACTTTCTCTATTCAGGCGCACCCCGAGAAGCGCTACTCCGTAGAGGGCGCGTTATCGATCGAGTTCATGTCGTTCCAGTTTCCCGAAGCTTGCCCGTGCGCCTTCACCGATGCGAGCGTGATCATCTGGACAAGCAGCAGCATGTTCAAGAACATTTACTACGACGACGAAGCTACCGTGACACTCACCTCTATCGAGCCGATCGGTGACGATGTGTTCGCAATCCAAGGCTCCTTCAGCGCGACCCTCGTGTTCCAGGCGGCCATGGGGGAGGAGCCCGATGCAGATGACACGATTGAAATAATGGGAACCTTCGCCATCGACACCATGCCGCGCGAAGCGCTGCTAGACTAGCCATCTATGTTCAAACGCATCCTCGTCCCCACCGACTTCTCCCCCGCCGCAGGCGAGGCTTTGCGACTGGCGCGCGAAGGGTTTACGGGCGCCGAGATCTTCCTGCTGCACGTGCTCGAACCCAAACGTTTGGCCGACGCCCTCAGCTCACCGGTACATTCCACCGATGAGGCCAAGGCACAGGGACAGAAGTTGCTCGAACGCTTGAACATGCTGGCACAAGCTGGCGAGGAGCGCCTTGTCGAGATCGGTGGCCCGGCCGAAACGATCCTCGCGCGTGCGGCCGCCTGGGAAGCAGACCTGATAGTTATGGGGACGCACGGCCGAACAGGCCTGGCGAACCTGCTGATGGGCAGCGTGGCGGAGAACGTGGTTCGCAGGGCCACTCTGCCTGTGCTGATAGCGCACGAACCAGGGCAGGGCTAGCTCGAGCCGGTCCGTGCGGCGGCCTAACTAGGCCCCCCAGTTTGCAAGTGCCGATGGCAGCGGTTATGGTACCCGCCGGCAGCGGGTGACGTCCGCCTTGCCCAACCGCACAACCCACGACTACTTCGGCGCTCGGCAACGCTGCTAAGACGCCACGAACCACAGTTAGAAACTCGGGCGTTACCGTGACTGGTGCCGCTTGCAGGCTGGAGAAACGCCCTACATGACCAAAGCGCAACCCCTAGCAAACTTGAAACGCGAATGGTTAGGGAACATCCGAGGAGACCTGCTCTCCGGACTTGTGGTCGCCTTCGCCCTCATACCCGAAGCGATCGCCTTCAGCCTCATCGCTGGAGTAGACCCCAAGGTGGGCCTGTACGCCAGCTTCACGATAGCCATCGTCACCGCCATCGCGGGCGGGCGGCCCGGCATGATCAGCGCTGCCACCGGCGCCATGGCCCTGGTCGTCATCACGCTGGTTAAGGATCACGGCGTCGAGTACCTGTTGGCCGCCACCCTACTTACCGGCGTGCTGCAGTTAGTGTTCGGCTGGTTGCGCCTCGGTCGCTACATGCGCTTCGTGCCGAAACCCGTCATGCTCGGCTTCGTCAACGCGTTGGCGCTACTCATCTTCCTGGCGCAGCTCGAGCATTTCGTCGGCGCTCACCCCATCATCTACCTAGTGGTGCTGGCCGGGTTAGGCATCATCTACCTCCTGCCGCGCTTCACGAAGATCGTGCCCGCGCCGCTGGTGGCGATCATCGCCATCACCATCTTCGCCGTCGTGAGCGGCAGCCCCCTCTCTACGGTTGGCGACATGGGCGAGCTCCCGACCGTGTTGCCACCCTTCGCGCTTCCCGGTGTGCCCTTCAACCTGGAGACCTTGTGGATCATCCTGCCTTACGCCGTGTCGCTGGCGTTGGTGGGTCTGGTCGAGTCGCTGCTCACCGCCACCATCGTCGACGACCTCACCGGCACCACCAGCAACAAGAACCGTGAGAGTCGCGGCCAAGGCCTAGCCAACATCGTCACCAGTCTCTTCGGCGGCATGGCGGGCTGCGCCATGATCGGCCAATCGATAATCAACGTAAGCAGCGGCGGCCGGGGACGGCTCTCGTCGCTGGCTGCGGGCGTCTTCCTACTCGTGCTCATCTTCTCCTTCGGCGACTTCGTGAGCATCATGCCCATGGGCGCGTTGGTGGCGGTGATGGTGATGGTCTCCATCAACACCTTCGACTGGCGTAGTTTGGTGGACATAAGACGCGTGCCGCTCACCGACACCATCGTCATGGTGAGCACCGTGGGCGTTGTGCTTGCCACCAGCAACCTCGCCCTAGGCGTGCTGGTGGGAGTGCTACTCAGCCTCATCTTCTTCGCCCGTAAGGTCGCCAAGGTCGTCACCGTGACCAGCCGCCTCGACGACGAAGGCACGCGCATCTACCGCGTGTCGGGTCAGCTGTTCTTCGTCAGCAGCGAGCAGTTCCTCGCCAGCTTCGACACCAGCGAAGGGTTGGAGAACGTGGTGGTCGACCTCGAGCATGCCCACCTGTGGGACGTAACGGCCATCGAAGCGATCGACAAGATGATCCAGCGCTTCCGGCTGAACGGGACGCGCGTGACACTGGTGGGCCTCAACGACCCCAGCGCAGGACTGGCCAAGCGCCTCTCGCAGGAGTGGCAACCGACGGGTTCGGCGAACTAGCCTTTATCCCGTCGATGCTTGCGCTATCCTGCACGCAAGAGGTGATCAGATGTCGGAGTCAGCGGATAATGGCGTACTGAGCCTGGCGAGTTCACTTTCCGTTAACGACACCACTTCGCGGGTC
>CAJDWL010000003.1_pt1 | contig 31127 bp, 27 predicted proteins | sample 7391591 | NCBI WGS metagenome assembly CAJDWL01 (sample SAMEA7055738, study PRJEB34461) | soil metagenome | biome: terrestrial ecosystem; feature: Peninsula; material: soil | place: Antarctica | collected 2016
CGCCGCGTGAAGCTGAAGATCGCGCCGGGCTGGGACGTTGACATGGTTGCGGCGGTGCGTGAGGCCCTTCCCGATATGGACCTGACGGTCGACGCTAACTCCGCTTACCGGCTCAACGACGCACCACTTTTGCAGGAGCTCGACCAGTTCGGACTGCGCTACATCGAGCAGCCGCTCGCCCACGACGACCTCATCGACCACGCCGAGTTGCAGTCGCAACTTAGCACCGCCATCTGCTTGGATGAGAGCATCCACTCGGCAGAAGACGCCCGCAAGGGCCTGGCAATCGGCGCTGGGCGCGTCATCAACGTCAAGACCGGGCGTGTGCGCGGCTACCTGGCTGCGCGCATGGTGCATGACGTGGCCAAGACCTTCGGTGCGCCGGTGTGGTGCGGCGGGATGCTCGAGAGCGGCGTCGGCCGCGCTCACAACCTGCACGTGGCTACGCTGGAGAACTTCACCATGCCGGGCGACACCTCCAGCTCGAGCCGCTACTGGCACGAGGACATCGTCGAGGAGCCGTTCGAAGCGGTGGACGGGCTGCAGCAGCTACCGACGGGTCCGGGCATCGGCGTGACGCTGAAGCGCGACATGATCGAGCGGATCACGCAGCGGGTGGAGGAGCTGAAACCAGCCTGAGTTAGGGCTCTCGATGGTTCATAATGCCCCATGCTCAAGCTCGCAACGATCGTGTGGGGCGTAAAGGAATACGACGCAGCCGTCCGCTTCTGGATGGCTGCGCTTGACTATGTGCCGAAGTGGGAACCGGGAGACGACTGGGCCCTATTAGTGCCGCGCAAAGGCGCCGGCGTTCAGATGGCCATCCAGTTGGTTACCTCTGACGCCGAGTCGCACCAGCGCCACCACTTGGATCTCTATGCCAACGACCAGGCGGCTGAAGTGGAAAGGCTGATCGGCCTGGGCGCCACGCGGGTCGACTGGCGCTACCCGGAGGACGCCGATTTCGTAGTGCTTGCCGACCCGGACGGCAACCGTTTCTGCGTCATCGACGCCGGTGCAGGTAGCACCGAAGCGTGATGAACAGCCAGCGCAACGGATTGAAGTTCTTGACTGCGTAACTCTTGAGCTTGCGTGGTCGGAATGTGAAGACGCCTTAGTTGACAACGAGTGGTTTGCAGTGCAAACTGGTTTGCATGACCACTTACAGTGACTCTCCGATGGACGACGCTACCCACCTCGGTGAGCTAACGCGGCGATACGCGCGCTACTCCCTGAGCGCCGGTGGACTGAGCAACGTGTTGGGCGGGGCACTCGTACTGGCGGCGTACTTCATCGGTGCCTTGGCTGCCCCGGCGAGCTTCGGCGGACGCTTGGCGCTGGCGTCGGCCCCAATCGTCTGGATCGTAGCCAAGGAGTTGCTACGCCGCCACTACTACCAACGCCTCGGCAAGGTGGAAGAGGTACGAACTGCGGCAGACCGTCGCTGGCACTTAGGCTTCACGCTCTTCAGCGCGGTGATCAGCGTCGCCGTCGTGGCAGGCGTCATGGCCGCCGCCCGCAACGACCCGACTACCCTGACTGACCCCGGCGTCGTCGGCTACCTTCTCTTCGTGGCGGCGATGCCATTGCTGGCCTGGTTCTACATGAGAACCCCGCTCGAGTTCATCGCCGGCATCTTCCTGATCGCGCAGGCGGCCGTGGTCCTCGCCGGCGGGCATTACGAGCTAGGGAGCCAGTTGCAGGCGCCGATCGCAGCCGTGGTACTCATCCTGTACGGTCTCCGCCAGCATCTCGAGTTCCGTAGCCTGCAGCGGGAGTTGCGAGGTTTCGCGCGGACTGCACCGTGAGCGAACCCCAGCACGAGGCCCGTGCCCTTCTGACGCTCGACCGCATAGTTCATGAACCGGCGCGCTTGGCGATTCTCACCGTGTTAGCCGAGGCGGAACGAGTGGAGTTCCGCTTCCTCGAGAACGTTACGGGACTCACCCGCGGCAACATCTCCAGCCACGCCTCGAAGCTGGAAGCGGCAGGCTACCTGAGGGTCACCAAGGAGTTCCGCGGACGCACACCCGTCACCAGCTACAGCATCACGGACGCCGGCCGTGGCGCACTCAGTGACTACCGTGCGCAGTTGCGCGCGGTCATGCAGCCTCGGAGCGAGGCGCAGGAAGGCTCGTCTTGACACAGCCGATCCGAACGTTTCTCATCGCAGGGTTTCTAAACGCAGCTTTGATCCTCTCGGTAGGTTCTGTCGCCTTTGCCGACTCCGCCCTGGATTCGCTGGAGCGAGGTCGCGAGCTCACCCAACTCTTCTTAGACGGGGACCTGGTTCCGGTTCATGACGCCTTCAGCGCCGAGATGGTCGAGGCCATCGGCGACGTGGCAGAGTTGCAGTCGTTCAGGGACCAAGTTCTCACACAGCTAGGCGAGGAGACACTCGTTTTGGACGAGTCGATAACTGAGGATCCCACAGCGCGCTTCTCCCTCTTCCAGGGGCCCGTGATAATCCAGTGGGCGCTGGACGACGACGGCACGGTCATCGGTTTCTACGTGGCTCCCGGGGAACCCACGGAAGCAGCTCCGTCCGAATACCTCGACTACGAGACCCAAGCAAGCTTGCGACTCCCGTTCACGGGCGAGTGGACTGTCGGTTGGGGCGGTAGGACCGTGGAGGAGAATTACCATGCTGCCTACGTCGATCAACGCTTCGCCTACGACTTCGTGATCGTTCGCAACGGTAGCAGCCATGAAGGAACGGGTCTGGAGAACGCGGACTACTACTGCTTCGGTGAACCGATCCTCGCTCCCGCTGCTGGTTCGGTCGTGGCAGCCGTCGACAGTGTGCCCGACAACGCACCTGGCAAGTTCGACGATGGCGCTCCACTCGGCAATCACGTGATCATCGACCATGGCGAGGGCGAGTACTCCTTCCTTGCGCACCTTCAGAAGGGCTCGGTCGCGGTGGCACCTGGCCAGCAAGTTGCGGCCGGGGAACAGGTCGGCGCCTGCGGCAACAGCGGCCGCAGCAGCGAACCGCATCTGCATTACCACCTGCAGAACAGTGCCCAGTTCGGACGCGGCGAGGGGATGCCGGCACAATTCCTGGATTACTTTGCGGACAGCGAGCTTGTCGCCAGCGGAGAGCCGGTGCGCGGGCAGCAGATTTCAGAAACCGCTGGTTTCTAGCCTGATACCCCCTCCCCCAAAGCGCGCCGAACCGAGCTCGGAACATTCGAGGCTCGTAGCCCGACCCTCGCTCACCAACTCTGTCACCAGCAGCCCCACCGCCGGAGCGTGCATCAAGCCCGTCCCGGAGAAACCGGCAGCCGTGACGAGTCCAGGCTGAGAGTGTTCGATAACGGGGTGGTGGTCGGGTAGCGACGGATACAGTCCGGCCCAGCCTCGCAACACCCGCGTGCCCGGTTCCACCAGACTGAAAGATTCATGCGCCGCGCGCAACACCTGCTGCACCCAGACCGGATCAGGTCGGGGATCGTAACTGTCAGGGTTGACCTCCTCGTCGACGCCCAGGAACCCACCCACCAGCGCCCGCCCCTGACCATCGGGGCGCATGTGCACCTGCCCATCGACGTCGACGAGCCAGGGCATCTCTTCGGGGACCGGCTTCTCGGGTTGCACCACGATCAGTTCGTGGCGGCGCGGGGAGATCGGCAGTTTCATACCCGCCATCTCAGCGATGCGACCCGCGGCAGCTCCGGCGGCGTTCACCACCGTGTCGGCGTGGAACGTCCCGGCCGTGGTCGTAACGCCGACTACGTGGCCCGACGAGAAGGCGAGATCAGTGACAGTCGTACCCGAGAGAACGCGAGCGCCAGCACCGGTGGCACCCTGGTAGAAACCCTGCACGGCTAGGTGATGGTTGAGGTAACCGTCCAAAGCACAGAAACTCGCTCCGGTCCAGCGCCCGGACGCCAGGGCGCGCCACCGGTCCGGGATGACATCAGCGGAGACGTACTCGCTAGGCACGCCGTGAGTGTTCTGCAACGCGACCCGCTCACGGAGGCCTGCGGCCGTCTTGGGCGTACTGGCGAGGAATAGGTAACCGATTCGGCGGAACCTAAGGTCGATACCGAAGCGTTCCTCGAAGCTATCCCAGATGGGGAGGCTCAATCGCGAGAGTTGGAGGTTGGGCACGGTTGCAAATTGGCTTCTGATGCCGCCCCCGGTGCGAACAGAATCTCCAGCGCCGGGAAGTCCGCGGTCGAGAACCAGCACATCTAGGCCAGAGTCGGCGAGGAAGTAGGCGCAGGCTAGGCCCACTATCCCGGCTCCCACGACAATGACGTCGGCCGTGCGCACTGATGCCGTCACAGTTCGTGAGTGGAGGCGAGAACTTCGCCCAGCTCCACAGCCCGGCCAAACTCGAGGTGATTCGGATTGATCGAATAGTTCATGTATTCTGGCGCGAACCGGAATCGCCCACGGATAATCACGCTAGCCTCCAGTCTTGGAGTTATTTCACTCTATCCCTGCAGTCACCCGCGCATGCTCACTTCTTCTCGGCGGCCGAAGCTCCGGCCGTTGCAGCCGCCGACGTCTTTGACGTCATTTTGACGGGCGCTGGATACCTTGCGCTCCTAGAACGGAGGCAACCACCGCTCACACGGGGTTGCTTCCACAGGAGGCAACGATCAGTGGCTATTGCGGAGAGTTCTTCATCTCGTCGTAAGCGTGGAGTTTCGTATCGGGCTTCATCGCGCGTGCAAGTTCTGTTCCGTGCACTCCTATTCGCCCTCTCGCTACTGTTGGTCGCCTGCGGCGGCCCGGCTGAACCAACGCCTACCACCCACACTACCGGTAGCCTGGCCATCACTGTGCAGGGCCTCGCCAGCGGCGCCGCGGCAGACATCGAGGTGAACGGTCCAGGCGACTTCGGCGCGAACGTCGGCGCTTCCACCTTGTTAGAGGAGCTGGAGCCGGGTTCCTACACGCTACTCTCGGCGCCGGTGACCGATCATGATCTCGTGAGCCCCGCCACGATCACCGCCATGGTGGTTGCCGGCGAGGAAGCAACAGCCACCATCACCTACCAAGCGAGCGCTTTCAATTTGGATGCCGATCTGGATTCGTTGCGGTTCACGCTTGGCGGCGAAGCACAGCTCAACCTGACCCTCCAGCGGCTGAACGACTTTGCCGGCGACGTCACCGTGACCGCGCAAACGCCGGAAGGACTCGAACTCGACGAAGCCAACTGGACGTTCACCGCGGGGGACACCACTTTCACGGTTACCGTCTCAGACGACAGCGCACCACTGGGTGCTTCGACCATCACTTTCACCGCTACTGGCTTACTAGAGGGAGCGACTGTGAGTTCCATCACCGAGGTGGAGGTAAGGCTGGGGGCCGTCGTAACGGCCTGGTCAGATCCCGTGCCGGGCCTTCCGGGCACGCTTCGCTACCTCGTGGACGACGAGCGAACAGAAGGCGCCACCATCACTTTCGACCCGGCGATGCTCGACTTCGGTTCGAGCATCAACCTGTCACAAGAACTGGTCATCGAACACGATCTCACCATCCAGGGGCCCGAACGGGACGAGGGCCATAATCCTGCCGTGGCGCTCAACGGTGGTAACGCAGTGCGAGCGGTGCGAATCGACAACACGGCCAGTGTGATACTCAGCGACGTTGAGTTGAGGAACGGCCTTGTGAACGATGGCGATGGCGGCGGGGTGCTGGTGACCAGCGGCTCGGAACTCACGCTGCTTCGCTCCGAACTGCGCAACAACGAGGCCAAGAACGGTGGCGGGATCCACAGTCGGGGCACCTTGACTCTGGTCGACAGTCTCATCTTCGAAAACACCGCCACCGGCAACGGTGGCGGTATATGGACAGCGGACGGCATCGCCACAATCACTGACTCCTCCATCACACGAAACGTAGCGGCGGGGAATGGTGGCGGCTTCCATCTCGGCACTGGAACTCTCAACCTCGTGAATTCCAGCGTGACGTCCAACGAGGCCGCGGACGGTGGTGGTGTATTCGCGGCGCACGCCGGCGCCTGGGAACTGGACGCCTCGTTCCTGAACATCTTGGACGGCTCGAAGATCGCCTGGAACGAAGCATCTCGAGGCGCGGGCGTTCTCAGTTACGTCACGGCGCGGATCGAAAATAGCGAAATTACTGACAACATCGCTTCTGCCGCGGGCGGCGGCGTCCGAAACCACTTGACGATGGAGATCATCAACAGCAAGATCAACCACAACGAAGCCGCTACCAGGTACGGCGGTCTGTTCAACGACGGCGTCATGACCATCCGCGACTCGGAGATCTTGTTCAATAAGGCTGGCACCCATGGTGGCGGGATCTTCAACGGCTACTTCGCTAGCGACAAGCTGCACCACCTGACCAAGAAGCTGATAGTTGAGCGCACCGTCATCAGCGGCAACAGCGCTGGTGGCGATGGCGGCGGCATCCACAGCATCAGGCACCTCGAGGTGATCGACTCCGACATCAACGGCAACAACGCGGGCGGCCACGGCGGAGGGATCTACGCAGTCACCATCGCTAACGCCAACACCGAGGACAAAGGCGGCGAGGTGCACGTTTCCGGCTCCACGATTAGGAACAACGTAGCGAGCGGCACCGGCGGGGGTCTCTATTCCAACACTGAGTATCCCAATGGCGTCGGGATCGTAGCCAAGGCACCGATGACCATCGTGAACAGCACCTTCGAGGGCAATGAGGCCGAGCACGGCGGAGGCATCTCCATGGCGGGTATCAACGACGGTGAGGTGCGGATCTCCTTCAGCACCATCGCCGACAACGAGGCGGTTGGCGTCGGCGGTCAAGGCGGCGGCGTTCACACCGCCCGTGAGCCGGTGTGGGTCCGCGGCAACATCGTCGCCAACAACACTTCCGAGGACGGTGGAAACAGCAACGATCTGTATTTCAGCCTAGGCGGGCTTACTTCCGAGGGTTACAACCTCTTCGGAACTACGCCCCAGAACATCGCGCTTAAAGGTACCGACATCACCAACTCGAACCCGCGCCTCAACTCGCTTTGGAACAACGGTGGCCCAACGCCAACCATGGAACTTCTCAATTTCTCGCCGGCGCTAGATCACGTGCCGGCTGCTCACTGCCTCGGTCCCGACGGCACCCCCCTCACCCACGACCAGCGCGGTGAGCCGCGACCCGCCGGCACTAACTGCGACATCGGCGCCTTCGAACGACAGCCATAACCTCTCCTCTAGCATCCGTTCGCAATCTGCCCCGGCAAATGTCGGGGCGGATTGCTGGCAGGGCCATGCCCCTCGGCCCGCCGGGCGGTGATATTGCGGCCTTGGCGAATGACTCGGGTCGCCGCAAACCGTAGCCGAAGGTAATCTCCAACCTTCAGCGCGATCACGCGCCCTGACAAATAGCTAAACAAGATGAGGGAATCTCCTCTTGGGCGCATCGTGTCTTCCCATTACTATCTCAGGACGGCGTCACGACGAGTTTCAGCGCCGTTACGACCGGAGGCGAGAAGAAGTGCCGATATTTAAGAAACTACAGGTACGCCCGAAACGTGGCGAGAAGCACTCCAGTTTCGTTAAGGCCGCGGCGACGATGCTCCTCGCAGGCCTTATCGCTTTGCTGCTAGCGGCCTGTGGAGCAACACCCACTCCAACCGTACCAAGCGCGCCAAGCGAGCTGGCGGTAAACACGAACGTGGCCCCGCGTGGAACGAGCGTAACTATCACCGGCAGCAACTTCGGCACCGCTACGGGCACAATCGCGGTCGGGGAAGCCAGCGCTGTCGTAACTAGCTGGGCGGACACTGCGGCCACCTTCACGATCCCCGAAGACGCCGTGAACGCCTTCCAGGCCCTCACGCTAATCACGCCGGCGGGCAGCGCGAGCGTGGAGAATTTCTTCGTTGGAGTCGAGTTCCTTGGCGACGACTTAGCTTCGCTCGCCGGCCAGCACCTGCCTCAAGGGACCGCGGTGCTACTAGGCGCGAAAGAGTACGCGGTCGCTGCCGGCGAAACCGTCGAACTGGACAACCTCAGTCTTTATGGCCGGGGCGCCGCTAACACCTTCGTGAGAACCAGCGACGCTGATTCGTGGCTGCACTTAATTGTCAGCCCAAGCTTCGACGTTATCGTCACCAAACTTGCGATGGAGACGCATACATTCACAGTTTCGCCTAGCAGAACGCCCGCCAATAACCCCCTGACGGGCTTCAGCGCAGATAGTACGAGCATGTCGCCCGCATCACGCGTCGGCAAGCTCCTCGAAGCGGGCACCGCCGATCTTCTGACGAGTGCGGGAAGCATCACCGCGCAGGCGACAAAGTACGGGAGCTTCACGGTCAACGAAGCAGACTTGAAGGTTGCCGCCGGCGGTGCTGGAGTGGCAATCCTCGACCTCTCGAACGCCTTAGGGGCTTTCCCCGGCGACGTTAGCCTAACCAGCGTCAAACTGGAGGGAGCGGGCACCACCTGGTACGTTGTGTCGGCAGGCGACATTACTATTGAGTCCTCGACCTTGACTAGCGCGCACACGATCGTGGCGTCACTCGCGGGTGAGCTGGCCATCTACCGATCGAAGATATTGCTCAGCCAGGCTGGTCCGACAGGGGTAGGAGGCGGGCAGTATTTCGGGCTCCGCAGCCTCAGCGTCGTCGAAACCGAATTCGAAGGCACCAACGCGTCCCTGGTTCTCGGTACCTTCTTACCTGGGAGCAGTTCACTGATAACGCTCGGCGGCACGGCCGAGATCATAGGAAGCACCTTCACCGTTCGCGATTCCGACTTCACCGACACTGATGACTTGGGCAGCCTCGACTTTAGCTTCCTTTCGGCCGCCGTTCACATCGGTGACAGCACGTTCGAATCGGACCGTGACTTCACTATGGTCAACGAGATGGGCACTGTTTCTATTACAGGCAACGCCTTCAAGCTAGGTCATGGTGACGTTGCCGCAGCCACTATGTCCATTTCTGGCGGCGAGTGGGGGGCCAACACTGCCCTCAACGACAACACCATCACCTTTCTGTCAAACGGCACGGTGAAATTGGACGGCGTCAACGAGGTCGCATTCACCAACAACGTCGTCGTCGGTCATGCCGAAGCCGGAACCGCTATCGATGTCTTCAAGAGCATGCAACAGCTCCCGCTCAACCTCACAGTTACGGGCAACTCGTTCAGCGGCTTCGAGAACGCGGTGTACTTATCCCAACACTGTTGCTCAGTTACTGAATTGTTCACGGGTGTGATCACCGGGAACATCTTCGACTTCCCCATCCTCTCGCCACCGCAGGCAGCTTTCATTGGTACCGGGCTTAAAGGGACACTCGACCTCAGCAACAACAGGTGGGGTGACCACTCGGACGTCGCAACTGTCGAGACGCTCATCGTCAACAGTAGCGCCCCAGACTTGGAGATCGCGCTAGCGTCCTTGATGCCTTGAACCGAAGCGGATTCCTCCTCCGCTAAGCCGGGCTGTTCAAGCCTCTCCCTGCTCGTCAGAAACGACTCAACCTCCAACCGCCCCGCGACCATTACACACGCGGGGCGGAACGTATCGACTTAAAAGCCGAGGACTCCGCTCTTCATCCAGTAGTGTTCAAAGCCACGTGCGACCTGCAGATAACAGTAGCGGGTACCACAGGTCTGTCGTTACTCACCTAACCGAGAAGTCCATACTTCACCTCCACGCCGCCCGACCAACAACATTCACGGTTGATTAAGAAACCACCTGTTACTGTGTTCTGTCCGTCATGGGTGCCGCCATGGTCGTACGACCATCCCATGCGCACAACGTCCTCTTCCCGCTGGCACCCTCGATAGCGCCCGGGGAGTCGCAGTAGTTTTTGGCCACGGCCCCCCTAAGCGTTAACCGCCCAGGAGCGGAATCACCTTCCGTCACCGCTCCCACGACCGTTCAGGAGGAGCCGCATGACGCAATCCATACCCGCTACTAACGCTGAGCCTTCTGGGGCTGCGGCAGTGGCGAACGGCGCCACTCCGATGGTCCGTTTCGACAAAGTTCGCAAGACCTACGGTGACTTGGTAGTCCTCGACGACCTCGACTTCGAGGTCGCTGAGAACGAGAAGATAGCCATCATCGGGCCCAGTGGCTCGGGTAAGACCACCATCCTACGGGTGCTGATGACGCTGGTGAAGCCCACCGGCGGCCGCGTCTACGTTGACGGCAGGCCACTCTGGCACCGCCTCGTGAACGGCCGCGAACTCCCTGCCAACGAGCGCCACCTACATCAGGTGCGCAGTGACATCGGCATGGTCTTCCAGCACTTCAACCTCTTCCCCAACATGAGCGTGCTGCGCAACGTCACGGAAGCACCCATCCATGTGCGTGGCACCTCCAAAGCAGACGCCAAGGAACACGGCCGCGAGCTCCTCGACATGGTGGGTCTCGCCGACAAGGCCGACATGTTCCCCGGGCAGCTCTCGGGCGGCCAAAAACAGCGCGTGGCCATCGCCCGCGCCCTGGCCATGGAACCGAAGGTGATGCTCTTCGACGAGGTCACCAGCGCGCTTGACCCTGAACTGGTCGGCGAGGTGCTAGGCATACTGAGGCGCCTGGCGCACGAAACGCAGATGACGATGCTCATCGTCACGCACGAGATGGGCTTCGCCCGCGACGTCGCCGATAGGGTGGTCTTCTTCGACAGCGGACGTGTAGCCGAGGAAGGCCCGCCCGAGAAAATATTCTCCGAACCCGAGAACCCCCGGACTCAGGAGTTCCTACGCGCGGTGCTCGAGAAGTAGCGTCGTCACGACGCCTGGTAGTAGCCACCGCAAACCTGTAACACCCCCCACGACCACGCAAGCAACAGAGACCGAGAGGAGGAGCACATGACAGCAACGGCAGTTGAAGTTAGTCAACCGATGTTGGCCTACGCCACCGGCTCGTCACCACCCTGACGCGCCGTGTGAATGTGAAGCCGCGTAGCAATCCGTGCTACGCTTCGCCCAACTCAGGAAGGTAAAACTTATGAAAGTAATTCGCACTCTACTGGCACTCGCCCTTGTAGCCGCGCTCGGCTTCGGCTTCGCGCAAGCGTCCGTCGAGAAGTACCAAAAAGACGGCATCACCCTCGCCACCGCCAACGAGATCCCCTACGGCTGGGTCGAGGGCGGCAACGCTCAGGGCATCGCGCCCGAAACGGCAACTGCCGTCCTCAATAGCATGGGCATCACCAAGATCGAGTGGGTCGTCACCGACTTCGGCTCGCTCATCCCAGGCGTGCTGGCCAACCGCTTCGCCTTCGTGGCAGCGAGCCAGGCAGTACTGCCCGACCGCTGCCAACAGGTAGCCTTCTCGAAGATCAACTCCAGCTACGGCGAGGGCCTCCTGGTGCCGGCCGGCAACCCCAAGAACATCCACTCCTACGACGACTTCGTCAACAACCCCGACCTCAAGATGGGTATCGTCTCGGGCGCCGACCAGCTCGACTTCGCGCATGCCTACGGCATCACCGAGAAGCAGATCGTCCCCCTGAACGCCAACGCTGATGCACCGTCGGCCCTGACCGCCGGTCGCATCGACGCCTACGCCGGCACCGGGCTCACCGTCGTCGGCTTGGCCGAGGGCAACGACCGCGTTGAAGGAGCCGCTGAATTCGTCGACCCCGTCATCGACGGCGAGCCCGTCCGCTCTTTCGGCGCCTTCACCTTCAATAAGAAGAACCAAGAGTTCCTCGACGCCTATAACGAAGCGCTCACCGACTTCCAGGGGACCCAGGAGTACCGCGACATCCTCCTGAGCCACGGCCTCACCGATCACGATATCGACGCCGCACTGGAAGCTTCCACCGCTGACCTCTGCGCCGCTCAATAAGCTAGCTTCACCGCGGGCCCGTTCTTCACGGGCCCGCACCTTTTATCTTTCCGAAACATTGATCTCACGGTTGAGGAGACCATATGCAGGACCTGCAACAGTTGCTCGACCCACTGCTGAAGGGCACCGTCGTCACGGTCCAACTGGCGCTCGTCTCCACCGTGTTCGGCGCCATCCTCTCCTTCGCCGCCGGAATCGGCAAATTATCTGAGAATTGGCTGGTTCGCGCACTATCGATCGCGTACATCGAGATCTTCCGCGGCACCTCCCTATTGGTACAGCTCTTCTGGCTTTTCTTCGCACTACCGCTCATCGGCATCAGCCTGCCGCCTCAAGTGGCAGGGATCGCGGCGTTATCACTGAACATCGGCGCGTACGGCGCCGAGGTGGTGCGCGGCGCGCTGCAGGCGGTGCCCGTCGGCCAATACGAGGCCGCAACCGCCCTCAACTTCAGCAAGCGCCACACGCTGTGGCACGTCACTCTGCCGCAGGCCCTGGTGGAGATGATGCCGCCGTTCGGCAACTTGGTGGTGCAGAACCTCAAGGACACCGCTTTGGTATCGCTCATCACCCTCACCGACCTGACCTTCGCGGCGCAGACGGTACGTAACCTCACTCACGAGTCGATAGCCCCGTTCACGGCCACGCTCATCATCTACTTCCTGCTGTCGATGGTGCTCATCGGCTTTATGAAACTGCTCGAGCGCTTCATCTCGCGACGCGTAGGGGTTGCTCAGGAGAGGGCGCGCGGCTGATGCTCTTCGGAATCCCGTGGGACACCAGTTCGGAGCTCAACTTCGCCGTCTCCATCTTCCCCATCCTGCTGCGCGGGCTGTGGGTAACACTTCAGGCAACGGTGCTCGGCTTCGCCATCGCTCTAGTACTAGGCCTGGTCCTGGCGCTTCTGCGCATGGTGAAGCTGAAGATCGTCTCCTGGCCGGTGGCGTTCTTCCTGGAGTTCGTGCGCAACACCCCGCTGCTCGTGCAACTCTACTTCCTCTACTTCGTACTGCCCGATTTCGGCATCGTGTTCCCAGCGTTCCTCACCGGCGCCATCGCGCTGGGGTTGCAGTACTGCGGCTACACCGCCGAGGTGTACCGCGCCGGCATCGAAGCTGTGCCGAAAGGCCAATGGGAGGCCGCTACGGCGCTGAACATGCCGACGATGCTCACCTACCGCGACGTCATCGTGCCGCAGGCCGTATCACGCGTCATTCCAGCGCTGGGCAACTACCTGGTGTCGATGCTCAAGGACACCGCCATCCTCTCGGCAGTAACGGTGATGGAGATGCTCAACGTGGCCACCATCATCGGCGACCGCACCTTCCGCTACTTCGTGCCGCTCACCATGGTGGGCGGGATATACCTAATCGTCACGATTATTTCGTCAATGCTGGTTAGGTTATTGGAGAAGCGCATGCCGAAAGCTGGGATTCCACTGCGGTGAAGGCGGGTTGAGACGACGACAACCTGCGTTGCGCCTTAAACGACAAGAGGGTTGCGCACCCTCACAGAGGGGAACTGCAGGAAATCCCTGTCTGCCGTCCACAGTTCCTTGACCCCATGGTTTAGGCAGATCGCGGCGATTCTTGCGTCGTGGATGCGAGGACCGCGCGGCTTAGCCGAGTTGAGCAGCGAGCTTAAGGAGTCGAAATAACCTGGTCCCTCCGAGAGCAAGACCAAACTCGGCGACTCCATCCAGGCCCGTACCTGATCGACGGCTAGCTCAACCGGGGTTGGAGCGACGAAGATGCGCTTGTGTGTAACCACCGACAGGAATTCATGAACGCAAGGCCACGGGAGCGCCCAGGGCGAGTTGCCATGGGCCAGGGAGGCGACGCTTTCGGCCGCCTTCTCGTGCCATTCGGTATCACGCCTGTGAGCGTAGACCAAAACGTTCGCGTCAACCGCGATCACCCGCCACGCCCCTCGTAGGAGAGCTCAAGGATCTCTTGCCAGGTGAGCCGCTGGGCCTCGGCGCTGAGGCCCCCGGCACCGAAGGAAGCGTCACGAAGCTCGAACCGCTCCTTACTGCCTCGCTCTGTTAGTACGGTGCGCAAGCCTTGCTCTACTAGCTGCCGCAGTGTTACGCCTTGCTCCGCGGCAAGCCGTTTCGCGTCGAGCAACAACGCATCTGAGATCTCGATGGTCGTCTTCATATGGGCGCCCATACTAACACTCCTGGGAAGCAATATCTGCCTCATGTGACGGCTGTAAGGCTCCCATGGCCACATCTAACCGAGGCAGCGGTTGACCACGCACTGGTGCCACGGCCCTAACCTGGGTAATCTAGGCATGAGCGCTCTAGGAGGGACACCATGAACCTTCGTTTTCGCAGTAGCACTAGAGGATCGAAGGAGAGACACAGCGTTTCCCTGCCGGCCGCGAAGCTCATTACTAGCCTCGCACTGTTCGTAATGATGCTCTACACGCACAGCCTCGCGGCCCCTCCACTTAACGACCTGCCTGCTTGCATAAGCGAAGCCGACCCTGAACTGCTCGTTAGCACGGACGATTGGCGGGTCGTAGCCGACGCCAACTCCGGGTTGGCGCTGCTCCTCCCCCCAAGCCACGAATTAGCACCCAGCGGAGGCACCTGGTACGTGTATGGCACGCTGGAAGGCGAGCCGCTAGTCCCCGATGTTTTTATACAGCTTCACGGTGGCCTGAGCGTGGACGAAGTAGCGGACGAGTGGTTCACGTCCGAAGCTACGTTGGAGCCGGTACGCCTAGGGCCGGCGACGCATGGCTTCCGGGTGAGCCTCACCGGCCGGGCCGGCGCCGAAGGCTACTTAGTAACTGGACTTGCGGGCACTTACTCGATAATCAGGTACGAGGATTTCGACTGGGAGAGCTTCGACCAGGTGGCGTGCAGCTTGCACTTCATCGAACTTGTGTCAATACAAGACTGACTCCCGATACGTCTGGCGCCGCTCGTGCGGCGCGACATCGCCGACGCGATGTGCGGGCCCGATGGGTCCGCGCTGGCGATAAGACCTTCTAGCGACACTTAATTGCACCAAGTAGGATATATCACCGGTCACTGCTAGGGCTTCAGGGATGCTCTATAGGTCCCGATCGCGCCCACACCAAGAGGCGCTCAACGTAGCTGCAAATAAAGCATGCGCTGCACAAGCCGTTCCAATCTCCAGAAATGATGGTGCCTTAAGTGAACCGACTGTCGTTGGTATTCCTATCTTCGTTGCTCTTGCTACTAGGCGCGTGCACGCCACCGCCCCCGGTGGCCCCTGATACCCCTGAGCCCGCCAGCGTGGCCATCACTTCGCACGCCGATGGCGACGTCATATTCGGTTCGCGCAACGTCACGGTGGTCGCCAGCCTAGCTGACGCCGAAGCAGAAGCGGTGATCACGGCGGAACACAACGGCGTAGAGGTTTCTGCCACGCGCAGTGATGACACGATCAGCGTTCCACTGAGCCTGGCGGATCATGCCAATAGCCTGACGATCACCGTCGCGAACCCCGACCAGGACGCGCCGGGCAGCGCCACGCTTGGCCTTGACTATCCCTTCCTGAGCCTTACAAATGGTCAGGAAGCTATGTTGGTGATCGGGCAGCCAGACTTCACGACCACCACCGAAGCAGCAACTGATAAGGAGTTCGACGGCCTCTACGGCCGTCCTCTGCTCGTCAACGACATCCTCTACCTGCCCGATTACAGCTTAAATCGGGTGCTTGGTTATAACGGCGTACCGACCACCAACGGCGCCGCCGCCGACTTCGTGCTGGGCAAGGTCGACTTCGACGATACTGTCTCCACCACTTCCGCGACGGCGTTCGGCGGCCCTCAAACGGTCACGACGGACGGGGAACGGCTGTTCGTGACTGATTACTCTAAAGAGCGCATTCTCGTTTACAACTCGCTGCCGACCACCAGTGGCGCCGCGGCAGACCACGTCATCGGGCAAGCAGACTTCACTAGCACTGACTCAGGCTGCTCCTCCACGCGCTTCAGTGACCCTGAGAGTGCCATCGTGGCCAACGGCAAACTCATCTTGGCCGACGGCGACAACAACCGGGTCCTCATCTGGAACACTGTTCCCACGGTGCTCGACACCCCTGCCGATCTGGTGCTTGGCCAGGACAGCATGGACACCTGCGTGACAAACGATGATGACCAGGACGGCAGCAGCGACGCCCAGCCATCGAACCGCACGTTGGATTGGCCCACTGATGTATGGAGCGATGGTGAACGGCTGGTAGTGAGCGACGACGGCAACAGCCGCGTGCTGATCTGGACCAGCTTCCCCACAAGCAACTTCACCCCTGCGGACTTAGTGCTCGGCCAGGCTGATTTCACCACCGGCGCTTATACCAGCGGCCCGAGCGGCCTCGACAGCCCTTACATGATCCATAGCAACGGCAACCAGTTGTTCGTGGCTGACAGCGATAACCACCGCGTGCTGATCTGGAACGAGTTCCCCACCGAGAATAGCCAGGCCGCGGACGTGGTGCTCGGTCAGGTAGATATGACCGCCAGCAGTGAAGATGCCGGAGGCACCGTCAGCGCCACCGGGCTTGCTACTCCCAACGGCGTATTTGTCCACGGCAACCAGCTCTTCGTGGCCGACTACGGCAACGACCGCTATCTAGTCTTCGAAGGCGCCAACCCCTGAACTGAAGGGGTAAAGCCCGAAACACGTCAGCAAGGTTGAAGGTGCTTTCAGCGCACCTTCAACGAAGCCTGAGAGCCGTAGAACCACGCGGCCGCACCGCGCCGATCACTGTCGCCCGGGGGAACTCGGGCGTCACGTGGTCGAGTAGCGCTGCGGCCGCTTCCCGCGCCACGCTTAGCAGCAACCCCCCACTCGTCTGTGGGTCGACCAGAGCGAGCCAGGTCAGCTCAGCGATACCGTCACGACCGCTCACCTCGCCTTCCACATAGCGCGTGTTGCTGCCGTGCGCCTTGGTCACGATTCCGCGCGCCAGTGTCTCCCCGGCCCCCTCCAGCAGCGGCACGGCGCCAGCGACGATCTCTAGCGTCACGGCCGAGCCAAGCGCTAAGTTTAGCGCGTGACCCAACACCCCGAAACCCGTAACGTCAGTGGCTGCGTGTACGGCGGCGTGCAATTCAGCGGGTAGATCGAGCCGATTGAGTTGCTTCATCGACAAGGTCGCGGCAGCCAACTGCGTCGCGGTGATCTCGTCGTTCTTCAACGCTCCGCAGAGCGTGCCCGTTCCCACAGCCTTGGTCAGTATCAGCACGTCGCCGGGACGGGCGCCTTTGTTGGTCCACAGCTCGCTCGGCCGCGCAACGCCGTTGACGCTGAAGCCGAACTTGAGCGTGTCGTCCTCGATGGAATGACCACCCACGAGCTGCGCGCCGGCGGCCGCGATAGTTTCAGACGCGCCACGCATGAGAGCGAGGAGCACGTCGCTAGGGAATACGTCCACCGGATAGGCCAGGATGGTGAGGGCAGTTACGGGCCTCCCGCCCATGGCGTAGATGTCCGAGAGCGCGTTGGCCGCCGCCACCGCCCCGAAGTCGAAGGGGTCGTCGAGGATCGGCGTGAAGAAATCGAGGCTGTGGATCATGGCCACGTCGTCGGTCACACGCCACACGGCGGCGTCGTCGAGGGTGTCGTTGCCGACGAGCAGGTTCGGATGACGCGCAGTGGGCAGCGAACGCAGCAGGTCGCTCAAGGTCCCTGCGCCGATCTTGGCGGCGCAACCACCCTTCTCGACGGTCTGAGTGAGGCGGATGGCGTTGCGGATCATGTTTGCATCAATCTATGCGCCTCGGGTGCGGCAGCAACCCCGCCACCTGCGAGCCATCCCTCAATCGCCGCGGCATCGCCGGTGAAAGCCACCGTGCGGCCTTGCGACTCGATGACCTTAAGATAGAGACGATCGTAGTAGCTCAGCAACTCGCGGATCCAGCCGTCGTGCGCTTCGAGCTCGAACCACCGGGGTTCGCCTGCGTGCAGGCCGGCGATCACCCGGGTGCAGCGTCCTCCGCCCAGGCGCTTGCGCAGTCGTTGCGTGTTGTTCTCTAGATCGAGCAGCGTGCTCTTCACACCGTTCGCCGCCGCCGGCGCACGAACGTACTCTTCGAATACATTGGTAATGCGCTCCTGCAATGGAACCTCGAGCATCACTACGGGGGCGCGCGCCATGGCGGCAAGCAGTGCGGCCGGCAGGGTGCGGCGGCCGATGAAGCGCGACTCGTCCTCCACCACGAGCAGCGGCTGCCGCCCAAGAACGATGGCGGCCGCCACGGAGTTCTCGAAGGTCTGCTGGCTGGGTTGTGCTTCCGCCACCGCGCCGAATGAACTGCCCCGGTGCCGCGCCTCGTGCTCCAAGTCGACCACCTGCACGGCCTCGCACCTGACCCTACGCAGCAAGCGCGTCTTGCCCGAGCCCGTCAGTCCGCTCAGCACCACCAGCTCGCGGCGTGCGACGACGCTTTCGAGTTCGAGCAACAGGTGTTTCCGTATTGCCTTGTAACCGCCCTCGACAGCCTCGACCGCCGGGTCTTCGATGAACTCAACGGCCATTTGACTGCGCAGCCCACCACGCCAACACGCTACGGCGGTTGGACCCTCGCGGCACGCACTCCGCCAAGCCGCGATCCGCGCGGGCAGCTCTGGCCCAGCCAACTCGTAACCCAGTGCGATGGCCGCATCCTGGCCGGCCAGCCTGTAGCGGAGGCCGACGGCGTGCCGCTCCGCGTTGGTCATCAACGGCAGCTCGCGGGCGCCAGGCAATGCGCCGCGCGCCACCTCCACCGGCGAGCGGACGTCAAGCAGCGTGAAAGCGGCGGAACCGCCCCCGCTTGGATAAACCTCGGCGGGACTTAGCGACACGTTCTTAGCGTAACGCCCAAGCGCCATGCGCACCCGATGTGCAGCCGAAGGCGCGCTAGCCTGTTGAAGGGAGGGCTCCAGTGAACATCGGCATAATCGGCGCGGGACACATCGGCGGCACCTTGGCGAAGCTCTTCATCGCCGCTGGGCACAAAGTGAGGATCAGCAACTCAAGGGGGCCGGAGACTCTCGCCGAACTGGTGCGCCAACTCGGCCCGAACGTCGAGGCCGCAACAGTAGAAGAGGCCGCCAGCTTCGACCACGTGGTGGTGGAGGCCATCCCCTACGGCCGCTACAGGGATCTTCCCGGTACAGTCCTGAAAGGCCGCGTGCTGATCTCCGCCTCGAACTACTACCCTCAACGCGATGGAACCATCGAACTTGGCGACGACGCGCAGACCGAACACCTCGCCAGGTCGTTACCGGGCGTGAGCGTGGTCAAGGCGTTCAACACCATCACGGCTTCGGCCCGGTTGACACTGGCTCGCTGCAGCACAGCAAGGTTCAGGAACCGGGGGCAGCGGTGTACAACAAGCGCCTCAGCGTAGCCGAGGCGCGTAGGTTATTGGTTGGCGAATGAGGCCGGATCGCCTCTAGTCAGCCAGGTGGGACGAATGGAAAGTTTTCTGTCTCAGCGGGTCCGGAAGTTCCGGGCGGGACCGTGCTCCATCATCCACTCTTGCATCTGGCGCAACCGCATGCCCTGAGGTCCAGTCGGTTGCATGCCATGACCAGGCATGTCGACCCCGCCCTCACCGAACATGGGTCCCGAACCATGGCCGAATTCACCACCACCGAACATCGGGCCGGCATCGCAGCCGAATTCACCACCACCGAACATCGGGCCGGCATCGCGGCCGAATTCACCACCACCGAACATCGGCCCCACACCACTGCCGAACGGTCCGGCCTCGAGCAGCGCGCCGCGAACGTCCGGGTTTGCCTTCACCAACGCCTCTAAGTCCGTCCGTAACGCCTGGCGCTCGCGCGTAAGGTCGGCTGCTTGCGTGGCCACCTCACCGGTAGCCAGGTGCCGTGCAACTGTCGGGGACTCGCCCGCCTCGAGCGCAGAAACGTAGGCCGTCAGCGTGGCGACCTCGAGTTGCTGTTCGGCCATCTTGACAGACTGCATACGGTCCAGAAGTGCCGCTGCGTCGGCCCTCGCCTCCTCCGGGAGCGAGTTCAGTATCGTGAGCCGCATAGCCTTGTGGTGCAACTCACTCATGGGCGCGGCGAGCGCGCCAGCCTGGGAACCCGGCGCCCGGGTCGTCTGCTGAGCCGAAGCGACCGGTCCCACCATGATTGCCAGCAACCCCACAACGATCATTGTGCGTCTTAACATCGATCATCACCTCCGAGAGCGACGTTGGAGCATCGCTGACAACAGCATCCCGCCCTACTGTGGAGTAGCCGTGCGGCGCGCGTGGAGGTTTAGAGGAGAACAGGTGGGCCGGGTAGTGCCCGTCCACGTCTTCTGCACGCTCGCTTAGTAGCATCGATGTTAGGCATGGCCGTGGAGGACGCATGAAGGTGCTGGTAGTTGAGGACGAGGCGGGGATCTCGCGAACGCTTGACGCCTACCTGCGACGCGACGGGTTCGATACCGAGATCGCCGCCACGGGTACGCGAGCGCTCTCGCTGTTCCGCGCCGCGCAGCCCGACTTGGTGCTCCTTGACGTGATGCTGCCCGAACTCGACGGCTTTGAAGTGCTCAAAGCGATCCGCCGCGAGAGCGACGTTCCCGTCATCATGTTGACTGCTCGCAGCGAGGAGGTAGATCGGCTCGTGGGGCTCGGGCTCGGTGCCGACGATTACGTCGTCAAGCCGTTCTCGTTCCGGGAGGTGATGGCGCGAGTCAAGGCGGTTTTGAGGCGGTCACACCCGGCACCGGAACGCGGCAGCCAACCGTTGACGGTCGGGCGCCTAGTTATCGACCAGGAGGGCGTCACGGCACGATTCGATGACCGGGAACTGCCGCTGACCGCGACCGAGTTCCGGTTGCTAGCCGCTCTAGCGACTGTCCCCGGGCGCGTATTCACCCGCGCCGAGCTGATCGAACGAGCCTTACCTGATAGCGACATGCTCGAGCGCACCCTCGATTCGCACGTCAAGAACTTGCGCCGCAAGCTTGACGCCACCGGCGCGCCCGACCTCCTGCGCACCGTGCGCGGGATGGGTTTCCGGCTGGCGGAGGGACCATGAGGCGCCTGAGCGTGAAGTTGGTCCTTGCGCTGGTTGGCGTGACGTTGCTGACGATCGTCCTCATGGCGGCCACACAGGTCCGCTCGATCGCCAGGGAGAACGTCACGCTCCCGCTCGGCGAGCGCGCGCAGCTAACGCCAGGCGAAGTGGCCCGACGCCTACTTGGCAACGGCCGCCTGGTTCGCGGCGACGGTTGGACGGCAGTAGTGACGCCCCGCCCCGGCGGTCTGGGTCCGAGAGTGACCGGGCTGCAGGTGGATTTCTTGGATGCTCCCCAGACCGCCGTCTCCCGGGCGGCCCTACTGGCGACGGTGCGTGACTCTCTGGAGCAACGAACCGTCTCGCTGGTCGGCTCTAGCCTCATCGCCCTTCTCGCGGCGGTCGTGCTGGCACTGATGTTGGCGCGTGTGATCGCCCGGCCGGTCGAGTCGGTCACGCGCGCGGCTGGCCGCGTGGCGGCGGGCGACCTGTCAGTTCGGATCGCCACCCCAGCCGCCATGGGCCCCAACGCTAGCGAGACGACGAGGCTGGCTCATAGCTTCAACGCCATGGCCGACGGTCTCGAGCAGTTGGAGGCGAACCGCAAGGCGATGGTGGCCGACGTGGCGCACGAGCTGCGCACCCCGCTGACCATCATGCGTGGCCGCCTGGAGGCCATCGAGGACGGCGTCGCCGACCTTTCGCTCGACGAGGTTCATGACCTCCACACGCAGGTGTTAGTACTGATCAGACTGGTCGAGGACCTGCGGGTGCTGTCGTTGGCCGATTATGGCCAACTCGCATTGGAGCGCAGTGAGTTCAACCTTGTGGATCTCGCCGGTGACGTTGCCGCGAGCGCCAAGGTGAACGCGGCCGCCAAGAGTGTGACGCTGAGCGTGCAGGCGGCTGGCCCCGTCATCATCGAAGCCGACCGCGACCGCATGCGGCAGGTGATGCTCAACCTGATCGACAACGCCATCCGCCACTCGCCAGAAGCAGGCCAAGTGACCATATCCGTAAGTATGGATGCTACTGGCCCACATTTCGAGGTTAGGGACGATGGGCGGGGCTTGCCGCCGGGTTCGGAGCGTCTCCTCTTCGAACGTTTCGCGCGGGCGGACGCCAGCCGAGGCCGCGCCCATGGCGGTAGCGGTTTGGGTCTAGCCATCGTCAAGACCATCGTCGAGTTGCATGGCGGCAGCGTGAGTGCGGAGAACGCTCCAGGTGGCGGGGCGGTTATCACGGTGAGGCTATAGCTGCGCGGCACCCCACCCAAGGCCATATGCCCCGCCCCTCTAAGAGTAGCCTTGAGATGAGGCCCAACCGGCCTTAAGGTCTAAAGCCGGGCTTGGGCACCACGAGAGGAGCCACCATGCCCGGTAAGCGCATCGTAGTAGACGGGAACGAGGCCACCGCTAGAGTGGCTCATCAGATAAACGAGGTCATCGCCATCTACCCCATCACGCCGGCCTCGGCGATGGGCGAGTTCGCCGACGCTTGGTCGGCCGCCGGCCGCCGCAACTTGTGGGGGCAGGTTCCGCAAGTGGTGCAGCTTCAGAGCGAAGCCGGCGCTGCTGGCACCGTGCACGGCGCGCTGCAGGCGGGTGCGCTAACCACAACCTTCACCTCGTCACAAGGGCTACTGCTGATGGTGCCCAACATGTTCAAGATCGCCGGCGAGCTCACCTCGGCGGTGATTCACATAGCGGCGCGTTCGATAGCTACGCACGCACTCTCCATCTTCGGCGACCACTCCGACGTGATGGCCGCGCGCTCTACCGGCTGGGCGATGCTGTTCGCCGCCTCGGTGCAGGAGGCGCAGGACTTCGCGCTCATCGCGCAGGCCGCCACGCTGCGTTCACGCATACCGTTCCTTCACGTCCAGGACGGCTTCCGCACCAGCCACGAGGTGGCACGCGTCGAGGCATTGACCGAGGACGATCTCAGGGCCTTCATCCCCGACGAGCTGGTTGCCCAACACCGCGCTCGCGCGCTCGACCCGGACCATCCGGTGCTGCGCGGCACGGCGCAGAACCCCGACGTCTTCTTCCAGTCTCGCGAGGCGGCCAACGGTTACTACACGGCGGTGCCTGGCATCGTCACTGAACTGTTCGAAGAGTTTGCCACCCGCACCGGGCGCCGCTACCAGCCGTTCGATTACAGCGGCGCACCCGACGCACAGCGCGTGCTGGTGATCATGGGCTCCGGCGCGGTGGCGGCCCGCGAAGCGGTTGACAAGCTCGTCGCCGCCGGCGAGAAGGTCGGCCTGCTGACCGTGCGCCTCTACCGGCCGTTCGACTCGGCCGCTTTCGCGAGCACCCTGCCGAGCACCGTGCGCGGCGTGGTGGTCCTCGACCGCACCAAGGAGCCGGGAGCCGCGGGCGAACCGCTATACCAAGACGTCGTTACCGCGCTTTCGGAGCAGTGGACCGACGGCGCCAGCCGGCCGCGGATCCTCAACGGCCGTTACGGCCTGGGCAGCAAGGAGTTCACGCCGCGCATGGCCAAGGCGACCCTTGACGCTCTGCTCGACAAGGCCGCGCCGCGCTCGTTCACGGTCGGCATCGCCGATGACGTTACCCACCTCTCGCTCAAGGTCGACGACGGCTTCACCACCGAGCGCCCTGACGTAACCCGCGCGGTGTTCTACGGCCTGGGCAGCGACGGCACCGTCGGCGCAACCAAGAACAGCGTCAAGATCATCGGCGAGGAAACCGACCTCGACGCGCAGGGCTACTTCGTGTACGACTCCAAGAAGTCAGGCGCCGTGACCGTCTCGCACCTGCGCTTCGGCCCGGCACCGGTCGCCAGCCCATACCTGATCGAGTCGGCTGGATTCGTGGGCGTCCACCGCTTCGACCAGCTGTTCTCCCTCGACCCCCTCGGCCTAGCGGGACCCGGGGCGACGGTCCTCTTCAACGCCCCTTACCGCCCCGAGGAGCTATGGGATCAGCTGCCCGTAGAGGCGCAGCGGCTGGTGCGTAGCCGCGACCTGAAGCTCTTCACCATCGACGGTGACAAGGTCGCGCAGGACGTTGGCCTGGGAGCGCGCATCAACACCATCATGCAGACCTGTTTCTTCGCGCTCTCCGGGGTGCTGCCCCGCGACGAGGCGATAACCGCCATCAAGGCCGCCATCGACCGCAGCTACGGCAAGCGCGGCGGCATCGTGCTGGAGCGCAACCACGCCGCCGTAGATGCCGCCCTGGAGAACCTCCATAGCGTGGCCGTGCCGGCCGAGGGCGAGAGCAGCTTCAGGCGCCACGCTCTGGTGCCGAAGAGCGCGCCCGATTTCGTGCAGCGCGTCACCGCTCGGCTCATGGCCGGCGAGGGCGACCACTTGCCCGTCTCGGCCTTCCCGGTCGACGGCACCTACCCGACCAATACCGCTAAGTGGGAGAAGCGCTCGATAGCTTTCGAGGTGCCCATCTGGCAGCAAGACATCTGCACGCAGTGCAACCTATGCGCGCTGGCCTGCCCGCACGCCGCCATCCGCGTCAACGCCGTCCCCCAAGACCTGCTCGCGGGGGCGCCTGACGGGTTCAAGTGGACGCCGTGGACCGGCCGCGACGAAAGCCTCAAGGACCACGCCTTCATCGTGCAGTTGGCGCCGGACGACTGCACCGGCTGCGGCGTGTGCGTCGACGTCTGCCCGGCCCGCGACAAGACCGACCTCAAGGTCAAGGCCATAAACCTCGAGCCGAAGGACGACCATCTCGAGCAGGAGCGCGCCAACTGGGAGTTCTTCGAGAAGCTGCCCTACCCTCGCCCCAGCTTCGACGAGCTCGACCCCATCAAGGCCTCGCAGTTGCGCCTACCGATGTTCGAGTTCTCGGGCGCCTGTGCCGGTTGCGGCGAGACGCCCTACCTGAAGCTACTCAGTCAACTGTTCGGCGATCACCTGCTAGTAGCCAACGCCACCGGCTGCTCCTCGATATACGGCGCGAACTTGCCAACCACCCCGTGGGCGCAGGACGCCGACGGACGCGGCCCCGCTTGGTCTAACTCACTGTTCGAAGACGCCGCCGAGTTCGGCCTCGGCATGCGCCTAGCGGTGGACGCACGCTCGGAACAGGCCGCCGACTTGGTCGGTAGACTCAGCTCGCGCCTAGGCGAAGGCCTCGCCGCGGCCGTCGTGCAGGGCATGGGCGCCCGGAACGAGGAAGGTATCGAGAAGCAGCGCGAGCGGGTCGAAGCGCTGCTCAAGCGGCTCGACGAGCTCGAGCAGGGTGCCGAAGTCGCGGGATTGAGCGACGGTGAGCGCCGCGACATCGCGCGGTTGCGCACCGTGTCCGAGACCCTCGTCTACCGCCAGCTATGGATAGTCGGCGGCGACGGCTGGGCGTACGACATCGGCTTCGGAGGTCTCGATCACGTCCTGGCTACCGGCCGCGACGTGAACATCTTGGTGCTCGACACCGAGGTGTACAGCAACACCGGCGGGCAGGCGTCGAAGGCCACGCCACGCGCGGCGGTGGCCAAGTTCGCCGCCAGCGGCAAGGCAGTGGCCAAGAAGGACCTTGGGCAGTTCGCCATGGCTTACGGCGACGTGTACGTGGCGCAGATAGCCATGGGCGCCAGCCCCAAGCAGACCATTGACGTGCTGCGCGCCGCCGCGGAATGGCCCGGCCCGAGCCTGATCATCGCCTACAGCCCTTGCATCGCCCACGGCATCGACATGCGCACCATGATGACCCACCAGCGCGAGGCCGTACGGGCGGGGTACATCACGCTCTACCACTACGACCCGCGCGAGGCGCTCAAGGAGGGCGGTGGCCAGCCGCTGGTGCTCGACTCGCGGCCTCCTAAGGGCTCGCTGTCGGAATGGGCCGCCAAGGAAGGCCGCTTCTCGGTGCTGGCGCGCAGCCAACCCGAACGCGCGGCGGAGTTGATGAAGCTGGCGGAGGCTGACGCTAAGGCGCGCCGCGCTCTGTACGAGCAGCTCGCCGCCGTGCACCACGAGATGCCCGACAAGGCCAGCGGCGACGCGGCCAGAGCGCTCGCCTCGGCGAGCGACAGCGACACGGAGGTAGAACCATGAGCCCGCGACTCGCCACTACGTACCTGGGCCTGCGGCTTCGCAACCCGCTGCTAGCGTCCTCGTCACCACTAACGGGCCGCCTCGACACGCTGCGGCGCTTGGACGACGCCGGTGTGGGCGCGGTGGTGCTGCCATCGCTGTTCGAGGAGCAGATCGAGCGCGAGGAACTCATGCTTGACGACCTCAGCCGTGTCGGACACGAGATCTCCCCCGAGGTGACAGGCTACTTCGATCCCTTCACCGGCTTCCAGGTCGGCGCTGACGACTACCTAGCGCACCTGAGCGCGGCCAGGGCTGCCTTGAGCGTGCCCGTCATCGCCAGCCTCAACGGCCACCGGCCAGGCGGCTGGACGCGCCACGCCAAGCAGATGGAGGACGCGGGCGCCGACGCCATCGAGCTCAACGTCTACTTCCTCGCCACCGACCCCAGCGTGGCCGCGGCGGAGGTGGAGCAGCGCACCATCGACATCGTGGCCGAGGTTGCCAGCAGCGTGAGCGTGCCGGTGGCGGTGAAGCTGGGACCGTGGTTCTCGTCACTACCGCACCTGGTGTGGAACCTATCTCACGCCGGCGCGCGCGGTGTGGTGCTCTTCAACCGTTTCTACCAACCCGACGTAGACCTAGAGGAGCTGACCGTAAGCCCAGACCTGGTGCTCTCTTCCAGCCTCGAGTCGCGCATGGCCCTGCGCTGGATCGCCATACTCCGTGACCGGGTGCGGATCGACCTGGCGGGTTCCGCGGGTGTCCACAACGCGGCCGACGTTGCGAAGCTGCTGCTCGTCGGGGCCGACGTAGTCACCATGACTTCGGCGCTGCTAGAGCACGGCCCCGAGCACGTCACGACGGTCCTCACCGACCTCGAGGCTTGGATGAAGGAGCACGACTACCACGACGTAACCGAACTGCGCGGCGCGCTGTCGCAGCGTTCCGCGCCTGATCCAGAAGCCTTCGAACGAGCCAACTACCTCAAGACCCTCAGCGGCTACGCGTTCGGTTATCAAGTAGGCGGGACGGTGGCTGATTGAATGATGAACGTACGTACACCGAAGTCACGCTAACCTGGCTTCACTTTCGGCCGTTAGAATAGAGTTGCTTTATGCACGACCTCGTTAGGAGGAGTGTTATGGAAAACGTTGAAACTACAGTTGTAGGACTTCCGCGCCTGAACGAGCCGGCGCCCGACTTCAAGGAGCTCACGACGCACGGCGTGAAGAGCCTGGCTGACTACAAGGGTAAGTGGCTGGTGCTGTTCTCGCACCCTGCCGACTTCACGCCGGTATGCACCACCGAGTTCATCGCCTTCGCCAAGTTGGAGCCTGAGTTCAACAAGCGCGGCGCAGAGCTGCTTGGCCTATCGATCGACAGCCAACACTCGCACATCGCCTGGGTGCGCAACATCAAGGAGAAGTTCGGCGTCGACGTCAAGTTCCCGATCATCGCCGACCTGAAGATGGAGGTTGCCCGAGCCTACGGCATGGTTCATCCAAAAGCAGGCGACACCTCCGCGGTTCGCGCTACCTTCATGATCGACCCGCACGGGATACTTCGAGCGATGGTGTACTACCCGATGAGCAACGGCCGCTACATCCCCGAGTTCCTGCGCATGCTCGACGCCATGCAGACGAGTGACGAACACGACGTAGCCACGCCTGCAGACTGGCAGCCGGGCGACCGTGTAATCGTGCCGCCGGCCGCGACCGTCGAGGAGGCCAACAAGCGCATGGAGTCTGACGAGTACGAGTGCGTCGACTTCTACTACTGCACCAAGCAGCTCTGAATTAAATAGAGCTCGATATCGGCACGCCACAGCGCGTGCCGATATCTATTTCAACGTCAACGCGTAATAGCCACTCATCACGACTAGCAGCGCCAGGAAGCCGACCACCCCGAGCGTCAGAGCCTGCCGCCCAGCCCGACCCAATCCACTGAACCGAACACCCAGTCCAAGGCCCGCCATAGCAGCAGCGGTAAGGACCGTGCCGCCCAAGGCGAGGTAGCGCACAACGTCAGCGTTCAACCAGCCGAGGCTGGTGACGGCGCTCAACGCCAGGAAGCCGATGACGAAGCCGGGCACTAGGGGCGGAAGCCGTTTTGCGGCGCCGGTTGCTCCGCTCCCGTCGGCGCCCGCGTTAGCGCTGATGGCTTCCCGCCTGAGCCACCAGTTGAGCAGCATGAGCACCGGCGCGAGCAACACCACGCGCGAGAGCTTCACCAGCAACGCCAAGTCGCCCTCGACGCCGCCAACCGCCGCTCCAGCAGCCACCACGTGACCCACCTCTTGAAGCGTCGCGCCAGCCACCGCCGCCACCAGCTTCGACGACACCAGCGCCAGCCCGTCCCAGGCCGCGAAAGCCACGACGCCCAGTGTGCCTAAGATGCTGACGACCGCCACTGCAAGCGAAACATGTTTCTCTTCCGCGTCGAGCAGGGGCAGCGCGGCGGCGATGGCGGACGCCCCGCAAACTCCCGTCCCGATGGCTACCAAGCGCCTGAGATCGCGCGCCACTCCCCAGCGGCGACCCAGTGTCTCCACAGCAGTGAACGCCACTACTACGCCAAGCGCACTGCCGATGAGTACCGTTGGACCGACTTGAGCGAGAGCCCTCATGTCCAATCGCACGCCCAGAAGGACGATGCCGAGGCGCAGCAGCACCTTGGCGGCGAACCCGGCGCCCGGCATCACGGTGGCCACGCGCCCCGAGCGGGCGAGGCGCCAGGCCGCGCCTCCCAGCAGTGTGAGCACGAGCGGGCCGAGGAGCTTGAAGCCAGGCACGCGCGCCAGTTCGAACGCTAGAACGGTGAGTATGGCGATGAGCGCGAGGCCTGGCAGCAACAGCCTGAACCTGTTGGGGGTTTCGCCGGAACGCGCAGAGATCATGCCGTGAGCTTAGAGCCGCGCGAGACATAACAGTAGGGCCGTTACGGTTATCTATCCATAGACAAAATTTATATCGTAGCCGATTCTGCGCGAGGCTCGTGGAGCATCAAGGCGTGAACCCTTTCCCCGATTGCGTCGTAGATCGAACGCAACCCAGGCACCGCGACAGCTTGATCCGGCCCGCGATAGCCAGAGCACATTTTGCTGGCGGCGCGAGAGGGTTCGTCGGCGAGCACGGGGTGCCGGGGGACGATCCACGCTGGCCCACAGTGATGGATCGCTTCCTGGCTCACTTAGACGAGAATTGCGTCGGCGCAGCCTACTGGGCCGGCGGCCCGTGGTGGCCGGACGACTACCTCAGCCTAATCGAGCCGCTACCGGGCCTGAAGGACCAGCCGCAGATAACGGTCCTGCAGGACCATCCCAGTTTCGAATGCACACGCGAATGAACTAGAAGCTCCAGTGGCCCGTGTGGCGTAGGGCCACACGCGCTCACTCCTCAGGCAACACCGTCGCCACTATCGACGCGTCCAGCTCCTCGTACTCGGCCAGGCCTATCGTCTCGTAAAGTTCGGCGCGCGTCTGCATGCGCCCCAGCATGTTGGCGGCGCTACCGTCGCGTGCGATTGCGTCGTACAGCTCCTCCTGAGCCTTGTTCGCCACCCTCAGGGAGCTGACCGGCCAGATGACGATCTTGTAGCCAAGCTCCTCGAACTGCTCCGCGTTGAGCTGCGGGGTGCGGCCGAACTCCGTCATGTTCGCCACTAGCGGCACCCCCGGTAGCGCCTGCGCGAAGTCGCGGAACATCTCCACCGTCGTGAGCGCCTCAGGGAAGATGACATCGGCGCCGGCCTCCAAGTAGCGCTCGGCGCGGGCGATGGCTGCACTAAGCCCCTCGCTGGCGGCGGCGTCAGTGCGCGCCACGATGACCAGATGCTGGCGCGCCTTCACCGCCGCAGCAACCTTCAGCGCCATGTCGTGCGGTTCAGCCAACTTCTTGTCGTTCAGGTGCCCACACTTCTTGGGCAAGAGTTGGTCCTCTATGTGCACCGCCGCCGCGCCTGCCGCCTCGAACGACCGCACCATGTTCATGACGTTGAGCGCCTCGCCGTAACCGGTATCGCCGTCCACCAGCACCGGCAGGCCGCTGGCGCGGCTGACTTGCCGCACGAAGAAGCTCACGTCGTCAACGGTGATGATGCCCAGATCGGGCAGCCCCATCGACGCACTCATCGCCGCTCCTGAGAGGTAGAGCGCCCCGAAGCCCGCCCGTTTCGCCTGCAACGCCGCCATGCCGTTGTGCGCCCCGGGCAAGCGGAGGATGCCGGGCTGCGCCAGCAGCTCACGGAAGCGCTCGCCCGCGCTCGTCCGCGGCAAGTCGGCGGCGACCAGGTAGGGCATCAGCGGGTGGCTCTCATGAGCTAGAAGATCCCCGCCGGGACAGGCGCGCCGAGCTTCTCCGCGTCCACCGTGACGCTCAGCGCGCCGACCTCGGCAGGTGTCAACCGCTCGATACGCGCCGTGAGTTCAAGGAAACGCTCCTGTTCGGCCGGCTCGACTATGCCGCCTGCCAGTCCGCGGAACTTCCGCACGTACTGCTCGCGGCCGAAGGGGCGCGCACCAAGGGGGTGAGCGTCGGCCACTGCAGTCTCGCCGCTTATCACGGTGCCGTCGTCGAGCGTGATCACCACGCGGGCCCCGAACGCTTTCTCGGCAGGGTCGTTGGAGTGGTAGCGGCGCGTCCACTCAGGATCCTCCGTGGTGCGCACCTTCCTCCACAGCGCCACGGTGTCGGGCCGGTTGGCGCGCTCCGGCAGGTAGCTCCTCTCGTGATGCCAGCTCCGGTCCTGAAGCGCCACCGCGAAGATGTACATGATGGAGTGATCGAGCGTCTCACGCGAAGCGTTCGGATCCATCTTCTGCGGGTCATTAGCGCCCGTGCCGATGACGTAGTGCGTGTGATGGCTGGTGTGGATGACGATGGAGGACACCTTGCTGGTGTCGCCCACGGCCGGAGCCATGCGCCGCGCTAGGTCGATGAGGGCCTGGCTTTGGTACTCAGCCGAGTGCTCCTTGGTGTAGCTCTCGAGGATGGCGCGCTTGGCCTCGCCCGGCTCGGGCAACGGCACCAGGTAGCGAGCCTCCGGGCCGCTGAGCAGCCAAGCGATGAAACCGTCCTCGCCCTCGTAGGCTGGTGATGGGGCTCCCTCGCCACGCATGGCTCGATCGACCGCCTCGACGGCCATCTTGCCAGCGAACGCCGGCGCGTAAGCCTTCCAGCTCGAGATCTCGCCTTTGCGAGATTGCCGCGTAGTGGTAGTGGTGTGCAGCGCTTGCTGGATCGCCTGGTAAGTGACCGTGGTGCTTAAGCCGAGTAGGGCACCGATACCGCCCGCCGCGGCGGGCCCTAAGTGCGCGATGTGATCGAT
>CAJDWL010000002.1_pt1 | contig 30910 bp, 23 predicted proteins | sample 7391591 | NCBI WGS metagenome assembly CAJDWL01 (sample SAMEA7055738, study PRJEB34461) | soil metagenome | biome: terrestrial ecosystem; feature: Peninsula; material: soil | place: Antarctica | collected 2016
CTCGAGCGTGTAGCGTGCCCGTACTGTCTTCGTCATGTCGTTCTCCTTGCGTGGATTGAATCACACGGCAAGGGATACGTTTCTTGGGGGCAAGGTCAGTACTGTCTGCGCTTCGCAGTCCCTTTGACTTCGGTGCTCGGCACCGCAGTCAAAGAAACTGCGTCACCGAAGACGCGTTTCCAGTCGCCCTACGGGCTCCTTCCAACGCGTCCTCGGTGACTGCGCCGCTGACTGCATGTACTGCTTTCAGGCTCATCATGGATATACTTACCTTTCTACACTAATTACACCAGGGGTAGGTGTCTCACTTCAGATTGGCACGGGGGGCGCCTTCTATCGGCAGCAACGTGACAAAGGCAGTTCCCACCAAGTCGCCGTACGCACTCTGGCATTCAAATGGATCCGCATTGTGTACCGATGTGACCTACGGGCGCGTCTAAGTGCCAAGTCCGACAGACTGCTAGTGGTGGTAATAAGCGAGATTAAACGAGCCGGTCCAGAATTTTGTGTTGATGGGTTATATGCTGTACGTAATGGACAAGAAGAGAGACCGTGGCCACGAACGAGAGGAAACAGGCGAGCGGCTGCGGCTCATGAAACGTCCGGACGGCAGGATTATCATGATCACGGGCGCGCAATACCCCGTGACTGGCGGCGTGGTCACAACATGATTGCGAGCCTCGACACGAGCGGGGCAGATGCCGCGGGCCGTGTCGTCGCGATCCGAGGCGGGGTGGTCGACGTGCGGTTCGATGGCGAGGTGCCACGGATCAACGACCTTCTGCGCGCGGGCGATCTGGCACTCGAAGTGGCCTCATTGGAGCGAGCCGACACGGTGCGCTGCATGGCCCTTTCCCCGACGCGTGGGCTGGCTCTCGATGCGCTCGTCACGGCCACCGGTGGGCCGATCACGGTGCCGGTCACCGACGCAGTGCTGGGTCTGCAGAACTCGTTGGCGGAGTTCGCTGTGCGGCTACCAGACTTCCTCTCGAACCGCTTCGGGGTGGCCGACGAGTCGGGCGCGGTCGCCTTCCAGATACAGGATCAGTTCGCGAGCTTCCTGCAGCAACTGCTGGTGAGCCTCAAGAGCCTGCTCGAGACCATCATCTCCGGTGGCCCCGGCCTGCTGCTCACCGGCGCCACAGCGGTCATCTCCACCACCTTCCAGATCTTCCTGATCTTGCTGGCGGGCGCCTACTTCCTCTACGACTTCCCGCGCTTCGTGGCGAACTTCAAACGTCTCGTACCGGTCCGCTACCGGTCCATCTCCGACGATTTGGTACACAAGGCCGACCTAGCGGTGGGCGGCTACCTCCGCGGCCAACTGGTGATAACCATGATGCTTGGCGTGATGATCTGGGTTGGCCTGAGCCTCATCGGCATCAACAGCTACGACATCGGTCAGGCCGTCTTCAACCTCATCCCGTACTTAGGTCCGATCCTCGGGGTGGTGCCGGCGATTCTGCTCGGCTTCACCGTCAGTCCGCTGGCGGCGCTGCTGGCGGCGCTGGTATTCCTGGTCGCCAACCAGCTCGAGGCTCACCTGCTATCTCCGCTGATCCTGTCGCGCAACACCAACTTGCACCCGGTCACGGTGATGCTGGCCATCATGGCCGGCATCGGCTTGATGGGACTGCTAGGTGCGCTGCTGGCGGTGCCTTTGGTGGCGCTCATCAAGGTGGTGCTCGAAGATTACCTGTTCATTCGGCCGGCTTTCACCGGCGTGCCTCGATCTCTACCGTCAGCTGAGCGGCGCCAGATCGGACCGAGGCGCAAGGACGACCGGTTCTGAAGACCACGCCGAGAACCTAACGAGTCAGCAACTCGGCGATGCGGATCTCGCTGCTTGAAGGACCTGCTGGCTCTGCTTGTAGTGGTACATGCGCTGGTCGGCGCAGGCCAGTAGGCTCGTTGCGTCGGCCCCATCGTCAGGGTAGCTAGCCAAACCTGCGCTGGCCGACAACCGCATGCCCTGAACCTGCACCTTGTCGATGACGCTCACGAAGCGCTCCATGGCGCAGCTCGCCGACTCCGGAGCTACTTCGGGGAGCAGTATCACGAACTCGTCGCCACCCCAGCGGAAGATGGCGTCGGTCGAGCGTTTGGCGGCGTCGAGCGCGTTGGCAACTGCTACCAGCGCACTGTCGCCGACCGGGTGGCCGAAGCGATCGTTCACTTGCTTGAAGTTGTCGAGATCGATCATCACCATGTTGAGGTGATGGCCGTAACGGCGCGCCCGCGCGATCTCCTGATTCAGTATTCGGCCGAACCCCTCGCGGTTGCTCAAGCCCGTGAGAGAGTCGGTGATGGCCGAGCGCTCGAGCGCCACCATCTGCTCAGCTTGCCGCACCACCACAGCGATGTGCTGCGCGAACGCCTCCGCGAGACGGACGGCGCTACGACCGAAGGCATCCTCAGTGGAGAAGTTGTCGATGTTGAGGACCGCCACCACACCGTCGACGTCGAGGATAGGCACCAGGACGTGGCAGCGCATGCTGGTCACCCGTCCGCGAGCCTTCTGGGCGGTCGAGCGCTGCGATGCCACGCTGCGCCTGAGGATCTCAGGGCCACGCAGCACGCGTGCTTCACCGGCTTCGAAGCTTTCGGCTCCCGCCCCGTACCACTTGAGCTGCTCCTGGTAGGTGAACGGTCCCACCTCGACTTGTAACTCATCCAGTTCGTAGCCCACCGCCGCCTCGTATTGGAACAGCTCGCCGTGGCGCACCTGGATGGTGGCTGCCTCGGCGCCAGGCACTAGTTCCAAGGCGGCTTGAGCCGCGCGGTGGTAAAGGGTTGCCGGCGCGTCGGTACTGCTGAGCCGACGGACGACGTCGAGCATGGCAAGCAACTGCCGGTTGAGGGTGGCGCGGTCGAGCGCTGCCGCCAGCGACGACGCCGCGGATCGCAGCAACCGCTCGTCGTCGCTGCGCCACGGCTTGGCGCTAGTGAGCCGCGTGAGGCCCAGCAGCGCTTGTACCTGCCCGGTGGTGTCTAGGATGGGGATGGCTGCCACGGAGCGCGCCTCGGTGCTGGTAGTCCAGATCGGGTCGGTCGCACAGTCGTCGACGAACAGTGTCTCGCGCCCCTCCCACGCTTCGCGCAGTAACCCTAAGAACGGGAAGCCACCGGACAAACGAGCTTGCAACACCGGCGGGAACTCGCCGCGCGCAGCGATGCTGCGCAGCTTGCCGTGGCTGAGGTCCAGCACCACGCCGGTATCGACGTCGAGCGCGGCCATCAGCTCCTCGAGCGCGGCGTCCGCCGCCGCTGCGACCGTGTCGGCGAGTAGCAGGCGTTGTCCAAGCTGGGCCAGTAGCTTCTGCTCGACCTTCTGGCGGTTGAGTGCGGCCGAAGCGTCGAGGCGCTCCAGTACTTCCTCGATCATGCGCGCGAAGGCGCCAAGTACTGCCCGATCGTGAGCGCCGAAGGCGTTCAGGCGCACGTCCTCGAGGTTGAGTACGGCGCGCACCTTGTCAGCTACAACGATCGGTAGCGCCAGCTCGCTGCGAGTAGGCTCAGCACCCGGGGCGGCCATGAAGTCTGGGTCCAGGGCGGTGTTGCTCACGTACTGCGCCTCGCCCGTGGTGAAAGCGCGCCCGGTGACGGTCGTGAGGGGGATGGTGAAATCCGGCGAGACGTCCCAGCGCCAGGAAGTGTGGACTTTCAAAGCTTCGCCCAACGGCAAGAAGACCTCGCCATGTGTGAACGGCAGGATGGCTGAGAGCAGGCGCGGCGCACGCCGGAAGAGGCTCTGTTCGGTCTTGGCTTGGTTCAGTTCCATGGCGGCGTTCTGCAGTAGCCGTGCCCGGCGTTCCGAGTGGCGGGCGCGTCGCTCGGATGTGCGCCATAACGCGTAGAGCTGGTTGCCTGCCAGAGCCGCTATCGCCATCACGAGTGCCAGGCCGAGGTAATCGCTCCAGGCTGCAGGTGATCCGGATAGCTGGTTACGAACCCACAGCATGAACAATCCCATCGGCGTCAGCACCGCCGCCGCGCGCCAGCCGAAGCCGGTGGTTGCGATGAGGAACGGGATCGCCAGTAAGAAACCCGACCATAGCTGGTTGGCGCCGTAGGGCGCGAGCACCAGGAACAGGAGGAGCGAGGCCATCGCCCAGCTGGTGGGCCCGGTCCGAAGGCGCAGGCGCTTCCGGCGCGAGGCCGATTCACCTCCTGGCGCACGCTGGTTCATGGTGAAGATTGTGCCAGCATCGGTCTTACGGAGTTATGAAAGCGTCGAACCCTCTTGCCTGACTGGCCGGCTTGGCTCTCTTCACCTCGCTTATGAGTGAGACTCCGAGCTCCGATCGGACGCGCCGCTAGCAGGTGGGTAAACTGTAGGCCGTGAAGAAGAGCCGCGCGGCCAATGCCAAGACCAAACCAGCCAGCAAAGTAGCGTCAGGCCGCTTCGACATCGAAGCGTTGGGCCTGGTGGTGCTAGCCGTCGGCATATTCATGGCCGGCGTGCTACTGCCGATGATCCCGTCAGGCGAACTTGGGCGCGGCGTGCGGGAAGCCCAGACTTTACGGATCGGCTGGGCAGCTTACGCCCTGCCGCTACCGCTGCTGGTTCTGGGGGCCCTCTTCATGCTCCGTCGCAACCCACGCTGGTGGCCACGCGCTTTGGCGGGCTACCTGCTGCTGCTTACGGGCGCTTGGGGCGTCACGGTGGCGCTTGCCACCCCGATAACGGGTAGCTGGGGCGCCGCGCTGAGGGCTAGCGTTGCCGGCAACTGGGGCATGCTGGCGGCCGTGCCTGCGGTCGTGATCGCCTCAGTGGGCATCGATCTGCTGCTGGGCTGGCCGCCCACCAGGCTGCTGCGCAGCGCACTTCTGAGCGTGATCACAGGGATCAAGCGCGCTTGGTCCTGGTTCAGTCGCAACCGACGGGCTTGGCGCCACCGCGCCGCCTTCCGCGCCGACGTGGCGTTGGTGAGGAAGGCACTACTCGACCTGAGCGCCGACTTGGAGGCGCTGAGCAGCCTCTACCCGGGCAGCGGTGAGCTGGAGCGCTGGCAGGCTGAGGTGCTCGGCAGCCGCAAACAGCTGAGCGATGCCGATCAGGACACGCTGCGCGAGGTGCGTGCCGACCTCAAAGCATGGCAGGGCGCGGTGACGGGCTTCAGCAAGGATCGGGCGTTGGAGCTGAGCGCTCAGCTGGAGCGTGAGGAGGCCCGCGCGCCCGAAGAGGGCGCCACCACCTTCGAAGCTTGGAGCACCACCCTTGGCCGCGTGCTGGCCGATCCGCTCGCCGGACATGGCCGCGCAGCCGACGCCTTGGACCGGGTACGCAAGTCGTTGGCGCTTGACTTGGTGGCGGTGTTGGAGCGCCAGAAGCGCCTCAGCCGCGATCGCGACCTCGACCGCCGCAACTTACGGCGCATGGTGCCGCGCCAGTTGGCGCAGGCCTACAAAGCTCATCAGGCGCGGCTGCTGGAGATCCGCGACATCGAGACCGACGCGGCCGCCCTGTTGGAGCACGCGGAGCAGTTCGAAGCGTGGCGGCCGCTGATCGGGCGCCTAGGCGAAGCATTGACCGACTACCCGCAACACGAGGAGCTCGCCGATTACAACGCCACGCTCGCCAAGGAACTCAGCGACAAGGACCGTGACCTGCTGTTGCAGGACGTCGGTTGGAGTGACGCGCTGACGGCGGTGGTTCAGCGCGCTGAACGCGACCATCAGTTGGCGCTGGAGGAACAGCGCAAGGCCCAAGAACGCGCCGCCGAGGCGCGGCGCGAGGCCGAGCGAGTGGCAGCTGAGCAGGAGTGGGCTACAGACCAGGCCGATGACGGCACGCTGGCCTACCCTCACCAAGATGCGGACGAGATCAGCCTGCCAGGCTCGGAGGCAGCGGTGTACGCATCGGAGGCGCGTCCTGGATCGGCAGCCACCGCGCTCAACCCGCAGGTCGAGCGGGCGCTCCTCGATGAAGTAGTGGCGCCCGGGCGCACGCCCGCGCCCGTGGCGGTGGAGCCCCGGCCGGCGCCTGCGGTGAATAAGGCGCCGGGTCGCGCCGCCGATGGCCCGGCTCCAGAGAACAAGCCACTACCGGCGGTGGGCGCCATCCCGGTGCAGTTACCTCGTCTCGACCTGCTCGACGAGCTGCCCGAACCGAGTTTCGACCGCCACGAGATGGAGCGCGAGCACAAGAACCGCGTGCGCCAGATCGATGAAACCCTGGCCAGCTTCAACTTGAACGGGCGGGTGGTGGCGTCGGTGCGTGGTCCCACCGTCACTCGCTTCGAAGTCGAGCCGGCGCCAGGCGAGAAGATCAGTCGCTTCTCCAACCTCTCCGACGACCTTGCTCTAGCCATGGCGGTCGGCTCCGTGCGCATCGAAGCGCCCATCCCTGGCAAGAGCGTCATCGGCCTCGAGGTGCCAAACGCTTACCGCGAAGCGGTCTACTTCCGCGAGGCCGTCAGCTCGCCCGACTTCCGGCGTTCAAAGGCGCGCATGCCGATCGTGCTCGGCCGCGCCATCGAGGGTGACATGAAGGTTGGCGACCTGACGCGCATGCCGCACCTGCTGATCGCTGGCTCCACCGGCTCGGGCAAGTCGGTGGCCGTGAACACCCTCATCTGCTCTTTGCTGTTCCGGTTCCTACCGACCGAGCTGCGCTTCCTCATGATCGACCCGAAGATGGTGGAGCTCACCCCCTATGACGGCATCCCGCACCTCATCCGCCCAGTCGTGACCAACCCGGCCGACGCCGCCGGCGTGCTACTGGGCGCCGTGGCGCACATGGAGCGGCGCTACAAGATGATGTCGAAGATCGGCGCCAAGAACTTAGACCAGTACAACGAGAAAGCCGTCAATCTCGACATGCCGGCGCTGCCGTTCATAGTCATCATCATCGACGAGCTGGCCGACCTGATGATCACCAGCCCCAAGGAGGTCGAGTCGGCCATCATGCGCTTAGCGCAGATGGCCCGCGCCACCGGCATGCACCTCATCCTCGCCACGCAGCGTCCCTCGGTCGACATCCTCACCAGCCTGATCAAGGTGAACGTGCCGGCGCGGATGGCGTTCGCGGTATCGAGCAGTCACGACTCGCGCACCATCCTCGACTCGATGGGCGCCGAGCGTCTCACCGGCCGCGGCGACATGCTCTTCTATCAACCCGGCCTGGCGAAGGCGGTGCGGCTGCAAGGCCCGTTCCTGAAGGAGAACGAGACGGCGCGCTTAGGCGACTTCATGCGCCGCCAGTACTTCGATGACGATTTCGTGGAGGCCTACGGCGATGACTTCGAGCCCGTCTCGCCCGACGAGTCGTCGGCGTCCGGGCTCATCGACTGGAACGACGAGAAGCTCCGAGTGGCCGCCGACTTGGTCGTCAACGAGGGCCAGGCGAGCGTGTCGCGCCTGCAGCGGCGACTGTCGGTGGGGCACGCGCGCGCCGGCAAGCTCATGGACTCGCTCGAAGGCCTGGGCGTGGTGGGCGCGCACCAGGGCAGCAAACCGCGCGACGTGCTGGTGAGTGTCGACGAACTCCCCGAGATCTTCGGGCGGTGAGCGTGGGCGTGTACCTTCTGCGCTTCGTTCGCAGCGAGAGCACTTAGGTAGACTAGCCAGGTGCGCCTCGTGGTCTTCTATCTGATCCTAATGGTGGCGCAAGGGTTCCTCTCCGCGCTGCTGGCGCCCGTGCCCGCCCCCGACCTGTTCCTGCTCGCCGTCCTGACCCTGCTATGGCGCATCCAGCCGTGGCAGTTGGTGTTACTGGCGTACGGTGCCGGCTTACTGCAGGACGTCATGGGCAGCGGTGTATTGGGCACACACGCCTTCGCATTGGCGGCGGCGGCACTGGTTGCGTCGCTGGTGCGCGCCCAGCTATCCAACACCGGGGTGTTCGAACGCATGCTGGTGGTGTTCGTGGCCAGCGTGGGTAAATGGGCGGTGATGGCGGCCATGGTGGTGTGGCTCAGCGGCACCACGATCGGCTTGGGCAGACTCGGTTCGGTGGCTTTAGTGGAGGCGGCGCTCACGGTGGCGGCCGGCCTGCTGGTGCTGCCGTGGGGCGCGGCGTTGCTCGAGCGCAGCCGCATCCTGCAGAAGGAGCTGCTGTAAGGTGCTGAGCCGCATGAAGATCATGCTGGCGCTGCTCTTCACGGTGCTGGCGCTGTTCACGGCCAGGCTCATGCATCTTCAGCTGGTGATGGGCGACGAGTACGCCGCCAAGTCGGAGCAGAACGCTACCCAGCAGCGTCGCATAATCCCGCTGCGTGGGCGCATCCTGGCACGCGACGGCACCGTGCTTGCCGATGACCGTGTGGCCTACGACCTGCTCTACCGCGGCGGCGACGTTCCCGGTTGGGAACGCCTGGCCGCGCTCTTGGGTCTGGAGGGACCACCCCGTCAACCCAACCGCAGCAAGCAGGAGGAGGTGCTGAGCGGCGCCGTGCTGGCCTGGAACATCCCCGACGAGCTGGTAGCGGCGGTGGAGGAGCGGGTGGCTCTCAGCCCCAACCTGTACCTGCGCGAGCGCGTCGAGCGCACCTATCCCACTAACCTAGCCGCGCAGACCGTCGGTTACACCGCCCAAGCCGATCCGGCCAGGAATCCCGGTTACTCCATCAACGATCTCGTGGGCGTCACGGGTCTCGAAGCCGGCCTCGAACAGGTGCTGTTCGGTGCGACAGGCGAGCGGCTGGTGGAGGTAGACAACCGCGGCGCCGAGCTTGCCTCACACGTGGTTCTGCGCGCCTCACCGGGCAAGGACGTCGTCCTCACCCTCGATCCGCAGGTGCAGCGCCTTGCTGAGGACGTGCTGGCGGGTTCGCTTCATTACGTCAACGACGATCGCAAGCGCGTGGGTCTGCCTCTCGAGGACCAGCTGCGAGGCGCCATCGTGGCGTTGGATCCCAGGAACGGTGAGATCCTGGCCCTGGCCAGTTATCCCAGTTTCGATCAGAACATATTCACGCGCCGCCCCTCCGATCCGGCAGCGGTGGCCGCCATCCTTTCCGACGGCAAGAACATGCCGCTCAGTAACCGCGCTGTGGAAGCGTATGCGCCGGCCTCGACCTTCAAGGTGGTCACCACCTCGGCGCTCTTGGAGAACGGCTACGCCGGGCCCAACACCATCTACTCCTGCTCGGCGCGCTTCCGCTTCGGTGGCGGCACCTGGCATAACTGGGCAACCTACGACAAGGGTGGCTACGACGCCCGTCACGCCATCGCCGACAGCTGCAACACCTACTACTTCTACGCCGCCGCGGCCACGCCTGACTTCTCGAAAGGCTGGGCGCCGTTCATCGCCGACGTGGTCGACCGGGCGCGCGAGTTCGGTTTCGGCGTGCGCATGAACGTGGGCCTTCCCGAGGAGAAGAGCGGTCGCATCCCCGACGAGGATTGGGTGCGCTCCCAACCGCAGTACGAGTACGGTTGGCTACCCGGCTTCACTCTGAACACGGTGATCGGTCAGGGTGACGTGCTGGTCACGCCGCTGCAGACGGCGCAGTTCATCGCCGCCCTGGCCATGGACGGCGCGATATTCGAACCGCACCTAGTGAAACAGGTGGGTGACGAGCCGGTAGTGCCTGAAGTGACGCAGATGGACGGGCAGTTCTGGTCGGTGCTCAAGCAGGGCATGCGCATGATGTTCACCGACTACCCGTCGCGTTCGATGCTCGGCCCCGCCGTCTTCCCGGTGAGTGTGGCGGGCAAGACCGGCACGGCTCAGACGCCGCGCGGCGGCGATTACACGCACGCATGGTTCATGGGCTTCAGCCCTTACGAAGATCCCGAGATAACGGTCGTGGTATTCATCGAGTACGGCGGCTCCAGTTCACGCGTGTCGGTCCCGGTGGCTAGGGACTTCCTGGCGGGGTACTGGCGCTTGCGAGGCGTGGAGGTGGGGGCTAACCCATGAAGGCTAGAGGAACACGTGGCGGCATCTTATTGAGCTTGGAGCCCGGCGACGTCGAAGCGACGGTGGTGGAGGCGCTGGCAGCGCATGAGGAGCTGCTACGCGAGAACGTCTCGCTCGAGGTCAGCGACCGCACCCCTTACGAACTTGTCAAGGTCATCGCCGGCGCGGTGAGCGCGGCGGGGGGGAACCTCATCGACGTCAGGCCGCCCGTGTCGGTCCTGCAGTCTCGCGGGGAGACGGTCATCGTGTCGCGCACGATCCGCAGCGGCGGCCGCGTGGAGTCGAGCGGTTCGGTGGTGGTTCTCGGTGACGTCAACTCCGGAGCTGAGATCTTGGCTAACGACGATATCATCGTGGTGGGCGTGCTGCGTGGGCTGGCTCATGCCGGCGCCGCCGGCAACGACAAGGCCGTGATCTGGGCCGAACGCATCATGAGCCCACAGCTGCGCATCGGCGCGGCGCTGGCACAAGCCGGTGGTAACGGTGACGCCGAACCGATAAGCGGGCCCGAGGTGGCCCATCTCAAGGACGGCGCCATAGTCATCCGTCCCTGGCATTCCAACCTAGTCGATCAACGCGGCGCCTGAGCCCAAGCTCACGCGCCCTGGAGGCAACCGTGCACGACGCTGTCATAACCACCGCCATCCGCACTCCCGTGGGCCGCGCTCACAAGGGACTCTTGAAGGACACCCGCCCTGACGATCTCGCCGCTATGGTGCTGCGTGCCGCCTTGGAGCGCACGCCCGGCCTGGCGCCCGAACGCATCGATGACGTGCTGCTCGGCAACGCCCACCCTGAAGGCGAGGCCGGCTACAACTTCGCGCGTATCGCCACCCAGATAGCCGGCCTGCCTGACGCCGTGGCCGGCGCCACCATCAACCGCTTCTGCGCCTCGGGTCTGCAGACCATCGTGCAGGGCGTTCACTCGGTGGTGTTGGGCATGAACGAGGTGGTGTTCGCGGGCGGCAGCGACAGCTCCAGCCGCGTGCCGATGGGCGGCCATAATCTGTCCTTCAACAGGCCGTTGGTGAAGCGCAAGCCGGGCGCCTACCACCCGATGGGCCAGACAGCCGAGGAGGTGGCGCGTCGCTTCGGCATCAGCCGCGAACAGCAGGACGCCTTCGCATTGAACAGCCACGAGAAGGCATTGGCGGCGCGTTCCGCCGGGCGTTTCTCGCCGCAGGTGGTTCCGGTGGCCACGCGCGTGAAGGACGACAACGACGAGTGGCACGAGGTGGAGCTCAGCCAGGACGAGGGGCCGCGCGCCGGCACCAGCTTGGAGAAGCTGGCGCAGCTACGCACAGTCTTCGCCGACGACGAAGCCGCCACCGTTACGGCCGGCAACTCCAGTCCCCTCAACGATGGCGCCGCCATGACGGTGGTGATGCGCGCCGCCGAGGCGGAAGCGTTAGGCATCAAGCCACTGGCGCGCCTGGTGCAGGCCGCGGTGGTAGGCGTCCCGCCGGAGATCATGGGCATAGGTCCGGTACCGGCCATCCGCAAGCTGCTCGGCAAGACCGGCATGACCATCGCCGACATCGACCTTATAGAGATCAACGAAGCGTTCGCCAGCCAGGCGTACTACTGCCAGCAGGAGCTGGGCATCCCCGACGAGAAGCTTAACGTCAACGGCGGCGCCATAGCCATCGGCCACCCGCTAGGTGCCACGGGAGCGCGCATAGCCGCCGACCTCTTCGCCGAGATGCACCGCCGCGGCAGCGAGTTCGGAGTGATCTCCATGTGCGTGGGTGGTGGGCAGGGGATGGCGGCGTTGTTCCAGCTGGCCTAGCCGCCGTTAGCTTCGGGATCTTCCTTAGAGCCCTGCTGGGGGCCCTGCGACCAGCAGCCGCCTTGACCGCCACGCCAGACCAAGGTGCCAGCACCGTCCTTCTCTACGGTGACGCCGCCTTGGCCTGTGAGAGTTCCGTTCGGAGGCTTGGTGAGTAGCGCGGCCACCACGTCCTCGAGCGGCACGCGGTAAACGAAGCGGGTCCGCAGGTACCACAGCTCGGTAGCGGCAATCAGACGCTGAGCGCTGGGCTCGCTCCGCTCCCAGCCGGGTAGCAACCGGCTCAAGTAAGTGTCGGCCCGCTCGACTGCTAGGTCGAACAGCTCTTCGCGGGGCATGGCTGCGATGATAGCCTCCGTGACCGATAGCGCGTGCCGTGCCCCGGTCGCCGCGATCATGCCGGACCGGCGCTCGCACCGTGCATACGTGGAACGTTCTCGGGTTAGCCGAGTTCAACCTGCCTTGCCGCTACCGGCGGCGCCGTTGCGGCTACGCACCTCGTAGCCGGCTTCGCGTAGCGCTGCGCTGGCGCGCACCAGCTCATCGTCGCTGTCGACGGCCAAGCGTATGGCGCCGCCCGATTCACGCACGCCTAGCACCTCGATGTCCCTCACGTTCACGTCCACCGCGCCCAAGGCGGCCGTGATGCGCGCCAACTCGCCTGGGCGGTCAGGCACGGCTATCACCACCTCGTGGCGGGCGGGCAGCAGTGTACGGCGCACGATAGGGATGCCGTCGCGGGCGCGCTTGGCCGCCTCGGCCGCATCCAGCAGCGCCTCAGGATCGTCGAGCAGACCCTCGAGGCGCTCCAACTGGGCGCGGAAGCCGCGCAGCGCCTCGCGTACCGCCGCTATGTTGCCGGCCACCATGTCGCGGCTCATCAGCGGGTCGCCGCTGGCCACGCGTGTCAGGTCGCGGAAGCCGCCGGCGGCCAGCAGCGCCATCAACGACCGTTCCTCACCCTGGTCGAGTAGCGCCGTGAGCGCCACCGCCGCCAGGTAGGGGAGGTGGCTTACCGACGCCACCAGGCGATCATGCTGCGCTACCGATACTTCGATGGGCCGAGCGCCCAGCGCGCTGACGAAGGAGCGCACCGCGGCCAGCGCTGCGGCGTCGGTGATGTCGGCCTCGGGGGTGAGCACCCACACGGCGTTCTCGAGCAGGGCAGCGTCAGCGTTGAGGACTCCGCCGCGTTCGCTGCCCGCCATGGGGTGGCCGCCCACGAAGCGTGGCGAACGCAGACCGTCCACCACGGGGCCCTTGACGCTGCCGACGTCGGTAACCAGCGCGTCGTCGCGCAGGTGCGGTAGCAGCGCCTTACCTAGCGGCACCAAGCTGCGGGTGGGCGCGGCCAGCACCACCAGGTCAGCCTCCCGCAACCAGTCGCCGGGGGCGAAGCGAGCCTCGTCGATGGCACCTAGGCCGCGGGCGGCGTCGAGCACGGCGGGGTCACGGTCGAAACCGATGACCTTGCTGGCCAGGAAGCGCTGCCGTGCGCCCAAGCCCACCGAGCCGCCGATGAGCCCTACGCCGGCCACCACCACGGTACCGAGCAGGGGTGGTGGGCGCACGGTCTAGAGCTGCTTGCCGAGCGCGGCCACGACGGCCTTGAGGCTGGTCATCAGTTGGCCGAATTCGGCGTCGTTAAGCTGCTGGGCCGCGTCGGATTTCGCTTCTTCCGGTTTGGCGTGCACCTCGATGATCAGGCCGTCGGCGCCTGCGGCGGCGCTGGCCAAGGCTAGTGAGCTCACCAGCGAGCGCCGGCCGGCGGCGTGGCTTGGGTCGACCCACACCGGCAGGTGCGACAGCTCCTTCAGCACAGGCACGGCGCTGATGTCGAGGGTGAAGCGCGTGGCCGTCTCGAAGGTGCGGATGCCGCGCTCGCACAGCACCACGTTGGGGTTGCCCTGGCTAAGGATGTACTCGGCGGCCTGCAGGAACTCGGTGATGGAGGTAGACATGCCGCGCTTGAAAAGCACCGGTTTGCCCGCCTTGCCCACCTCGGCCAAGAGCGCGAAGTTCTGGGTGTTACGAGCGCCGATCTGCAGCATGTCGGCGCTGGCCGCCACCTGCTCCACTAGCTCGGGCGCCGTCACTTCGGTGATGATGGGCAGGCCGGTGGCAGCACGCGTCTCCTCGAGCAGGCGCAACCCCTCCTCCTGCAAACCCTGGAAGGCGTAGGGGCTGGTACGCGGCTTGTAGGCGCCGCCTCGCAGCAGCGTGGCGCCATGGCGCTTGGCGATGGCGGCGGCGCCCTCGAGCTGCTCGCGGCTCTCCACCCCACACGGTCCGGCAGCCACCACGAAGCGGCCGTTGCCGGTCCTCACGTCGCCGATCATCACGAAGGTGTCGTCGTGACGGAACTCGCGCGACGCCAGCTTGTAGGGCTTGGTGATGCGCACCACCGTGTCGACGTTGGCCAGCGCGCTGAGCTGCTCACGCAGCTCCTCGGTGGGGGCTGGGCCGATGGCGCCGATGAGGGTGCGTGATTCGCCCTCGCTGATGTGAGGCGTGAAACCTAACGCGGTTATCTCACTCAACACGCGTTCTACGGCTTCGGATGGGGCGTTCTTGGCCATGACTATGACCATGCTGGTGCTCCTAAATCGCGCTTGGGTCCCGCGTTGATGCGGGGCGCGGGAAAACCGTCGGGGGCGCGGGGTCCCTGCGGCGGGGGGTTCACGGCCGCGCCTAGGGCGCCGAAGGAACCGGATGAGTTGTGTACTGGGTGGGGATCAGTGGGACTTCAGAATGCGGACGCAAGCTCAGCGCTCAGGGCGATGCTCTCGGCCGCGCGGCTATACCCATAACCGTCGTCCACGACATCACCTCCTAAGAGCCGTTTCGTCATGGCGAAGAGTCTACCAGACGCTCAGCCCTTGTCAAGGCCACAGCATGAGCCGCGGCTGAAGAGGCGGACTTACGCAATGGCCGCCAGAGCGCGGGTGGCATCTAAGAGCGCCTGGAACGGCGCGTGCTGCTCCGGGAAACGCTCGAACGCCATCTCGGGGTGCCACTGCACGCCCAGCACGAAGCTGCCGGAACGCTCCTCCACTGCCTCGATGAGACCGTCGCCGCTGTGCGCCACCGCCCGTAGGTCGGGGCCCAGTTGGTCGATTGCTTGGTGATGGTAGCTGTTGGTGCGGATCTCGAGCGTGCCGAAGATGCCCGCCAGCCGGCTGCCGCTCGTTAGCGTAACGGGATGTAACGGCGCGCCGCTGATGTCGCGCTGGTCGTGCTGCCAGGCGCCCGTCACCGCGGGCACGTGTTGATGAAGCGTGCCGCCTTCTGCCACGTTGATCACCTGGAGGCCTCTGCACACGCCTAACACCGGCTTGTTAGCCGCGCGGAAGGCGCGGTACAGCGCCAGCTCGAAGGCGTCACGTCGCTCGTCGACGGAGCCTAGCTCCGGTTCGGGATGAGCCCCGAACAGCGCCGGGTCGAGGTCGGCGCCCCCGGAGAGCACCAACGCGTCGGCCTGCGCAGCGTAGGCGTCGGCCAAGGCTGGGTCGAGCACTGCCACCATCGTGGGCAGGCCGCCGGCGGCGGCGACCGCCAGCGAGTAGTTGCGGCCGGTGAGGGCGTCCTCTCGGCGCAGACCGCTGCTGCGGCTGCTTGTGCCGGTAGTCACCAGCACTCGGGGGTGGGAAGAGCTGAACTTTGACATGGCCGCAGGCTACCCCCGGGGGGGCGCGCGCGTCACCTGGTAGGCTCACATGCGGCGTCATGAGCGGACCGTACGAGGCGGGCGGCGGCTGCCAGTGCCGGGGAGGATAGATGCCAGGAATAGCGATGATCGGCGCCCAGTGGGGCGACGAGGGCAAGGGCAAGGTGGTCGACTCGCTGGCCGCCGAGGCCGACTGGGTGGTGCGCTTCTCCGGGGGCGCCAACGCCGGTCACACCGTAGTAGTGGGCGAGGACGTCTTCAAGCTTCATCACCTGCCGTGTGGCACGCTGCACGATCGCCCGACGTCGGTGCTGGGCGGCGGCATGGTCATTGAACCTCACACTTTCCTGAGTGAACTCGACGGCTTGGCGGCGCGCCGCGATCCTGGCGCCGTGTTCGTGTCGCACGAAGCCCACTTGGTGCTGCCCCATCACACCAAGAACGACGAGGGTGGTGGCTTCGTGGGCACCACCGGCCGCGGCATCGGCCCGGCGTACTCCGACAAGGCGCGCCGTGTGGGCATACGCGCCGGCGACCTGCTCGACGAGGAGGTACTGCGCGAAAGGCTGAGCCGCCTGCTCGAGGCGAAGCCCAACTCCACCGCGCGTGTCGGCTGGGTCGACGTGGCTAGCGCCTTGGCAGAACTAGCCGAGGCGCGCGAGCGCATCGGACCGCTGGTGCGCGACACCGGCGCTTTAGTGCGCGACGCTCTCGGGCGCGGCGAGCGCGTGCTGTTCGAGGGTGGTCAGGGCACGATGCTCGACCTGTCGTACGGCACCTACCCGTTCGTCACCAGCAGCCACCCCACCGTCGGCGGCATCCTCATCGGCGCGGGCGTCAGCCACCGCGCCCTCACCGGCGTCTACGGGGTGGTGAAGGCGTTCACCAGCAGGGTGGGCCATGGGCCGTTCGCCACCGAGATCGCTGACGAGGCCAAGGCCTCTCGCTTGCGCGGCAGCGGCGAGAACCAGTGGGATGAGTTCGGCACTACTACGGGCAGGCCGCGGCGCGTCGGTTGGCTCGACTTGCCTCAGCTGAAGTACGCCAGCGAGATCAACGGCTTCGACGGTCTGGTGGTAACCAAACTCGACGTGCTATCGGGCTTGCCGAGCGTGAGGGTGTGCGTGGCGCACGACGAGAACGGCCCCGTCTACCAGGACCTGCCGGGCTGGGGTGAGCTGCGGGGGCTTGGCAGCCGCGAGGCGCTGCCACGTGAGGTGCACGACTACCTGGCGTTGATCGAGGAGGCGACCGGCACGCCGGTAGCGCTGTTCTCCACCAGTCCAGACCGCGAGGACACCTACGGCGAGGTTGCTTGGTAGAGGCGGCCCATGGGCGCGGCGCCAAAGGTAGTGCTGAATGAGGACCACGATATGAGGGCCAAGTGATGAGGACTGCGATGATCCTACTTGCCATCCTGCTGGTAGCGGCTGCCGCGCTGGCTGCGGTCGGCTGGGTGCTATCCAATCGAGTGCTGGTGCCGCAGCCGTACGGCCTGCTGCCAGAGTTCGAGGTGACCACCATTACGCCGCTGCTCGCGCCGAACAGCGAGCCGTCCGCTCCGGGACTTTCGGAGCCGCTGGCGCGCGTGAGCGTCCAGGGCGAGGCGGCGCTGGTGAAGCTGCCTGCACCCACTAGCGACATCCAACATGCCAACACGCGCGCCGAGGGCGTCTACGCGCTAGCTTGGTTGGGCGGCTACGGACTTCTTGGCCCCGTGCTCGACGACGACGGCACTACCGTGGAGCGCGAGGTGCGGTTGGTGGAGGGGGGATTCCCTAGCGCCGGCAGCCCGGCTCAGCTTGACAACTTCATCTATCGCCGCGACCCCAAGGTCGATCTGGGGGCCGCGTTCGAGGAACTGTGGCTCGACGGCGAGGTCGGCAAGCTGCGCGCTTGGTTCGTGCCGGCCCAGCAGCGCACGGCAGTGCTACTGCTGCACGGTCGCCGTCGCGGCGAACTGATCGAGACGCTGCGGCCCCTTAGCGCCTTCAACCAATTGGGGTTGCCGGCACTGGCGCTCGCCTATCGCAACCACGACCGTAGCGACGCCAGCCCCGATGGCCTCTTCCATTACGGTGCCAGCGAATGGCGCGACGCGCTGACGGGCGCGCGCGAACTCAAGGCACGCGGCTACGACCGGGTGATCCTCTACGGCATGTCGATGGGCGGCGCGGTCACGCTGGAGGCGCTGAAACACTGGCCCGCGGACGCTCCCGAGGTGGTTGGAATCGTGCTGGACTCGCCCCTCATCGACCCTTACGCGGTGGTTGCGTTGGGGGCTGAGAAGGCGGGTATGCCTCTGGCCGGGCCCTCCGCGAGCCTGACGTTGCTGGTGGCGCGCTTGCGCACCGGCGCCGACTTCGCTCAGCTCCGGCAGGCGCGAACCAGCCGCAGCCTGCCGGCGCCGCTGCTGCTCATCGCCGGTGAGGACGACACCACGGTGCCTATCGCCGCCATCGACGAGTTCGCTGCCAATCTGCTGTCGCCGTTCGAGTACAAACGGCTAGAGGGAGTGGAGCACGTGGAAGCGTGGAACCACGGGCCGCTGCGTTACCAGCAATGGCTGGCCGACTTCATCGCCTCGCTGGAGGTGCGGACAGCGGCGCGCTGATAAGCGCGCCAGCGCGTTACGTCAGCGCTGTTCGATAGGCTCGAAGCGCAAGCCGCGTGGACCGGTGTACTGCAGGCGTGGCCGCATGATGCGGTTATCGCCGTACTGCTCGTAGAGGTGCGCCATCCAGCCCGCCACCCGCGCCACCGCGAAGATCGGCGTGTACATGTCGCCGGGGAAGCCGAGCATCCGGTACACCGAGGCGCTGAAGAAATCGACGTTGGGCTTGACCTCCTTGCCCTTCGTGGCCATCTCGCGGTCCATCACGCGTTCCATCTCGAGGCTCATCTCGAACCACTTCGAATCGCCTGACTCCTCGGCTAGCTGTTGACTTACCTTCTTGAGTACCTGCGCACGAGGGTCGAGCACCTTGTAGACGCGGTGACCGAAGCCCATCACGCGGCCGCCGGGGCGGCCAAGGATGTCGAGAACGTACGGCTCGATCCCCTCTACGCTGCCGATCTTCTCGAGCGCCGCCATCACGGCGGTGTTGGCGCCGCCGTGAAGCGGGCCCTTGAGTGCGCTGATCGCAGCGGTGATGGCGCTGTAAACGTCGGTGAGGGTAGAGGCGGTGGCGCGAGCCACGAAAGTGCTGGCGTTCGAGCCGTGCTCGGCGTGCAGCACCAAGGCCACGTCCATGACCCGAACCGCGGCTGCACTTGGCTCCTCACCCGTGAGCGTGTAGAGGAAGTTGGCTGCGATGCCGAGATCGGGGCGCGGCACCACTGGATCCTGGTTGGAACGGATGCGCTGGAACGCCGCCGCAAGCAGCGGGAACTTAGCCAGCAAGCTGAGGCCTATGCGGTGCACGTTTGGCTCGTCGACGCCGTCGGCCTCGGGATCGAAGACGCCGAGCAGCGAAGCGGCGGTACGCATGGCGTGCATCGGCGAGGTGCCCTCGGGCATGCTGCGGTACAGGTCGTACACGGCGTCGGGCAGCGTGAGGCTGGGCGCCAATGAGGCTTTGAAGGCGTCCAGTTCAGCGCGGTTGGGCAACTTGCCGTGCCACAGCAAGTAGACGACCTCCTCATAGCTGGTCTTGTCGGCCAGCTCACGGATGTCGTAACCGCGGTAGATGAGTTCGCCCTTCCCGCCGTCGATGAAGCAGATGGCGCTTTGGTCGATGAAGACGCCATCTAGGCCTCTATGAATGGTCTGCTCCATATTTCCTCCACGTTCTGGTCGCAAGCCACGTGGCTCGCGAGTGGGTCGTCGTTTCATACTTGTTGCGGACTGCCCATGGGCACCGCCATTACTCTCTGGTCAGCATACCGAATGGAGGGCGCACTCCCGGGTCCGGGAGCGGCCAAACGGAATAATTAAACTCGACGATCAACCCGGCAGTGGGATGAGGAACGCCGCCGCGACCGCCGCTGCCGCGGCGAGTAACAGGGTGCCGCTGACGGCGCCCACGAAGCCACGACCACCGATAGTGAGCGCCAGCACCGTCTTGAACAGGTTGTTGGCCGCCAGCGCCAAAGACAAGCCCCGCGCGGCCGTGATGGGGCTGAGGCCGTCGCCCACCTCGCCGACCAGGGTGAGGGTGATGGCATCGAGCTGGGTGATGCCGGCTAGGAAGTTCACTAGGTAGAAACCCCCGGCGCCCAGGTACTCTTGCGATGCGCGCACCAGCAGCAGCACCAGGGCGAACAACACCGCGAACTGCAGCGCCACGCGTAGCTCGAACGGGTTGCTGACCGTCACGGCGGCCTGGTCTCTGCGACGGTTTCGCGCGAAGATCACGACCGTACCAAGAGCCGTGACCAAGAAGGCGGCGCCGAGCGGCAGCAAAGCTGGCAGCAGAAGAGCGGGTTGTAGCACCAGCAGCAAGATGAGAAGACGCGGCGGGGTAACAGCGGAGGCGGCCAGCGCGCCACCGGCGAAGATGCGCGCCGCTGCCGGTTCTCTTTTGCTGCGCTCACCGAAGCTGAGCATCACCGCCGTGCTGGAGGCTACGCCGCCGAGCAGACCGCTGAGTAGGATGCCACGCCCGGCCCCGACGAGCTTCGCGGCGATGTAACCGGTGAACGACAACCCCGAGATGAGCACGACCAGCAGCCAGATGGATCGCGGGTTCCAGACGCCCCACGGCCCGAACTGCTGGTCGGGCACCAATGGCAGAATGACGGCGCTCACCACCGCGAACTGCACTACCGCGAACAGGTCTGCGCGACTTACGGCGCCGGCAAAGCTACGCAACTCGTCGCGTAGCGACAGGACCCCGGTGGTGAGCACCGCCCCGGCTAGCGCCGCCACCCATAATCCGTAACCAGCCAATGCTCCGAGGCCGAACGCTACCAGCACGGCGAACTCGGTGGTGCCGCCCAGCCTGCCGCTCTTCGATTCGCGCCAGTAGGCCAGGCCCACCAGCATGCCCACTGGTACGAAGCTGCCTATCAGCACCCACGGGCTGCTGAGCTGGGCCAGCGCCCCTACTATCGCGCCGAACAGTGCGATCAGCGGGAAGGTGCGCACGCCAGCGAAGATGGAGTTGTCGGCGACGCGCTTGCGCTCGCGTTCTAGGCCGATGAAGAAGCCTAGCGACACCGCTACCAGGAAGGTGAGGATTATGTTCGGGGAGGTGAGAATTGGCTCGATCAAGGCGGCATTATCCAGGTCGGCGCCGCAAGGTCAGGCCGAGCGCCACCGCTCCTGCCAGGACGCACAGCAGCAGCAACGTGAAGAGTCCGGCGTCGACGAGACCGACGACCACGCCCAAGCCTATGAAGGCTAGGCCAACGATGAGCGGCCAGTGCCCGGGGCGCTCCTCCAACCCTTCGATGGCTACCCCTGCGCCGCCCAGGCTTACCAGGAACGCTCCGCTCCACTGCGCCGCAACCTCGAGGAGTATCCCCACACTGACGCCCACCAGCACGGTGCCTATCACCAGGAATGCGTAAACGCCGGCGCGGGCGTACAGCGTCAGGAAGATGAGCGCGGCGAGCAGGATCCACAACCAACTGCTGCTAGAAAGAGCCCAGGAGACCAGCACCAACGTGGCGAACAGCGCCACGCCGAAAAGCAAACGTGCCAGATCCGACAAGCCTTGATCCCCTTCCACCCGCTGCACTACCCGCTGGCGGTGCAACGCGGTTCTCATGCTACTTTAATCTCTCCGCTGGTAGCGCAGCGCGCGGCTTTCGTGCGGTTTCAGGGAATGGGTCCGTGCCCCGCCGGTGGGAAGTTCGCTACCTGGCGCGGCCACCGCCGGTGCTATGCTGTGCCAACGCTCGCTAGGGACGAATCCAAGGCGCCGCTAGCGCCGGTTCGTCTCGGTCAGGCATGGACGAGTAATGGCCATGACTATAGGCTGCCCCATTCACGTCGACCTACAGCTACTATCTAAACTAGTAGCCTGCAACGCTTTCGCCCCGGCCACAACCATCCGGGGCGCCTGTTTGAGGCGAGTCGCTTTGCATCTTGTCTGTTCTGAGGCGCTGCACCGAGCAGTGCCTGAGCACGGCTCACGCCTGCTCGAAGGGAGGCCCGCATGATCCGCGAATCGCAACTGTTCGAGCCGTTCAGTGAAGAACCGATATCTCTCGTCAGCGAGGCCGGTGATTGGATCGCGAATTTCGACCTCGACCTAGAGGCCGAACAGCTTGAACGCATCTACCGCGACATGCTGCGTGGCCGCGTAGCCGACGAACGCTTGGACAGGCTGCAACGCCAGGGCAGGCTCAGCTTCGTGGCGCCGAGCTCCGGTCACGAAGGGGCGCAGGTGGGCATCGCGCACGCCATGACCGCCGGCCGCGACTGGCTCTTCGCCTACTACCGCGACGTGGCGCTAGTGTTGTCGCTAGGCTTATCGCTCGAAGATTTCATAGCTCAGTCGATGGGCACCATGGCCGATCCCAACCGGGGTCGGCAGATGCCGTACCACCCCAGCTCCACCGCCCTGAACATCTTCCCGCCGGCATCGCCCATCGCGTCGCACGTGCCGCCGGCCGTCGGTACCGCCATCAGCATGAAGCTCAAGAACAGTGGCGAGGTAACCGTGGTCACCTTCGGTGACGGCGCCACCAGCGAAGGCGACTGGCACGCCGGCCTCAACTTCGCCGGCGCGCAAGGCGCACCCATAGTCTTCGCCTGCGAGAACAACCGCTACGCCATCTCCGTCGACTTCAAGCGTCAGACGGGTGCCGAGAACATCCACACCAAGGCGCACGCCTACGGCATGCCCGGTTACTACGTCGATGGCATGGACGTGCTGGCTTCCTACTACGTGATGCGCGAAGCCGTCGCGCGCGCCCGCGAAGGGGTTGGCCCGGCGCTGGTGGAACTCCTCGTCTACCGTTACGGGGGTCATTCCTCCGCTGACGACGACAGTCGCTACCGTCCCCGCGAGGAGGTGGCGCGCTGGCGCGCACTAGACCCACTGAATCGCTACCGCCGCCTCCTGGAGAAGCGAGAAATCTGGAGCGACGAACAGGAAACCGAAGCCAGAGCAGCCTACGAAGCCGAGTTCACCGCCGCAGTCAAGCTGGTGGAGGAGGCCGGTCCGGTGCCGGTCGAGGCGATGTTCGAGGACGTCCTCGCCACCATCTCTCCGCGGCTGCTCAAGCAGCGCGCTGAGCTGCTCGGTTGAGGTCAACTCGGCCCGACACTAGGAAGGTGATACTGCAGTGTCCAGTATGACCATGGTTCAGGCGATAGCGCGCACCCTCGACGAGGAGATGGCGCGCGACGCCAGCGTAGTAGTCCTCGGAGAGGACGTCGGCAAGCGTGGCGGCGTGTTCCTGGCAACCGAGAAGCTGTTCGACAAGTACGGTCCCGACCGCGTGATCGACACGCCGCTCTCCGAAGCGGCCATCATCGGCGCCGCGCTCGGCATGGCCGTTCACGGCCACCGGCCGGTGGCCGAGATCCAGTTCGCCGATTACGTATTCCCAGGCTTCGACCAGCTGGTGTCACAGGTGGCCAAGTTGCGCTACCGTTCGGGCGGTCAGTTCAGCGCACCCCTGGTGGTGCGCATGCCGGCCGGCGGCGGCGTCAAGGGTGGCCACCACCACTCGCAGAGCCCTGAAGCGCACTTCGTCCACACCGCCGGGCTGAAGGTGGTATTCCCCTCCACTCCCAACGACACGCGTGGCTTGCTGCGCAGCGCCGTTCGCGACGACGACCCGGTGGTTTTCCTCGAGCCGAAGCGGCTCTATCGCGCGATTCGCGAGGAGGTGTCCGACGACGTCGATTACATGATCCCCATCGGCGCCTCGGCCGAGCGTCGCTTCGGTGACGACGTGGTGCTCGTCAGCTACGGCGGCTCCATGGCCGAGACGCTGCGCGCCAGCGAAGCGCTGGTCGAGCAGGGCTTGTCGCCCCACGTCATCGACCTGCGTTCGCTGCATCCGTGGGACGAGGAAGCGGTGCTTAGCGCCGTGGCGCGCGTGGGCCGCGTGGTGTTGGTGAGCGAAGCACCTCACAGTGTCGGTTTCATGGGCGAGGTGTCAGCTACCATCGCCGAAGAGGTCTTCGACTCATTGTTGGCGCCGCCCGCGCGCGTCAGCGGCTTCGACACGCCGTACCCGTACGCTCAAGACCGTGAGTACCTGCCAAGCCCCAACCGCATCTTGAAGGCGGTGCAACGCGTACTGAACTACTGAGCGGCACCATGACCTGATTCACGGCCGGTTCCGCGCTAGCGGGACGAGGCCGAGTGTGGAGATAAGGAGCGCCCGATGGCGAGAGTGTTACGGCTGCCTGAGCTAGCCGAGTCGGTAGTGGAAGGTGAGATCGTGCGCTGGTTGGTGGCGGAGGGCGAACACGTCAGCCTCGACCAGCCGGTTGTGGAGGTCATGACCGACAAGGTGACGGTCGAGTTGCCCAGCCCGTTCGAGGGCGTACTAGTAGAGCAGTTGGTGGCCGAGGGCGACGTGGTGGCCGTTAACGCGCCCATCGCTAACTTCGAGCCCGAGGCAGGCAGCGCAGCGGCCACGCCGGCCGCAGGCGAGGCCGGGGCGGCTGACGGAGCGCCGAACCTACAGGCGGCCGAGGAGCGGTCGATCGTTGAGACCGGCCACGCGCCCGCGGAAGATGACGGCGACAAGCTGAGTCTCTTCACGCCCAGCGCCGGCGGCGACGCGCCGCCGTTTCAGGTCAGCCGGCCGGCCACTGCCGCCGCGACGACGACGTCGCCGCTCGCGGCTGCTCAAGCCGTCAGCACCACCCGCAGCGCGCCAGCGAGTCCGGCGGCCGGAGTTGTTGCGCCCGACGGTGCCCGCGGACCGTACGGCCGGGTACTGGCGGTTCCCGCTGCACGCAAGCTGGCCCGTGAGTTGGCCGTGGATATCGAGGCCGTCAGTGGCAGCGGTCCCAACGGCCGCGTGCGCGTGGACGACGTGCGTGCTCATCACGAGGCGAAGTCGACCGATCCCGCGCCGTACCGCCCCGGACCTCGACCCGAGCTGGAGGAGCGCATCCCAGTGCGCGGGCTGCGCCGTGTCATCGCCAAGCAGATGATGACGTCACACCTATCCACGGTGCGCACGCTGCACGTCGACGAGGCCGACGTGAGCACCCTGGTGGCTCTGCGCGAGAAGCTCAAGCCGCGCGCCGAAGCTCGTGGTGTGAGGTTGTCGTACCTGCCGTTCATCATGAAGGCGCTGGTGGCCGCCCTGCAGGCCTACCCTATGCTCAACGCCAGCCTCGACGAGGAACAGAACGAGATCGTGCGCAAGCACTACTACAACATCGGCATGGCCGTCGCCACCGACGCCGGCCTGCTGGTGCCGGTTGTGAAGGCCGTCGACCAACGCTCCATCCTCGATATCGCCGCTGATATCCAGCGCCTCGCAGAGTTGGCGCGCGACGGCAAACTGGCCGCCGATGATATGCAGGGCGGCACCTTCTCCGTTACCAATATCGGCAGCTTGGGCGGCCTGTTCTCGTTCCCCATCATCAACATTCCCGAGGCTGCCATCTTGGGCGTCCATTCCATAAAGAAGCGCCCCGTGGTGCTACCCGATGACAGCATCGTGGCGCGCTGGATGATCTACCTCAGCCTCTCCTTCGACCACCGCTTGGTGGACGGCGCCGAGGGCGCCAGTTTCACCAGCCACCTCATCGACCTGCTGGAGAACCCCGAGGCGCTGCTACTCGACCTGTGATGCCCGGCGGGGCCGTCAGCGCCATACCGAGTACCGCAACGCGCCCGAAGTTTTCGCTGGCACGGCTGGCCAGGCCCGATGGGCGTGGCGCCGCAATGCGTCCTTCGGGCGCGGCGCCTCGTAGAATCGAACCGTGAAGCGCGGCGACCTGCCGGTCCTCCCCACCCAGAGCGGTTGCTACCTGTTCCAGCGTGCCGACGGCACCGTCATATACGTAGGGAAAGCCATAAACCTGCGCAGCCGCGTGGCCAGTTACTTCGGTAAGGCCGGCGGGCAGAAAGCGCGACTCATCGTCGCCAGCGCTGCAAGCGTCGAGTTCATCGTCACCAACGACGAGGTCGAGGCGCTTATCCTCGAATCGAACCTCATCAAGCGTCACCAGCCGCACTACAACGTGCTGCTGAAGGACGACAAGAGCTACCCGTTCCTGAAGCTCACCAACGAGGAGTACCCCACCCTCATCTTCACGCGCCGGGTAGTGAAGGACGGCGGCATCTACTTCGGGCCCTACCCCAACGCCAGCGCGGTCCGGCGCGTCCTCGACCTGGTGTACAGCGTCTTCAAGCTGCGCAAGAACAGCGGCGTGCCCATGCAGCCTCGCAGCCGGCCGTGCCTGCGCTATCACATGGGGCGTTGCTACGCGCCGTGCATCGGCGCCGCCGACCCGGTGGTCTACGCCGAGGTGGTGGCCGACGTGCGCAGCTTCCTCGAGGGCCGCGTCGGCACAGTGGTGGCCAGGCTCGAGGAGCAGATGAGCGCCGCCGCTGGCCGTCAGGACTTCGAGCTGGCTGCCACCTACCGCGACCGTCTCGACGCCTTGCGGCGCCTCACCGGTTATGACACCAACATCATGGTGGCCGGCGCCGACGACCTCGACTTCCTGGGGCTGGCCACCGCCGGCAACCTGGCCATGGTGCAGCTGTTTCAGATGCGCGCAGGGCGGGTCGTTGGTCGTGACAAGCGTCTGCTCACCAACGCCGAGGGCGCCAGCGACGGCGAGATCCTCGAGCGCTTCATGGCCGAATACTACGGCCAGGCCATGCAGCTACCGCCGTTGGTGCTAGTGCCGGCCAGCGACCTGGAGTTGCCGGTGTGGGAACGCTTCCTGGCCGACCGCCGCGGCACTCGGGTGGAGCTGCGCGCCCCGCAACGCGGCGATAAGGTCGAGCTGATGAAGATGGCGGAGCGTAACGCCATCACCGGCATCGAAGCCGAGATAGCGTTGCTGGAGCGGCGCGGCGAGGCGCCGGGCGTGAAGGAACTACAGCAGCTACTGGCGCTCGACTCGCCGCCGTGGCGCATCGAGGGATACGACATCTCCAACCTGATGGGCACACACACGGTGGCCAGCATCGTGAGCTTCGAGGGGGGCCGCGCCAAGAAGAGCGACTACCGCCGCCTGCGCGTGCGTGGCCTCGACAAGCCCGACGACTTCTACTCCATGCACCAGGCCGTTTACCGCCGCTTCACCGGCCAGTTGGCCGACAAGCTGCCTCATCCCGACCTGCTCCTCATCGACGGCGGCAAGGGCCAGTTGAGCGCCGCACAGCGCGCGCTCGATGAAGCCAACGTACGGGTAGCCATAGTGGGATTGGCCAAGCGTGAGGAGACACTCGTAACGCAAGCTGGCGAGGAGATCCTGGTGCCGCTCACGCACCCGGCGCTGCGTCTGCTTACCCACGTGCGCGACGAGGCGCACCGCGTGGCCGTGGGTTACAACCGGCAACGGCGCGGCAAGGCTTTGACCAGGAGCGTGCTCGACGACGTGCCGGGCATAGGCCCCAAGCGCCGCGACGCCCTGCTAGCGCACTTCAGCTCGATCGACGAGCTTCGTGGCGCCGAACTCGACGCGCTGGCCGCGGTGCCCGGCGTCGGACCGGCGGCGGCGAAAGCCGTCAAGGAGTTCTTCGCCGGTAGCGTCGAGTGAGCTAGGGACTCGGTCGATCAGTGAATGACTTGTTGCGACGAACCGTCCAGCGGCCGGCTGGGGCCGCGTGAGCGCCAGGCTGAACGCGCTAGTTCCATGCGCACGTCCACGCGGCCGTTGCCGTCGACGCGGCGGTCTATCTCCTGGAAGCCGACCTTGCGGAAGGCACGTTGAGCGCGCAGGTTGTCGCCGAAAGTGTTAAGGCGCACCAGTTCCAAGCCGCGGGTCTCGAAAGCGTAAGCGAGTAGCGCGTGCATCGCTTCAGGGCCGTAACCGTTCGACCAGTGGCTGCGCTCACCGATGATGATGCCTAGGGTGCCGTCGCTACTGCGCACGTCGTACAGCTCGGTGGTGCCGATGAAGTCGTCACGCTCGTCGAAGATGCCGAAGGTGGCGCGGTCGGAGCGCCGCGAGTCGTTGCGGAGCAGCCTCTTCAGCAGCCACAGCGGCATGCGGTTGGGGGGCGTACCGTTCAAGTACGCAATCTCGGGATCGCGGAAGTGGTTCTGGAGCCTACGCCAATCAACGTCGGAGAACTCCTCCAACGGCCGTAGGGTCACCCGCCCGAACGCCGGTCTCATGCGGCACAGTTTACTCCGCTCGCCGCCCCTAGGCCGCAGTTGAGGCGGCTTAGGCGCAGGTCGGCCGGGCGCCCCGGCGCTTAGCGGGCCTTCGCTATACTGCCTTGGCTCCAGCGTGATTCCGAGTTCACGTCCTGAAATCACGCCATCACTAAGTGACGCAACCCTGAGGTGGTAATGACCGACGCCCGCTCAACTCAAGCCCAGACCCGCAGCGACGGCGGCGCACTGTTCGCTGAGCAGTTCAAACTCCTCCGCAGCACCATAGGCGGCGTGGTGCTCGGCCAGGAGCGGGTCGTGGAGGAGCTACTAGTGGCGGCGTTGGCGCGCGGCCACGTCTTGGTCGAGGGCGTGCCCGGCCTAGGCAAGACGCGGCTGGTGCAGGCCTTCGCAGGCGCCACTGATCTGCGTTACGCCCGCATCCAGTTCACCCCGGACCTTATGCCCGCTGACGTCACCGGCACCAACGTCTTCATCGACGCTGCGCACGAGAGCCGCTTCGAGTTCCAGCCCGGCCCACTATTCACCAACGTGCTCCTCGCCGACGAGATCAACCGCGCCACACCCAAGACGCAATCGGCGCTGCTCGAGGCCATGCAGGAGCGGGCCGCCACCGTGTCTGGGGTGCGCTACGAGCTTGAAGAGCCGTTCATGGTGCTTGCAACCCAGAACCCGCTCGAGATGGAAGGCACCTACCCGCTGCCCGAAGCGCAGCTCGACCGTTTCCTGTTCAAGGTCATCATCGACCGCCCCGACGCCGCCACTCTGCAACGCATCCTCGTCGTCACCACCGGCAGCACCGACCCGCAGGTGAGTCAAGTCATCACTAAGGAGGAACTGCTGGAGCTGCAGCGCATGCTGCGCGCCGTGCCAATAGCCGACGCGGCGCTGGCCTACATCGTCCGGCTGGTGGAGGCCACCCACAACCATTCGCTCTTGCGTTTAGGCGCAAGCCCCCGCGGAGCGCAGGCCATCACCTTGGCCGCCAAGGGTTACGCGCTGGCGGCCGGACGCCCCAACGTTGAACTCGACGACATCCGCAAAGCGGTGCTGCCTGCGCTGCGCCACCGTTTGCTGCTTAGCTTCGAAGCCGAGGTGGAAGGCGTGACTACCGACTCGATCCTCACCGAACTGCTGCGAGAGGTAGACAAGGGCAAGTAGGGTGCTCGGCAACCGCACCCGCGCTCTGCTCGACCGCTACGCGTTGGCGTCGACCTCGCTGTCGCGGCTCGGCGGCGACCGCAGCGCGCTCGAAGCGGGCCAGAGCGTCGAGTTCCACGACTTCCGCGAGTACCAACCCGGCGACGAGCTCCGTTACGTCGACTGGCGCGTCTACGCGCGCACCGGTCGGCTCTACACGCGCCTCTACCAAGCCGAGCGTGCCGTCAGCCTCCATATCGTCCTCGACACCAGTGCCAGCATGGCGCTGCACGGCAAGGCCGGCTTCGCTCGCACCGCGGCCCAGCTCCTCACCTACGTGGCGCAGCGCGACGCCCCCACGCAACTGCACCTGCTCGACGGAAGCTCCAGTCGGCCGGCGCAAGGCCGACTCGGCATGCGCGAGAGCTGGCGCTTCGTCGACGAGGCGCCGCAGTTGCTGGGTGTGGAGGCGCAACCGTTAAGCGCGCTCAAGCGCTTCGCGTTGTCGCTTCCTAGCGTCCGTGGCAACGCACTGGTGCTGGTGATCTCCGACCTGCTCGAGGACGTGCCGTTCCAGCCCACGCTGGCTGCGTTGCGTGCCCGCCGCGTCGACGTCGGCTTCCTGCAGACGCTGGCCAGCGCCGAACTCGACCCACCCCAACAAGCTCTCGAGCTGCACGACGTCGAGAGCGGCGACCGCCTCACCATCGGCCCCGCCGAGGCTCGCGTCTACCGGGAGGAAGTGCGCGCCTACCTGGCGCGTACGCGCAGCGCCGTGCTGAAAGCCGGCTTCAGGCATCTGCTGTTGACCGTTCCGGCTGAGACCGCCGACGCGGAGCAGCTAGAACGTGACGCTTTCGCCGGGCTGGTGAGCGCCGGGGTACTAAGTAAGCGCTGACGCTGAGACCGCGCCCGTAGAGGCGGAACCGTCGCTGAGGCTACGCCTGCTGTACACGCCACAGTGCTGGTAGCCCGCCCCACACGCCGGCGCCACGTATGATGTGGCGCGTGAGCGAACGTCTGGCACTCCTGGCCCTAACGCTGCTAACGGCGTTGGCGGTGTTGGTAGCCCCTTGGGGAGCCATCAACCGCGAGACTGGCGCGCGTAGCACTGTGGTGCTGCTACCCGATCGCGTGGTCGACTTCACCGGCCGCACAGATCCCGTGGAACTACCAGCGCAGGGCGTGGTGTTCGTGTTCACGCTGCTGGGCTTGGCGGCCATCGCCGTGGGTGCGGCGTTGCCGCACCGGCGCGTGCGCCAAGTGCTGTGGCTGGTGGCGGGCGTGGTGCTCGTCGTGGTCACCATGTGGGGAGTGACCCGCTTCGAGGCCAACGTGCATCAAGCGCGCCGCGGCGCGTTCGACGCCGAAGTGGTCAAGGCCATCGCCAACCCAAAGCCGAACATAGACGTGGCGAAACTCGAGGAGTTAGTAGAAAGAGGCCCCGAGCTTAGCCTGGACGAGAATCGCGCCGCCGCCGCTGAGGCCGGTCTGATGGTGAGACGCTTGCCGTACGGCAACTCCGGCATCGGGATGACCGCTTTCCTGGTGGTGGTAACGGGTGGTTTCGCGTTCCTGTTCGGGTTGCGCTTGTTGCCGGGCGCCTCCAGGGTCATCGACCGCGTAGTGAGGGGCGCCGCCGTGCCAGCTATCTCTATCCTGCTGGCGCTATTGGCCGCAGCGGTGGTGATCCTGGCGTTGCAGCCCACGCCCGTGGGAGCGTCGGCGCAGGTCGACGGCTTCTTCCCCTACCTCGTTGGCCGGCTCGACACCCTGTGGTACGCCTACTACTCCATGTTCCATGACTCGCTCGGCACCGTCAACGGTTTCGCCGAGTCGCTTAAGTTCACTACTCCGCTCATCTTCACGGGCTTGGCGGTGGCGTTCGGTTTCCAGGCCGGGCTCTTCAACATCGGCGCGCCCGGGCAGATGGTGATGGGGGCCATCTTCGCCATGTTCGCTGGTCTCTACCTGCCGGGACCGAAGATAGTGGTTCTGCCACTGGCCATCGTCGCTGCCGGTATCGGCGGTGGGGCGTGGGGCGCCATCCCCGGTTGGCTCAAAGCGCGCTTCGGTGCCAACGAGGTCATCAACACCATCCTGCTCAACTTCGTGGCCGCGTCGGTGCTGCTGTTCATCCTCTCCGACGGCAACGTCTTCGCGTCACCAGCGCTGCGCGTCACCATCGTCATCGGACTCTTCGTGCTTGGACTAATCG
>CAJDWL010000059.1_pt1 | contig 30784 bp, 29 predicted proteins | sample 7391591 | NCBI WGS metagenome assembly CAJDWL01 (sample SAMEA7055738, study PRJEB34461) | soil metagenome | biome: terrestrial ecosystem; feature: Peninsula; material: soil | place: Antarctica | collected 2016
TGCGATTAACTTCAATCGAGCACGAAACCTTCCACCGTGGCGCACAAGGTAACGCCCCACCCTTCAGTAGGTGGCAGGCACGGATCGCTCCCAGCAGGGGGCTGTGATAGTTGAACACTTCGAAGTGTGTCCAGTTGCTAGGCGCAACTAGCCGCCCCCGGAAATACGACACTCCTACCACCTCCTGCGACTCGTTCAAGCAGTCGACGCGCACTTCGAGCGGAGCAAGGTTTGGCGGCCTACCAGCACCATTGTTGGCGACATTACCGGATATGTTCCGAGACTCGACCGTGCTGGGATCGTAAATCCAGGTACCGTCGAGGTCCTTACCGTAGTAGGGGTAGTCAGCATTGACGAGGCGACCACCCAGTTCCACACGGAAACGTAAAAGCGGACACGTTGTTGTTCCGTCTTCTCCGCTTCCCCACAGCCTGAACACATGGGCGCCGCCCGATTGCCAGTTGCAAGCGCCCAAGACAAGGCCAGCCAAGACGATGGTGCCCACGAAACGTGCCCAATTCACTGCCGTACGACCCTCGCCCTCATCGGGCGCAGTCGTTAATAGGCCGCGGCCAAGCACCTCTAGCGGAGTGCCTCACACGTTGGGTTGATCTATGACCCACCGCCATGATCCGTCAGCCTGCCGCCGAGCCACCTCGGCGGTGACTCGGCCATCGGACAACCGAGTCGAGGTCAACGCGAGATCCCCGCAATACAAGACCGGTTGCAACTGGCCGTTCGACCCGCCCGGCGCGCGTTCGGCGAGCACCTGCCGGAACACTTCGGCGATCGCGCCGCTCCCACGAGTCTCTTCGCCCGGCGGAAGGGCGAGGATGGCGTCCGGTTCGTAAAGCGATGCGAGCCCGGCGAAATCTCCCGCTTCGACGAAAAGACGGAACAGGCGAGGGATGTCCTCGGGGCTTGCGGCTTTCTCCCGCTTCGTTTCTGCTGCCATCATGTCCTCCTCAACGACCGCTCGTTCCAGGATATCGCCGCCTGCACGCCAAGAAGGGACGCGCCGGCGAATCGCCGCTGGGCGCGTAGTGCCGATGCGTCGTGGCAGCACGGTTTCTCTCTACCAGCGGTAATGCCTGATATGCTCCCCGCGCTCCGCAATCTCGCTCGTCACGGAACACCGCCTTGGCGGTGTCGCGCGTCTTGATACCGCCGCGCCGCAGCGGCAGGTCGGACACTAGCAGCAGCGCCCCGATGGGCACCTTGCTGGCGAAGCCGACCGAGAACAGCGTGGCGGTCTCCATGTCGATTCCTAACGCGCGCTCGTCGTAGAGCTGCTGCTTGAAGTGCTCGTCGAACTCCCAGAAGCGGTAGTCGGTGCTGTGCACCACGCCGGTGCGGTAATCGAGGCCGCGCTCCATCACGATCTGCGACACGAACTTCTGTACCTTGAAGGTCGGCAAAGCTGGTACTTGGGCCGGCATGAAATGCTTGCTGGCGCCCTCGTCGCGGATGGCCGCGGTGGGCAGCACGAAGTCGCCGAGTTGCAACGATCGGTGCAGGCCACCGCACATACCCAGGAAAAGCGTGGCTTTGGGATCGGCGGTGGCAAGCACCTCGATTATCAGCGCCGCCACGGGCGAACCGACCGAGAAGTTGATGATCGACACGCCGAGTTTCTCGCTGTGCCGCGCCATCATGGCCGAACCGCGCGTGGTCGTCACGTCGTCCGACATGCTCTCGAAGCGATCTAAGTAGTACTGGAAGTTGGTGAGCAGCACCTGCTTCTGCATCGCGTCGGGAGAAGTGCCGGTGTAGCGCTCGAGGATCTCGCGGCCGATGCGCCACTTCTCGGGATTGTTGTAGATGAGGTTGTAGTTGAGGGGACGCTCGTCGTCCTGCTCGCCTCCGCCGGATAGGCCCGAAAGGTGTGAAGCGTCCAGCCTCACGTCGTGGCGCTCGACATCGTAGGCTCCACCATTATCGGGTCCAGCTCTGTCGCCCACGTTAGCCTCGCCACCCAAGTGGGTTCTGTCGTTATCGTTCTCCATGCGCCATGATAGCGCCCCAGGCCACAAATCGGCTTAGGGCGCTTTGCCGCCAACCCACTAAGTCGAGGCTAACCTCGCAACCTCACACCACCAACGCGCCGTGCGCCGGCTCGAAGCGAGCGCTGAAGTGCCGCAGTACTGGCGGTGCCTCCACCATGCGCACGCCGCGGATCCGCTCGCGCATATCGCCCACGTGCAGCAACACTTCGGCTAGGTAATCGACGTGGCTCTGGGTGTAGGTGCGGCGCGGGAACGCTAGGCGCACCAGCTCCAAAGCCGCGGGCTGCTCGCTGCCGTCGGGTTGGCGTCCGAACATCACCGAGCCGATCTCCACCGAGCGCACGCCGCCCTCTAAGTAAAGCACCAGCGACAACGCCCAGGCCGGGTACTCGGATTGCGGCACCTGCGGGAGCAACTCCTTGGCGTCGATGTAGATTGCGTGACCTCCGGTCGGCAAAATGATGGGGATGTCAGCCGCAGTGAGGCGTTCGCCTAAGTACTCGATCGAACGCAGCCGGTAGCGGAGATACGGCTCCTCTAACGCCTCCTCAAAACCGACCGCCAACGCTTCCAGGTCGTAGCCGGCCAAGCCGCCGTAGGTTGGGAAACCCTCGGTGAGGATCAGCATGGCGCGCGCCTTGGCTGCCAGCTCGTCGTCGTTCAAGGCCAAGAAGCCGCCGATGTTGGCCATGCCGTCCTTCTTGGCACTCATGGTGGCGCCGTCGAAGTACGAGAACATCTCCTGCGCGATGGCGCGCGGCGTCACGTCGGCGTAGCCTTCCTCGCGCAGCTTGATGAAGTAAGCGTTCTCGGCGTAACGAGCGGCGTCCATGAACAGCGGCACACCGAACTCGCGACACACCTCGCTGACCGCGCGGATGTTGGCCATCGATATCGGTTGGCCGCCGCCAGAGTTGTTGGTGACCGTCAGCATCACCAGAGGCACGCGGGTAGCGTCCTCCTCGAGCGTGCGACGCAGCGCCGCCACGTCCATGTTGCCCTTGAAGGGATGTAGCGCTGAGGGTACGCGCTCTTCGGCGATGGGTAGGTCGAGGCCGATCGCACCTACAGCCTCGACGTTAGCGCGGGTGGTGTCGAACAGGGTGTTGCTCGGCACCAGGTCTCCTGGACGCAATGCCACGCCGCACAGGATGCGCTCTGCGGCGCGCCCCTGATGTGTCGGAAAGATGTGTTTGAGGCCGGTGATGCTTTTGAGGACGCTCTCGAAGCGGAAGAAAGAGCGGCCGCCCGCGTAGCTCTCGTCACCGCGCATCATGCCCGCCCACTGTTCGCTCGACATGGCGCCGGTGCCGGAATCGGTGAGTAGATCGATGAGCACGTCGGCGGCGTGAAGGTTGAAGATGTTGAGGCCGGCGTCCTGCAGCGCTCGCTCGCGCTCCTGGCGCGTGGTGAAGCGGATAGGTTCCACCACTTTGATGCGGAACGGTTCGATGATGGTCTTGAACGGCGTGTCGCGTAACGGCATGTTCCCTCCAGGGTTTGGCTGTGTCTTGTAGGTGTGCCAGTGAGTCGTGACCGTAACGCGAGTCTACCGCCGCGCCAATGCGCCCCGCGGCGCGAGATAACGGTGTAGCAACGTAACGCCGCGCAGCGCCATCAACGCCGTCATCCCCCACCACACACCGACCAACCCCCAACCGAGCGGCAACACCAGCAGCAACAGCGCGCTAGCGCCCGCCGCGGCGATGAGCATGGCGCGCGCCAGGAAGCGGAACTGCTCGGCGCCCATGAAGACCCCGTCGAGCACGAACACCAGCGAGTTGAGCGGTTGCACCAGGACCACGAACGGATATACCTGCTCCAGCGCAGCGATGACGCCGGGGTCGTTGGTGAACAGGCTTATGAGTAGTGGCTTGGCGAGCAGGAAGGCCAGAGCCTGCACCACGCCCAACGCGAAACCCCACAGCAGCAACCGGTTGGCCACCTCGCGGGCGCTGGGTCCGGTAGCGCGGCCCGCCGCGGTGGCGACAAGCGCTTGCGCCGCCACCGCCACAGAGTCGACGGTGAGCGCCAGGAATAGCCACAGTTGCGAAGCGACCTGGTGCGCCGCCACCTCCACCACGCCCACACGCGCCGCTACTGCCGTGGCCAGCGTCATGGTGCCAACCAGGCTGCCGGTGCGCAGCAGCATGTCGCCGCCGATGCGCAGGAAAGGAGCGATGTCACGCAAGCGCGGCCAAGCGCGGGGGAGCGGTACCTGGGCGGGACCGAGCACCAGGCCGAGCAGGAACGCTGCTGCGCCGAGCCACTGAGCCACCAGCGTGGCGTAAGCCGCTCCCACCAGACCCCAGCCGAACACGAAGATGAACAGCGGGTCGAGCACCAGGTTGACGAGGTTGAAGAGTAGCGCGAACTTGAGGGGCGTTCTGGTGTCTAAGTAGCCCCGGTACGCGCCGTTCCCGGCGGTGATGATGAGCAGCGCCGGACCCGCCCAGGCGCGCACGCGCAGGTAGGCGAGAGCGTCGGGCATAAGCTCGGGTGCGGTGCCCATCAGCTCCAAAAGCGGCCGAGCCAGGAGTTGCAGCGCCACCAACGCCACCGCCCCGGCAACCAGCGCCACGAAGAAGGCGTGTACCACCACCTCGTGCGCGGCCCGTTCATCGCCGCGCCCGCGCGCCCTGCCTACCATCGGAGTAGTGCCGTAGGCGAGGAAGTTGAAGATCATGAACACCATCGCGAAAAGCGCGGTGTTCACGCCGAGCGCCGCCAAAGGCTCAGCCCCGAGGCGACCCACGAAGGCGGTGTCTACCAGTGAAACGAGAGGATCGCTGGCCAACGTGGCCAGCGCCGGCACTGCCAGGCTGAGGATGGTGCGGTCGAGGCTAGTCAGGCGCCGCGACACCGGCCGCTGCTCAGGCGTCTTCGACGGGTTCGACGAGGCTGGCGCTCAGGCGCGCGGCGCCGCTTAAGGTGCGGTGCACGGGGCAACGGTGAGCTATCTGAAGTAGGCGCTCGCGCTGATCCTCGCTAAGCGCTGGACCCTCGAGGGTGATCTGGATGTCGAACTCATCGAGGCGCGCCGGGCGGGAACCGGCTTCGGACGAGGCCGCCTCGGCCTGAACGTAGCGGTGGGTGACGCGGCTGGTGACCCCCTCCAGCGGCCAGCCCTTGCGGTCGGCGTAGAGCCTAAGCGTCATGCTGGTGCAGCCCGCCAACGCGGTCCTAAGCAGATCGTAGGGGTCAGGGCCACTGTTGTCGCCGCGGTTGCTGACCGGCTCGTCGAGGACGAGCGGGAAGCCACCGGCGCTGGCGTCGCTGCGCAAGGTCCGGCCGGTGCGCACGTAGGCCACCTCGTCGTCGCCCCAGCCTGGTGTTTGCAGTGGTTCGGGCGGCAGCACCGTCGCGGCCCAGGCACCCACCAGCTCCCCCGCCACGTGGGCCTGAACGGGCCGGCTGAACTCGTGATCGGCGTTGGCCAGCGACACGAAGCTCTTGGGGTGGCGAGCGGCGTCGTAGATGCGGCGAGCGTTGTCGATGCCCACCACGTTGTCGACCGGTGAATGCAATACCAGCAGCGGGCGACGCAGTTCCCACAGCGCATGGCGCATCTCGGTTTCTTCCAGCTCGTCTAAGAATGACGCCCGCAACCGTGCGAAGCGCTCCGCCACCCAGACGCGGCCCTCGCCGCGAGCCTCGACCGTGGCGCGGTCGTCCTCCAGGAGGTGCTGCACGTGGGTCTGGTCTGAGGGTGAGGCGATGGTGGCCACGGCCCGCACCTCGTGCAGCTCTGGCGCGGCACGAAGAACGGCCGCGCCGGCGATGGAGTGGCCGATTATTACCTCCACCGGCCCGTACGCTGAACGCACCGCCTCAGCGGCGTCCACGATGTCCTGCGTGTCGAGCGCCAAGGGAGCCTCTTCAGGGTCGTACATCGTGACGGAACTGGAGACCGCCTCGCTAGGCTTAGAAGTTGTTTCGTCACTAGGAGGGGCGACCGGCGCAGTGAGCTCGAAGCTCAACACGGCCAGCCCGTACTCGGCCAGGCCGGCCACGAAGGCGGCTGCGGACTCATCCCCGTTGGGGCCCAGGCAGTGGGCGAACAAAGCGTAGGCACGCAAACGGCCCGGCGGCAGATCCAAACGCGCCGTGACCTCCTGGCCGCGGCGCGTCGTGAACGCCACTTCCTTGCCTCTGCCAGCATGGCTAGCCATCTACCCTCCGCGGCGGCTCAACGTCGCTAACTGCCTGCCAGCATCCGCTCTATCCGCACCAGCGCTTCGCGTACCTGCTCGAGGCTGGTGGCGTAGCTCATGCGCACCAGCCCTGGCGCCAGGAAATCGGTGCCGGGCACCACAGCCACGCGCGCCTCGTCGAGTAGACGCTCGGCCGCGCGACCCTCGTCGGCGTCGATGGGGCTGGTGTCGACCATGACGTAGAAAGCGCCGCTCGGCTTAGGCGTCTTGAGACCCAAAGCGTTGAGACCCGCGACCAGAACATCGCGGCGCTCGCGGTAGGCAGCTCGCGTCATGGCTTGGAACTCGGCGGTCTTCTCCACCTCGTTCAGGGCTGCCACGGTGGCGTACTGCGCCAGCGAGTTGGCGCCGCTAGTCGACTGGCCTTGCAAGCGGCCCATGGCCTGGATGAGCGATTTGGGACCCGCTCCGAAGCCGATGCGCCAACCGGTCATGGCGTAACCCTTGCTGGCGCCGTGGATGACGAGGGTTCGTTCGGGCGCGAAGCTGGCCGCGGTGCTGAACTCACCGTCGTAGATCAGGTGCTCGTAGATGTCGTCGGTGAAGATCCACAGGTCGTGCTGCTGGGCAAGTTCGGCCACGCCGCGGATGAACTCGGGTGGGTACACCGCGCCGGTGGGGTTAGAAGGTGAATTAATGAGCAGCACCTTGGTGCGCGGCGTGATGGCGGCTGCAAAATCCTCCAGCCGCGGCACGAAGCCGTCCTCGGCGCGCGCAGTAACAGGCACCGGCGTACCGCCAGCCATCTCGATCTGAACCGGGTAGCTCACCCAGTAGGGCGCCACCAGCACCACCTCGTCGCCAGGATCGATGAGCGACATGAAGCCGTTGTAGAGCACCTGCTTGCCGCCGGTGCTGACCATCACCTGATCAGGCGTGTAGGCGAGGCCGTTCTCGCGCGCGAACTTGGCGACTATCGCCTCGCGCAGGTCGGCGGTGCCTTCCACCGCCGTGTACTTGGTGAGGCCCAATTCGATGGCCTCACGGGCTGCGGCCAGTACGTGTTCAGGGGGCACGAAGTCGGGCTCGCCAGCCGTCATGGAGATTACGTCGACGCCGGAGCGCGCCAGTGCCTTGGCGCGGCCCGAGAAGGCCAAGGTGGAGGAGGCCTTAAGATCGGCGACGCGCTTGGCGAGTCCGGGTGGCATCAGTCGATCAGCTCGCTCGACTGGAAGAACAACTCGATCTCGCGTTCGGCGGTGCTGAGCGCGTCGGAGCCGTGCGAGATGTTCTCGTCGATGGTGGTGGCGAAGTCACCGCGGACGGTGCCCATGGCGGCGTCGGCGGGGTTAGTTGCGCCCATCATGTTGCGCCAACCGAGGATGGCGTTCTCGCCCTCGACCACCATGGCCACCACGGGGCCGCTGGTGATGAAGCTGACCAGTCCGTCGAAGAACGGTTTGCCTTTGTGCTCACCGTAGTGCCGTTCGGCTAGCTCACGGCTGATGACCATCTGCTTGAGGCCCACGATGCGGAGTCCCTTGTCCTCGAGGCGGGAGATGACGGTGCCGACTAAGCCGCGGCGTACGCCGTCGGGCTTGACCATTGCGAAAGTGCGTTCGATAGCCATATCGGCGTGAGGATACCACGCTGGCGGCGCAGCTAAACGCCCTTCATATGGATGGCGAAACGCGCACAGGGCTGCACGTTGAAGCAGGCCTATAGAGGCGGAGCTAGCTCGATCCCTAATTGCGCCAGCTGGTCAAGGTCGTGCGCCGCTAGCGCCCGCACCATCTGATCGACGCTCTCGAAGCCGCGCTCGGGGTGGTACGCCTCCGCCAGCCAATCTTGCAACGTGAGGCCGGTAAGGAAGGCTAGGTTCCAGGCGCGCACGGCCCGGAACGACTCCACCGCCAGGGCTGCGTCGAGGCGTGCGTAGCGCTGCGCCCATACGTCCGGTTCGAAGCTCGAAAGCTGCACGCCGGGCGCCGCCACAGTCTGGCGCAACCGCCAGGCCGCCACGAGTTCGAAGTCGGCTAAGTGCGCCAGTAGATCACGCGGACTGCTCAAGTCCGGACCGCTGGGAAGCTCGAGATCGTCTGGTCCTAGGGACTCGACCAGTTCTGATAGGTAGCTCGGGGTGGACTGCAGTACCGCAATAGGGTCAAGGCCTGCCGGCAGCGCCGAGTGCGGGGATCGGTGGTAGCTCATGCAGGCACAGTAGCCGATGGGCGCGCAGCATGTTGGTGAGCTGGGCCGCAGTCTATAGCCTGGAAGTCAGATCATTGACCCCGTAATGGAGCGTCAGCACAACGAGCAGTGGTCGAACGGTGCTAGAGCGGCTGCGCAGGGGCGAGAAGTAGACCCTTGGCGAAAGCACAGCGGGATGCTCTCGCCCTTGAGGCCCTGCGGGTAACCGCGCCCGTCCCACCGCTCGTGATGGGTGAGAGCTATCAGTTCGGCTAAGCGCATCATCGGCGAGCGGCTGCCCGACAACAGTTCGGCGCCCGCCTTAGCGTGACCTTTCACGACCTCGAATTCGGCGTCAGTTAACCGGCCTGGCTTCATTAAGATGCCGTCAGGGACGGTGATCTTGCCCACGTCGTGCAAGCGCGCGGCGCGCAGCAACAGCTCCACCTGCCCGTGCTTCATGCCCATCTGGCGGCCCAGCACACCGCACACGTGAGCGACGCGCCAAGTGTGCTCACCAGTGTCGTCGTCGCGGTATTCGGCAGCCCGCGCGAGCCGCACCAGCATCTCCAACTGACTGTGCTCCAACTCCTGGGCGCGGCGTTTCACGGCCGCTTCGAGGCGGTAGTTATGGCGCTTCAGTTCGAGTTGGAAGTGGCGCGTCTCCAGCAGGTTGCGGATGCGCAGGTTCGCCTCGACTAAGTTGATCGGCTTGGTAAGGAAGTCCTTGACGCCGCTGGCCAACGCCTCCTCGCGCAGTCCCGTGCGCTCGTCACCCGTGATCATCAGCACCGGGAACGGATCGGGGAGCAGCGGCGCCAGTTCGGCCAGCACGCCGAGGCCGTCGCGCTTGGGCATGTGCTGATCAAGGACCAATAGGTCGGGCTGCAACTCCTCGAAACGTTCGCGCGCCAGAAGCGGCTCGTCACAAACGTGCACGTCGCGGTACCCAGCGCTGGCGAGCATCGAGCTCAGAAGCACCAACGAGGCCTGATCATCGTCGATGAGCAGGATGCGCATGCTGCTCAGGTTGGGACCCTTGTGCTGGTGGACGGCGGCGTAAGCGTTCAAGGCCTTGTTTCCAATCTCCCTGCTCTTTGCCGGGGCGATGCTGGGCGCGGCTCAAACAGCGGCCCGCGTGGTTGATTGAGATGGTACGGCTGCACTCCTTACGGTGCTCTTACCGCGATTGGATCACTGGCCATGAGAACGGGCCACGACACCTTGCGGTCGTGGCCCGAAGCCCAGCAGTGGTTCGCGCTAAAGCTCAGAAGCTGGCGAACACCCGCTGACTGACGTTGAGGAGGTCGTGCCACCAGCCGGGGAACAGACCGAGAAGAACGGTGCCTGCCAGCGCGATGCCGATGGCGATGTGGGCTGCGCCGGAAGCCATGACGGGCGGCTCGTACTCACTTTCGCGGAAGTACATGTAGGCGATGATGCGGAAGTAGTAGACCAGCGCCACCACGCTGGTGATGATGCCCAGCACCGCCAGCCAGATGTAACCAGCGTCGATCACCGACTGGAAGACCAACACCTTGCCCGCGAAGCCCACCAGCGGCGGTATGCCGCCCAGGCTGAGCAGGAACAAAGTCATGGCGAAGGCTAGGAAAGGCCGCTTGCGGCCCAAGCCGGCGAAGCGCTCCAACCCGTCACCGCGATCGTTAGCGTCGGTCATGAGCGACAGCACCGCGAAGGCGCCTGCGTTCATTAGGGTGTAGGCGGTGAGGTAGAAGGCCGCCGCCGCCACGCCACCGTTATCGGGCGCCAACAAGGCCAGCCCCACGTAGCCGGCGTGCGCCACTGCCGAGTAGGCGAGGATGCGCTTCACGCCGCGCTGCATCAGAGCCGAGAAGTTGCCGATTATGAGGGTGGCCGCAACCATCACGGCTAGGGCGGTGAGCAACCACGGCGACAGTACCGGGAAGACGACGCTGATGATGCGCAGCAGCGCCGCGAAGGCGCCGACCTTGATGACCACGCTCATGAAGGTGACAACTGGGGTGGGCGCGCCGGTGTAGACGTCGGGCGCCCATTGATGGAACGGCGCCAGCGCCGCCTTGAAGCCCAGGCCAACCAGCACCAGAGCGCCGCCGAGCGTAGCTAACAGGGTGAGGTTACCGCCGGCCAACGCGGCAGCAAGGTGCTCGTAGACGAAGGTTCCGCCGGCGCCGTAGAGCAGTGCGGCGCCGTAGATGAGCATGGCTGAACCGAAGGCGCCCAGCAGGAAGTACTTCATGCCGGCCTCTTCGGATTGACGGTCGCGGGCCCTGAACGCCGACAGCACGTAGACCGCCAACGACATGATCTCGAGACCCAGCACCAGCGTGATGAGGTCGCCGGCGCTGGCCATTATCACCGCGCCGAGCGCTGACAGCAGCATCAGCGGATAGTACTCGGGTTGGTCCACCCCGCCGCGCGACAGCTGGTTGTAGCTGACCAGCACCGCGATGGCAGTGCCTATGAGCACCAGGAAGGTGAAGGCGTGCGCGGGTACGTCGCTGTAGAAGCGCAGCCCGAACGAGGCGCCGTGCTCCTCGGGCGACAAGAACATCACCAGCGTGAACACGAACGCCGTCGCCAGCCCAGTGAGGGCTACGCTCGCCACCGGCCTGGAGTCGTTGTGGAACAGCGCGAAGAACAGCGCGACGATGGCAGTGATAAGCAGCGTGATGACGGGCGCTAGGGCGCTCCAGTCGATGTCGAGTACCGGAGGGAAGATCACCGGGCACCTCCCTCGGCGGAACTAGGGGCGGGCGCCTCTGCCATCAATGGCAGCGTCGGGCCGGCGCGCTCGAGCTCCGTAGCGTTCGCGGCGCGCTCGAGCTGCAAGGTGGTGAGGGTCGCCTGGGTCTCGATATGACGCAGCGGGCCAGCGGCGCCGATGCCGAGCCACAGCACTCCGGCTACGAACGGCACCAGTACGAACAGCTCGAGGTTGTCGAGATCGCGGGTGCCCATGCTGGTGGGGCCTTGGAAGAGACGCTGGTAGAGGTTCACGCCGTACACGCCGGCCGCGATGACCGCTAAGGTGGCGAACGACGCCGGCCACGGCGAGGTCTGGAAGGTGCCTAATAGCGACATGAACTCGCCGGGGAAGTTGCTGAGGCCGGGAACGCCGATGTAGGTGAAGATCATGAACAGCGTGAACCAGGCCGGGCCCAGGTGCGAGCCAAAGAACCGGGACTTTCGCCCCTGGTCCTTTGGCTGCTCCCGGAGCCGAATGACCGTAGACGGCCGTGATGGCCGCTAACGCCAACAACACCGGCGCTACGCGCAACGCGCCGGCCGGCAGAAGCGGCATGGCCCAGGCGAAGAATCCGAACGAGCCGACTTTATATAGGGAACCCAGAACGTCGGCGGCGCCGGAATGGTGGTTCTGCTCGTTGAGGTCTATGAGCCAGGAGTGAAGCGGCCATAAGGGCAGCTTGACCACCATGCCCACCGCCATGCCTGCGAAGAGCCACGTCTGGACACCAGCGCTCAGGTTGGGAGTAACCAGCATCAGGTCGGTGATGTGGAAGCTGGCGGCTCCCGACAGCGCCTTGAGGCTGAGGATGCTCACCAGCATCAGGAACGAACCAGCCACCGCGTAGACCAGGTACTTGGCTGTCGCTTCGCGCCGCTTCTCGGCCCCGAAGATGCCCAACAGCAGCAACGCCGGGATGAGGGTGGCTTCCCAGAAGACGTAGAAGATGATGAGGTCCTTGGCCATGAAGATGCCGTTGAGTCCAGCCTGCGCAAGCAACAGCAACGCCACGAAGGTGGCTGGGTTGCGCTCCACGCGCGTGGCCGCGATGAGCAGCGTGGGAATCAAGACCAACGCCGCCACCACCACCAGCACGGCGGCAGCGCCGTTCCCGTCGAGGCTGAAGCTCACACCGATGCCGGGCAACCAAGGCGCGGAGAAGGGGTCGCCGCCAGCCAGGAACAGCGAGGTCACGAAGGTGGCCACGCCGCCTAAGAAGGCTAGGGCCGTTACGGCGCGGGCGCTACGGCGCAGCAGGGTTACCAGCAATGCCGTAACCAGCGGGATAATCAGCACCAGCAAGGCGATCACTTGAGTACCCCGATCACGGCGGCGATCACCGCGAAGGCGACCGCTCCTAGCAGCATGAGGAAGGCGTAGGCGCGCACCTGACCCGACTGCAGCAGCACCAGCAGGCGCCCCAGGAGCGGCGCCGCGCCGGAAGTGCCGACCAGGCCGCGGTCGACGACGTCCTTGTCGAGGTGCGATAAGCCGCTTGCCATCTCGTTACCGGTCTGGATGAACAACGACCGGTAGAGGGTATCGAACCCGAACGCTCCGCGTGACGCGCCGGCGATGGCGCTGTTCTCGAGGCGCTTGGCGAGCTTCCCGTCCGCCAAGTGGTAGATCCAGTAGCCGAGTCCGAGGCCGAGGAATGCCACCAGCGTGGAGACGATCAGAATCAACCAGTCGGCCGAGGCGCTCAGATGGTCGAAGTCAACAGCGGCCGTGACGGGCGCCAACCACTCTTGGATGCGGTTGGAAGCCAGGAAGGCCGGCAGGCCCACGTAACCGATGAGCACGCTCCCTGCGGCCAGCACCACCAGTGGCACGGTCATCACCGCTGGGGATTCATGAACCTTGGCCTCTTCCGACTTCGCCAGGCGTGAGTCGCCAGCGAAGATCTGGTAGTACCAGCGGAACATGTAGAAGGCGGTTATGCCAGCCGTGATCATCAGCAGCGCGAAGAGGATGTCGGCGCCGGCGGTGCCGATGAGCCCGCTGGTGAGAGTGGAGCCCAGGATGGCTTCCTTGCTGAAGAAGCCCGACAGGAACGGCACTCCAGCTATGGCCAGCGTAGCTATGAGGGCCGTGATACCGGTTATGGGCATCTTCCTGCCCAGCCCACCCATGCGGCGGATGTCCTGCTCGCCGCCGAGAGCGTGGATGACGGAGCCGGCGCCGAGGAACAGCAGCGCCTTGAAGAAAGCGTGGGTGAGCACGTGGAAGATGCCGGCCCAGTAGGCGCCGGCGCCCACGGCCGCGATCATGAAGCCCACCTGCGAGATGGTGGAGTAGGCGAGGATCTTCTTGATGTCGGTCTGACCGACCGCGGCGATGGCCGCGATGAGCGCGGTGAGTACCCCCACCCAGGCCACCGTGGCGGCGGCCCCTGGGGCCATGGCGTACACGGCCCCGGTGCGGGCGATGAGATAAACGCCGGCGGTGACCATGGTGGCGGCGTGGATCAGCGCCGACACCGGCGTTGGGCCAGCCATGGCGTCGGGTAGCCATACCTGCAGCGGCAGCTGGGCCGACTTGCCGGCCGCGGCCAAGAGGTAGAGCAGGCCGATGCCGGTGATAGCGGCGCCGCCGTAAAGCATGGTGGGCGCCGCGGCGTTCACGGCGGCGATATCGAGCGTGCCGAACAGCTTGAAGGTTAGGAACATGGCCAGCAGGAAGCCGAAGTCGCCGATGCGGTTGACGATGAACGCCTTGCGGCCGGCGTCGGCGTTACCGCGGTCCTTGAACCAGAAGCTGATGAGCAGCATCGAGCACACCCCCACCCCTTCCCAACCGACGAACATCAGCACGAAAGAGTCGGCCATCACCAGCACCAGCATCGAGGCGACGAAGAGGTTGAGTTGGGCGAAGAAGCGGGCGAAACCGTCGTCGCCGCGCATGTAACCGATCGAGTAGATATGGATCAGGAAACCTACGCCGGTGATGATGAGCATCATCAGCACGCTGAGTTGGTCGAGGTGGAAGCCTAGCGTTACCTTGAACTCGCCGGCCTGCAGGAAGTCGGTTAGGTGAACGCGCACAGCCTGGCCGTCGCCGGCGATGCCTATGAAGGCCAGCAGCGACAGTACGAAGGCTACGCCAACGCTGACGCTGCCGACGATGCCGGCGGCGGACCCGCGCATGTTGCCGCCGAAGAAAGCGTTGATGACGGAGCCCAGCAACGCCACGAATGGGGCCAAGGCGGCCCACTGCACCATGTCGGTCATGCTCGCACCTCGGAGAGCTCGTCCACGTCGGTGCTCGCGCGGTTACGGAAGATAGCCACTAGGATGCCTAAGCCAACCGCCACCTCTGCGGCGGCTATGGCCAGCACGATGAACACGGCGGCTTGGCCGTCTAGAGCGTGCTGCGCCCCGGCCGAGCTCCACTGCCGCGCGTAGGCCACGATGGCCAGGTTGGCGGCGTTGAGCATCAGCTCGACGGATAGGAACAGCATGATGGCGCTGCGCCTCGTGAGGACACCTACTCCGCCCAGCGCGAACAGCACGGCGCTGAGCAGGACGTAGTACTCGGTAGGTACCATCTACCGTCCTCCCTTCATCAGCTGCTGGTCGGGCGGCAAGTGTACTTGGGTGCCCTCGGGGTCGCGGGAACCACTTTGGCGCTGACTGATCGGCCGGGTTTCTGGCGCGGCGCGTTGCACCAAGCTCACGGCGCCGATGACCCCGGTGAGTAGCAGCACGCCCACTAGGTGGAAGGCAAGAAGATAGTCGCTGAACAGAGCCTCGCCGATGGCATCTGCTCCGCCACCGCGCAGCGCAGCGGCGACCACGGTCGCGTCGGGCAGCGGCCGGCTCATGAGCAGCCCCACCGCACCTACCGACACCGCCAACAGCACTCCCGCTACCCATGCAGCCGGCTTGAGCCACGGCATGGTGCTCTTCTGGAACGGGTTGCTGACGTTCAGCAGCATGATGACGAACAGGAACAGCACCATGATGGCGCCGGCGTAGACGATCACCTGGATGGCGGCCAGGAAGTGCGCCTGCAGCGTGACGTAGGTGACCGCCAGGGCGAGGATTGTGCCCACCAGCGCCAGGGCGGCGTGCACCGGCTGGCGCAGCGTTATCACGCCTACGCCTCCGGCCACGAGCACCGTGGCTAGGATGATGAAACCGATCATCTCAGTAGTCAACGCCTTCGAGTTCGGAACGCGGACCGGCTTCGAAGCCCAGACGCACGTCTTCGCCTTTTGCCTCAGCCTCGCGGCGCTGCCACTTGCTGCCTTTCACGCCTACCAGCATGTCTTCCTTACGGTAGATGAAGTCTTCGTAGCGGAAGTCGGCCAGCTCGAACTCGTGACCCAGCACGATGGCGCCCGTCGGGCAAGCCTCTTCGCACAGGCCGCAGAAGATGCAGCGCAGCATGTTTATCTCGTAGATAGAGGCGTACCGCTCCCCGGCGGAGACCGGGTCGTTCGGGTCGTTCTCCTTGGACTCCACGTAGATGGTGTAGGTGGGGCAGGCGGCGGCGCACAGACTGCAGCCGATGCATTTCTCCAGGTTCGTGTCGGGGTGACGGAGCAGATGGTGGCGACCCCGGAAACGAGGCTGGATGGTTACGCGCTCCTCCGGGTAGCTGACCGTGACGGGCTTCTTGAATAGGTGCCCGAGGGTTACCCCCATCCCTTTGGCGATGTCCAGGACGCTCATGGTCGACTACCTCCACGGATGCTGATTAGCGGTGTTGGGGCGTGATCAGACCACAAAAGCGATCACCGCCCCGGTGATGAGCGCGCTTAGTAGCGCGAACTCGAACAGGTAAAGCCAGCCGAAGCGCATGAGCTGGTCGTAACGTAGGCGCGGCAGGGTGGCCTTCAGCCAGATGAAGGTGAACATGAAGATGGCCATCTTCACCACCAACCAGATGATCGGCCATTCCGAGATACCTGGGATGACGCCCTCTAAGAACCGCGGGCCGCGGTAACCGCCCAGGAATAGGGTGCTGATGAAGGCTGAGGCGGTCATCATGTTCACGTACTCGGCCATCTGGTACAGAGCCCATTTGATGGAGGAGTACTCAGTCATGTAGCCGGCCACCAGCTCCTGCTCGGCTTCGGGCAGGTCGAACGGTGTGCGGTTCACCTCGGCGGTGGCCGAGATGAGGAAGGTGCTGAAGGCCAGCAGCAGCCCCGGCCATAGCCAGGGGCTCACCGACCAGATGTTCAACTCGACGATCTGGCGCAGGTTGAGAGTGCCCGAAACCATGATCACCGCCAGCACCGAAAGCCCAAGACCCAGCTCGTAGCTGATGATCTGAGCCGTCGAACGCAGGCTCCCCAGCAGGGAGTACTTACTGTTGGAGGCCCAACCGCCTAGGAAGATGCCATACACGCCCATGCCGGTGGCGGCGAGGATGTAGAGGATGCCTATGTCGAGATCCATCACCCACGGGTTGAGACCGAACAGGCTGCCGGCGGGGCCGCCGGGTATGGCGCCGAAGGCGGAGAGTGCGAAGAGGATGCTGATGCCAGGCGCCAGGACGTACACGAACTTGTCGGCCGCCGTTACGATGATATCTTCCTTGAAGATGGTCTTGATGGCGTCGGCGATGGGCTGCAGCAGCCCGAAAGGACCCACGCGGTTGGGGCCGTAACGGTGCTGAAAGCGGCCTAGCAGCCGCCGCTCTACCAGGGTCATGTAAGCGAACGCCCCGAGAAGTAGCACCGCCAGCACCAGCGCCTTCAAGAAGGTGATCCACAGCGGGTCGTGGGTCACGACGCTACCTCCAACCTCACCTGGTCGACCACGATGCTGCTCAGGTCGGCTTGCAGCAGGCCAGCCGACTGATCGGGCAGCCTCGGGAGGGTCATCAGGCCGACCGGCACCGCCTCGGTGACGGTAACGACTGCGTCGCGCCACATGCCGTTCACCTTGAGGCGCAGCTCGGCGCCATCGAGCAGTTGGTTGGCTTCTGCGTCAGCGGGGTTGACGCGCAGGCGCGCCCCACCCACGGCCGCCTTGAGGTGCGGGTTGCGGCTCAAGTACTCGATGCGAGCCATGCTCGGCACGATGAGCAGGTTGCCGCTGCTCGGGGTGGTCGCTTCACGCGCCACGGCGCGCGCAGCCGGGCGCGCCCGCAACTGCGTCAGCTGCCCTTCATCTGGAAGCTCGGCGAGGTCTAACTGGAAGCGCTTCTTCAGCACGCGGCGGGCGCTGCGCACGCTGCGCCCCTCGAGCCGCTGCCCCATGGCCTCGCCCAGCGCCTTCACCACGCCGGTGAAGTCCTCGCTGGCGCCCGCCGCCACCGGCGCAGAGCGCACTGGCAGGAAGCGTCCTTCTAAGTTGACGACCGTGCCGTCGCGTTCGTAAACGCTGCGGGCGGGTAATACGACGTCGGCGAGAAGAGCCGTGTCGGTTAGGAACAGGTCGTGAACGACCAGCAGCTCCTTCTCTTTCAGCAGCGCCGCCAAGTCGGGGTCACGAGCGGGGTCGAGGTTGGAGATGATGAGCGCCTTGGCGTTCTCGAGCATGCCGGGGTAGGCGTAGCGGTCGTGGCTGGGGAGCACTCCCAGCACGTCGAGGCCGTAGCTGTTCGCCATCGGCCCGATGGGCATCTCCTTCACGCCCACCGCCTTGGCGAAGGCGCGCGCCGCCTCGGCCGCTTCGCGGCTTATCAGGGCGAAGCCACCGATAACCAGCACGCCCTTCTTGGCGCTCTGTAGTTGCGCCACCAGCTCGCGAGCAGCCGCTTCGGCTCCCTCGCCGCCGAGCGCGGCCTGCTGTTCGGCGTTCAGGCTCGGCTGCTGCTGATTCTCCTCCTCGGCATCACCGGCCACCAGCGCGCTCAGGGCGTTGAAGAACGCCGCCTCACCACCGGCGCGGTAGGTGAGGGTACGGCCGGCGTGGCGCATGAGGTCGACGCGGTACGGCGCCGCCACGGTGAGGATCTCACGCTTGCGCACCGGGCGCTCCTTGAGGCGCAGGTCAGCGATGGGCACACCGTGGGCCATCAGCTCCACGGGCGGCACTCCCTTGAGGGCGTCCTTGATGCGCAGGTCGACTATGCCGGCCTCTTCGGTTACGTCGCCGAGCACGAAGATGGCGTCGGCAGTAGCTAGGTCAGTGAAGGTAGCGGCGGGCCTGGTCGGCAGCACCGAACCTGCTGGCCGCGGGGCGTGGTCGAGCTGGCCGGTGCCGAGCTGCTCGGCGAGCGCCTGCGCGCCCACGCCCTCCTCGAGGGTGGAGTCGGCACGGATGACGACGCCCACGTCCTTGCCACTCAACGAGCCGAGCCGCTCGGCGATGAACGCCGCCGCTTCCGACCAGGTGCTGGCGGTGAGCTCACCGCCACGGCGCACCAGCGGCGTGGTCAGGCGGTCGGGCGAATCGACGTACTCGTGGCCGAAGCGGGTGCCATCATCGAGCCAGGTCTTGTTTACATCGGGGTTGAGTCCGGCCTTGATGCGCTCGATGCGGCCGGTGCGAGCGTCGACCACGATGGCCGAGCCGGTAGCGTCGTCCATGCCGGTGGTGCGCGTGTGGTCGTACTCCCAGTTGCGGCCGCGGAAGCGGCTGGAAGCGTCGAGCAGCGCGCCCACCGGGCAGATGTCGGCGATGTTGCCAGAGAAGTTGCTGGGCAGGCCGTAGTCGGCGGTGCCGATGTAGGTGTGGGAGGTGCGATCGATGAAGTCGAGCACGTCGTCGCCGGGCACTTCCTCGAAGAAGCGCACGCAGCGTTTGCAGTGGATGCAGCGTTCGCGGTCGAGCGTGATGAGCTCGGACAGCTCGTGGTGCTTCTCGGTGTGACGCTTGTCGAACTCGAAGCGGGACAACCCGTCGCCGTACTCGTAGGAGCGGTCCTGCAGTTCGCAGGCGCCGCCCTTGTCGCACACCGGGCAGTCGAGCGGGTGATTGATGAGCGTGAACTCGACCATGCCGTTCTGAGCGCGCTTCACGGCCTCGGATTCGGTGTCGATGACCATGCCCTCCATCACTTGCGTGGTGCAGGTGGCCATCAGGTTGGGGAACCAGAAGATCTGGGGCTCGCCCGTCTCCTCGTCGAGGATCCAGGAGCCGTCCTTGTTCTTGCGGGGCGCGCCCACCCGCGCTAGGCACATACGGCAGGCGCCGATGGGCGACATGTACTCCAAGCTGCAGAAGTACGGCACGTCACCGCCGGAGGCGAAGACCGCGTCGATGGCGCTGGTGCCCGGCGCCAGGTCGAGCTCTACGTCGTTGATGCGAACCTTCATGATTGCCACCAGTCAGTCTTGCTGTACTTAGGCTTGCCGTGTTCAGCCAAGTACTCGTACTCGTCGCGGAACCACTTCAGGCTGGCCTGCACCGGCATCACGCAGGCGTCGGCGAGGGGGCAGAAGGCGTTGCCGCGGATGTTGCCGGCCACGTCCTCGAGCAGGTCGACGTCCTCGGGTCTGCCTAGGCCCGCGGTCAGTTTCTGGTACATGCGCGGCAGCCAATGGCCGACCCCTTCACGGCAGGGGGTGCACTTGCCGCACGACTCGTGAGCGTAGAAACGCACCAGGTTGTAGAGCGCGTTCACTATGCACATATCGCGCGGGATGACGATGACACCACCCGTGCCGAGCATGGAGCCGTTCTTGGCCAGCGTGCCGTAATCCATGGCCATGTCGAGGAAGCGGTCCTCCCACGGGAACATGGGAGTGGAGGAGCCACCGGGTATGAACGCCTTGGGCTCCATGGTGGGGCCGCCGGCGTAGTCGTAGATGAGCTCTCGGAAGGTGGCACCCATCGGCATCTCGTAGACGCCGGTGCGCTCCACAGGCCCGGAGATCTGGTAGAGCTTGGTGCCCTTGCTGTCTTCAGTGCCCATGCCCGCGAACCAGGCGGCGCCCTTGTTGATTATGTGTACAGCGCTGGCCAGGGTGGTGACGTTATTGATGGTGGTGGGGCGACCGTACATACCCGCGGCGGCCGGGAAGGGCGGCTTGAGGCGCGGGGTAGCGCGTAGGCCCTCCAGGGAGTTCATCAGCGCCGTCTCCTCGCCGCAGATATAGGCAGCGGCGCCGCGGTGCATGGTGATGTCGAACGAGAAGTCGGAGCCTAGGATGCGCTCGCCTAACAGGTTGGCGGCGCGCGCCGCTTCGATGGCGGCCAGCGTGCGTTCGTAGCCGACGTAGTACTCACCGCGGACGTAGATGAAGCCGTGGGTGGCGCGCATGGCGTAAGCAGCGAGGATCATGCCCTCGATCAGCTGGTGCGGGTCGTCCTCCATGATGTAGCGGTCCTTGAAGGAGCCGGGCTCCGACTCGTCGGCGTTGCACACCACGTAGCGGGCGCCGCCGTCCGGTGGCGGCATGAACGACCACTTGACGCCAGTTGGGAAGCCTGCGCCGCCGCGGCCGCGCAGGCCGGAGGCTTTCATCTCGTTGACGACGTCTTCCGGCGTCATCTCGAGCAGCGCGCGCCGCGCCGCCTGGTAACCGCCGTGGTCGCGGTAGAAGTCGAGGGTGTGCGCATCCTCCACGCCTACGTAGCGGTACATCGTCACTTCGTAGCGGGAGTCGTGGCGGCTCAAGATGGCCGCGGGCACGCCGCCACCCACAGTTGCGTCGCTCACGGGCTCTCCCCTTCCTGGGTGCCGCCGTTAGGTGTCGGGCCGCTGAGCGGCTTCGCCTTTTCGGCGCTCACGGTGTCGCCGCCGCGCTCACGCCACGGCTCGGGCTGTTCGTCTTCACGCAGCGCCGCGATCAAGTGCGCGCAACGCGGCTTGCTGACGCGCTCGTAATAGGTGTCGTTGACCATCAGCACCGGCGCCGTACCGCACGAGCCGACGCATTCGACCTTCTGGATGCTGAAACGGCCCTCGCTGTCGGTCTCGCCGTTGACGATGCCGAGCTCGCTAACCAAGTAGTCGTACATCTCGTCGGAGCCGGCCAGCGCACAGGAGAGCGTCGAGCAGACCTGCATATGGTACTTACCGACCGGTTGCTCGTGGAAAGCGGAGTAGAAGGTGAGGACGCCCTTGACGTCGGTGGCGGTGATATCGAGCAGCTCGGCTATCTCGTTCATGCGTGACTCGGCGATGAAGCGCTCGGCGCGCTGCACCTCCCATAACAGCGGCATCAGGGCGCTGCGGCGGCCCCCTTCGGGGTAACGGGAGAAGATCTCGGCCACGACGTCGGCCTTGTCTGCGAAGAACGGGGTGGTTGTCGGTAGTTCGATCATCGGCTCACTTACTTGTCCACGTCGCCCAGCACCGGGTCGAAGCTGGCGATGTTGATGACCATGTCGGCGAAGAGCCCTCCGATGCTGGACGGCTCGAGCGACTGGAGGTTGGCTAGGCTGGGCGTCTTGACCTTCACGCGGTAAGGCATCGAGCCACCATCGCTGACGATGTAGTACCCGAGCTCACCGCGCGCGCTCTCGGTGGGTACGTAAACGGCGCCGCGCGGGGGGTGGAACCCCTCGGTGACCAGCTTGAAGTGGAAGATCACCGCTTCCATGGAGTTCTCGAGCTCCTTACGCGGCGGCAGGCTGATGCGGCGGTCGGGATCCTTGACGGGACCGGGCTCGAGCAGATCCAGCGCCTGCTCTACGATGCGCGTGCTCTCGATCATCTCGTCGAAACGTATCGCCATGCGCGCCCACAGGTCGCCGTCGGGGTAGGTGGGAACGTCGAAGACGTAATCCTCGTAACCCGAGTAGGGAACGGCCTTGCGGAAGTCGAGCGGCACGCCGCTGGCGCGCAAGCTTGGGCCCGTCAGGGCATGATCGAGCGCCATCTCGCGGCTCACGAGCGCTACGCCCTTGGTGCGCGCCAGCAGCACGTCGTTGGTCATCCATAGCGTGTTGTACTGATCTAAGTAGCGCGGGAAGTCGTCGCACCACTTGCGCACCATGGACTCGAACGCGGCCGGCACGTCCTGGTAGAGACCGCCGACGCGGAAGTAACCGTAGTTCATGCGCACGCCCGAGACGAGCTCGAAGATGTCCTGCAGGCCCTCGCGTTCACGCATGGTGTAGAAGAACGGCGTGAGCGCGCCCATGTCGAGCAGGCCGGTGCCGAAGAAGACCAGGTGGCTGGCGATACGGTTGAGCTCGTTCAGAATCACGCGTATGCGTTGTGCTCTAACTGGCACGCGTGAGTCCATCAGCTTCTCCACCGCCAGCACGTAAGCCAGATCGTGGGCGAAGCCGTGCAGGTAATCCATGCGGTTAGAGTAGGTAACGCACTGTTGGTAGGTGCGGTGCTCCATGGTCTTCTCGAAGCCGGTGTGGAGGTAGCCGATCTGCGGCTTGAGCGACACGATTTGCTCGCCGTCTAGGTCGACCACCAGGCGCAGCACCCCGTGGGTGCTGGGGTGCTGCGGCCCGACGTTGATGCGCATGTACTCGGTGGAGAAGCTACCCTGCTCGTCACTGCTCTCGACTACGGGCGCCTGATTGCGGCTCACGACTGGCCCCTCTCCTTGGCGTCGATCATGACGGTGCCTTGGGTGCTCTCCACGCCGTCGCGGGCGCCGCCCTTCCAACCGGTCAGGCCGGGGTCCTTGCCAACCAAGCCAGCTCGGAAGCCGGCGGGGTCTATGAAACGGCCGTCGTTGAACAGAACCGGAGTCTCGCCGATGGGGAAGTCCTTGCGGTGCGGGTGACCGTCGAGGTCCTCGGCGCCTGCGTGAACGACGACGTCAAGGCCCGCGCCAACGACCTGGTGTGGCCGTAGGTAGCGTCTCGCCATCGTCGACCTCGACCTTGAGGAACAGCCGCCCCACCCCGGTGACGTCGTGCAGGTTGTACAGCACCGCGAAACGCTTCCCTTGATGGCCGGGGTACTTCAGGTAATCCATGCCGAAGATGTCGGAGAGCATCTCGAGGCCCGCGCCCTTGCAAGCTTCAAGCGCTTCGAGCAGCCGCGGCTTGGCGATGGTGACGGTGATGATCTCCTTGAAGTCGCTGCGCTGGCCGTCGAGTTCGACAAGTCGCTCGAGCGCCAACGCACGCGGATCGGCCACTGTGAAGGCGGCTCGCTCTAGGCTCAACGCGACCAGCCCTCGACCATCGGCAGCTTTACGCCACTCTCGTCGAACGCTTCGCCGCGCACCTTCTTCTGCAACTGCATGACGCCATAGATGAGTGACTCAGGCCTGGGCGGGCAGCCGGGCACGAAGACATCGACGGGAACCACGGAGTCGACGTTCTGGACGATAGCGTAGTTGTTGAACATGCCTCCCGACGAGGCGCAAGCGCCCATGCTGATGACCCACTTGGGGTCGGGCATCTGGTCGTAGACGCGGCGCATCACGGGCGCCATCTTCTTGCTCAGGCGACCAGCCACGATCATCACGTCGGCTTGCCGCGGGCTGGCCCGGAACACTTCGGCGCCGAAGCGCGCCATGTCGTTGCGGGGGTTAGTGGATTGCATCATCTCGATGGCGCAACAGGCCAGTCCAAAGGTGGCGGGCCACAAGCTGTTGGAGCGCCCCCAAGCTACGAGCTTCTGCAGGCTTGTGAAGAGGATGCCTTCCGCCTCGAGCTCCTGCACGTCCTTCTCGAACAGATCACGTAAGGCCATGCTCACTTCCAGTTCAGGACGCCCTTGCGGAGCAGGTACACGTACCCGGCCGCGAGGATCGCCACGAAAATCATCGCGTTAGCGAATAGGAACTGTGGGGCAGCGTTGAACTTGACCGCAAGCGGGAAGAAGAACGCCGTCTCCAGATCGAAGATGATGAACATCATCGCCACTAGGTAGAAGTGCACCGGAAAACGCTTTCGAGCGCTGCCGCTGGCGGGGATGCCCGACTCGTAGGCGGAAAGCTTCACGTCGCCACCGCGCTTCGGCCCAACTAGTCCCCCAACGACCAGCGCGGCGACCGCGATGAAACCGGCCGCTAAGAACATCATCAGAACCTCTAGGTACAAGGCGCCTAACTCCCTTCCTGCCTCACCACCGCCCCGAGTGGGACGGAAGAATCATCACGAGTGCCAGCGGTGTGTCATGCCGCCCAAGAGGAGCCAGAAGCACCTCGTGCGCGTTTTCACAACCGTTAACGTCAACAGTCTAGCAGGGGGTTCGTGGCCTAACAAGGTAAGCTGTTGACGAGCAGGAGGGGCGCTAGCTTGACACCACCCCAGCGCGTCTCTATATACTGCTTGGGCTGTTGGGTCGTTAGCTCAGCCGGTAGAGCAGCTGACTTTTAATCAGCGGGTCGCAGGTTCGAGTCCTGCACGACCCACCAATATTCACGGCCGCGATCTGGCCCCTTCGACTAGCGGTTAGGTCACCACCCTTTCAAGGTGGCGGCACGGGTTCGAATCCCGTAGGGGTCACCAAGCGGGGCGCTCTTCATGAGCGCCCTACTTATTTATGGCCACGGTAGCTAACTCGAGTTAGGCGCTGGTGCGGTTCCTGCCAGCGCGTTTGGCGGCGTACAGGCGCGCGTCGGCGAGCCTGATCAGTTCGGCCACGCCGGCCTGCTGGCCGGGGACCTCCGCGGCCGCCTCTACTTCCGACAGGGCTGCTACCCCCACACTCACCGTTACCTCAAGGCCTGGGGCTTTCCGCTGCCAGTCGTGACCCGCCACGTGGAGGCGAGCCCGCTCTGCGGCCTCCAGGGCCGAGGCCTTGGTGGTGCCCGGCACCAACACCACGAACTCCTCCCCTCCCCAGCGAGCCACAACGTCCGAACCCCGCACGGACTGCTTCAGCAGCTCGGCTACACGCACCAGCACGGCGTCGCCTACGGCGTGAGAGAAGAAGTCGTTCACACGCTTGAAGTTGTCTACATCGAGGAGTATCACCACCAGATCGTGCTCGTGGCGCCTTGCCCGCGGCTCCTCTTCTTCCAATCGCGTACGGAAGTAACGCCGGTTGAACAGCCCCGTCAGGTCGTCGGTGGTGCTAAGGCTCTCGAGCTCCTCGGCCTGCTCGCGCAGCACTCGGTTGGCGTCCGCCACGGCTTGCCGCGCCACCACGTGCAGTTGGTGCTCGTCATCCAAGCCCGCTTCCAGCTGCGCGAGAAGCATGCTTAGCAGCTGGCCACTGCTGTCCGCGTCGATGCGTTCGCGTTCCGCTAGGTAGCTGACGAGCTGCTGGTACGCCTCCTGGTGGCGGCCGAGGGCAGCCAGCGCCGCGCCCGCAGGCCGCAGTAGGTTGGTTGCCGGGATCGGCTTGTTGCCTGCCGTGAAGAGTTCGCTGGCCCGGCGTAACTGTTCGAGGGCGGCCTGTGGCCGCGAGGCAGCCAACAGGAACTCGCCGTAGCTGCCGCGGATCTCCGCCTCGAAACCGTCTTGGTTACCGTTAAAGCCTTCCAGCGCCTCCTGGTAGAGGCGGTCGGCTAGCAGCGCATCGCCCGCAGCAGCGTGCGCCCCGGCTAACTTCGACTTGGTAACGGGGATGTAGCGGGCGTTGTGAAGGTCTTCGAACCAGGCAAGGGCTTCCTCGAGCGCTTCTACAGCCTCCGTTTGCTCTCCCAACCTGATCAGTGCACGTCCTTCGTTAGAGCGTGCGAGAGCGGCGCCGAAGCGATCCTCCCTCTCCAGGTAGCCCTGGCGACCGAGCCTGAAGCAGGCCAGCCCCTCGTCGAGGCGCTCGGTATCGAGGTAGACGTTCCCCAAGTTCGTGAGCAGCGATGGTGCTACGGGCAAGCCCACCGCCTCGAGCGTGGAGATACCCAAGTTGAGGTGCTTGATAGCCACGTCGATGACACCACGCGAGCCGTAGACGGCCGCGAGGTCATTGTGGGCCACCGCAGTCAGCAGCGGCAACGAGTAGCTTTGCGCCAAGGCCAACGACTCGCGTCCCCAAAGCACAGCGCCAACCACGTCGTCGAGGATGTGAGCCGCGCGCATGGCGGTGAGGCGCGCCTCGGTCAGGACCGTGCCCACGTCCACCAGCCCCAATTCGGGCGCCTCCCCCACCAGATCAGCCACCTGAAGGGCTGCCTCAAGTGCTGCGGCCGCCGCGTCGGTGGCCAGCCGGGCCACCGCCAGTGCGGCCAGCGCCACAGCGCGGGTCCCGGCTGGGGCGTCACCTGCCAGCACCTCGAGCGCCTTCGAGATCGCGACCAGCGGCGCAGCAGCGCGTGCCTGCCAAGCAGCCACGGCGCTGTCGTGTGCCGAGCCAGATGGCGTGACCATATGGTCCTTCTTCGTAGCTGCTCCGCTTTCCATCTATCTCCTGGCGCCTACTAGGCAACCCACCAACGAGCGACTTGTCCTTGAGGGGCTCTCCAGCACCTCACAAGAGCTGGTCGAACCATCTGCGCTTAGTTTCCCACAGTCGACGTTGGAACTGCTACGGAAGCTAGCAAAGCCGGCATCACGCGGTCGAACGGGCGGAGCTGACTTGACGCCCCTCACGCACGCCTAGCTTTACCTGTTAGCATTGTCGAGCCAGGCAGGCGGTCCCAGGTCGCGCCTAGCTCAGTGCTAGCCAACCGCTAGCTTTCCATGGTCAGGGCGATTAGCTCAGCGGCAGAGCGTCCGCTTTACACGCGGAGGGTCGGGGGTTCGAATCCCTCATCGCCCACCACACAAGTTGAAGTCAACGAACCTGTCGGCGGACCGGGCCAGCGGGGTTCGAAGGAGTCAGCATGACGCTGGAATCCGCATTACCCCACCCGCTGTGGTGGGACGCCGTGCGTTCAGAGCCGACCAGGCCACCACTACCCGCCGACGCCAGCATGGACGTAGTTATAGTCGGCGCCGGTTTCACCGGTTTGTGGACCGCCTACTATCTCAAGGCACTCGATCCTGCGCTGCGGATAATGGTCCTGGAACGCGAGCACGTGGGTTTCGGCGCTTCGGGACGCAACGGCGGCTGGTGCCAGGGCGAGTACCCGCTCGGTTTGGCCACCCTCGCACACCATCACGGTGCCGAGGCCGCCATGCGCTTCCAGCGCGCCGCTTTCGATGCTGTGCTGGAGGTAGGGCGGGTGGCTCAGAGCGAGGACTTCGACTGCCATTACCAACTAGGTGGACGCGCACTGTTCGCTCGCTCTCCACTGCAAGCCGAACGCGCCAAGCAGCACGTCAGCAACCACCACGCCGTCGGCCTCAGCCACGACGACATACGCTACTTGGACCGCGACGAGGCCGTAGCTATCGCGCGCGTTTCAGGAGTCACGGGCGGCAGCTTCACGCCCACGGCGGCCGCCCTCCAGCCCGCCTTGTTGGCGCACGGTCTGGCCGACGCCGCGGAGCGCCGTGGCGTCGTCATCCACGAGGGGACGGCAGTTACCGCCATCGAAGCTGGACGCGTGCACACTCGGGCACAGGCGCACCCATCTGACGGCGGAGCCGTGGTGACAGCAGGCGTGGTGCTGCGCGCCACCGAGGGCTACACGCGTGACTTCGCTCCCGAGCGCCGTACCCTCATACCGCTCTACTCGTTGATGGTCGCCACCGAACCGATCCCCGAGCGGACTTGGGATGAGTTGGGCCTCGCAGGCCGGGAGGTCTTCGCCGACTACGGCCACATGGTCATCTACGGCCAGCGAACCGCCGACGGCCGTTTGGCGTTCGGTGGCCGCGGCGCGCCGTACCACTGGCGGTCCGGCATCGCGGCGCGCTTCGACGTCGACGACACCGTCCACGGTCATCTCGCTCGCCTGCTTCCGGAGCTCTTCCCAACGCTCGAGGGCACCGCCATAACCCATCGTTGGGGTGGGCCGCTGGGTGTACCGCGTGACTGGAGCCCCACCGTTAGTTTCGATCCCGCGTCGGGTTTAGGTTTCGCGGGTGGCTACGTCGGGGACGGGGTGGCGCTCGCCAACCTGGCCGGACGCACCTTGGCCGAGCTGGTGGTGGGGACCGAGTCGGAGCGCACCATCCTGCCGTGGGTGCAGCATCCATGGCGCAAGTGGGAGCCCGAACCGCTCCGCTACTTAGGCGTCAACGCCGGCCTATGGCTGACCCGCTCTGCCGACCGGGAGGAAGCGCGCACCGGTAAACCAAGCCCACGGGCACGGCTCGGCGACTTCATCCGCGGTAAACGCGACTGAGAACGTCGGGGACGCTCAAGCCGAGGCTCGAGTCAAGCCTTCTGCAGCCACGCCATGGTGCTCTCGGCCAAGTGGTCTAGCGCCACCACCGACTGCTCGAGGTGCTCCTCTAGGGTGTCCTCGATCTTGTTGTGCGAGATGCCGTGCAGGCTCTGCACGAACAGCATCACCGTCGGCACGCCGGCGCGCGCCACCTCGGCAGCGTCGTGCAGCGGTCCGCTGGGAAGCTTGTGCGAGCTGCCCGACGCGAAGCGCACCGCCTCATCGGCTAGCTCTATCAGCTCGGGATGGAACGGCATCGGGTCGATGTCCCAGATCTTGCTCCACTCGACCTCTACCCCGCCCTCCTCGGCGAAGCGCCGACTGGCCGCTTGTGCATCTTCGTACATGCCGGTCAGGGCCGCGCGGTCGAGGTGACGCTGATCCAAGGTGATGTCGCATTCGGCTACCACCGATGTGACGATGCCGGGCCGCGTGATGCAACTACCAATGGTGCAGACGCCGCCGCGCTCGTCGGTGATGCGGTAGATCTCCTGACCCATCTTGCCCGCAGCAAGGAAGGCGTCATGGCGACGGTTCATTGGTGTGGAACCGGAGTGCGCCGCCTGGCCCGTGAACCTCATGCCGTGGCGCTCCACTCCGAAAGTGCCCAGCACCACGCCCAGGGGCAGCCCCAGGTCGAGCAGCACAGGGCCCTGTTCGATGTGCAGCTCCAAGTAGGCGGCGGCGTTGGCCAGTTCGGCGTGAGCGTCGGTCATGGTGTCCAAGTCGACGCCACAGCGCTTGAGCGCGTCGACCAGCGGCACGCCGTCGGCGTCTTTGCGGTGGCGCTCCTCGTCGGCCACCAAGGTGCCGCCGGCAGCGCTGGAGCCGAGCAGGCTGCGTCCGAACCTAGCGCCCTCCTCGTCGGCCCAGTCGACCAAACGCACCGTCACGGGCGGCCGCCCGTCGTACTGAGCCTTGATGCGCCGAATGACCTCGAGGCCGGCCAGGACGTTGAGGCTGCCGTCGAGCCAGCCGCCGCCAGGCACGGAGTCGATGTGGCCGCCGATCAGTAACTCGGTGTCGGAGTCGCCTTGCAGCGTCGACCAGACGTTGCCGGCGGCGTCCATGTGCGTCTCTAGCCCCAGCTCGTCGGTCTTCGCACGCATGAACTCGCGGGCCTTCAACCAGGTGTCGGTCCAGGCCACGCGCCAGGCGCCGTTCTCGTCACCGGTCAGGGTGCGCAGGTCCTTCAGTTCACGGACGGTGCGTTTCGGGTCGAGTGAGCTCATGCGTCCTCCCGCAGATGGTCGGTGCTGCCGTTAGCGGCAGGTACCGCTCGCCGGTGGCCGCCTCTGGAGGCGCCACCGAAGCCTAAGACTGTTCTCTCGCCTCGCAGTTTAACAACTGGCTCCGCGCCTGCGTCAGTAGATGACGCGGCGGCGCATGCGCCACACCGCGAAGGCGGCGAACGCGCTGCCCACCAGCAGCAGGTAGACAACGTCGAGCCAGTACGACCCGCCCTCCTGGTTGAGCAGCCCGCGCAGTAGGTTCACGGAACGGTAAAGCGGAGTGGCTTGGGCCACCGCCACCAGCCAGTCGGGGAAGCGCTCCTCCACCGGGAAGAAGATGCCCGAGAACAGGAACGACGGCGTTATGAACAGCGTGAAGTAGTACGAGTAGACGTCGATGATGTTGATGAGGCTGGTGAACGCCAAACCGATGCCAGCGAAGCAGAAGCCCACCAGCGCCAACGCGGGCAGGGCAAGAAGAGCACCCCAACTCAGCGGCGTGTCGAAGAAGAAGGTGACTATCAGGAAGATGACGCCGTAGGCAACCGCGCGGCTCACGGCCCACAGCAGTTCGCCTACGGCGGCGTCCTGCATGTTGACGCGGGTGGTAACGATGGCGTCGTAGTACTTGTCGAAGTGCAGCTTGACGAACACGTTGTAGGTGGTCTCGAACGACGCGCCATTCATGGCCGACGCCGCGACTAGTCCAGGCGCGATGAAAGCCAGGTAACTACCGCCGAACTCCCCGCCGCCCGCCACGTAGAACCCTAGGCCCACGCCCATCCCCAGTAGGTAGAAGATCGGCTCGAAGAAGTTCGGGAGGAGAGCGAACAGCCAGCGATCACGGTAAACCCACAGGTTGCGTTGCCACACACGCCCGGCGCTCACCAGGTCGATCGGTCCTATCGTCATGGCGTCATTCCCGCAACGACCGTCCGGTAAGTTTGAGGAACAAGTCCTCTAGGTTGGCAGGTCGTACGAAGGTGTCGTCGAGGCTAAGGCCGCGGCTCTGCAACTCCCCCATCACCGCTTCGCCGTCGCTGACGAACAGGCTGTAGCGGTCACCAGAGATGACCAGCTCGGCGCCGAAGCGTTCGGCTACCTCCTGGTACTCGCGGCGCAGGTGAGCCGATTCGCGCTCCGTTGCGCGCCGACCTGCCCGCGCTTCCACCACGAACGGCGTCATGTGTTCGCGTATCAGCTGCCGCGGTTTACCGGTGGCGATGACCTGTCCGCCGTCCATGATGATCAGCCGGTCGCACAGGCGTTCGGCCTCGTCCATGTAGTGCGTGCTCATCACCAGCGTCTTGCCGCGAGAGCGCAGCTCGTCGAGCTTGTCCCACAGGTTGAGGCGCACCTGCGGGTCGAGGCCAGTGGTCGGTTCATCCAGGATGACCACTTCTGGGTCGTTGACGAGGCCGCGCGCCAAGGTGAGGCGGCGCTTCATGCCGCCCGACAAC
>CAJDWL010000055.1_pt1 | contig 29970 bp, 25 predicted proteins | sample 7391591 | NCBI WGS metagenome assembly CAJDWL01 (sample SAMEA7055738, study PRJEB34461) | soil metagenome | biome: terrestrial ecosystem; feature: Peninsula; material: soil | place: Antarctica | collected 2016
CACGCTGTCATGACCTCGCGTTACCTTGACGCCGGTGCGCTCCAGCACCTCGAGTACCGCGGCGAGGATGGCGGGATCGATGTCGGTGATGGTCAGGTGGCCACGGGTGGCGGCAGCGGCGAGCAGGTAGGTGCCGGCTTCGATGCGATCGGCCAAGGGGCGGTACACGACGCCGTGGAGCTTCTCCACGCCGTGCACCGTGATGGTGGCGGTGCCTGCACCAGTGATGCGCGCGCCCATGGCGTTGAGCATGTTGGCCAGGTCAGACACTTCAGGCTCGCGCGCGGCGTTCTCGATGGTCACCACGCCGCTGCCCAGAGCAGAGGCCAGCAGCACGTTCTGGGTGCCGCCGACGGTGGGTTCCTCGAACTGCGCCGTGCCGCTGAGCTGCTCTCCGCGGGAGGCGTAGAAATCGCCATCCTCTTCCTCGATGTTGACGCCCAGAGCCTCGAAGGCGGCGATATGGCGGTCGACGGGGCGTGGTCCGAAGGCGCAACCGCCCGGCATCGACACGCGCGCTTCACCGGTGCGAGCCAATAAGGGACCCATGATGACGAAGCTGGCGCGCATCTTGCTCACCAGCGAGTACGGCGCGTGGTGGCCGGACAGGTTGGCGGCGTGAAGGTGCAGGTCGTGGCCTTGCCACTGGGTTGCCACGCCAACGTGCCGAAGGATCTCCTCGGAGACGAGCACGTCAGAGATCTTGGGGGCGTCGCGTAGCACCACCGGCTCGTCGGTGAGCAGGGAGGCGAGCATCAGGTAGAGAGCCGAGTTCTTGGCGCGGAACGCCGCCAGCTCACCGTTCAGCGGCGTTCCCCCGCGGATCATCATTACGTCGTGGCTGTTGGACATCGGCTCCCTTTGTCGTGCGAGCTATACGGCTACTGGGCCGGTGGCGTATGCGGGTCGCCCGCAGTACGCGGCTTGTGAGATTTGCCACATCATGAGCTTGTTACACATCATGCTCACGCACAGTGTAGGTCGTCACCTGAACAGTGTCAAGGTTATGCGTAAGCTGCTATGCTTAAGCACCTGCGTAGATTGCACATCGCCCGCACGGCCGTGCGAAGAGTATGGCCGCGTCAAACGGAAGGAGATCAGGTGTCAAAGCGCGAGAAGAGCAAGCGGCTCCAGGTGGTCATCACCGAGGAGCAGGATTCCATCCTAACCAAGACCGCCTATCAGCTCTCCAACCCTGAGCGCCTAGTCTCGAAGTCCGAGGTGGTGCGCTTGGGAATCGAGATGCTCAACCGGGCCGCTGAGAAAGGTGAGCTCGATCCCGAGATAGTGAAGGCCCTCTACGAGGGTTAGTCCCTCGTAAGCAGTGCATGTTCGAGACCGGCGACTTAGTCGACGATCGCTACGAAGTGCTCGGCCCGCTCGGAGTGGGCGGCATGGCGCACGTGTTCCGGGCGCGCGACAACCACTTGGAGCGTGTGGTCGCCCTCAAGGTTCTGAGGCCGCACCTGACGGAAGCCGATAGCGAACGGTTCCGGCGCGAGATCCGCGCCTTGGCGCGCCTCAACCACCCTGGCATCGTGGCTATCTACGACCTGGGCTTGGCCGATAACGTCTACTTCGCCATGGAACTCATCGAGGGCGGCCCAGTAACCGACTTAGGTCCCTGGGAGGGCGACCCCGAATGTTTGGACCGCCTGCTCGGCGCCTCCATCATCGTGGCCGAGGCGCTGGGTTATGTCCACCGGCTCGGCATGGTGCACCGTGACCTCACGCCCCGGAACATCCTGGTTACCCCGCAAGGCACGCCCAAGGTGATGGACTTCGGTCTAGTGCAGCTCACCGAAACTTCGCGCGCCTTGACCCGCACCGGCTTCACGCTGGGCACCCCGCAGTACATGGCGCCCGAGCAGGCCACCGGCGAACCCACCGGCGCCGCCACCGACCTCTACGCCTTCGGGGCGGTCTTGTACCGCACCGCCACGGGGGTAGCGGCCTTCGACGCTGACAACGACCAGGCGGTGCTCTACCAGCACGTCTACGGCAGCGTGGTGGCGCCCCGCGAGATCAACCCTCAAGTGCCCGCTGCGCTAGAGCGCCTCATCCTGGCGCTGCTCGAGAAGGATCCCGCCAAGCGGCCTACCTCGGGTTGGGCAGTGGCCGACGCGTTGCGCGCGCTGCGCTCCGCCGAGCTGGCGCGCGCGCCACAGATTTCGCTGGCCGGCCCCGGGCACACCGCCAGCTACCCCGCCGGACCCACCACCGCCGGCGGCATCCGACGCCGCTGGTCGTTGAACCTCGAGGAGGGGCCGCAGTTCCCGTCGGGACTGGCGGCGGGCGGAGGCTTCCTGCTCATCGGACTGCGCTCCGACGCTCTAGCGATGATCAGACCCGCCGATGGCGGCTTGCAAGCTACCTTCTCACTGCGTGACGAAGCGAGCCAGGCTCCCCTGCTGCTGGACGACCAGCTTTACCTAACCAGCCGTGACGGTTCTTTACGCGTGCTTTCATGGCCGCTCGGTGAAGTGGCGTGGGAACGCAGCGAAGAGGAAGTCGTGGGCGTTACGCCCTTCGGCACCGATCTGCTGGTGAGCAGCGGCGCCACCCTAAGGCGTTGGCGCGCCGACGGCAGCGAAACATGGCGCTGCGAGCTCAGCGCCCCCGCCGCCGCCCCCGCTACCTTGCACGCAGGTTACGCGTTCGTGCCCAGCCGCGACGGTTGGCTGCACGCCGTGCGCGCGCACGAAGGCGCGCACGCCTTCAAGGTCGAGGTGGGTCAGATGGTGGCGCCGGTGTCGGCGGCTGGTGGGCTGGTGTTCATCGCCAGCCGTGCTGGTGAGGTACATGCTTTCGACCTTGCCAAGCGTGACGTGGCTTGGAGCTACGACCTCGATGGCGAACAGTGGAGCACGCCTGTGGTGTGGCGCGAGTACTTGTACGTGGTGTCGTGGGGGCAGCGTCTACATGCGCTGTCACTGAAGAGCGGCGACGACGTCTGGACCCGGCCGCTGCCCGCCGCCGTCACCGCCACGCCAGTGGTGGCGGCCGGCAACCTTTACGTGGTCACCGAAGGCGGCGACCTCATCGTGCTCGACGCGCGCAGCGGACGCGTGCTTCTCACAGACAAGGTCGCCAACGCCGCCATCCAAGCCAGCGCCCTCCCTCTCGGTGACACCCTGGTGGTGGCGGCGCTCGACGGCACGGTCGTGGCTTATCGCTGACTAAGTAAGCGATAAGCCACAGCTCAGCTCAGTCCGCCGCCACCGTGCTGGTCAACAACGGCTCCACACCGCTCGTGAGCAGTTTGTACTCGTAAGCGTCCACCAGCGCCTCGTAGGAGGCTTCGATGATGTTGGTGCTGGCGCCCACGGTGTTCCAGGTGCGCTCGCCGTCAGCCATCTCGACCTGAACCCGCACTAGGCTGGCGGTGCCGGTCTCCGGGCCCGACAGGACGCGAACCTTGTAGTCGCGCAGCTCCACCTCGCGTAGCACCGGATAGAACGAGCCCAGCGCCTTGATGAGGCAGCGATCGAGAGCGTTTACGGGTCCGTCCCCGCCCGCGGCGGCGTGCTCCTCGAACTCGCCGATCTGGAGCCGCACGGTGGCTTCGCAACGCGGCTCGCGGTCGTTGTCGCGCTTGTCGATCATCACCGTGAAACCGTGCAGCATGAAGTACGGCTGGTAATCACCCTGCACCTTGCGCGTCAGTAGCTGGAAGCTGGCCTCGGCGCCTTCGAAGGCGTAGCCGCGCGCCTCGAGCTCCTTGAGACGCGCCACCACCTCACGCGTGTCTGTGGCTTCGCCACTGGCCGTGGCGTTGGAGCCGTCCAGCGTCGCTTCCCACTCGGCCAGTTTCGCAGCCACGTTGGCGCGCCCCGATAGGTCGGAGACAAGAACACGACGGCGGTTACCGACGCTCTCCGGGGTGGTGTGCTCGTACGTCTCGGGCAGCTTGTTGACCGCCGAGACGTGTATCCCGCCCTTGTGCGCGAAGGCGCCGTCGCCGACGTAGGCGGCGCGCACGTCAGGGTTCAAGTTGGCTCGCTCGTCGACGAAGCGCGACAGTTCGCGCAACTCGCTGAGCGATTGCCGCTGCGGGCGCTTCATCTTGAGAGCCAGGTTGGCGATGATGCTCACTAAGTTGGCGTTGCCGCAGCGCTCGCCGTAACCGTTGATGGTGCCCTGAACGTGGCTGGCTCCGGCCTGCACGGCGGCTAGGCTGTTGGCGACCGCCAACTCACCGTCGTTATGAGCATGGATGCCCACCGGCACGGTGCTGAACCCCAGCACCACCTTAGTCAGCTCGCTGATCCGATCCGGTAAGTTGCCGCCGTTGGTGTCGCAGATCACCAGGCGCTCCGCGCCGCCGGCCAAAGCGGCCTCGACGGTGGCGAGCGCGTAGTCGGGGTCAGCACCGTAACCGTCGACGAAATGCTCGGCTAAGTACAGCACGGTGCGACCTTGGGCGCGCAGGTACTCAACCGACGAGCGGATCATGGCCAGGTTCTGCTCCAAGGTGGCGTTGAGTGCGTGTTGCACGTGTAGCGTCCACGACTTACCGAAGATCGCCACCACGTCGGTGTCGGCCGCCAACAGCGCCGTTAGGTTGGGGTCGTCCTCGGGCGCGAGGTCGCGGTGACGGGTGCTGCCGAAAGCCGTCAGCTTGGCGTTCTTGAGCTCGACGTCCTTCATGGCGGCGAAGAAGTTGGCGTCCTTAGGGTTCGAACCCGGCCAACCACCTTCGATGAAATCGACCCCGAAAGCGTCGAGCCTACGAGCAATGGCTACCTTGTCGCCGCTGGTTAGGTGCACGTCCTGGCCCTGGGTGCCGTCGCGAAGGGTGGTGTCGTAGATCTCCACCGCGGGCAACGCTGGCGCGCTAGTTAGGTCGGACGTACCGCCCGGTTCGAGCGCGCCCGGTTGGGAGGCGCTCATGGCACTGCCATGGTCATGCTCTTCGCCTCGGCCTTACTGCGGCCCTGGCCGGCCGCCAGCTTATTCATTACGTCAACGTAAGCCAGCACCGAGGAGTGCACCACGTCGGTGGAGATGGCGCGTCCGTAGAGCGTCTGATCACCTGCGCTGACGCGGATGGTCACCTCACCGAGCGCGTCGGTGCCGCTACCGATGGCCTTGAGGTCGTAGCTCTCCAGCACGAACGGGATGGGGCTCAAGCTCCTGAGCGCCTTGTAGGCAGCGTCCACGGGGCCGGAGCCGGTGGCGGTGGCCTCGACGATCTCCTCGGGCGTGGCCAGGCGCACCAGCGCCTGTGGGGTCATGCCGCCGCTGCCCGACTGGAACTGGATGTGCTCCAAGCGGTAGGTCTGGCTCACCTGCACCAGCTGGTTCTCCACCAAAGCGCGCAGGTCCTCGGTTGTCACGCTCTGCTTCACGTCTGCGAGCTGCTTGAACTGCGTGAACAGGTCGTTGAGCTGCTCCTTGTCGAGCTCCTCGTAACCGAGCTCGGCCAAGCGCTGGCGGAAGGCGTTGCGGCCCGAGTGCTTGCCCATCACCAGCACGCCTGCCTCGCGGCCCACCAACTCAGCGTTCATGATCTCGTAGGTGCCCTTGTACTTGATAACGCCGTCCTGATGGATGCCCGCCTCGTGCGCGAAGGCGTTCTCCCCCACTATGGCTTTGTTGGGTTGCACCACCATGCCGGTGTAACGCGACACCAGCCGCGACACGCGGTACAGCTCCCGGGTGTTGATGCCGATGTCGTGACCGTAATGATCGGCGCGGGTGTAGAGCGCCATCGCCACCTCCTCGAGCGAGGTATTGCCGGCGCGCTCCCCGATGCCGTTGATGGTCACCTCCACCTGGGTGGCACCGTTCTCCACCGCCGCTAATGTGTTGGCGGTAGCCATGCCGAGGTCGTCGTGACAGTGCGTCGAGATGCTCACGCCACGGGCTTCAGGCACGTTCTCGAAGATGTTGCGGATGAGCGCCCCGTAGTCCTGGGGGGTGCCATAACCGGTGGTGTCGGGGATGTTGACGGTGGTGGCGCCCGCGGCTATGGCGGTGCGCACCAGCTGGTACACGAACTCGGGGTCGGCGCGCATGCAGTCCTGCGCCGAGAACTCCACGTCGTCGGTGAACTGCTTGGCGTAGCGCACCGTCTCGTCGGAGATGGCCAGCACCTCGTCGCGCGTCTTGCGCAACATGTGCTCTAAGTGCACGTCGCTGGCGCTGGTGAAGAGGTGTATGCGGCCCTTCTCGGCCGGCGCGATGGCCTCCGCGGCGCGCTCGATGTCGAGCTTGTGGGTGCGCGCCAAGGCGGCGATCACGGGCCCCTTGACCTGCTTGGCGATCTGGTACACGCAGTCGAAGTCGCCGTCAGAGGTGATGGGGAAACCGGCTTCGATGATGTCGACGCCGAGCTTGGCCAAGGCGTGCGCGATGTCGAGCTTCTGGGCGGTGTTGAGCGCCACGCCGGGGCTCTGCTCGCCGTCGCGAAGGGTAGTGTCGAAGAACTTTATGTACGCCACGTCAGGAACCTCCTAAGGCCTAGTCAGCTTTCTTGCCGGTGATGAACGGCATCATCTTGCGCAGGCGCGCGCCGGTTTGGCCGATCAGGTGCGCTTCGGTGTTCTTGCGGCCCGCCTTGAGGCGCGGCTCGCCGGTGAGGTTCTCAGCCAGGAAGTCCTTGGCGAACTCGCCCGAGCGGATCTCTGCCAAGACCTTGCGCATCTCGGCCTTGGTCTCCTCGGTGACGATGCGCGGTCCGGTGCGGTAGTCACCGTACTCGGCGGTGTTGCTCACGGAGTAACGCATGCGCTCGAGGCCGCCCGCTCGAGGCCACCCTCGTAGATGAGGTCGACGATTAGCTTCATCTCGTGCACGCACTCGAAGTAGGCGATCTCCGGGTCGTAACCGGCCTCGACCAGCGTCTCGAACCCGGCTTGCATCAGGTGGGTGACGCCGCCGCACAGCACCGCTTGCTCGCCGAACAGGTCCGTCTCGGTCTCCTCGCGGAAGGACGTTTCCAGCACACCGGCACGCGCGCCGCCGATGGCCTTAGCGTAGGCCAGGCCTAAGTTCTTGGCGTTGCCAGTGGCGTCCTGGTGCACGGCCAGCAAGCACGGCACGCCGCCACCTTCGGTGTAAACGCGGCGTACTAAGTGACCGGGACCCTTGGGGGCGACCATGAACACGTCGACGTCGGCGGGCGGCGCTACCTGGCCGAAGTGGATGTTGAAGCCGTGCGCGAACAGTACGGCGTTACCGGCCTCGAGGTTGGGAAGGATATCGGCTTCGAAGACGCGCTTCTGCACCTCGTCGGGTAGCAGGATCATCACCAGGTCGCCGGCCTTGCTCGCCTCGGCCACCGTCATGACCTTGAGGCCGGCCGCATCGGCTTCAGCCCAGGAGGAGGAGCCGCGCCTGAGGCCCACCACCACGTCCATGCCGGATTCCTTGGCGTTGAGCGCGTGGGCGTGACCCTGTGAACCGTAGCCGATGACGGCGATGGTCTTGCCGGCGAGGTGCTCTAGGTTGGCGTCGCTGTCGTAGTAGATGTTGGCCATGTGTGCTTCTCCTTGATACGTGTGCTGGGGGGGTGCGCTTAAAGAGGCGTCGCGGCCTTTCAGCCGCGACATTTCAGATTCGCTATCAGTTGGTGGCGGTGCGGGTGAGGGCTACGCGTCCGGTGCGGATGAGCTCCTGGATGCCGAAGGGGCGCATCTGCTCGATGAAGGCGTCCATCTTGCCCTCGTCGCCGGTCACCTCGAAGATGAGCGCGGAGCGCGACACGTCGACGATGCGGGCCCGGAAGTCCTGCGCTATCTGGCGGATCTCCACCCGTGTCTGCACCTGTTCGATGGTGGGATCGTCGCCGTTGACCACGAAGGTGGTGCGCGACAGCCCCGCCTCCTCGGACTGCGCCACCGATAGCGACTCGATGTTGAAGCCGCGCCGGGCGAACAGGCTGGCTATGCGTACCAGCACGCCGGGTTGGTCGCGCACGGTGACGCTAAGGACGTGGCGTTGCGTCATCGACTAGCCACCGGCTTGCGCTCACTTGCGGCGGCAGTCTCTTCGCCTGAAGCGTCGGGCTCCTGGTCACCTAAGATCACCTGGTCGATGCCTGCGCCGGCCGGGATCATCGGGAAAACCTTCTCGGCTTCGTAGACGAAGAAGTTGAGGAGAACCGGCTTCTTGGCGGCCAGCGCTTCGGGGATGATGCGCGCGGCCTCCTCCCGGTCGAAGATGTTGTGACCCTCGATACCGTAAGCCTCCGCCAGCTTGGCGAAGTCGGGGTTGGAGTCGGCTAAGTAGATCTCACTGAAGCGCTGTGAGTGGAACATGTCCTGCCACTGCCGCACCATGCCCAGCACGCCGTTGTTCAAGATGGCGATGACTACTGGCACCTGCAGCTTGAAGAGCGTGGCTAGCTCCTGGATGTTCATCTGCACCGAGCCGTCGCCGGCGACGCACACCACCGTCTCGCCCGGGCGCGCCACGGCCGCGCCGATCGCGGCAGGGAGGCCGAAGCCCATGGTTCCCAGACCCCCAGAGGTGATGAAGGAACGCGGCTTACTGGTTGGGAAGAGACGGGCGGCGAACATCTGATGCTGCCCCACCTCGGTGGCGACGATGCAGTTGCCCGCAGCCGCCTCCTTGAGCATGCCCAGCACCTCTTGGGACACCAGCGGCTTGTCGAGCTTGAACTTCTCGGGGTAGGTGCCCTTCCACTCTGCCAGCGTCTCGCGCCACGGTTCCACGTCCAGGCGCTCGAGCTCACTCGCTAGGCGCGGCAGGACGTCCTTCAGGTCGCCGACGACCGGCACGTGCGCTTTCACCAGCTTGGAGATCTCGGCCGGGTCGATATCGATATGCACCACGGTGGCGTTCGGCGCGAAGCGGCTCAGCTTGCCGGTCACGCGGTCATCGAAGCGTAGGCCGGCGCCAAGGATCAGGTCGCAGTTACTGATGGCCTTATTGGCAGTGACGGTGCCGTGCATGCCGGGCATGCCCAATGCCTGGTCCTGACCGGCGGGGTAAGCGCCGATGCCCATCAGGGTGGTGATGACGGGGATACCGGTGCGCTCCGCGAAGGCCATCACCTCCTCGGAGGATGACTGAGCGCCGCCGCCCACCATCATCACCGGGCGCTGGGCGTTGCGGATCGCTTCGGCGGCGCGGCGGATCTGACCGGCGTGACCGACGAGCGTGGGGCTGTAGCCGGGCAGGTCGACGACCACGTCGAGGCTGCCCTCGAACGTTGCCTGCTGTACGTCCTTGGTGATGTCAACCAGTACTGGGCCCGGGCGCCCGGTGGTGGCGATGTGGAACGCCTCGGCCATCACGCGCGGCAGATCGGCCACGTCCTTGACGAGGTAATTGTGCTTTGTTACTGGTCCGGTGATGCCGAACACGTCAGCTTCCTGGAAGGCGTCGGTGCCGATCAGGCCGCCGGGCACGTTGCCGGTTATGGCCACCAACGCCGAGGAGTCCATCATGGCGGTGGCCAGGCCGGTCACTAAGTTGGTGGCGCCGGGCCCCGAGGTGGCGAAGCAGACGCCCACCCTGCCGCTGGCGCGGTAGTAGGCGTCGGCCATGTGCGCGCCCGCCTGCTCGTGCCGGACGAGCACGTGCTTCACCGGCGAGTCGTAGAGCGCGTCGTAGATCGGCATGATGGCGCCGCCTGGGTGCCCGAAGACGACCTCGACGCCGTGGCGTTCCAGCATCTTCATAACTACTTCCGAACCAGTCATCCTTACCTCCGAAGCTTGCTTCCCCAAGATTTCAGCCGGCTCTGCTCGTAAGAAAGTGAAGAACCCCGCCGGGTTTTAAGTTCGGCGGGGTTCGCATGCAGGCTTGAATTGACGGTGCTCAGCCGACGCGACCCCTCAAGGTAATGCCTAGTAGGTTCACCTTGTTCCAGAGGTTGCGTCGTGAGAACGTCATTGGCGGCACTATACGTTCGACGTTGGCGAGGTGTCAACAGGGGTCGGCCAACGCCTCAAGGGTCAGATGTGCGCCGTTCAAGAGCCGCGCGCTATTAAGCTCAAGTTAACAACAAGTAAACGCGAGTAGACGGGCGTAAGGAGGCAGGTGTGAGGTTGAGCGTCAGTACAACCGCGCAAGTCGGTCGTGCTGCCCTGGAAACAGCGGTGGAGAGCGGCGAAATCGTCGGTGCGGTGGCCCTTGTGGCGCGCCACGGTCACGCTGAAGTAGTGAGCGTGGGGCAGCGCAGCCGCGAGCACAACGAGCCGATGCAGCGCGACACCTTATTCCGCGTCTCATCCATGACCAAGCCGGTCACGGCCGCGGCCACCCTGATACTCGCCGAGGACGGCATGCTGCAGCTCGACGAACCGATCGACACGCTGCTGCCAGAGCTGGCTGACCGAAGCGTCCTGAGGCGCCTAAACCGCCCGCTCGACGACACCGTTCCAGCCGATCGTCCTATCACGGCACGTATGCTCCTCGACTTCACCTGGGGTTTCGGTTTAGTGCTCGAGCCACCGTCCGAGGTGCCGCTAATCAGGCGCGCCAACGAGCTGAAGCTAGGCATGGGATTGCCAGACCCGACTGAGCAGCCGAACAGCGACGAGTGGCTGCGGCGGCTCGGTGAGCTGCCGCTCGCAGCGCAGCCCGGACAGCAGTGGCTTTACAACACCGGTTCCGACGTGCTTGGCGTGCTGGTGGCGCGCGCCTCCGGTCAGTCGTTAGCGACGTTTCTGTCCGAGCGAGTCTTCGAGCCGTTGGGTATGTCCGACACCGGTTTCTACGTGCCTAGGCGCGACCTGGCGCGCTTGGCGAGCATGTACCGGATGAACGCCGCTGGAGAGCTCGAGCTACGCGACGACGCCAACCTTAGCCGTTGGAGCGAGCCGCCGCTGTTCCCGTCCGGCGCAGCGGGCTTGGTGTCGAGCGTGGACGATTACTTCTCGTTCGCGCAGATGCTGCTCGCGGGTGGCAGTTCCGGGCGCCGCCGAGTGTTGTTCGCGCAGTCGGTTTCAGCCTTGACCAGTGACCAGTTGACTCACCAGCAGCGGAGCAGCGCCGGCGGGATCCTGGCAACGGAGCGCAGCTGGGGTTACGGGCTTTCGGTGCCGGCGCAAGGTAACCGCGAGCGGCCAGACAACGACTGGTACGGCTGGGATGGAGGACTGGGAACCTCGTGGCGCAACTACCCCGAGCTTGGTCTGGTGGGGGTATTGCTGACCCAGAGCGAGTGGCGGTCGCCTCGACCACCCCGCCTGGTCGGCGACTTCTGGCGTGCCGCAACTGCACATTGACCCTTTGACTGGCGTGACGAACGAGCGCCATCAAGGGTCGTGCTCAGCGCACAATCAGGCTAGCGCTCTCGTCTTGGAGGTCGGCTCATCGAAATCTTGCGCGTCTCAGGAACCTCACGGCCAAATTCGGTCGCTGGAGCCATAGCAGCTCTGCTTAGGCAGGCGGGTGCGGTGGAGGTCCAGGCCATCGGGCCGCACGCCGTGAACCAGGCAGTGAAAGCCATCGCCATCGCAAACTCATACATCGAGGCCGAAGGGCTAGCTCTTCATACGGTGCCATCGTTCGTTAAACTCGAGCTTCACGACGAGGAACGCACGGCGGTGCGCTTCCTGATAGAGTCCTTGTCCGTGCCCATCGACAGGTCCGACTCACCACAAACTGCCAGTTGACAGAACCGGCTTTCGCCATCACGCCGCGGCACTTGGCGCTGGCGGTGGTGGAGAGGTGCCTGCGCGGCAGCTACCTGAGCCCTACTCTCAATGACGCGCTCGACGCGAGTTCGTTCTCAGGCGCCGACCGTTCACTGGTCACGGACCTCTCTTACGGCGTGGTGCGGCGACTGCTGCAGCTCGACGCGGTGTTGATCCCGCACCTGCGCAAGCCCGAGAAGCTACCCCCTAACGTACGTAACGCGTTAAGGATAGGTGCCTACGAGTTGCTTTATCGCGGCACACCTGCCTACGCGGCGGTGAGCGCTTGGGTGGCCGTGGTGAAGGACTCCACGCCCGCGCTGGCGGGTCTAACCAACGCGGTGCTGCGGCGCGTGCAGCCTCTGCCAGATGATTCTCCCGCCGCTTTGCGCGCGTCATTGCCGCCGTTCTTGTTCGAGGAGTTCGGCCGCGCCTTGGGTGACGAGAACGCCAGCAGGGCCGGAGCTGCGATGCTCGAACACGGACCCTTATGGTTGACGGCTTTGAGGCCCGACGCCGCCGAGTTGCTGCAAGCTGACGGTTGCGAGGTGCAGGTGGAGCCGTCAGTTACCTCCGAATCGCCCGCATCGTTGCGGGTGCGTTCGCCCCTACCGCTTAAGGCCCTCACGGCCTACCAGCGTGGGGCGGTGCAAGCCCAGAACCCTAGTTCACTGCGCGTGGCGTTGGCGTTGGGAGCGGGCCAGGGTGATGAGGTCTACGACCTCGCCAGTGGACGCGGCGTGAAGAGCGCCGTCTTGGCCTCGCTGGGGGTGAAGGTCACCGCAGTAGAGATCAATCCTTCGCGCTCGCTTGAGGCGCATAGCAATTTGGCTAGGTTGGGCCTCCACGTTGACCATGTGAGCGCCGACCTGCGCCAGCCGCTGCCGCTGCCCGCCCGCGCCTACGTACTGCTCGACGCGCCTTGCAGCGGCAGCGGCACACTCCGTGGCAATCCCGAGATAAAGCTGCGTCTTACCCCGCAGAGGATCGCTGAGCTGGCTCGGTTGCAACTCGAACTGCTCGAAACCGCGTCGCGCCTTGTTGCGCCAGGTGGCGTATTGGTTTACTCCGTCTGTTCGCTCACTCTGGCCGAGGGGCCGGCGGTAGTGGAAGCTCTCCTGGGTGCTCGCGGCGACTTCACGCCTGAAACCTTCCCAACCCGCGGGGCGACGGTGAACGCCGGTCCCGGCGCTTACCTGCTGCCACTGGCTGGCCACGACGGCTTCTACCTGGCGCGGTTAAGACGCGGGGTGTAAGCGCCGCCGCTACATCCCGCACCCTCTGCTAGGCTGAAACATGGCGGAAACCACAGCTAGAAGTCGCCCACAGACGGCAATGTCCGACCGAGCCTCGTCGGCCCCCGCGCCGCAGTCCAGTAAGGAACGCGAGCCAGCCTCGCTACAGCTCTCCGAACGCGTGCACGCCGTGCTCGGCGCCGTGAATTGCGCCATCGTCGACTTGGGCGCCGGTCAGGCGCTGCTGGTCGACACCGGCCAGGACAAAGACCACGGCCGGCGCATCCGCCGCGCCCTCGAAGCGCTCGACTTGGCCCCCAAGGTGATCCTCAACAGCCATAGCCACGCCGATCATTTCGGTGGTAACGACTACCTGCTGCGGCAGTATCCCGCCGCACAGGTGTGGGCGCCGGAGATCGAAGCCGAAATCATCCGCAGCCCCGACCTCGAACCCATCTACCTCTTCCACGGCGCCAAGCCGCTTCCAGAGCTGACCAGCAAGTGGCTCAAGGGACCCGCTTCGCCCGTGCACCGTGTGGTGGCGGCGGGCAAGGAGCAACTCGACGGCGTGGCGCTCGAGCTCATCGACACGCGCGGCCACGCCCACCGCCAGCTGGCCGTGCTGGTTGACGACGTGCTGATCGCCACCGACGCGCTCTTCGGCGCGGAGACGCTCGCCAAGTACCCGCTGCCGTTCGCTCAAGACGTGGCTGGTCAGCTGGCGGCCTTCGACACCGTAAGCCGAACCATGAGCGACACGGCCGCGGCGTTGCTATTGCCTGGCCACGGCGAGCCGACTTCAGACGTGGCCGACCTGGTAGCGCTCAACCGCGCCGCCGTCGAGCGCGCCTCCGCGGCGGTGCTGGCCGCCTGCGACGGCGCTGGCATCGAGGCGGTCCTGGCAAGCGTGGCTGAGCAGTTGGAGCTCCGCATGACCGACCTGCCGCGCTATCACCTCAACTTCACCACCGTCGCGGCCCACCTGGGTTACCTGCGGGACGAGGGTCGAGTGAGCACCGAACTCAACGGTGGGCGCCTTACCTGGCGGCGCTCATGACGCGGCGTGCACCGGCGTCACCGGCTCAGGCCGCTCCCGTGCGGGCGACCGCTATGGCAGGCACGAGATGATCCTCACCAGCGCCGGCGCGGCGCGCATGGTCACCGGCAGCTGCCATCACCTGCAGGCCGGCGACTTATCGATCCTGGTCGACTGCGGCCTGTTCCAGGGCGGCGCCGAGGTAAGGGAGCTTAACCACGAGCCGTTCCCGTTCGACCCGGCCGAGCTCGATGCGGTGCTCGTCACGCACGGCCACCTCGATCACGTGGGGCGCTTGCCGCTGCTGCTCAAGAAGGGTTACCGCGGGCGCATCCACTGCACCACTGCTACCGCCAACATAACGGCCATCATCCTGCGAGATTCCGCCAAGATCGCCGCCGAGGATCATGAGCGCGAGATGCGCAAGGCGCGCCGTGCCGGGAGCGAGGACGAGGTGCGCCCACCGCTGTACGACTTAGCCGATGTGGAGAAGGTGGTCAAGCGTTTCACCTCGGTGGAGATGGGCGAACCCCTCAAGCTCCCCGGTGGGGTAAGCGTGCTGTTCCGCCCAGCCGGGCACATCCTCGGCTCGGCCTACCTCGAGGTAACCACCCGGACGGGGCGCGTCACTTTCTCCGGCGACCTCGGCAACCGCGAGAGCGCCCTCCAGGCCACCGCTGCAGCACCCAATGAGTGTGACGTGATGGTCATCGAGACCACCTACGCCGACCGCACCCACCCGGCGCGGGCCGTCACCGAAGCCGAATTCGAGCGGGTGCTGAAACGCTCCTTCGCGCGTGGCGGTAACGTCATGATCCCCGCCTTCGCGCTCGAACGGACCCAGCAGGTGCTCTACCTGCTGAAGAACGAGATGGCCAGCGGATCGGTGGAGCGGCGGCCCGTGTACCTAGATTCGCCGATGGCCACTCACATGACGCGCCTCTACCAGAGCTGCGCTAACGAGTTCAGGCCCAAGATAGCTGAGGAGCTCGAGCGCGGCGTCGACCCGTTCGAGCCCGAGAGCCTCGTCTACACCGTGAGCAGAGCCGAGTCGCAGCTCATCAACGACGTGGAGGGCGGGGCCGTTATCCTGGCCGGTTCCGGCATGATGACCGGCGGTCGCATCGTGCATCACCTCAAGCACAACCTGTGGCGCGAGGAGGCGAGCCTGGTGATCGTGGGTTACCAGGCGCACGGCACGCTGGGGCGGGCTTTGCAGGACGGCGCCAAGCGGGTGCGCATCTTGGGTGACGAGATAGCCGTGCGCGCCGAGATCGTGACCATCTCAGGCTTCTCCGCCCACGCTGATCACGACGACCTGATGGCCTTCATAACGCCCAGTGGCGCGGGCAAGTTGCTGCTAGTGCACGGTGAGAGCGAGGTCATGGACGCCTTCGCGAAGCAGTTGCGCGAGGGTGGCCACGAGGCTCAGACTCCTTACTTGAACGAGCCTTTGAACCTCTGACGCGAACAGAGCCGCCGCCTCATGGCGGCGAGTCGCCGTTGCCGGCTGGTCAGCCACCTTACGGAGATAGCTGCCACCCGCGGGGTTTACTGTGGCATGGATTGGGAACTGCCTGTCATCGCACTCCGCTCCCAGGTGGTGCTGCCACGCACCTTAGAGAACGTCGACGTCGGTCGTCCGAAGTCTAAACGCGCCCTCGAGGAGGCGCAGGCCGGCGATAACCGCGTGCTGCTCGTGGTCCAACGCGACTCCCGCAGCGACGACCCCGGGCCCGAGGACCTTTACGACGTGGGCACCCTCGCCGTCGTGAAACAGGTCATCCGTCTGCCCAACGACACCCTGCAGGTGTTGGTCGAGGGCCGCGAGCGCGCCCACATCGATTCATACCTGGCTGGCCCCGGCCTGCGCGCCGTCGTCACCACCGTGCCCGAGATCCCCGCCGACCGTAACGACGAGGAGGCCATCGCGCTAAGCGAGCAGGTCAAGTCGGTGTTCGGCGAGTACGCGCAGCACAACAAGAACCTCCGTCTCGACTCCATCCACCTCGAGAACCTGCGCGGCATGCGCGAGCCCGGTTCCGTCGCCGACATGGTCACCAAGTTCGCTACCTGGGACGTGGCCGACAAGCAAGCAGCCCTCGAGGAAGCGTCGGCGGTGAAGCGCCTCGAACTGGTCTACGGTTTCCTCACCCGCGACCTCGAGCGCTTCGACACCGAGAAGCAGGTCAGCGCGCGCGTCAAGCAACAGATGGACAGCAACCAGCGCGAGTACTACCTGCGCGAGCAGATGAAGGCCATCCAGCGCGAGCTCGGCTCCGACGAGGGCAGCGAGACGGACGAATTGCGTGCCAAGGTAGAGGCCAAGAACATGCCCGAGCACGCTCAGGAGCGCGCGCTGAAGGAGATCGATCGGCTCGAGAAGATGGCCGGCGGTTCACCTGAAGCCACCGTGGTGCGCACCTACCTCGATACCCTCACCGACCTGCCATGGAGCGAAGCCGACGACGAGCACCTCGACATCGTTCACAGCCAGGGGATCCTCGACGAGGATCACTACGCCCTCGAGGAGCCCAAGGAGCGCATCATCGAGTTCCTGGCAGTACGCCAGCTCACCAAGGACGTCGAGGATTCCGACTACAAGGCGCCCATCCTGTGCCTAGTTGGCCCGCCAGGTGTTGGTAAGACCAGCCTCGGTAAGTCGATCGCGCGCAGCCTCAACCGCAAGTTCGTGCGCATGAGCTTAGGCGGAGTGCGCGACGAGGCCGAGATCCGCGGCCACCGCCGCACCTATATCGGTAGCCTGCCCGGCAGGATCATCCAGGGCATGAAGACTGCCGGCAGCGTCAACCCGGTCTTCCTGCTCGATGAGGTCGACAAGATGACCAGCGACTTCCGCGGCGACCCTTCCTCCGCCCTACTGGAAGTACTCGACCCGGAACAGAACGACACCTTCGCCGATCACTACCTCGAGATCCCCTACGACCTGTCGCGCGTCATGTTCATCACTACCGCCAACAGCCTCGCCACGGTGCCGCGGCCGCTGCTCGATCGCATGGAGGTCATCCAGATCTCCGGTTACACCTTAGACGAGAAGATCCAGATCGCGCGCCGTTACCGCGTGCCACGCCAACTGCGCGATCACGGTCTCGAGGAGCGCCTCGAGATAGACGATTCCGCCATCCGGCGCATCATCACCGAGTACTCGCGCGAAGCCGGCGTGCGCAACCTCGACCGGCTCATCGCCAAGGTGGCGCGCAAGTCGGCCAAGGAGTACCTCGAGAAGCCTTGGGAGGGCGTGCGTCACGTCGACTCCGAAGCGGTGCGCGAACTGTTGGGCGTGCCGCCCTTCCGCGACGACCAGGCCGACAAGGAGGCTCAGGTGGGTCTAGCGCACGGCCTCGCCTGGACCTCGGTGGGCGGCGTCACCCTCGACATCGAGGCCGTGGCGGTTCCCGGCAAGGGCGTGGTGACGCTCACCGGGCAGCTCGGCGACGTCATGAAGGAGAGCGCCCAGGCGGGCATAGCGTTCCTGCGCAAGCACGCCGAGGAGTACGGCATCGCCCAGGGCTTCCACGAAACCCGTGACCTGCACGTCCACGTGCTCGAGGGCGCCACGCCCAAGGACGGTCCTTCAGCGGGCATCGCCATGGCCAGCGCCGTAGTCAGCGCCCTGACCGGCCGCAAGCTGCGTGGCGACGTTGCCATGACAGGCGAGATCTCACTGCGCGGCCGTGTGCTGCCCATCGGCGGCGTGAAGGAGAAGCTGCTGGCCGCTCACCAGGCGGGCATCAAGACCGTCATCATGCCCAAAGACAACGAAGCCAACTTAGAAGAAGTGCCCGACGCCATCCTGAGTGAACTCGAAGTGATAACCGTCCACGATTTCAGGCAGGTGCTCGACGTCATGCTGGTAGGCGAACCCGACGCTCAAGCCCCCTTCTTGCCGGTGCAGGGCAGCGAGCCTGCCGGTAAGTCGGCACCTGGCTCGGTCGTCTGACCGGTTAGTCGAGTTGGTAGGTTCGGCCCGGCGACGAAGCCGGGCCGAACCTTTTTATAGCGGCTCCGCTTATTTCGAGCCCGTGCTGACGCGGCCTGCCGGCGCCAGCCACGGGATGAGGGCCAGCAGCACCGCGGGGCGGTAGAGCTCGGCGCGGTCCACCAGCCCGCGCGTGAGCAAACCCGCCGCAAGGGGTTGCTCGAGTCTGGCGGGATGCCGGGCAAGCTGCGCGACTGTTCAAGCAGCGACCCGAGCCTGTCCGAGATCTTCATCGTCGAGGGTGACTCCGCCGGTGGTTCGGCCGTGCAGGGAAGGAACCCGGAGACCCAAGCTATCCTCCCGTTGCGCGGCAAGATTCTGAACGTGGAAAAGGCTCGACTGGACCGTGCGCTGGCCAACGCCGAAGTGCAGGCGATGATTACGGCCTTCGGTGCGGGTATTGGGGAAGATTTCAACCCCGAAAAGGCCAGGTACCACAAGATCGTGCTCATGGCGGATGCCGACGTCGACGGCCAGCACATCACGACCCTGCTGCTGACGCTGCTTTTCCGCTACATGCGCCCACTGATCGATCTGGGCTATGTGTATCTCGCGCAGCCCCCGCTGTATCGGCTGAAGTGGAGCAACTCCCCTCACGAATACGTGTACTCGGATCGCGAGCGCGACGCTCTGGTCGAGCATGGTCTCGCCGCCGGAAAGCGGATTCCCAAGGAGAACGGCATCCAGCGTTACAAGGGGCTTGGGGAGATGGACTACAAGGAGTTGTGGGAGACCACCATGGACCCAGCAACTCGGACGCTGCTCCAGGTGACACTGGACGACGCTCTCGCCGCTGACGAAATCTTTTCCACGCTGATGGGTGATGATGTCGAATCACGCCGCAGCTTCATCCAGAAGAACGCAAAAGACGTTCGCTTCCTCGATATTTGATCGCCGGAAGAATCGAGAACTGAGAAGACATGGCTGACGAAACACCCAACCCCGAGAGCGCCGGCACTGACGACGACCACATCCCTGGTGTCGAGATTGATCTTGCCCACGACAAGATCAACCAGGTTGATCTTCAAATGGAGATGCAGCGTAGCTACCTTGACTACGCGATGAGCGTCATCGTCGGGCGCGCGTTACCCGACGTACGCGACGGCATGAAACCTGTTCACCGCCGTGTGATTTACGCCATGTATGACGGTGGGTACCGGCCAGACAAGGGCTTCTCCAAGTGCACTCGCATCATCGGCGATGTGATGGGCCAGTTCCACCCGCACGGTGACTCTTCCGTTTACGATGCGTTGGTTCGCCTCGTTCAGCCGTGGAGCCTTCGCTACCCGCTCGCGCTCGGGCAGGGCAACTTCGGTTCCCCAGGTAACGACGGTGCCGCGGCACACAGGTACACGGAAACCAAGATGGCCCCCCTCGCCCTGGAGATGGTGCGGGACATCGAGGAAGGAACCGTCAACTTCCAGGACAACTATGACGGCCGCACCCACGGTAGGTATTGCGGTGGGAATGGCCACCAACATCCCGCCCCACAATCTTCGCGAGGTCGGTGCCGGCGCGCTCTGGCACCTCGCCAACCCAGAGGCATCCCAAGAGGAACTTGTCGCGGCGCTTCTTGAACGCATCAAGGGACCAGACTTTCCGACCGGCGCGCAGATTCTCGGCGTGAAGGGCATTCAGGACGCGTACCGCACTGGTCGTGGTTCGATCACGATGCGCGCCGTCATCAACGTGGAGGAACTCCAGGGCCGCCAGTGTCTTGTCGTTACCGAACTTCCGTATCAGGTCAACCCCGACAACCTCGCTCTGAAGATTGCCGAGCTGGTCAAGGAAGGCAAGATCTCGGGCATCGCCGACATTCGGGACGAAACTTCTGGCCGCACAGGTCAGCGCCTCGTTGTGGTGCTCAAGCGCGATGCCGTCGCGAAGGTCGTGCTCAACAACCTCTACAAGCACACGCAACTGCAGGAAAACTTTGGCGCCAACATGCTTGCCATCGTGGACGGTATTCCGCGTACGCTGCCGATCGACGGATTCATCACCCTGTGGGTCGAGCACCAAATCGAGGTGATCGTTCGACGCACCGAATTCCGTTTGAAGAAAGCCGAAGCGGATGCCCACATCCTGCGCGGCTACCTGAAGGCACTTGACGCCCTCGATGAGGTCATTGCACTGATCCGTCGCTCCCCCACCGTGGATGAGGCGCGAGAGGGCCTCATCACGCTCCTGAGCGTCGACGAGCTGCAGGCCAACGCCATCCTCAACCTTCAGTTGCGTCGACTGGCGGCGTTGGAGCGGCAGAAGATTCAGGAGCAGGCCGCAGAACTCGAGCGACTCATCCTCGAATACCAGAACATCCTGGCGACACCGCAACGCCAGCGGGACATCGTGAGCGAGGAACTCACCGAGATTCTCGACAAGTTCGGCGACGACCGGCGCACCGAGATCCTCTATGGGTTCGACGGCGACATGAATGTTGAGGACCTCATCCCCGAAGAGGAGATGGTGGTCACGGTCACGCGCGACGGATACGTCAAGCGCACTCGCAGTGACCACTACCGCAGCCAGCATCGCGGTGGCAAGGGAGTGAAGGGCGCCCAGTTGCGCGCTGATGATGTGGTCGAGCATTTCTTCGTCACCACAACTCATCACTGGTTGCTCTTCTTCACCAACAAGGGCAGGGTGTACCGCGCGAAAACATACGAACTGCAGGAGGCGGGGCGTGATGCAAAGGGTCAGCACGTCGCCAACCTGCTCGCTTTGCAACCGGATGAGGAAATCGCGCAGATTCTCGACATCACGAACTACGTGGATGCAACCTATCTGGTGTTGGCCACGCGCAACGGGCTCGTCAAAAAGACCCTCCTCACCGAGTACGACACCAATCGATCGGGTGGAATCATCGCGATCAACCTCCGGGATGAGGACGAGTTGGTGTCAGCGATGCTGGTCGAGGAGACGTCCGAAATTTTGTTGGTATCGCGCAAGGGAATGTCTCTTCGGTTTCGAGCGGATGACTCGGCGTTGCGCCCCATGGGTCGTGCCACGTCTGGCGTGATCGGCATGAACTTCCGTGCTGGTGACGAGCTTCTCGGTGCCTCGGTAGTTGCCGACGGTGGCTTCGTTTTTGTGGTCACCGAGGGTGGCTTCGCCAAACGCACAGAAGTTGCCCAGTATCGCGTCCAGAACCGCAGTGGACTGGGGATCAAGGTGGCGAAGCTCCAGGAAGCCCGCGGAGACTTGGCGGGTGCACTGATCGTCGAGGATGAGGATGAGGTCCTTGTGGTTCTTGCCAGCGGCAAGGTGGTACGCTCTGCCGTGGCCGAAGTACCGGCCAAGGGTCGTGACACGATGGGTGTCGTCTTCGCCAGATTTGCGGATGATGACAGAATCATCGCCATCGCGAAAAACAGTGAACGTAATTTGACCGGACTGCTCGACGAAGAATCCAGTGAAGAATCGCTGGAAGATGGCGCCACGGCAGAGCCGGAACAGGTCGGGAAGGACGAGAACAGCAATGAGTAGTGTTGCCGAAAAGCTCCAGCGCAAATCCCAGCGCGCGGCGGCCACCAAGCAGGTTCGTTTGAAGCTCGTCTACATCGATTTCTGGTCGGCAGTGAAGCTTTCCTTCCTCGCTTCTATTTGTATCGCCATTGTCGAGCTTGTTATCTCGGCACTGGTGTGGATGGTTCTCAACTCGACGGGGATTTTCGCCCAGCTCTCGTCGACAATGGCCGAAATTCTGGGAGATGATACTTTCAGTTTGCTGGATAGCTTCTCGCTGTCGAAGGTCATGACCTTCACTGTCGTCGTCGCGGTGCTGACTGTCATCGTTGTCACAGCGCTGGGTGCGATCTCCGCGGTGATCTATAACCTGAGTGTTCGGCTGACCGGTGGCCTGCTCGTTGGGTTCACCAACAACTGATCGGATTACACGATCACGGGGCGGGTACGATAATCTCGAATCTGCCCTACACGGGGATATAGCTCAGGCGGTTAGAGCGCTTCGCTGATAACGAAGAGGTCCCAGGTTCAAGTCCTGGTATCCCCACGCAGTTCAATAATTGGTAACAAGAACCCTTTCCGAGTGCCGAGACGGCGCTCGGCGCTGGGGTCGCGGCGAAAGCCAGAAATGGCTTTCGCTTATAGCTCCACCGCGCGGGGGGCCTTAGCTCAATTGGTAGAGCGCCTGCTTTGCAAGCAGGAGGTCAGGGGTTCGATTCCCCTAGGCTCCACTTCATCCCCGGCATCCCATGTCGCCGCGAACGCGGCCAAATTGAGGCTGTTTCGCGACCGTTACGACAATTTGACCGCGTTCGGTGGTTGTCCCAGTGCGTGAATGGTTCGGCATGAATCTTGAAAACGGTTGACGAATGTTCTTGCAACCAATCCGCTAAAGAGTACTCTTCCTCTTGGCCCGCCGGGATTTCCGACGAACCGAATCATAAATTTTTGGCCGACCTGTACTCGACGAGCCGGACCGAGAAAGGAAAGCACGATGAGTACTGCAGTTTTGCCTACACCCACCGCATCGAAGCCGATCGCCGGCTGGCGCGTCATCACTGACGTGGTTTTCAAATGGGTCGCCCTCCTTGGCCTCTTGCTCAGCCTCACCCAGGTGACGTTTGCGGCACTGGGTTTCTGGGGTGCAGAGGAGAACCCCGGGGACCAGGCATGGGGCATGGCGGCGTTTGAACCGCACGCCATTACCGGGATGATCCTCTACGCGGTCGCCGCAGTGCTGTTCCTGCTCGGTGTGCTGGCGATGTCAGGATGGAAGAGTTGGATTATCCCGCTCGTCCTGTTCGCCCTGTTGTACTTCGTGCAGGGACTACTCGTCGGTCTCGGATTCGGTGTGAGCAGGTGGTACGGGTTCCTTCACGCCGTCGACGGCGTGCTCATCATCGCTGGCTTTGCGTGGCTCTACTACGACCGGCTGCGCCATCCGCTGCAGGCTCGCACCTCAGCGTGACTGAAATAGAGTATTCAGTGAGTTAGTCGATGTCGGCGGCGTCGGACTCGTCAGTAATCCAGAGTTCGTCATCAGCGCGGAGCGTCTGCCATGTCGCGTAAGCGATACCGGCAACAGCCACTAGGCCGATGCCCATGAGGATGTAGCGTCCAACGTGGTTGCTCGACTTGGGTGGAACAACCGCCTTCGCCATCGGCCGGGAAATTTTGCTCAGAGCTCGACGAAGCTGTGGGCTCCGCGCGACTTCAAGTGCCGCGAGTGCGGTCCCGAGCGCAGACGTCACGGCGGGGATCACATCATGGGATATCCGCTTCCGGGCGGAATCAGCCAGATTCTGCCCGGCGTCCCTGCTCGACTCGTATACGTCTCGAATTCGGGGGGCCACTTCCTTGCGGCCGACGTCAACTAACTGGCGTCGCGCCTCCTGGACCACCCGTGAAGCCTGATCGAGGACTTCCTTCTGATCGTCCCAGAGGTCCGACGCCCCACGCTTGAGTTTCTTCAGTTCGCGCTTGCGCTTCCGTGACAGTTCCATCGGTACCTCCATGTGTGGTGGGGCGGATACTTTAACTATCCTCCCACGGCCCTCCTATGCAGCAAACAGGATCACGCTGGGGGAACGCTGAATCGAAGCGGTTCGTGTGAAAGAATAAGCGAATGTCCGCACACACTCACGTCGCAACCCTGCACACCAACCTCGGCGATATCAAGGTCAACCTTCTCGCGAACCACGCACCCAAAACTGTGGCGAATTTCGTGGGTCTCGCGACCGGCCAGATCGAATGGACCGACCCGGCAACCGGAGCCAAGACCAACCGTCCTCTCTACGACGGCGTGGTCTTCCACCGCATCATCGATGACTTCATGATCCAGGGTGGCGACCCTCTCGGTCAGGGTACTGGCGGGCCCGGCTACCAGTTTGATGACGAGATTCACCCAGAACTGAACTTCAATGAACCCTATGTACTGGCGATGGCGAACGCCGGCACCCAGGGTGGTCATGGAACGAATGGCTCCCAGTTCTTCATCACGACCGTGCCCACCCCCTGGCTTCAGGGCAAGCACACCATTTTTGGTGTGGTGGACGGCGAGGATTCCCGCGCTACCGTCAAGAAGATCGAATCGGTCAAGAAGGATGGCCGCGATAAGCCGATCGAACCAGTCGTCATCGAGAGCATCACCGTCGACGAGCTCTGACGGTGGCCGAGGAACACACCGCGTCGTCGGACTACTGTTATCGGCATCCGAACAGGCAGAGCTACATCCTCTGCCAGCGATGCGGGAGAACGATCTGCACTGAGTGTCAGACTCCGGCCGCCGTCGGATACCACTGCCCAGAATGCATGAAGGAGTCCCGTCAGTCCGCGCCACGAACCAAGTCGAGGGCAGCCTCAGCGTTGCGGCGCGGCAGTTCTGTCCCCGTTGTCACCTGGTCGCTCATCGCGGTGTGCGTAGTGGTCTACATCGCCCAGTTGTTGAGTGGCGACGTCGTAACCAGCGCTCTCTTTTATTGGCCGCACCTCACACAGGCAGAACCCTGGCGAATGCTGACCTCGATCTTCGTGCATAGCCCAGGGTCATTCCTGCACATCGCGTTCAACATGTTTTCGTTGTTTGTGATCGGACCGATTCTCGAGTTGGCGGTTGGTCGGATGCGGTTCCTCGCGCTTTACTTGCTGAGCGGTCTTGGCGGATCGGTGGCGGTTCTCTTTTTCGCACCGGATACCGCTGTTCTCGGCGCATCTGGTGCGATCTTCGGGCTGCTGGGAGCTTTCTTCATCATCCAGCGCCGGCTGGGGGGAAATAGCCTTCAGATCATCATTGTCATTGCCATCAACGTCGTGCTCGGGTTCGTCATCCCGAATATCGCATGGCAGGCACACCTGGGCGGTCTCGTGGTCGGAGCGCTTGTTGCGTTAGTGGTCTTGTCGTGCTCACCGTGGTGGGCGTGAACCTGGTTCCGCAACTGCTTGCGTAAGGTTATTCCACAGGGTTATCCACAGTGGGGATAATTACAAGACTGTAATTGTCGAGAACGTCATAATTGGTTGGCTATGAGCGCCAACGCGTGGTCATGAGGAACCCGACAAACAGGATCCCGAAGCCCACGAGGATGTTCCCATTGCCCAACTGCGGTACCGGCAGGAGGGAACCGCTCACGTAGAAAACGACGATCCAGGCGAGCCCGATGAGCATGAGGCCGAACATGATCGGCTTAAACCACACCGCATTGGGCGCATCGTCTCCTGACCGAGACTCCTGCGGTTCATCTGGTTTGGTCGTGGATCTAGCCATGCCGGAATTCTAGCTTGAAACTTGGGGCGGTAATTCGCCTTCAGCAGGAGTGGGAGCATCCAGCCCTTAGAATTGAATCCATGACAGACGAGCCAGCACCCACCCGCAGGAGCGTGGCACGGGCGCGACGGCGCGCCAGCCGACGCCTCAGCGTGGTCGGTATTGCCGGAGAACTCCTCATCACGGGAGGGGTTCTCGTCTTCCTTTTTCTCGGATGGCAGCTCTGGCTCAACGACATCGTTGTCGGCAATGAACAGAATCAGGTTGCGGCGACTCTGGTGGAGTCCTGGACAGCAGGAAACCCCTCACTCAACCAGGAGGAGACTGTTCCGGTCGACCACGGTGATCCGATCGTCATGAAAGCACCAGCTGAAGCCAAGGCTTTCGCCGTGATGTACGTCCCACGCTTCGGCACCGACTATCAACGGACCATTTCTGAGGGTGTGAGTTTAACGCGCGTTCTCAACAAGAACGGCATCGGGCACTACGACAGCACGGCGATGCCGGGAGATGTGGGGAACTTCGCTGTCGCGGCGCACCGAACAACCTACGGTGCCCCGTTTAGTAACATTGCTGAACTTCGCGTCGGTGACAAAATCTACGTCCAAACGGAGGACGCTTACTACACTTACGTGTTCCGAAATCGTGAGTATGTGAGTCCGGCCAGAGTGTCCGTCCTCAACGCCGTACCGCGGTTCGAGGGAATCGAACCGACTGCGCGGTTGTTGACGATGACCAGTTGCAACCCAAAATTCTCCAAGTCTGAGCGGATTATCGCGTATGCCGTTCTCGAATCGTGGCAACCAGCATCCGCGGGCCCGCCCGCTGAGCTTGTACCACTCCTGACGGCGAAGGGCTGATCGATGTATGCCGCCTTGTGGCACATTTTGCCGGGACCAGTGTGGGTTCGACTGCTCATCTTTGCTGGTGGAGTCGCCCTGCTTTTGTTTGCCCTCGTCGAGTGGGTGTTTCCGTGGGTTAATTCGTTACTCCCCGTGCAGGAAGTAACGGTGGAATAGTGACCCGTGTTCTCGTTGTCGACAACTACGACAGCTTCGTATACACGCTGAACGGGTATCTCCTTCAACTGGGTGCAGAAACCACAGTGGTGAGAAACGACGACAGCTCACTTCAGGATGCCGATACCGCCGCCAGGCAGTTCGATGCCATCCTCCTCTCCCCCGGGCCAGGAAAACCTGCTGATGCTGGAAAGTCGATCTCGCTGGTTCACGCGGCCCTGTCGACCGGCACCCCGCTTCTCGGTGTCTGTCTCGGCCATCAGGCCATTGCTGAAGCTTTCGGCGCGACGGTGACGGTGGCAAAAGAACTCATGCACGGAAAGACTTCAGTCATCACCCACGACGGCAGTGAGTTTTACGAAGGTGTTCCACAACCCTTTGTCGCAACGCGCTATCACTCGCTTGCGGTAGTTGCCTCCACAGTGCCGGAAGAGTTGCGCGTGACAGCACACACCGACAGTGGCATCATCATGGGGTTGAGGCACGAGTCAGCACCACTCTTCGGGGTGCAGTTTCATCCTGAATCGGTTCTCACCCAGGGTGGCTACCAAATGCTGGCCAACTGGCTCGCCAGCGCGGGGCTCGACTCCGCCCAGGTAACGGCACAGGGCCTTTCCCCTATGGTGACGGGGACGGCGATGGGGGAGGCTCAGGAGCCGGCACACCGCTGCAGTAGGTGATCGACATCTTCGATTTTTGCGGTGCAACACCAGGGGCTTGAGATTGGGCTGTCACCTTGCCCCCCATGCACGAGTTGTCGCCGATGGGTCTAATGTCCAGCCCCAGCGGTCCCAACAAGTTGTTCGCTTCACCCAGCGTGAGCCCCACCACACTTGGCACTTCAACAAGTCCGTCGGACACGAGAAGGTCGATGCTCGCACCCTTGCGCATCTGGGTTCCCCCCTCGGGGCTCGTCCCCATGACAATACCTTCGGGAACGGAGGGAGAGTGCGCCGTCGTTGTTGAACCGTAGACAAAACCGACGTCTTTCAGCGCGGCGATCGCCGCATCCGAGGTCATGTTGCGGACAAGCGGAACGGGAACAAACCCACGACCACTGGAAACCCAGACCTTCACGGTTGAACCCTTGGCCACGCGGATGCCTTCTGCGGGATCAATCCGAATGATGGCGCCCTCGGGCACCGTTTCGTTGGGTTCGTCAACCCGAGAGGGCACCAGATTGAGGCCGGTCAACTCATCTGCACCGTCGCCATACGCCATGCCGGTGATCGGGGGAATATCGACGGCGAGGTCCAGTCCGATTTTGGTCGGCTGCAGGTTGAGTACCCAGACCATGAGAGCGACGAGTACCACCGCGGTCACCACGATTCCGGCCCATATCCAGGCTACGGGCGGGCGTGACTGGGTGCGGGTAACGCGTTCATCGGAGGAATTTGATATCTGGCGTAGTGTCGCCTCAGATCCAGCGCGGGCGCTCGGGTTGGCTCCAAACAACGTGGCGTTGAAGTCATCCACGGGTGTTTTGATAGTGGGAACTTCTCCCGCCGCTGCCGAGGTCAGGGCACTGCGAAATTCTGCCGCCGACTGGAAGCGGGAAAACTTGTCTTTCTCCAGTGCGTGCAGGACCACCGCATCCATGGCTGGCGACACTTTAGGGTTGAGCGCACTCGGTCGAATCGGGGTTTCGCTGATGTGCTGGTAGGCGACAGCGACGGGGCGATCACCGTGGAATGGCGGCCTGCCGGTCAGAAGTTCGAAGAGGATGACACCGGTGGAGTAGAGGTCGGTGCGGGCATCCACCGTTTCACCGCGTGCCTGCTCTGGGGAAAAATATTGTGCGGTGCCCAGGATCGCGCTGGTGTCGGCGACCGTTGCTGAATTATCGGACACGGCCCTGGCGATGCCGAAGTCCATGACCTTCACCTGGCCATTGGGGGTCACCATGATGTTGCCTGGTTTGATGTCGCGGTGTACGAGTAGCGCACGATGACTGTACTCAAGAGCCGTCAAAACTTGCTCGACGATGCGGGCGGCCTCCGCCTGCTCCACTGGGCCATCGGCGATGATGTCTTTGAGAAGCCGACCATCCACAAATTCCATGACGATAAACGGCAATTGCGATTCGAGACCATTGGCATCTCGAACTGTTTCTTCCCCGGCGTCGAAGACCCGCACAATGGTTGGATGCGCCATGCGGGCGGCCTTCTGTGCTTCCTCACGGAACAACAGACGGAATTTGGGGTCATGCGAAAGCGACGGCTTCAGCAGCTTGATGGCCACCCGGCGACCCAGACGAGTGTCTTTACCGACATGGACGTCAGCCATTCCGCCGCGACCGAGGAGGTCACCGACCTCGTACCTACCGGCAAGCAGGCGAGTACTTTCAGTCACGTGGGTATCTCCGGAGGGCAGGGGGCAGTAGTTAGCCAGTGTAGCTGTTCAGGGTGTGGGGACTGTGAGGGTGAGCACATTCGAAGCCGGGGAGGGGGTACCCGAGCAGGACGCGGTGTAGGAGACCTTCGTGGCGCCGGGATCCGACCGCAGGGTGATGGTCGCGCTGGTGGTCCCCCCCGGTACCGGGTTGGGTGAGGTGACAGCAGAGTCGCCGCCTTCAATCGCAATGCTGTAGCCGTCGGGGGTTGCCCCGGACGGGCATCCGATGTACGGGGACCAGGAAATGGTGACCTCTTGGGAGGCCGTATAGGGGCCAGCCGGTGAAGCATTCAGGTCTCCCGGCTTGGCAGGCGGTGGAATGGGTGCGTAAATCTTCACATTGATCGTGGTTGCCGGCCGAACGTTTCCGGCGGGGCTGATGTCGTAAACTTTCCCCTCATCGGCCTTGGTCGGAGCCTGAATGCCCGTGGTGACGTTGTAGGAAAGTTCCAGGTCGTCGAGCGCCTTTTCCACTTCGCTTTGCGTCATCCCCTGAAACTGCGACTTGTTGATATTGATGATGCTGCTCGACGGCGTCGGTTCAGGGCTGACGCTCGGTGTCTCCACCGGTTTGGATGCCGTGGGTGAAATCGGCGGAGTGACTGTCTCGGTCCGCTGCCCGACAAGCGCCACAATCGCGCCAACCAGAACAATGGCGAGAAGGGCGATGAGGGCGATCAGCGGCCACGTCCACGGGTTGCGGCGCTTTGACTCGGTGGGAAGCATTGCCTGGCCGTTCCCGCCCATCGACGGGAGAACCCGAGTTGCAGATGTTTGGCCGAATGCGGTTCCCAGACTGGAGTCCCCCAGGATCCCCGGAACGGCATTCGCCGCACCACCGACATCCCCCCTGCGGAGCGCCTGGGCGGCCCGCGCCAGCTGGGCAGCGGACGCCGGACGGTCGGACGGGTTCTTGGCGATGCATGCGTAAACGAGGTTCCGGACAGGCTCAGCGACCGTCACCGGCAGGTCGGGGGGTGTCTCATTGATCTGCGCCATGGCGATGGCGACTTGAGATTCACCCGTGAATGGGCGACGGCCGGCCAGTGCTTCGTAGGCGACGATTCCGAGGGAGTAGATGTCGGTGGTGGGTGAGGCGGGATGCCCACTGGCTTGCTCCGGGGAAAGGTACTGCACGGTACCCATGACCTGTCCGGTTGCCGTGAGCGGAACTTGGTCGGCGATCCGGGCGATACCGAAGTCGGTGATCTTCACCCGCCCATCCGGGGTGATCAGCAGGTTTCCGGGCTTAATGTCGCGGTGTACGAGGCCGGCGGAGTGGGCAGCGTGAAGCGCCGAGGCAGTTTGTGCCACGATGTCGAGCACCCGGTCGGTGGCCAGAACTCGTTCTCGCTCAAGAATCGTGGAGAGGGCCTCGCCTGGGACGAGTTCCATCACAAGGTAGGCGCTGCCTTCTTCTTCTCCGTAGTCGAAGACGTTGGCAAT
>CAJDWL010000023.1_pt1 | contig 28062 bp, 24 predicted proteins | sample 7391591 | NCBI WGS metagenome assembly CAJDWL01 (sample SAMEA7055738, study PRJEB34461) | soil metagenome | biome: terrestrial ecosystem; feature: Peninsula; material: soil | place: Antarctica | collected 2016
CGATTACCTAGCGGGGCTGGAGCTGGGCGGCGTGCCGTTGGCAGTCATGCTCGGACAAGTCACGAGCCCACCTACGCTGTTCGTCCGCAAGGAGGCCAAGGAGTACGGCACGCGCCGCCTGGCCGAAGGCGGCGAGGTCAGCGGCAAACGCCTGCTGGTGGTGGAGGACGTGGTCACGTCGGGAGGGCAGGTGGTGCTTTCCACTCGCGATCTGCGTGAGCGCGGCGCCGTGGTGGAAGAGGCCCTGTGCGTCATCGATCGCCAAGCCGGCGGCCCCGAGGCGCTTGCTAACGAAGGAGTGGGGCTAACCGCACTATTCACGATGTCTGAGCTCAAGGCGTACGTCGGGGCGGGTTAGTCGCTACACTTGAGCCATGCGTAAAGACACCCTGTTCGAAAAGATCGTCGCCCGTGAGATCCCCGCCGACATCGTCTACCAGGACGAGCTCGTTACGGCGTTCCGTGACCGCAACCCTCAAGCGCCGGTGCACGTCCTCATCGTGCCCAACGAGAACATCCCCACCGCCGCCGACGTGCTGCCAGAACACGAGCCGGCGCTGGGCCGGATGTTCACGGTGGCGCGCAAAGTAGCAGAAGCCGAGGGGCTGGAGCAAGGCTACCGTCTCATCGTCAACTGCAAGGAGCACGCCCACCAGGAGGTGTACCACCTGCACATGCACCTGCTGGGCGGCCGACCGCTCGGGCCGCTGCTAACGCCTTGAGGCCTGGGCTGGCGTGTTAACCCCACTCAGCGAGTAGTAACCTGCGCGCAGAAAGTGGCTGTCAGCCTTTGTACTCGCCCCACGCCGCGCGCAACACCGATGCAACCTCACCCAGGGTGGCGCGCCTCTTCAGCGCCTCCTGCACCAGCGGGAAGAGCTTGCCGCTGCCCTCAGCGGTTTGGCGCAGCAGCTCCAGCGTTTGTGACACCGCCGCGCCGTCACGCTTCTCGCGGAAGGCGGCCAACTCGGCCATGCGGCGGCCCTGCATCGACTCGTCGAGCTGCTGGATGGGCACCTGCTGGTCGCCGTCCTCGTTGAAGCGGTTGACCCCCACCACCACCAGCTGGCCTTCCTCGATGGCGCGCTGCTGCTGGTAGGCCGACTCCTCTATCTCGCGTTGCACGAAGCCGGCTTCGATGGCTTTCACGGCGCCGCCGAGCTCGTCGATCTGGGTCATGAGCGCTGCTGCGGCCGCCTCGAGTTCGTCGCAGAGGTGCTCTAAGTAGTAGCTGCCCGCCAGTGGGTCGATGGCGTCGGCCACGCCGGTCTCGTAGCCGAGGATCTGCTGGGTACGCAGCGCCAGCCGCGCCGAAGCCTCAGTGGGCAGGCCCAGCGCTTCGTCGAGGGCGTTGGTGTGGAGGCTCTGCGTGCCGCCCAACACCGCCGCCAGCGCCTGGTAGGCGGTGCGCACCACATTGTTGTCGGGCTGCTGCGCGGTGAGGGTGCTGCCGCCCGTCTGGGTGTGGAAGCGTAGCATCTGCGAGCGCGGGTTCTGTGCGCCGAACTCGTCACGGGCGATGCGCGACCACATGCGCCGCGCCACCCGGAACTTGGCTACCTCCTCGAGCAGGTGGTTATGGCAGGCGAAGAAGAACGACAACCGCGGCGCGAACTCGTCCACGGACAGGCCGGCGGCGAGCGCAGCGCGAACGTAGGCGCGCGCGTTGGCGAGAGTGAAAGCCAGCTCCTGCGCCGCCGTGGAGCCGGCTTCACGGATGTGATAGCCGGAGATGCTGATGGTGTTGAAGTTGGGCATCACCTCAGCGCAGTGCGCGAAAAGGTCGGTGACGAGGCGCATGCTCGGCCCCGTGGGGAAGATGTAGGTGCCGCGCGCCACGTACTCCTTCAAGATGTCGTTCTGCACGGTGCCGCCCAGTTGATCCGGGGCCACCCCTTGCTCTTCCGCCACCAGCACGTATAGCGCCAGCAGCATCATGGCCGGCGCGTTGATGGTCATGGAGGTCGTTACCTCGGCCAGCGGGATGCTGTCGAACAGCGTGCGCATGTCGTCGATGGTGGCTATCGACACGCCTACCCGGCCCACCTCGCCGCTGGCGAGCGGGTCGTCGGGATCGAGGCCAAGCTGCGTGGGCAGATCGAACGCCACCGACAGACCGGTAACGCCCTGAGCGAGTAAGTAGCGGTAGCGGCGGTTGGACTCCTCGGCCGAGCCGAAACCGGCGTACTGCCGCATGGTCCACAGGCGGCCGCCCGAGTACATGACTGGGTAGACGCCGCGCGTGAAGGGGAACTCGCCCGGTTTACCCAGCCGCTGGGTGAGGCGCGGTGGCGGCTCGTCGTAGATCGGCTTCATGGCCCAATCATACGAGGCCACGGGCGTAGCCCGACTCCGGACCGGCTTCAGCAGGGGTACCCTAAGCCCATGGCTAACACAGAGATGAACTATCGCCGGGTAGGCAACAGTGGTCTGAAGGTAAGCGCCGTCAGCCTCGGCGCCTGGACGACCTACGGTCAGACGGTGCAGGAGCAGGTGACGGTGCAGCGCATAGTGGCGCGCGCCATCGAGCTGGGCGTGAACTTCTTCGACGTCGCCGACGTCTACGCTCGAGGCAAGGCCGAGGAGATGATGGGCGAGGCGCTCAGCTCGAGCGGTGCTCCGCGCCACCACCTAGTGGTGTCCAGCAAGGCGTACCACCAGATGTCTGAGAACGTCAACGATCGCGGCTTGAGCCGCAAGCACCTGATGGAGTCGATCGACCGCAGCCTCGACCGCTTCGGCTTCGATTACTTAGACATCTACTTCGCGCACCGCTACGACACTGAAACGCCGCTCGAGGAGACGGTCGAGGCGTTCTCCGACATAATCCGTTCTGGCCGCGCCCACTATTGGGGCACCAGCATGTGGACGCCCGCGCAGATCGCCGAAGCGCACACTTACGCCAAGGCCAACGGCTTGGTAGCGCCCATCAGTGAACAGCCCCAGTACTCGATGCTGGAGCGCCAGCGCGTGGAAGACGAGATCATGCCAGTCGCTGAGGCCAAGGGCGTAGGCATAGTGGCGTTCAGCCCCCTTGCCCAGGGCATGCTCACGGGCAAGTACCAGCGCGCGCGTACGCGCCTTGGCTCCCATCGCCGAGGAGCTGGGCATAAGCCGTGCTCAGTTGGCGTTAGCTTGGATCCTTCGTAGCCCAGTCGTATCCAGCGTCATCACCGGCGCCACCAAGGTGTCGCAACTTGAAGACAACGTGGCGGCCGCCCAGGTGGAGTTGAGCCCGGAGATACTGGAGCGCATAGAGGCAGCGCTGGCATAGGCCCTGGCCGCGACACGCCGCCCCAGCGTGCCCGGTGACCGAGCGTGAGGTGAAGCCGTGAGACTGTTCAACGCCTCTGAGATGAGGGCTGCCGATGCTAGGTCCGAGGCTGATGGCATCAGCGCCGACAGCCTGATGGAGGCCGCCGGCCGTGCGGTGGCCAGCCGCGCTCGAGCCCGCCTCCCCCACGCCCGAAGAGCTGTGGTGCTGTGCGGCCCGGGCAACAACGGCGGCGACGGCTACGTGGCGGCTCGTCACCTAGGCGCGGCCGGCCTAGCGGTGCGCTTGCTCGAGCTGAGCGCGGAGCCTAGCAGCGCAGCCGCGCAAGCAGCGAGGAGCGCCTTCGTAGCCGCGGGCGGCGTCTGCGAGGCGCTCGAAGCCGGTATCGCCGCCAACCTGCCTGCCACGGTGGAAGTGCGAGACATGATCATCGACGGGCTGTTCGGAAGCGGCCTCAGCCGGCCGCTCAGCGGCTGGTTGGCAGATCTGGTCGAGCAGTTGTCGGAGCGGCCTAGCGTCATCATCGCCATCGACGTGCCCAGTGGCGTCAGTACCGATGTGTGCGAGCTTATCGGCCCTTACCTGCGCGCCGACCTAACGGTGGAGCTGGCCGGTCACAAGGTGGCGGGCCTCTTCTACCCCACCCGATCAGCCTACGGCGAGCGCGTACTGGTCGACATCGGCATGCCCGCTGGGGTGCTTGAGGCAAGTGGTGGGGTGCCGATCCTCGACGCGGCCACCGTACGCCCCGAACTACCGCCGCGCCCAGCCGACGCCAACAAGTACACGGCCGGCAGCGTGTGCGTCATCGCAGGTTCGGAGCGTTACCGGGGCGCTGGCGAGCTGGCGTGCCGCGGCGCTTGGCGCGGCGGCGCCGGCCTGGTGACGCTGGTTGCCGACGCGCACCATCCCTCCGCCTGGCCCGAGACCATTCTCGAGCCCTACGACTGGAGCGCGGGCGACGAGTGGCCACCGCCGGCTCTCACCCCCAACCGCGCCGGGGCATGCCTGATCGGTCCGGGTCTCGACCCCAGCGCCCTACCTCTTCTGCCGCAACTGCTGAGCTGGGCGCCGGGCCCGGTGGTCCTCGACGCCGCCGCGCTCGACCCGGAGGCTTTGAGCGCCGCGGCGCGACAAGCCATCCGCAGCCGACCCTGCGTGCTCACGCCGCACAGTGGCGAGGCGCAGCGTCTGCTGGGCATCGACGGGCCCACGGTGCGACGTGACCCGCTCGGCGCGGGCGCTCGCCTAGCCAACACTTTCGGCGCGGTGGTGGTGCTCAAAGGGCCCACCACGGTCGTGAGCGCTCCGGACGGTCGCCAAGCCATCTCGAGCCGCGGCCACCCCGGCATGGCCAGCGGCGGCACCGGCGATTGTTTAGCGGGACTGGTGGCGGCGTTGCTGGCGGCACCTACCGCTACCAAGCGAACGCCCACGCCGCTGACGAGCACGGCAGATCAGGCGCTCCACGACGCCTTCGGGCGCGCCTGCCTGGCGGTATGGCTGCACGGTATAGCGGGAGAATTGGCCGCGGCCGAGTTCGGCAACTCGCTGCTAGCCGGCGACCTGGCAGACTACCTGCCGCGCGCCTTCGCGCAGCTCGGGTGGTAGCCTGCCGCTCATGTTCCTAGCGCGCGTCCCGGCCACCAGCGCTAACTTGGGCCCCGGCTTCGACGCCATCGGCTTAGCCGTCGAACTCCAACTGCAGGTGCGCGCGTCACTCGCCGCACAGGATCAGCTCGTCTACCGCGGCGATGGTCCGGGCAGCAGCAAGCGCGACATTCCCGACTCACCCGACAACCTAATTCACCAGGGCTTCCGCGCCGTTTACGCAGCTTTAGGCGCGAGCGCCCCCACGGTGCGCTTCGAAGTCGACAACCCCATACCCCTGGCGCGCGGACTGGGGTCTTCCTCCGCGGCGTTGGTGGCTGGCGCCGCCATCGCCGACGCCTTCAACGACGAGCGTCTAGGCCGCGACGAACTGTTCCGGCTGATGGCCGCCTTCGAGGGGCACCCCGACAACGTGGCGCCCGCCGTGTACGGTGGCCTCACCGTCGCCGCCGCCGACACCAAGGGCGTATTCGCGGCAGCCAGCTTGCCGCTGCCACGCAGTTGGCGCCTGCTGTTCGGAGTGCCCGACTTCGAGCTGCCCACCAGCGCCGCGCGGGCGGTACTTCCCAGCGAGTACAGCCGCGCCGAGGTGGTGCTCACCTCCTCCCGCGCCGCGTTGTGGGTGGCCGCCGCCGCGCTCGACCAGCCGGGCTTGCTCCGCACCGCTTCGCTAGATGTGCTGCATCAGCCCTACCGCGAACGCCTAGTGCCCGGCTTGGCCGCAACTAGTAGCCAGCTACGCGAGCTAGGCGTGTTCGCCGCCTTCCTCTCCGGCGCCGGCCCTACCCTGGGGGTGGTGTGCGATGAAGAGCTGGTGGCGTCCAGCCGAGCGCTACTCGCGGATTTCGTGGGTCCCACGGGTGCTGTGCTGCAACTCGAGCCGGCTAGCGGTTACACGGTGCAACGATGCTAGCCACCGCGGAAGACGCCGTGCTGGACGCAAAGCGACCATGAGCTACCCCCTCCCCATCCTTGGAATCGACACCTCCTGCGATGACACCGGCGTAGGCGTGACGCAGCAAGGCCACGTACTCGCCAACGTGGTGGTTCCGCAGACAGCGCTGCACGCCCGCTACGGTGGTGTCATGCCCGAGCTGGCTAGTCGCGAACATCTCGAGGTCATCGACGAAACGGTGGCGCGCGCGCTGGTCACCGCCGGCCTAACCTTGAGCGACCTCGGCGCAGTCGCCGCAACGCGCGGGCCCGGGCTGGTGGGAGCGCTACTGGTGGGCCTCAGTTACGGCAAGGCGTTGGCGTTCGGACTCGGCGTGCCGTTCGTGCCTGTACATCACCTGCGCGGCCACCTGGCAGCCGCCGACGAGGAGCCACCGTTCCTGGGCCTGATAGCCTCGGGCGGTCACACGGCGCTGTTCGCAGTGCACAGTTGGGACGACATCGAGGAACTGGGCCGCAGCCGCGACGACGCGGCGGGTGAGGCTTTCGACAAGGTCGCGCGCTTACTTGGCCTCGGCTATCCGGGCGGCCCGGCGCTCGCGGCGCTGGCTGAGAAGGGTGACGATCACGGCGTGAAGCTACCGCGGCCCATGGCCGGCGCGCGCGGTCTGGAGTTCTCCTTCAGCGGTCTAAAGACGGCGGTGGCGCTGCTACTCGAGCGCCAGCCGGATGCCAAGCCCGCGGACGTAGCCGCCACCTTCGAACGCACCGTGGTGGATTCCCTGACGGCGGTGACGCAACGCGCGCTCGACGCCAGCGGCATGCCGCGCCTGGTGGTGGCCGGCGGCGTGGCCGCCAATAGTAGGTTGCGGCGCGAGTTCGCATCCTTCAACGTGCCGGTCAGTTTCCCACCGGCAGCGTTAGCCACCGACAACGGCGCCATGATCGCGTTGGCCGCGGGTCTGCAGCTAGCGTCCGGGCCGCCGCCTGCGGACGCCCTCAGCAGCGACGCCGCGCCGTACCTACCGCTCAGTTAACGAACGGAACCCCATAGGCCGGCTAAGTACATCTCCTGCGTGACGATGCCCACCACCTCGCTACCACCAAGTACCACCACCAGTTGCTCGTGCGCCAACACACGCCTAAGGTCGGTGATGGCCACCGCGGCGTCGACCTTCACGAGCTCCTCCCAGGAGGTGATGCGGTCCTGATGCAGACCCGTCACCCCAACCGGAACGCCGTCGTCCTGCACGATGACGAGGGGGTTGGCGGTCATGCTCAGGGCCACCTGAGCGGCATCGACGATCGGCACTTTGGCGGCGGCGCGTCCGGCCGTGGGCGGCACCAGCAAACCGAAGCTGAGCAGCGTGGGGCTGGGTAGACGCACCGAATGTCGCACGTAGATCAGCGCTCCGGAGTAGGCCAACACGAAGGCCACGCCCTCGAGCAGACCCGGCAAGTTGAAGCTCGCGAAGCCTAAGCGGCCTTGACCCCCGAAAGCCCAGAAGACCAGCAGCGCCACGAGCAGCGCGAAGAGCATGGCCGAAGTGGCGCCAAGCAGCGCTGCGACGCGGAGTTGGGCGGGACGTCTCAATTGATTCTCCCTGTAGCCTTGCTCGACTCAACCACCGGCGAACGGCCGGGCCGGAGCGGCAGCCGGGTCCGAAGGAAGTTGGGACGGTTCGTCGATGTCGGTAGCCAAGGCGGCGTCGTTCGAAACGAGCGCTCGCACCGGTGCGGCCAGTAGCTTGGCCACCCGGCGCTCCAACCCCGGCAAGTCGGCCCGACCTAGCAGCAACGCCAGCAGCACGTCGAGACCCACGATTCCGGCTAGCGCCAAGGGGTTCTTGCGAGCGCGGTAGAGGCGGTCTACCAGTGGTAGTAACGTCGGCACCACCTTAGGGTCGATCAGGACCACGTTGCCACCGGTGAAGCGCCCCTCGCGCAAGCGTGCGTAGGTGCGTCGCTGGCCGGGGAACTGCTCGCTGGCGACGGTTTCGTTGACCACCGGGTAGACCAACGCGGCCTTCTCTCCAGCCTGCTTGGCTTCAAGTGCCGCAGTTACGAAGCGCGCGATCATCTCTCCCGTCACCCACGGCAGGTCGGCTGTTACGAGCAGCACGGGCCGGGCTGGATGCTCGCCGGCCGCGGCCTCCTTCAAGCCGGCCGCAAGCGATGCGAACATGCTGTCGCCGGATGCGACGGCTCGGTCGTAGAGGCCGGTCAAAGCCGTAGCAGTTGGGCCAACGTAGATCGTTTGGTCCACTACGCCGCTGTCCTGCAGCGCCGTCAGTACGTAAGACGCCAGCGGCTGTCCGCCCAAAGGCACCAACGCCTTGGCGGCCACGCCGAACGCCACCGCCAAGCGGTCGCTGGCCGCGCCTCCGGCCAGAACCACAGCCACCACGCCTGCCTTCGGGGTCATGAGGGAGATTCTACCGTGCTGGGCTCAGTAGGCGACTACGTGCCGGGCGGCGGGTAAAAAATCCTGCCCGCGTTCCCTGGAGGGCGCGCGGGCAGAGGAGTACGGTTATTAGTTGAATTCGGCGCTGATCGCCGCAGGTGGAATCAGAAGCGCGATTGGCGCACGTTGAGCTCCACGGTGCGGCCGGAGCTGGCCGTGAAGGTAGTGATGTAAGTTGCGTAACCAGGCGCGATGACTACCAGCTCGTGACCGCCGGGGCGCACGTCGGGCATCTCGAGTCGGCCGCTGCCGCTAGGCAGGTTGCCCACCTGCACGCCGTCGAGGAAGACGGCTGCGCCACCGATGTTGCCCACCACCACGACCGAGGCGGCCATGGAAGACAGGGAGGCGTTGACGGTGCTGTTCTCGCCGCTGCGCACGCTGAACGAGACGGAGGTGCTCTCGTAGCCACCTAGCTCGAAGCGCGCCTGGTAGTTGCCGCCATCGAAGCGGATAGCACCAGTGGGAGTGGTGCCCACGTAGCGGCCATCAACTGACACGTCGGCGCCGCTGGGGGCGCTGGTGAAGGCCACGGTGCCCGAGCGCTGCACTTGGGTCAGTGAAGCGTTGACGCTCTGGGTCTCACCACCGCGCAGTCTGACGGAGCCGCTGTACGACTCGTATCCGTCAAGTTCGTAGCGCACCTGGTGGTTGCCGGGACGCGCTCCGAAAGACATGGGCGTGTAGCCGACGAATTCACCGTCTAGGTAGACGGACGCGCCTGACGGCGAGGAGGTGAAGCGCACCGTGCCGAACTCGGGCTCGGCAGGCGTGCTGCCAACGTAGTACAGAGCGGTGTCGGTCACCCAGTCGGACTGCGGCAGGGGGTTGACGATGATGGCGAAGTTCTGGATGAAGCCCTTCTCGCCGATGTTGCTCTGCGCGAAGATGTCGCCCTCACGCTGGAACTTGGCCAGCTGGTTGGTGTTCAGTTCCTTCTTGCTAGCCACGGCGATGACCTTGGAGAGGCCACGCGGCGGAGCGATGTTGAACACGTAACGAGCGCCCGAAGGCGGGAAGGTACGAGTCTCGCCGGAGCGCAGGTAGTTGTTGCTGTCGTAACCGTTGGGGAAGATCTGGGTGATCTCGCCGTTGGGGCGAACGTCGAACAGGTAAACGTAGCTCGACTCCTGCACCCGCACGGATATCTGGATCTCTTCCCCTACCTGGTAGGTGGGCGAGGCGTTGCCGGAGGTATCGCGGTCGAGCCACACCTCCACCTCGAAGCTGGGAAGGGGGTTGACGACGATAGCTTGAGGGCTGACCACGAAGCCTTGGGCGAAGGTAAACGGAAGCAGAAGAAGAAGTGCGAATGTGCCTAATAGTCTTTTCACGGTCTGCCTCCTTTCTGTTGTGAAGGGTAGCACCGTGGAACGTGGGCTCATGATGGACTTCTTAAACGGTCCTTAACCGACGCAGTGGCAAACTATGCCACCTTCCGCGCTACCTTAAGGAAGCCTACGCCGCCCGATAGTGCGAAACTGGGTCACGGCGCACCGCGCGCCAGCCGCCTTGGTTATCACGCAGCGCGGCACTACTTCGAACCATGAAGTGAAACATGGAGTGGAGCTTGAGTATGCCTTCGAACGCAGCCCCTATCTTTGCCCGCCCGCGCCGGATCGCACAGCTGCTCGCGTTGCTGCTGCTGCTGACTTCATCGCCGCTCATAAGCCGCGCCCAGGCGCAGCAACTCGACGTCGACACGGTGCTCGACAACATCACCACCGCGGCCCGGGCCCTTCAGGACGCCACCTTCTTACTCACCGGCAAGCTCGTCAATCCCGACGGCACCACCTTCACGCTCGAGATCGATATCGCGGTCGTGCCGCCGGCAGGCGTGGCCAGCGCCTACATCATCCAACCCGACGCCTTAGCCGACAACGAGATCGTGCTCGATGGCGCCGCCGTCTACAACTACACTTATCTCACCAACCAGGTGATGATCTTCGACGCCGATGACCCCGACGCGTTGGGGGGCCTACTACCCAAGGGCGAGGACGGCGCCAGCGCCGAGATCAGCTTCGACCTCGGCACCATCTTCGAGGGCTACGTAGCCTCCATCAACAAGGTCTTCGACGGGCCGTTCGGCGAGACCTACGAGCTGCACTTCGTCAACAAGGACCTTGGCGCCACCATCTTGAACGTCGATGCGCAGGTGCCCAGCTCCGACTGGCTGCCGCGCCAGTTGGTCTTCAAGCAGGCCGACGGCCACGTGCTAGCTGAACTGAACGCCGAGGACCTCAAGAAGGACACCGGCCTCACCGCCGCGCAGGCCAGCCAACTGCCCGATGACGCAGAAGTGATAGACAACCGCAAGCAGTAGGCGCCTGTTTGGGCCGCAGCTTTGCGCTGCGGCCCAAACACGAATCAGTTTCCGCCCACCATCTCCTCAGGCACCACGGCGGCGTCGAACTCTTCGGGCGTCAGGTAACCCAGCTTCACGGCCGTCTCTTTCAAGGTTGCCCCTTCGCGGTGCGCGGTCTGGGCTATCTCGGCCGCCTTGTAGTAGCCGATGGTGGTGTTGAGGGCGGTCACCAGCATCAGCGAGTTGTCGAGGTGCATGCGCATGCGGCCGTCGTCGGCTTCGATGCCCACCACGCAGTGCTCGCGGAAACTTTCACAAGCATCGGCCAGCAGGTTGGCGGACTGCAGGAAGCCGTAGATCATCACCGGCTTGAAGACGTTGAGCTGCAGATGGCCGTGGGTGCCGGCTACGCTAATGGCGGTGTCGTTGCCGATCACCTGGGCGCACACCATCGTGAGCGCCTCCGCCTGGGTTGGGTTGACCTTGCCGGGCATGATGCTCGAGCCCGGCTCGTTCTCGGGCAGGCGGATCTCGCCGATGGCGCAGCGCGGACCCGAGGCGAGCAGGCGGATGTTGTTGGCCACCGCGAACAGCGCGACTGCCGTGCGCTTGAGGGCGCCCGAGGCCTCCACCACCGCGTCGTGCGCCGACAGTGCCTCGAACTTATCGTCGGCAGTTATGAACGGCAAGCCGCTCAGCTCCGCGATCTTGGCTGCTACCCCAGTGGCGAACCCGGGTGGAGTGTTGAGGCCGGTGCCGACCGCGGTGCCGCCCAACGCCAGCTCGCTCAAGTGCGGTAAGGAGCCCTCTAACGCCTCTATGCTCTTCGCTACCTGGGTGGCGTAGCCGCCGAACTCCTGCCCTAGCGTGAGAGGCGTGGCGTCCATGAGGTGGGTGCGCCCGATCTTCACCTTGGCGGCGAACTCCCGTGACTTGTCGCGCAGCGCCGCCTCCAGCAACCGCAGCTCCGGCGGGTGCGCTCCATCAGCACCGTGTAGGCCGCTATGTGCATCGCGGTTGGGAAAGTGTCGTTGGACGACTGGCTCTTGTTGACGTCGTCGTTGGGGTGCACGGGCGTCTTGCTGCCGCGCTCACCGCCCGAGATCTCGATGGCGCGGTTGGACACCACCTCATTGACGTTCATGTTCGACTGCGTGCCCGAGCCGGTCTGCCACACCACCAGCGGGAACTCGTCGTCGAACTTACCTGCGGTGATCTCGTCGCACACGCGCGCGATCAGTTCGGCCTTCTCCAGCGGGAAGTCGGTCAGCTCGGCGTTCGTGAGCGCCGCCGCCTTCTTCAGGAGCGCGAAGGCGCGGATGACCTCTAGCGGCATCCGCTGACCACCTATCTTGAAGTTCTCAAGGGAGCGTTGCGTCTGCGCCCCCCAGTAGCGGTCAGCGGCAACCTTAACCTCGCCCAAAGTATCTTTCTCGATGCGGAATTCCATCACTCAAGCCCTCCAGCAGCGGCGCCAGCACCAGCTGGGTTGGCTCCGCTCGTCATCCACATGCTAACCGCGACCCGACGCCTAACCGCCGGAAGGTGGCGGTAAGGCGTAACGCAGCGCCGCGGCCATACTGTTACGCCAGTTGACCCAGTTGTGACCGGCGTTGTGCTCGATCAACTGGTGCCCGACACCCAAGATCCCCAGCTCACGCGCAACCTCCCGGTTCACGTCCACAAGCCATTCGAGGGTGCCCACCGTGAGATGCCAGCGCCGCGGGGGCGCCGCACCTGTGCGCAACAGTTCCAGCACCCACGAGCGTTGCGACCCGTAGAAGTCGCGGTCGTCCGGGGCGCCCAGGAACGCGCCCGATAAGGTGACGAGCGTGTCGACCAGCTCGGGGTGCAAGAGTGCGATGGTGGTCGACAGCAGCCCGCCTAAGCTAGCGCCCAACCACACCTGCTCGCCGCTCAGCGGGTAGTAGTCGGCCACGTAAGGCAGCAACTCGTCAAGCAGGAAATCACGGTAGCCCTCGGCGAAAGCGTACTCGTCACGACGGTCGACGGGATCGACGAACAGGAACCGCGCCGGCCGCGCCTCACCGCGCGCCACCAACGCCTCGTGCACCAGGTGCAGCCCGGCTACCCGCCGGAACGCCTGGCCGTCCTGGACGATCACCAGCGGCAGCTCCGCCGTAGCCATCCCGGCCGGCGTGTAGATCACCGCGTTCCGCGCCTGACCGCCCAGGGCGGTGCTGATACGCCTGAGGCGGTCGCTCTCACCGGTCTCGAGACTAGCAGCGGGTGACGCCAGCGCGTCGGGGCGGTAGTTGGGCCCGACCACCGCGCTGGCATGTGGGAACCAGGGGTTGTCGGCGCGGCGATCGTTGTTGGGGTCGGGAAGCATCGCGCCGTCCGCGTCGAGGAAAGCGTATTCGAAGTAAGCGTCATCGGGCAGCTCCAACTCGACCGGAGCCGAGCCCAGCGGTTGCGGGTCGTGCAGCATGTCGGTGCGATCGGAGACTAGCTTTCGCGCCCAGGGCGGTGGGGTGATGGTGAGGCGCATGCCCGAAGTCTAGCGCCCGGCTCCAGCGGCAACCGGCCGGATGATCAAACCAAGGCTGTTAGACTCTGCCGCATGGATCCCCACCGCTTCGACGAGATCTCGCTGGCCGCGCTGCGCGCTCGGCCCGGCGCCAAGTGGCAGCATTACGACGCCGACGTTCTACCTCTGTGGGTGGCCGAGATGGACTTCCCGCTTGCGCCGCCCATCAAGCGCGCCATCGAGGGCCTGCTAGCCCGGGACGACTTCGGCTACCCCCAGTTCACCGGCTTGCCGGGCCTGCGCGAGGCGGTGAACGCGCGCTTGAAAGCGCGCTACGCTTACGCCACCGAGCCCGATCAGGTGATGCTGCTTGGTAGCACCGGCGCCGGGATCAACCTGAGCGTTCACGCTTTCACGCAGCCCGGCGACGAAGTACTTCTGCTGACGCCGCTCTACCCGCCGTTCAAGCAGGCAGTGGAACGCGCCCACCGGGTGGCCGTCGAGGTGGAGATGATCCGCGGCGCGGACCAGTACGAGATCGACTTCGCGGCGCTCGAGCGTGCGGTGACGCCTAAGACGCGCTTGCTCATGCTGTGCAGTCCCCACAACCCGGTGGGCCGGGTCTTCACCCGTCAGGAACTCGAGGGCCTCGCCGACTTGGCGCAGCGTCACGACCTGGTCATCTCCAGTGACGACCTGCACGCCGACATCCTCATGGAAGGCAAGCACATACCGATCGCCACGCTGTCCCCCGAGGTTGCGGAGCGAACCGTCACCCTCTACGGACCCACCAAGGCGTTCAACATCCCTGGCCTGAAGATCACCTTCGCCATCAGCTCCAATCCAGAGATCATAAAGAAGCTCGAAACTGCCGGCGCCGGCATCGCGACTGGTCCCAACGTTGCCGCGCAGAACGCCGCCTTGGCGGCATACACCGACGGCGACGAGTGGTTGAACGAGGCTCTTGACTACCTGCGCGGCAACCGCGACTGGCTGGTAAGTGAACTGCGCGAGAAGCTGCCGCAGATCCCCGTCCACCTTCCGCAAGGCACCTACCTCGCCTGGCTCGACCTGCGCGGCTGCGGCCTGGGCGACACCCCGGCGGCGGAGCTGCTGGAGCGCGCCAAGGTGGCCCTGAACGAGGGCAGCTCGTTCGGGCCCGGCGGTGACGGCTTCGCGCGACTGAATTTCGCCACTAGCCGGCCGATCCTGGCTGAGGCGGTACGGCGGCTCGAAGCTGCGCTAACTTGAACGGTTCGAGCTCGAACGACACCTGCGCCAACTCAGCGCCTTTGAACGCCTCGCAGAGGAGCTAGTAACGACGTGACCCGCACCGGCACCAGCACCGCGACGCTGCGGTTAGGCAGTTCCTTGGAAGCGGCACTGCGGTCGGGTCACCCTTGGATCTACCGCAACCACCTTCCCCATCACGACCTGAGCGGGAACGAAGTGGTGCGGGTCGAGGCCGGCAGCGCCGCGTCTTACGGTATCTACGACGCCGACAGCGCCATAGCCGTGCGGCTGTTCGGAGCACGCCCGAGTCCAGCGCTGCTCGAGCAACGTGTGACGGAGGCTCTCGCGCTGCGAGCTGGTTTGGCCAAGGATGGCAACGACGCCTACCGACTGCTTTACGGCGAAGGCGACTACTTACCTGGCATCGTCTGCGACCGCTACGGGCGCTACGCCGTGATGCGCTGCTACGCCAGCAGCATGGAGCAGTTCTTGTTGCCTATCGCGAAGCTGATCGGCAGCGCACTGAACCTCAGGGGGGTGGCGCTGCGAGCCGGCCGTGACGATGAGTCCAGCGACTCCGGGCAGAAGCTGACCGCGTTGTGGGGGGAGTTGCCTCCGCCCGAGCTAACCGTCGAGGAGAACTCACTAAAGTTCATCACCGATCCGTGGCGCGGCCAGAAGACCGGCATGTTCCTCGACCAGCGCGACAACCGGCAGCTCATCCGCAACCTGGCAGACGGCAAGCGCGTTCTCAACCTGTTCGCCTATAGCGGCGGCTTCAGCGTCTACGCCTTGGCGGGTGGCGCGCGCACTGCGGTCAGCGTCGACGTTTCCAAGCCCGCGTTGGAGGCAGCGGAACGCAACGTCGCCCTCAACCCCGCCGCGGGCGAGCACAGCGCCTTGGCGGCCGACATCTTCGACGCCCTGCCGCGCTGGGTCGAGCAGGAGGCTCGCTACGACATGGTGATCCTCGACCCGCCGTCGCTGGCCAACAACGCTTCGCAGCGGCGCCGCGCGAGGCGCGCCTACTTACGCCTCAACCGTGACGCGTTGCGCTTAGTCGAGCCGGGCGGCCTGCTGGCCACAGCGTCGTGCACGGCGCAGGTGGCGCCGGATGCGTTCCGCGAAGTGGTGGCGGAGGCGGCGCGCGCCGCAGAGGTGAGGGTGCAGGTCATCGCCGAGAACGCTCACGCTCTCGACCACCCAGTGCCGCTATCGTTCCCCGAGGGGCGTTACCTGAAGTTCATGGTGCTGCGCGTTCTGCCTTGAACGTGCGCGGCGAACCCCGCCATCACGTCTTCTTGCTGTGTGCGAGCAACCAGTCGAGGACAAGTTCGCGCGACTGTTGAGGGACGCCGCTGGCCTGTGGGTCGTGGTGCATCTCGTGGTAGGCGTCAGCCAGTTCGTGGAACTCCACCCGGCTCGAAGCTGCTGCCAGCCGGCGGCTGCCTTCGACGCTGGCTACCCCGTCGGCGCCGCCATGTAGCAGCAGCGTGTCGACAGCCAACTGTGGCGCGCGCGCGAGCAGCGCCTCACCCGCCGCGACCATGGTGGCACCCGCGGCGGCCCTGACTGCGCCGTGATAGATGAGCGGGTCGTGTTGGTAGCGCGCTACCTCGGCGGGATCGCGGGAGATGAGGCCCGCGTCGAGCTTGGCGGTAGGCAGCGTCGGGAACAACCTAGCCAGGGCGGGTAACAGCCCGCTCAACCAGGCGGGCCGAGCCACGCTGTCAAGCAGGAACGGTGCGCTGAGCACCAACCCGGCCAGCCGTTCGGGATGGTCCAGGGCGTAACGGAGGCTGATGGCGCCGCCCATGCTATGCCCGAACAGGAACGGCGTGAAGTCGTGGTGCGCGTGGCTCGCAACCTCCGCCAAAGCTGCCACGTCGCCTAGGGCGAGTTCATAACCGCTGACCAGACCCCGCGCGGCGCCGGGACTCGCGCCATGATTGCGCTGGTCGAACGACCACACGTCGAAACCTGCACTGGCGGCAGCGAGCGCAAGCTCACCATGGCGTCCGGCGTGTTCGGCGTAACCGTGCACCATGAGCAGCACGCCGCGTGGTTCAGCGGCGGGCCAGTGGTAGCCCGCCAACTTCACGCCGTCAGCCGCTACGAGCTCGAAACGTTCAAGGCCTGCTTCGCTCATCAGCCTTCCCCTCTACGCGCGGCCCGGGGCCAGGAAGCGGCGCCGGCCGGCGTTACGCCGCGCCGCCGGCTGTTGCTGGAGCCAGCACGCGGCGCATGACCTCCTGGTAAGCCTCCGCCACACCGCCTAGGTCGCGGCGGAAGCGGTCCTTGTCGAGCCTTTCACCGTGCTCGTCCCATAAGCGGCAGGTGTCGGGGCTGATCTCGTCGGCGAGCAGCACCGCGCCGCTAGCGTCGACGCCGAACTCGATCTTGAAGTCGACTAAGTCGAGGCCGCGCGCCGCGAAGAAGGCCAGCAACTCACGGTTGATGACCTTGGTCAGCTCGCGCATCCGCTCGAGCTGATCGGCACTGGCGAGCCCCAGCGCCAGCGCGGCGTCGTCGTTGATGGGCGGGTCGCCCAGATCGTCGTTCTTGTAGCACCACTCGATGACAACCGGCTCGAGAGCGCCACCCTCGGGCACGCCGTAACGCTGCGCGAAGCTGCCGGCAACGCGGTTGCGCACCACCACCTCGAGCGGGATGATGGTCACGGCCTTGACAAGCTGTTCGCGCTCGCCGAGGAGCTTGACGAAGTGCGTGGGCACGCCCGCGGCTCCCAGCACCTCGAACAGCCGCGCCGAGACGGCGTTATTCACTAGACCCTTGTCCTTGATGGAGCCGCGCTTGCGGGCGTTGAAGGCGGTGGCGTCATCCTTGTACTCCACTAAGTACAGCTCAGGATCGCTGCTGGCGTATACCTTCTTGGCCTTGCCTTCGTAGCGCAACTCTGCGCGCTTAGGGGTGCTCACGGGTCGATGATAGCAGGCGCGATAAGTAGGCGCCCAGTGCCCATCAGAGGCCACCACGGGCCGTCACAGGCCGTTACGGCGGTAGATATCGTCCACGTAGCGCAGGTACCAGCCGGGGTCGAACGCGGCCGCGAGTTGCTCGTCGCTCAAGGGGTTGGCGGGGTCGGCGCTGACCACCTCCTTGAGGTGGGTGCCCGTGTCCCAGCAGGTAAGACTAGCGCGCTGCACCAAGTCGTAGGCCGCTTCGCGGCTCATCCCCGACTCGATCAGCAGGTGCAGAAGACGCTGCGAGAAGACCAAGCCGTGCAGTGCGTCCAAGTTGGTGAGCATGCGCGCCTCGTCTACCACCAAACCGTCCAGCACGCGCGTCAGGCGCCGCAACGCGTAACTGGCCAGGGTGGTGCTGTCGGGCAGGATGACCCGTTCCACCGCTGAGTGGCTGATGTCACGCTCCTGCCACAGCGCCACGTTCTCTAAAGCCGCCTGCAGGTTGCTACGTAGCAGCCGCACCACGCCCGAGAGGTTCTCGCTAGCGATGGGGTTCTTCTTGTGTGGCATCGAACTCGAGCCGGTCTGGCCCTTCGCGAACGCCTCCTGAGCTTCGCGCACTTCGGTGCGCTGCAGATGCCTTATCTCCACCGCTATCCGTTCGATGCTGGTGCCCAAGATGGCGAGGCCGCTTAGCAACTCGGCGTGGCGATCGCGTGCCACGGTCTGGTTGGTGATGGCATCGGCGGTCAGCCCCAGCTCGTCGGCCACGCGCTGCTCCACCTGAGGCGGGACGTGGGCGTAGGTGCCCACCGAACCCGACAGCATCGCGACACTTACGGCCTTCTGGCCGGCGCGCAGACGCTGCTCATCGCGTTCCAACGCGGCTGCGAAGTTGAGGAACTTGAGGCCGAACGTCATCGGTTCGGCGTGAATCCCGTGAGTGCGCCCGATGCACGGCGTGTGGCGGTAGCGCTGGGCGAGACGCAGCACGCTGGCGCGCAGGCCGGCGAGGTCGGCGAGGATGAGGTCGACGGCGCGGCGCAGCACCAGGTTCTGGGCGGTGTCGACGACGTCGGTGCTAGTGAGGCCGAAGTGCACGTACTTGGCCGCGTCACCGAGCCGCTCGCTCAACGCCCGCGTGAAGGCCACGATGTCGTGGCGGGTCTGGGCCTCGAGCTCGGCCACGCGGCGGGCGAACTGCTCGTCGAGCGGGTTCGCCTCGGCCGCTTCGCGCAACTGGGCGCTGGTACCGGCGGGCACCTCGCCCAGTTCCTCCCAGGCGCTGGTGGCCGCCAGTTCGACCTCGAGCCAGGCGCGGTAACGTTCGGCTTCGCTCCACAAGGTGAGCATCTCCGGGGTGGCGTAACGCTCGATCATGGCTCGGACGCTACCACGCTCCTTCGCGGCGCCCAGACTCCTTGCAAAAGCCGTTGCGCACGGGCGAAAAGCCGCCCCGAACCCGTCTACGCACTGCCTGGTCAACAGCCTTGAGGTGATACACTCGCCTGTCAGGCCACTGCACGGGAGGTCAGGTTGAACGAAGGTGAAGTAGTACCCGTTCCGATAACGGAAGAGATAGAAACGAGTTTCATCAATTACGCCATGTCGGTCATCGTGGAGCGGGCACTCCCCGACGTCCGCGACGGCCTCAAGCCGGTGCAGCGCCGCATACTCTTCGCCATGCATCAGGTGGGCCTAGCGTCGAACCGCAAGCACTCCAAGAGCGCGGCCGTAGTGGGCGAGGTCATCGGCAAGTACCACCCACACGGCGATAGTGCCATCTACGACGCCATGGTGCGCCTCGCTCAGAACTGGAACCTGCGTTACCGCTTGGTTGATGGCCAAGGCAACTTCGGCTCCATCGACGGCGATCCCGCGGCAGCCTACCGGTACACGGAAGCGCGCCTCACCACCGTGGCCGAAGCGATGCTGGCTGATATCGACAAGGAGACCGTCGATTTCCGCGACAACTTCGACGGCACCCTGCAAGAACCCACCGTACTGCCGGCCGCTATACCGAATCTGGTGGTCAACGGCGCGGCGGGTATCGCGGTGGGCATGGCGTGCAACTTAGCGCCGCATAACCTTGGCGAAGTCATCGACGGCCTCAAGGCCATGCTCGAGAACCCCGGCATCACCACCGACGAGCTCATGCAGCACATCCACGGCCCCGACTTCCCTACCGGCGGCATCATCAGCCGCGACGGCATCCGCCAGGCGTTCGAGACGGGTCGAGGCAGCATCCGCATGCGCGGTCGCGCCCGCATCGAGGAGCTCAACAACCGCTCCATCATCGTCGTCACGGAGATCCCTTACCAGATCAACAAGACTTCGCTCATCCAGACGGTGGCGCAGCTCGTGCGCGACAAGCGCATCGAGGACATCTCCAACATCCGCGATGAGTCCGACCGCAGCGGCATGCGCATCGTGTTCGAGCTGAAGCGCAGCGCCGTGCCTGAACTCGTCCTGAATCAGCTTTACAAGTTCAGCCAGCTGCAGAGCACCTTCTCCATCAACAACGTCGTCATAGTCGACAGCGCGCCGCGCTTGCTGACCCTGCGTGAAATGCTCAGCTACTTCTTGGAGCACCGCGCCACCGTCATCAGGCGCCGCTCCGAGTTCGAGCTGCGCAAGGCGCGCGAGCGGGCGCACATCCTCGAGGGCTACCTCATAGCTCTCGACAACCTCGACGCGGTCATCGCCCTCATCCGCGCCTCCAACGACGGTCCCGAGGCCAAGCGCGGACTGATGAGCGAGTTCGGCTTATCTGAGCCGCAAGCTCAGGCCGTCCTCGACATGCGCCTGCAGCGCCTCACCGGTCTCGAGCGCTCGAAGATCCATGACGAGCACCGTGAGCTGCAGGAGGAGATCGCTCGCCTCGAGCTGATCCTCGCCGACGAGACCGAGCTGAACCGCGTGATCCGCACTGAGCTGGCTCAGGTGAAGAAAGACTTCGCCGACCCGCGCCGCACCGCCATAACCGACCTCACCGACGACATCACCAAGGAAGACCTCATCGCCGAGGAAGCGATGACCGTCACCCTCACTCAGGGCGGTTACATCAAGCGCACGGCGCTCACCAGCTACCGTGCGCAGGCGCGCGGTGGCCGTGGCGCGCGCAGCCAGAACATCAAGGAAGACGACGTGAACACGCTGCTGTTGGTTGGCAGCACTCACGATTACCTGCTCTTCTTCACCGACCGAGGTCGCGTCTATCGCGAGAAGATCTACGATCTTCCCGAGGCGGAGCGCGCGGCGAGAGGCAGCCATATCCGCAACATCCTGCCGCTGGTGGATAACGAGAACGTGCAGACCGTTCTGTCGCTGAAGAACCTCGATCAGGACGGCTACTTCACCTTCGCCACGCGCCAGGGTCTCGTCAAGCGCACCCTCATCCGCGATTACGTGAACATCACCTCAGCGGGGCTAGTGGCCATCAACCTCGTCGACGGCGACGAGCTGGTGGCGGTTCGCATCACCGACGGGTCCGCCGACGTGGTGCTCGCCACCCAGCAGGGCCAAGCTATCCGCTTCGCTGAGGACGACGCTCGCCATACCGGCCGAGCTACCCAGGGCGTCATCGGCATCAGGCTGCGTCCCCGTGACGCAGTGGTGAGCCTCGCCGTCATCCCCGAGGAGGAGAAGGAGAGCGCCGAGCTGCTAAGCCTCACCGAGTACGGCCTCGGCAAGCGCACACCGTTCATCGAATACCCGCTGCAGGGCCGCGGGGGCCAGGGCGTCATCGGCCATCGCCTCAGCGACCGCACCGGCGCCATGGTCAACCTAGCCGCGGTACACGGCACCGAGGAGCTGCTGGTGCTCACCGAGCACGGCATCATCATCCGCACCAACGTGGTGCAGGTGAGCACCTACAGCCGCTCCACCCAAGGTGTCAACGTCATGCGCGTCGACGACGGCGACCGCGTGGTGGCCGCTATGGTGCTGCCCAGTGACGAGGAGCTCGACGAGATAACGCCTCTGGTGCCCACACAAACTGACGGCTCGGCCGACTGAAGCTTCGCCTAGCCACCTGAGCGGTATGAACGGACGTCGCGGTATAGTTCCCGCGATGTCCGTTCCCATATGGTTGGATTGCGACCCAGGTCACGACGACGTGCTGGCCATATTCCTGGCTGCTCGCCGCGCCGAGCTGGTCGGCATCAGCGTGGTGAGCGGCAACGCTCCGCTTGCGCTCACCGAACGTAACGCCCTGGTCGCCTGTGAGGTTGCGGATCTGGAGGTGCCCGTGTACGTGGGCGCCGCTCGGCCGCTGCTACGACCCGCGGAGCACGCGGCTCATATCCACGGCGCCAGCGGCCTCGACGGTCCTGAACTACCGCAAGTTACGCGTGTCGCCTCCGGCGTGCCGGCGGTGCGCGCGCTCCTGGACGCCGCCGAGGCGAGGGACGACCTGTGGCTGGTCGCAACGGGCCCGCTCACCAACGTAGCGCTGGCCCTGGCGATCGAGCCGGGGTTGGCGCAGCGCCTGCGTGGCATCAGCCTCATGGGCGGCGCTTCCGGCCCCGGCAACACTACCGCCGTCGCCGAGTTCAACATCTGGGCCGACCCTGACGCCGCCCAGATGGTTTTCGCTTCCGGCGCCAAGCTGATCATGGCCGGCCTCGATCTCACCCATCAGTTCATCATCGACCGGCCCCGCATCGAGCGCCTCCGTGCCCTCGGGGGCCGCGCCGCGGTCTTCTCCGCGGAGCTGCTCGACTTCTTCGCGCAGGCATACCAACGAAGCTTCGCCGGCGAACCAGGCGGGCCGCTGCACGACCCCTGTTCGGTACTGGCCGTCACCGATCCGGAGCTGTTCGGAAGCGAGGAGCGGCACGTGGTGGTGGAGGTTAGCGGCGACCACACGCGTGGCATGACCGTGGTCGATCGCCGAACGGGCAACCGCTCGCAACCCGCCAACACCACTCTCCTCACCACCATCGACGACGTGGCGGCCTTCGAGTTGCTCACGGACGCCCTGCAGGAGCTGCCATGACCAGTCCTCACGCGGCCGCGCGCGCGGCCACTCAAGCCACCGTCACCGCCAGCCGCGCGGTGGAGTTCCACAACGTCACCAAGACCTACTCACGCACACACACCCACGCACTTAAGGAAGTCGACTTCCGCATCGACAAGGGCGAGTTCGTGTACATCACCGGCCACTCGGGCGCAGGCAAGTCGACCCTGCTGTCGTTGATGCTGCGGCGCGTGCTGCCCACCGAGGGCAGCGTCACGATCAACGGCCACGACGTGGCGCGCTTGTCCGATTCACGCCTGCCGCTGCTGCGGCGCAGCATCGGCATGGTCTTCCAGGATCATCGGCTCCTCGATCACCTCTCGGCGCTCGAGAACCTCACCTTCACATTGCGGGCGGTAGGTGCGCGCGGCAACCATGAGCAGCGCGCCATGCAGGCGCTGCGCCAAGTGGGCCTGGCGCACAAGCGCAAGGCATATCCCATCGAGCTGAGCTTGGGTGAACAGCAGCGCGTGGCCATCGGGCGAGCCATGGTTACCGAAGCGCCGCTGCTGCTGGCTGACGAACCGACCGGTAACCTCGACCCCGACACTGCCATGGAGATCCTCGAGCTGCTGAACGACATCAACCTGCGCGGCGTCACGGTCATCGTGGCCACCCACGCCCGCGACCTCGTCGACAGGTACAAGCGCCGCACCCTGGTGCTGCGTAACGGTGAGCTGGTGCGCGACGACGCGCACGGTGGCTACTCGCTCTGAGCGCTCGCTAGCGGCCAGCCTAGAGCGACATGACGCTGTAATCGAGGCGATCCTCGTCGAGCAATAGCTCGAAGAACTGCAGCTTGCCGAGCGCGTCGATCATGGCAAAGCCGTTATCGCGATCGACGTAGACCCCCTCCTTCATGACGGTGTGCCCGTAGACGCCGAAGCGGTGACCCGCCTGCTTCACGAGTTCCGGTTTGTTGAACCACCACGTCTTGGTATCGGGGTCGTGATAGAAGAAATCGTCGAATACCTGCATGCCTGGTAGCGGTCCGGCGTGCGCGAACTGAACGCCGTGGAACACTACTTCGCGTTGGAAACCGGCGAACCACTCCTTCAGGTCGGCAGGCAAGGCCATGCCACCGAGCTTGTCGTCGAACTCCACGTGCTTCAGGCCGCCGCGCGTCGACAGCTCGTAGCGATGATCGGCCGCCGACTCGTCGTGGTTCCCGAGCAACACCGTGACGTTCCCTCCAGCTTGGTCGACGTAACGCTTGAAGCGGTAAAGCTCGCGGATCTGCGCTTTGGCGGCGCGCCTCAAATGGTCGGGATCCTCGAGGTCGTAAGGCTCCTCGCCCACCGCGTTGGCGTAGGCGCGCTCGTCCTTGTAGTGCACCAGGTCGCCGACGCACACCACCTGGTAGCGCCCCTCAACTACCGCCTGCGTGGGCTCTAGAGCGTTGTTTGCGGCTGCAGCCGCCTTCAGTACCCGCCACAGCTCCGGCCACTGCCCGTGCACGTCGCCGATAGCGATGACCTTGATCACGGCTCCTCACCCTGCCCCACCAGCAGCGCGCGCAAGCGACCGTACAGTTCACGAGCCTCTTCAGGCGTGCGTCCGTAACCGTGGTACTCCACCACGAGTTTTGCGGCCTCACGGCCCAGACCTTCTGCGTTGAGGCGATCGATGAGTCGTTGGATCACCGCCTGGCCTTCGCTGCCGGCGGTTTGCCCCTCTCCCCCTGCCGCGGGAACCTGCCCCGACGGGCTCTGGGCCGAAGCCTGATCAGAAGTCTGACCCGAGGGCGGTTCGGATGAACCTTCTTGATCGTCGCGCGGCGGCCCAGCTGCGCTCACCAGTGAGGTTTGAGGCAGGAAGAGGGCTTCCCCCGCATCTGGATCGTAATCCACCCAGTAAGACTCGGCGTCCGCATCGAGGGCAGGGGCGATACCGAACTGCGCGGCGGCGCGCGCCAGTGCCAACTCGGCTAAGTCGGTGACGTTGTTAGGCGCGGCGCTGCGTTGGTCGTCCCCGTCAACAGTGACGAGACGCACTTCAGCCACTGCGGCGCGCGAGTTCCCCTCAAGGGTCAGGTTGCAGATGATAGCGCGCTCTCCGACGGGAGATAGCTGGTATGACCAGCCGTCTGTGCCGAGCACCTCGTCGAAGCGCTGGCGCAGTGCCACCGCAGACCAGTGCGGCTCGAGCAGCGCTTTGCTCGAAGCGGCGGCTAGTTCAGCGACACCCCAAATGAGAGCCTCCGGAGAGAACGGAGCGGTGAGTCGGGCCCACTGGTCACGTTGCACCCGGGCAGTATACCAGCGTCCTGAGCGGGCTTTGGAGGATACTTCGCTAGCAGAACACTCGGCGGCAGGCAGGTCATCGACAGCGGTGGAGACCTTTTCGTTGATGTAATGTGAGTTCATGTCAGTTTCAAGCGCAGCCCACATCCGCGCCGGCTCGCGCCAGCCGAACCCCTACCGCTTACTAAGGCCTATCAGTATGATCCTGGCGCTACTCCTGGCCTGGGGCACGGCGGCCGCTCAGCAACCACCTACGATCGCGCTGGGCTCCTACTCCTACGAAGTCGGTGACACGCTCACCTTCAGCGCCGCCAACCTAACGCCGAACGTCAACTACCGACTGGAGCTTGAACCTCCGGCCGGCGCGCTGGACGACGCCGAGATGCAGACCGCCACCGTGCGAACCGACGCCAACGGGCAACTTAGCTACAGCGCCGTGCTCGAACACAGCGGTACATACGTTCTTTCCATCGCGGGGCCACGCATCGACGCCAGCCTTAACGTGCCTGTGGTTGGTCCGCCGCCCGCGCGCTCGACTACGCGTACTCCTCAACAGCCGGCAGCTCAAGAGCCGGCGACAGAACCGTCGCAGGAACCGTCGCAGGAACCGTCTACGCGACCGTCGGAAGAGCCCTCAACCACCCCAGAAACCGAGCCTGCCCCAAGTGACGAAGGTCCTTCCCCAAGTGAGGAAGGGGACCAGAGCGAGGCAAGCGAAGCTGAAGCGACGACGGAACCGAGCGAGGAACCCGCGACTCAACCTAGCGAAGAACCCGCAGCCGAACCGAGCGAGGAAACGGAGACCGCGCCGCCCGGTGCGCCAACCGTGGAAGAGGCGCCCAGCACCGCTGAGCCCAGCACTCCCGCGCCCGAGCCCAGCATCACTCCGGCTCCCGACTCCAGCACTCCCGAGCCGAGCACCACCACCCCCAGCACTTCCGAACCCAGCACCACCACGCCCGGGGTCGGCACACCTGAAGGCACCATCACCCCGCCCTCTCAGCCCGGCACGATCACGACTCCGGTGGGTAACCTTCGCCTCGACGGAGCCGCCATAGTGGCCGGTGACCCTTCGGTGGACGGTTGGCGCCTCGACTTCCCCGATGACAGTGGCGTCACCGCCGGCGTAGCGATTGCCGGCGATCGGCTGCTGGTTGGCCACGGCAATTCCGTCCTCACCATCGACCCCAGTAGCGGGGTGGTCAGATCACGTGCACGGCTCCCCGCCCAAGTTACCGACATAACTTTCAGCGGCGGCGTCGCCCTAGTTGACGTCCGTTACTTCTCGGGCGCCGAACAACAGGTACGACTCTTGAGCACCGGCCCGGAGCGGCTCTTGCCGTTCGATCCTTACGTTCCCCTTTACAGCTGGCTCCGCAACGAAGCACGCGTACCTGATCCGGAAGCACGCCTCAAGCAGGACCCCACCAACCCGTTCCTCTACCTCGCGGTGGCCACCGCTGCACCCGGTAACGCTGAGCAGCGCAACAGCGGCAACCTGCTCGAGGAAGCTCATGACCACGCCGTGACTTTCTACGAACGCGCCCAGTTGGCGGAATCGCTCCTGACCTTCACCCCGCCCCGTCAGGACCTCGCCGCCAGCGCCATGGACGGCGCTTTGCACGACTTCGTAGCGCGCGGTTATCGCCCCGAACTGCTCACCGACCAGGACCTCGCCAACGCCTACGGCTTCCCACTCAAGCCGCTACTAAGCAGCTTGGGCAGAGGCGATCTCATTCAAGCGGGCTTCTGGGCCGACTGGGTATACCGCATCGCCACGCCCACCGTGCCCGAAACACAGGCGGCGCTGAAGGAGTACGCCACTTACCTACAGCAGAACGGCCAACGTGACGACGCCGCTCTATGGCGCAAACGCGCCGGGGAGGGCGGTGGCTTCGACATCGTCGCCACCCTCGAGGACGGGGCGCGCACCGTTGGCCGCACCGGCTGGTACGGCGTCGCGGCTTTGCTGGTCGCCATCGTGGCGTTGCACCTCACCTTGCTCGCCAAGTACTGGCGTCCGCAAACGCTGCAGTTGAAGCGGAGACGGGCATCCGGCAAGAGTGTCTCCGGAGCCAGCCGGTTGTTCTTCATGCACTACGCCACCGTCGTTGAGAAGCTGGTGGTGGTGCTGCTCTTCGCTGCGGCACTCGCTCTCGCTGCCCTGCAAGGCTGGGCCGCCACCGGCGACGCCGTGACAGTAGCCTGGGGCTCAGGCAGTTTGGCCACGCCACCGGCGCTCGAAACTGTCGCGAACCTCGACGGTTCCAACCCCGAGGCGTTGTTCGTGCGTGGCTACGCGCTGCAGAGTAGCGGCGACGCCGCGACGGCCGAAGCGGCCTACCTTGAGCTCCCGGATAACGCCGCGGCACAGAACAATCTAGGTGTTCTCAAGGACGACCCCTCCCTTTACCAGCGCGCGCTAGAGCTGAAGCCGCGTGCGTCGAGCGCCGCTTTCAACCTCGGCGAAGAATCCAACCCGTCGACGCTGCTAGCGAAGTACCAACCCGACGAACCTGCCGTGGTGGTACCCGATCAACGGCAGCTACGCAGCGCCGTGGCAGGTAGCTACCTGGCTACCTTGGGAGCGGCCTTCACCAACCCCTGGTCGGCACTAACCGAGGTACCCGGCGTAGCCATGGCGCACTGGCTGTGGTTGGTACTGATCGTGCTGTTCCTACTGTGGGCCGTCCTCAGTATCCTCTCGCTCTTCTGGTGGCAGCCGCGCTTGGCGCGCAACGCGCCGCGCACGCTCTTCTACCACCTGCTCGCATTGCTCCTGCCGGGAACGGGCATGGCCGACGAGTTCTGGGGTGTGTTCCTCAGCGTGCCATGGGCGATCTTCGGCGTCGACCTGATTCTCCATTACCTACCGTCGGCGCCGGATCCGGTCATCGCCTTGCGCACCGACATCATCGCCTTGGCAGTCATCTACGTCCTGAACCTCGTCGCGTTCGCGTAGCCCTGGCGGCTGTGCTGTGGGCGCTGCTGGGGGTGTTCTCCAAACGACTGCTCGAAGCAGGCATCAGCGCCACCGAGATAGCGTTCTGGCGCGCCGCCTTGGGCGGATCGTTGTTCGTCGTGCACGCGTTATTGGGGGGCCGGTTCCGCCTGCAACGACGCAGCGACTTGTGGGCGTTCGCTGCATTCGCTCTGGTTGGGGTCACTCTGTTCTATAGCGCCCTCAACCTGGCCATCGAGGCGGGCGGCGTGAGCCTTGCATTCATACTCTTGTACAGCGCCCCAGCGTTCGTGGCCATCTTAGCCGCGCTGTTGTTGGGCGAGCGCCTCACGACCCTCAAGGTTGCCCTGGTGATGCTGTCTGTGGCCGGCGTCGTGCTCGTCACGCAGGGCGGCAGCACCGGCGTGAACATCACCGCCACCGCGGTGACGTGGGGGTTGGTGGCCGGTCTCTCGTACGCCTCTTACTACCTGTTCGGGAAGTGGGTACTGAGGCGTTATCAACCTTCCACCATCTACGCCTTCGTGATGCCGCTGGGTGCCATCGGCCTGCTGCCGTGGGTACCGTTCGACGCGATAACGTCGGCTACTCCGGCGCTGTGGCTCGACCTCGTGCTGATGGCCACGCTATCGACCTAC
>CAJDWL010000012.1_pt1 | contig 27989 bp, 30 predicted proteins | sample 7391591 | NCBI WGS metagenome assembly CAJDWL01 (sample SAMEA7055738, study PRJEB34461) | soil metagenome | biome: terrestrial ecosystem; feature: Peninsula; material: soil | place: Antarctica | collected 2016
CTCCGTGCCGGTCACGTTGACGCGCCGAGCTTCCGCTGCGCCACCTGGACTGCCCATCCAGGCCGCGAGGTGATGAACTAGTTCCGCGCCCTGCAGCAGACGCTCGAGGCTGACAGGATCGCCCAGGTCGCCGATCACCGCTTCGGCGCCCGCAGCGCGCACTAGCTCCGCGCCGGCTTCGCTGCGGGTAAGCCCGCGCACGCGGTCCCCGCCAGCCAGCAGCTGGCGCACCAGCTCCAAGCCGACGCCGCCGCTGGCACCTGTCACAGCAACAAGGCGCCCTTGTTGCCCTTCTTCTCGCGTCTGCCGCATGCTCGTAGCGCTCACTTGTTCTTTCACCGTTGACCTTCTCCCTATCTCGGAGCCGCACTCTCGCTCACGAGTTCGAGGTAGAGCTCTTCTAAGCGTGCAGCGCTGTTGACGACGTCGTGTCGTTCAGCATAATCGCCCGGCGCTGTCGCTCAGCAATGCCAGCAACTGCTCGGCCTGTGTGGCGGCACCTGTCGCTGGCAGGACTACGCCCGCTCGCGCCTCGTTCACAAGCGCGGGCACCGCACTGCTGGCGTGCCCGAACACCGCCACTGCGCAGCCCGCCGCCATCGCCTCGAGGGTGGCGATACTCTGCAACTCGGCCGGTGACGGCATGACGAAAAGCTCGGAGCCATAAAGTAACTCCCGTTTCTCCGCTTCGGTGATGAAGCCGGCTAGGCGGACGCGCTGCGCCAGATTCCTACTCACGATCTCTTCGCGCAAGCGATCCTCGAGCGGCCCGCTGCCCGCGATGACCAGTTCCACCTCATCTGGCAGGTACTCCAGAAGCGCAAGAAGGTCGATAGGGCGTTTCTCGGCTGAGAGCCTTCCCAGGTAAGCCAGCCGGCGCCGTTGGCCCGGTTTCTTGGGGGCTGCGGCCGGCCAGCCGGACAGGTCGATGCCGTTGGAGACGACCTCAACCCGGCCAGCCGAGAAGGTGCGGGCAGTGCCGGCGGCGAAAACCGTTGGCGCCACCAGCAGGTCGGCGCGGGAGAAGAGCCAGCGGTACCAGACGCTTAGTAGTCGCGCCACGGCCGCACCCGCGAACGGTAGCTGCAAGCTGCTGGTCTCCAGTTGGGTGTGAACTCCCATCACTACGGGCACGCCGCGCCGCGCGGCCAACAGCAGCGTCACGGCGCTCAGCGCCGCCGGGGTGTTGGCGTGGACGACGTCAGCCCGCGCAACCTCGGCGGCGATGAGGCTGATGACGGGGTAGGCGAAACGCGTCTGGGTCCGGCCGGGTTGCCAAGACGGCATACGCACCACGCGCACGCCGGCCGGCGTAGCGTTGTGGTGATTTTCGCGACCGGCGATGGCGGTCAGGTCATGTCCACGCGCCTGCAGTGCGGCGATGTGCCCCTCGCTGGCGCGCGCTTGACCGCCGAAGCCGGGGTAAAGGTCGTCGGCGACGTAGAGTATTCGCATCGGTTCCTTCCGGTTCGGCTCGTCCTGAAGCGACGCGCGACGCTACCACGCACTCCCTGACGCGTTCACCACGCTTGACTGCCCCACCACGCGGTTACACTTGGCCCTGTGAGCACTTTAGGGCGCCTAGCGTTGCGTAACCTCCTGCGTCATCCGTGGCGTAGCGCCGCCACCGTCTTGGGGATCGGGCTAGGCATCGCGGCGGTGCTTACGACCCTGTCAGTGGGCGCCAACGTACAAGCCAACCTGCGCAGCGCTCTGCAGGCCGCGGCCGGCAAGGCCGACCTGCTCATCACGCCCGGTGCCGGTGGCAGAGCCATCTTCCAGACCGAGCCACTACTCAGCGAGGTGCTTACCACCAAGGGTGTCAGCGTCGCCTACCCGGTGCTGGCGACCCGCGCCGAGCCGGAGCGCAGCAAACCCGAGCTCGAACGCGCTGTAATTCCAGGCGTCGACAGCGGTTTCCAGGTCCAGGGGCGCGACACCAGCGCCGCCGACGACCTGCCCGCAACCCTGTCTGGGGGTGTTTTCCCGACCGAGGGGTCGATAGGCATCGCCATCGCCGACGGTTTTGCGCGCGGCCGCGGCATCGCCGTGGGTGACGTGGTTGAGTTCCTTTTCTCGGCGGGCCGAGTGGCGGTGCCGGTGACCGGGCTCCTCGACGACGCGGTGGGCATCGCCAGCACCAACGGGGGCCGCGTGGGCCTCATGAACTTCACCGACCTACAGCAGTTGCTGCACCTAGAGGGCCGCGCCTCCTACCTGGAGGTGCAGGCCGACAAGGCGACCGACGTCGACACGCTTCAGCACACCCTCACGGAACTGGCCGGCCCGACCTACGCCGTGACCTATCCGGCCGTCAGCGGCAACTTCACCTTCGGCATCGTGCAGACGCTGCAGGCCGGACTGAGCGTGCTGGCGGCAACGTTGCTGGCGTTGGGCGCTTTCCTGGCCTACAACACCTTCATGGCCTCGGTAGTGGAGCGGCGCCGCGAGTACGCGCTGCTGCGCACCATCTGCCTGACGCGCTCAGGCATCGTGCGCCTAGCGTTCTACGAGGCGTTGGCTTTGGCTGTGGCGGGCATCGTCGTCGGCGTGATCCTGGGGGTGGGCCTGTCGTATGTCATGACCTACCTCAACGCCGTCACCTTGGGCTACGAGTTCCGCACCTTGGTGCTGCCTATAGGCAACGTGCTTCTAGCCAGCGTGCTAGGCGCCATCGCGGCGCTGGTGGCTGGGGTGCTGCCAGCGTTGGCGGCGGGCCGCACCAGCCCGATGGCGGCGGTGCAGCGGGCGGAAGCCAGCGCGCAGCCCCGGTTCGTGTGGCTGGGGGTGCTGCTGGTGGTGGCCGGGGCGGGGGCGGCGCTGTTGCCGTGGTCGGGCTTCGCTGCCATCTATGCCACCACCGCGGCCTTGGGGCTTTTCTTCGCGGGCGTGGCACTCACCTCCCCGGCCCTTCTGCGGCCCGCAACCAGGGTCCTCAGAGGCCCGTTGACGCGACTTTTCGGCACCGCGGGCAAGCTCGGCGCCAGCTTCGCGGAGCGTAACGCCGCCCGCAACGGCGTGGCCATCGGCACGGTGGTGATCGGCACCGGCCTGGTTATCGGTGTGGGCAGCATGGTGGCCAGTACCAACCAAGCGGTGGCCGATTGGGTGGAGACCACCGTCGTCGGCGACCTTTTCATCACCTCACCCGTCAGCTTCCCGGACGATTTCACCGAGCGCGCCGCGGCCATCGTCGGCGTGGACGTCGCCAGCGGCGTGAAGATCTCGGCGGTACGCTTCCTGCAGCCTGGCGGCGAAGACACTCGTGGTCGCTCGGTGGCGCTAGTGATGGTCGACCCGGCACGCTTCGAGCCACAGACCGGCTTCGGCAAGTTCCAGTACCTTCCCGGTGCGGGCAACGACGAGATCGGCTACCGCGCGCTCCTAGCCGGGGATGAGGTGCTAATCGCCAACACCATGCGCGACCGCTACGGCATCGAAACCGGCGACGATATCGAGTTGCGCACTACTGACGGTTTCCGCAACTTCCGCGTGGCAGGCGTGGTGGTCGATTTCACCGGCGGGGGCGAGGCGGTAGTGGCCAGCATCGGCGAGATAGGACTGTTCGGTGGTGGCAATCCTGACCTCTTCGTCCTCACCATCGATCCTGGCGCCACGCAGCAAGCGGTGCAGGAGCGGCTACTGGCTGGCTTCCCCGACCTCGACCTCGACATCACCCTGAACGCCGACTACCGTAAGCACATCATGGGCATAACCAGCCAAGCCTTCGCCACCACGCGCGTGCTGCTCGTCATCGCCGTCTTGGTGGCGGCGCTGGCGGTCGCCAACACCCTCGGCATGAGCCTTACCAGCCGCGGCCATGAGATAGCGGTGCTGCGCACTATCGGCCTCACACGCGGTGGCGTGCGCACCCTGGTCACGGCCGAGGGCGTGGTGGTGACGCTCATAGGAGCGATCATCGGCGTGGCATTCGGGCTGGTGCTGGCGCGCGTCATCACCACTGGCGCCGGCGCCTTGACCGGGTTCCTGCTGCAACCAGTGGTGCCCTGGACGTTGGCGGTCACAGCTTTGATCGCCTCCCCAATCATCGGACTGGTGGCGGCGTTGCTGCCGGCGCGCCGTGCGGCGCACATGTCGCCTACCCTAGCCCTAGCCTCCTGGAGTGAGAATGCCTGAGCGTGTCGCCCCTGCCCTAGAAGCGAAGCAGTTGACCAAGAGCTACCAGATGGGTGAGCAGTCGATACCCGCGCTGTCAGGTGTGGACCTTACCGTCGCCGCGGGCGAGTTCGTGGCGGTGATGGGGCCGAGCGGCAGCGGCAAAAGCACCCTACTGCACCTGCTGGGACTGCTCGACACCCCCGACAGCGGCAGCGTGGCGATCGAGGGCCGCGCCACCGGAGGCTTGAGCGACAACGAACTCACTGCGTTGCGACGCGACGAGCTCGGGTTCCTGTTCCAGAACTTCGAGCTGATCCCCAACCTGACTGCGCGCGAGAACATCCTGCTGCCCGCGGAGGTGTCGGGTCGCATCGCAGCGGCCAGCGCCGACCTGCCGGCTTTGGCCGCCGAGCTCGGCATCAGCGACCGGCTCAAGCACCGCCCCCGCCAGTTGTCGGGGGGTCAGCGCCAGCGCGTCGCCTTGGCGCGGGCGCTAATCAACCGTCCCGTCGTGGTGCTAGCGGACGAGCCGACCGGCAACCTCGACTCGCGTACCAGCGGCGAGGTGCTGGCGCTGCTGCGGCGCGGCGTGGACGAGCTGGGCTGGACCGTGGTAATGGTCACTCACGACCCTTCCGCGGCGCTGATAGCCGACCGCATCATGTTCCTGCGCGACGGTCGCGTGGCAGGCCAGACGCTGACCAACACACCGCAGGCGCGTGGCAACATCGACGAATTCCTAGCCAAGTAGAGCCGCGGAGCGATGTTCGCCGCCCTGGGCAAGCTCACCTCGCGCTACCCCCGCTGGGTGCTCGGCGGCTGGTTGCTCGTGACCCTTGTGTCGCTACCGTTCGGTGCCCGCGTGGGAGAGGTACTCACCGCGCAACCGGATGCGCCCCCTGGCGGCGCCGCCGCCTCGGTCAGGCGCGTGCTCAGCGAGAGCTTCGTCCAGGCCGAGGAGGAGGCGCTGGTGGCCGTCGCCTACGGCAGAGGCGTGCAGGCCGGGAGCGCGGCCTACGACGAGGCCCTGGACGAAGTTACCAGCAGCCTACGAACGTTGCCGGGCGTGACTTACGTGCGCGACTACCACAGCGCCACGGGCTTGGTGCTTCTCGACACTGAGGCCAACTTCTCGGTAGTGCAGATCGGGCTCGACGTTGATGGCTTAGCCGAAGCCAAGGCAGCCACCTTGAAGGTGCGCGCGGTGCTCGACGCAGCGCCGCGGCTACGCTTCGCCCTATCAGGTGGTCCGGCCACGATGCTGGAGCTAGAACGGGTCAGCCAGAGCGATGCGCGCCGCGCCGAGGTGTTCGGCCTGCCGATCTCGCTCATCATCCTGCTCATCGCGGTCTTCACCCAGACCATCGTCACCATGCTCGGCCTTGCCGCCGGCATCGACTACGCCCTCCTGATAGTCAGCCGTTTCCGCGAGGAGCTCCGCTCTACGTTCGATGCGCGCTTAGCCGCAGAGCGCACCACGCGCAGTGCAGGCAAGGCGGTAGCGCTCAGCGGCCTGACGGTGATGGTGGCATTGGCCGCTCTTCTAGTTCCGCCGGTGAGTTTCATCCGCTCCATCGGCGTGGGCGCCATGGTGGTGCTGCTGGTGAGCGGCGCGCCCGGGCGGTGAGCATCATGAAGCGACCGTGGACGTGGTCGATATTAGGCGTGGTCGCTCTGGTGCTTCTGGCGTTGCCGTCGCTGAGGATGCAAGTGGCCGACCCAGGCGCCCGCGGCCTGTCGGAAGCCACCGAGGCTCGGCGCGCCCTGATCGCCTTGGAGCATCTCGGGCTAGAGGGTCTGCTCAACCCTTTCGACGTGCTGGTGGACTTCGGGGCGGAAGGTTTCTACCAGCCGCAGAACGTAAGGAAGATATCGCTGCTCGAGCAGCGCTTGAGCGAGCTGGAAGGCGTGGCCTGGCGCGGGCGACCCTGAGCAAAGACGGCCGCTACGTGCTGCTGCGCCTGTTCCCGCACGGCGTCGTCACGCCGGCCGAGGGGGGAGCCATCGTGAGGGCCGTGACGGCCGCGATCGACGAGCTCGACTTAAGCGCTCGCATCGGCGGCATCTACGTCCAGGGAACGGAGTTCACTGAGGCGCTGTACGGCTACTTCCCGCTGGCGCTACTGCTGGTTGCGCTGGCCACGGCGCTGCTACTGGGACTGGCGTTCCATTCGGTGCTCATCCCGCTGAAGGCGATCCTTCTCAACGTGCTCACGGTGGGAGCGTCTTTCGGTGTTCTGACGCTGGTGATGCAGGAGGGGCTGCTCAACAAGCTGCTGGGCCTAGCGCCGCCACTGGGCTACATCGACACCTCGGCGCCGCTGTTCATCTTCGCTATCGTGTTCGGTCTCAGCATGGACTACGAGGTGTTCTTGGTGGCGCGCATCCACGAGGGGCACGAGCGCGGCTTGAGCGACCACGACGCCGTAGCCACCGCGCTTTCCACCACGGGTGGGGTGATTACCAGCGCCGCAGCGGTGATGGTCACCATCTTCACGTTGCTGCTGTTCAGTCATGTGGTGTTGATCCAGACTCTGGGCTTGGGGCTGGCGGTAGCCATCCTGCTTGACGCCACCCTGGTACGCCTAGCGCTCGTGCCTTCGGTGATGGTGCTGGCAGGGCGTTGGAACTGGTGGCTGCCGGGGCCACTCGACCGTCTATCGCGACGCTTGCGCCGCCACGACCGATGATTCAGCGCAGAACGTCGGACAACAGGTTGGTGGGCTGCAATGCCAACGAGGCGAGGCCGGGAGCGTCGAGACTCCACGCTCCGCTGATGGTCACGCTCAGACCACCGACACCGGCCGAGGCCGCCTGCACCTGAGCCGCAAGCGCCGCCCCCAGCGACAGCGGGTCGAAACGGAACGCCAGCCTGACGTCAGCGGAGCCGGCTCCGGGCACGGCTACCGGCTCCAAGACGATGGTGGCGGCCTCGGCGCCGCCGATGAGCAGCCGCAACTGCGGCGCCGCCACGAAGTAACCGATGGGGCCCGTGTTGGTGAGGCGAGCGTCGAGTTGCAGCAGCACGCTGCTCACCGACTCGAACCTCAGGCTGCTATCAACCAGTTCGAGCTTGGGCGCCAACAAGCCCTGGAGTCGCGGCAGCTCGCCGCGCACCAGGGTGAATACCGGGAAACGCTGCGGGGCGCCGAGCACGTCCATGGTCACGGCAGCGTCGATCCGGAACGTCGTACCGCTGCCGCTCAGGTAATTGGCGATGGTGTCGAGCAGAGTGGGAGCGGCCCCGAGCGGGACGATCACGTCGAGGACCAACGGTGAGCTGCCGCGGGCAGCGATGTCGATGCCACCTCGGAACGACACGCCTGCCGCGCGATGGTCGGCCAGGAAGAGGCTCCCATCCAGGCCCGAAAGCTTGATCCTTACGACGTTGGGGTTGTCGACGTTCAGTACAACTCGGAAGAGCGCCGTGCCGTCGCCCACGCCGGGCGGATCGATGCGCACGAAACCGGAGGCTGCGGCGTCAAAAGTGAACGTAGGCGGAGCCAGCACCTGCGCGACCGGTGCGCAAGAAGACAGCACCGTGAACAGTACGGCGGCCAGTGCCGCCCCGAGAGTGAGCCTGAGTCGCCTAGCGCGCGAGGTGTCAGCACCGTGTTTCGGCGGACGGGCCCAGCCGACGGGGTCAGCTCGGCGCTGCGGAGGTGCTTCATGCATCCGGTTCTCCTCATTTCTGGTCTGTAGCCGTTAGCAGGCCGCTGAGCCCGCCTTCGGCACTTCCTTCACAGGCTACTAGGCTGCTGCCGCCGGCGGCGTTTGGAAACTCGCATCGGCTCGGTATGATTGCGGCATGTCGCAACTGAGCATCCGGCGTGAAGGGTCCGTCCTGGTCGTAACGTTGAACCGCCCCGAAGTCCGTAACGCCCTCTCTCGAACGCTGCGCGCTGAGCTGACAAGCGCCCTCAGCGACGCTGCCGAGCACGACGACGTGCGCGCCGTGGTACTCACCGGCGCAGGCGCGGCGTTCTGCGCCGGCCTAGACCTAAACGAGCTGGAAGAGAGCCTGGCGTTCGATAGCGCCGAGCACCGTGCCGACTCGCAGGCGCTGGCAGCGCTTTTCCTGCAGTTGGTGCGCTTCCCCAAGCCGCTGGTGGCGGCAGTGAACGGCTCGGCGGTGGCGGGCGGCGCCGGCTTGGTGACCGCCTGCGACGTGGCCGTCATGGCGCAGGGGGCGCGGCTCGGTTATACCGAGGCGCGCATCGGCTTCGTGGCCGCTCTGGTCGCGGTGCTACTGGTGCGCCAGGTGGGTGATAAGCACGCTCGAGACCTGCTGCTCAGTGCGCGCCTCATCGACGCCGACGAAGCTTTGTCGTTGGGCTTGGTCAACGAGGTGGCTGCTCCGGAAGCGGTGCTAGATCGCGCACTCGAGATAGCGGCGGGCATGGCGCGCAACGCCCCCGGATCGCTGAGGCTCACGAAAGCGCTACTGGCCAACCTACCTGGCATGTCTCTCGATACCGGCATGGCCTGGGCCGTTGACGTGAACGCCTTGGCTCGCAGCGGCGCCGAACTGGGCGAAGGCGTACGATCGTTCCTCGAAAAACGCGAGCCGAACTGGCGCCCCTAACGCTGAACTGGCTCCAAAGGAGAGGTCGGCCTTGTCAAGCGGACGCCTGTAGCAGTACGCTAATGGAGATGAGTAACTTACACACGTTCATGGTAGGCGCACGGAGGATTGACGTCCGGAGTGCGCCGTGAGCGTACGGGTACTACTGCTATGCGGCGGCAAGTCGGCCGAGCACGAGGTCTCGCTGGCTTCGGCCCGCAGCGTGCTGGCAGCGTCAGGCTCACTGCACATCACGCCCCTGGTCATCGGTCGCGACGGTGGCCTGATGTCGCTGGGCGCTTCACGGGCCCTGCTTTCGGAGACCACCTACCCCGCAGGTAATGACGGCGCCGTCAGCGACGACCAGCATTCGGTTCCACTTAGCACGCTCTTCTCCAGCCTCGATGGCGGCGTCGACGTGGTGTTCCCTTTGCTGCACGGCCCTTTCGGCGAGGACGGGCGGGTGCAGGGCTTCCTCGACCTGCTAGGTCTGCCTTACGTTGGGTCGGGCGTGCTCGGCAGCGCAGTGGGTATGGACAAGCTGACCATGAAGGCGGTCTTCGCGGCTCACGGCCTGCCGCAGGTGCGCCACCAGGGGCTCAGCCGTCACGAGTGGCGCCGCGCTCCCGCCATGGCTCAGGAGCGCCTGGAGAGCCTGCGCTTCCCGCTCTTCGTTAAGCCTGCCAACTTAGGCTCTAGCATCGGCATAGCCCGCGTCGACGAGGCGGCGGCGATGGCGCCGGCGCTCGAGGCGGCGCTGGCTCACGACCGGCGCGTCATCGTGGAGGAGGGCGTCAGCGGCGCGCGCGAGCTGGAAGTAGCGGTGCTCGGCAACGACGAGCTCGAGTTGAGTCCGGTGGGCGAGATCCGCTACGAGACCGGTTTCTACGATTACCACCGCAAGTACCGCGACGGCGGTGCCACGCTCATCGCCCCCGCCGAGCTGCCCGCAGGGCTGACGGAGCGCATCCAGGAGCTAGCGAAACGGGCGTTCCGGGCCGTCGACGCCGCTGGTCTCGCACGTGTCGACATGTTCTACTTACCCGACCGTGACGAGCTGCTCGTCAACGAGATCAACACCATGCCAGGCTTCACCCCGCACAGCATGTACCCGAGGCTGTGGCAGGCTGCCGGGGTGCCCTTCGAGTCGCTGGTAGGCAAGCTGGTGACGCTGGCCGCTGAGCAGCGCTGAGCAGCGCTGAGCAGCGCTGAGCAGCGCTCAAGCGTAGCGTGTCCCACGCTCCAGCGCCGCCGGCGGCTGCTATACTCTCCGGCAACGCACAGCTTGCGAAGGAGATAGCCGCCGCCCAGCCAGTTCGTCAGCACCAAGCTTCAGGGGAGCAGCCGCGTGAGCCGCATGAAGCGGCCGTAGAAGCGGTCGCGCCGAGCCACGCCGACCAGTACCTGGACGACCTCGTCGATCTGGACGCCCGTTTAGGTCTCGACGGTTACGACGACGACTATGGCGAGGGGCCGGAGCGCCTAACTGACACCACCATCAAGCCGCTGCACGACCTAGGCAGCACGCGCGTCCTCATCCTCAACGCTAGCTACGAACCGCTCCACGTCTGCTCCGTCAAACGAGCGGTGGGCTTGCTGATGCACGAGGTGGCCGAGCGCGTGGAGGATACCGACCGCGTCCTGCGCTCTCCCAGCTCGCTCTTCCCCGTTCCCAGCGTCGTCCGCCTGAAACGCTTCGTGCGCGGGCCGTTCCGGCAACGCGTGGCCTTCAACCGCAAGAACGTGTTCCGCCGTGACGTTCGAGCTGACCTTGGATCACGTCATGCCCCGTAGCCGCGGCGGACCCACCAGCTGGGAGAACGTGGTGGCCTGTTGCAAGAGCTGCAACGCGCGCAAGCGCGACCGCACGCCCGACGAGGCCCGGATGCACCTGCTGCGTCGGCCGTTCGCGCCGCGCTTCATGTTCTCCAGCGCCTACGGCGTTCTGCCCGACATCGACCCCATCTGGGAGAAGTACCTGCCCACCTCCCGGCGCCACTGACCAACGGTTCGGAGCCGCTGCAGGCGGGTCGGCTGGTTCAGCGGCGTTTGCCGGCCTTGAACAGACCGAAGAGCAGCATGTTGACGATGCTGAGCACTAACGCGCCGAATATGGCGCCGCCGAAGCCATCGATCTGCAGCGGCGTTATGGACGCGGCGACGCCGAGCGCGATGGCGTTGACGACCAGCAGGAAGAGCCCGAAAGTGACCACGGTGAGCGGCAACGTTAGGAAGATCAGGATCGGCCGCACCACCGCGTTGACGAGACCGATCACCAAGGAGGTGATGAGGAGCGCTCCGAGGTTGTCTTGCGGCATGTGCAGACCGACGTTCAGACGAACGGTGAGGAACAACGCCAGAGTCGTCAGAGCCCAGCGGATCAACAGTTTCATGATCACCAGTATATGAACGGGATCAAGCGGTCGGACGTCTTAAGCGAAACGTCCTCAGTCAGGCGTCTTCATCAGCAACGGCACGCGTTCCAGCCGCTCGAAGCCGAGCGAACCTAGGATGGCGGGAAGTTTCGCGTCGCCGCTTCCCAACAGCGCGTCGACGGCCCCCAGCGGGCTGATCCCTGAGAGCTCGTGCAAGATCGATACCAGCAGGCGCCTGAGCATCTCGCTGTCTTCGCGGTAGCGCTGCAGCACTCCCACGGCGTCGAGGCTGTAGCTGGCGTCGACGCCGCGCTTGCCGCTGCCGCAGAAGGCGTACCCCACGGGCTCCTGATCGAGCGTCTCACGCGCCAAGAACCACAGGTCGGGGTGGAACGGACCCTCGCGGCGTTTCAGCAGCGCCCAACGAGCGTCCGACACCGCGCCGCCCTCAGCGCGTTGATAGACGCTCCGGAAGTCTCGCTCCAAAGCTGGCTGATACGACTCGAGCACCAGGTGCGTAGCCAGCGGCGGTACCTCGGTGAGCTGAAAGCGTAGATGGCTGAGTTCGTCACGCACGAAACCGAGCGGTGCCAGCAAGTCGGCCAGCTCGGCGCAGCGCGCGTCGGACAGTAAGTGCAGCGGCAGCCGCACCACCTCGTGCGGATTGGCTTCCAGGAGCTCCGTCACTAGCTGCACCAGCTCACCCGGGGCGTCGTCGTGCCAGACGCTGAACAGGTTGAAGGTGAGCGCCACGTCGCTACGCTGCGGGCCCTGCAGGTAGGCGCCAGCGCGGGGACGCTCGGCGTCGCGCCGGACGAAGCAGTGCTCGGCGTCGTGCATGGCGCTGCGCAACTGACCGTGCAGCTTGGTCGCCAGAGCGTGTGGATCGGAGTGGCCAGCGAAGGCGAAGGCCCGCTGCATGAACCACACCACTTCGTCCGGAGCCAGGTTCCTAATCACGACCGCCTACTCTATCGCGCTCCACGATGGTTATGCTCACTGCCATGTCTCGACCACGCATCCTCGCCGGTAGTGCTCGCGGCCGCGAGCTGGAGATCCCGAAGCAGGGCACCCGGCCGAGTCCGGGCCGCCTGCGCGAGGCTCTCTTCGACATCCTCGCTTTCGAACCACGCGGTCGCTTCCTCGATCTCTTCAGCGGCTCAGGCGCCGTGGGCCTCGAAGCCGCAAGCCGCGGTTGGCAAACGGTGTGCGTGGAGCTCTCCCCTGCCGCAGCAGCCGTGATCCGCCGCAACGCCAAGCGCTTGGAGCTAGCCGCCGAGGTGGTGGTGGGTGACGCGCTGCGCTACGCCGACACCCATCCCGGCAGCGCCCAAGTGCTCTTCGCAGCGCCACCCTATCCCCAGGATCTCGACGCAATCTTCGGTCGTCTCTTGGCTTCCGGCGCGGTCGAACCGGGTGGCCTCTACGTGCTGCAAGGGCCCAGCGAGGCCGCTCAGGTGGCGCTGCCGCCTTCGTTGGCAGGCGCCGAGGTGAGGCACAAACGTTACGGCAGCAACGCCATTACCCTGGTACGCGCCTGAGCGCCGATCGCTCGAGGACACGTGGGGTAACTACCTTCTGGAAAGCAGGCCGGTGCTACACTGTTTCGTTGACTCCGCTGCCGAAGTTCGTGGAGGCCGAGAACGACGGGCTTCCCAACCGGCGCGCCGAGGCGGCCGCACGTCACCGACGGTTACCCGCGGGACGCGCCGCATAACCTGCGCGGAAAGGTTCCGATCCCGATGCTCGGATTCGTTCAGAAAATCTTCGACAACAACGATCGCGAGGTCAGGCGCCTCGAGCAAGAGGCCGTGACCCGCTCCAACGCTCTCGAGGCGGAGATGGAGAAGGTCGAGAACGTCGCGGCCGCCTACCAGGAGCTCAAGCGCCGCCACTTAGAGGGTGGCGAGAGCCTCGACAGCCTACTGCCAGAGGCGTTCGCGCTCACCCGCGAATCGGCCAAGCGTTTCCTGGGCTTGCGTCACTACGACGTGCAGCTCGTTGGGGGCGCCTCCCTGCACACCGGTCGCATCGCCGAGATGAAGACCGGTGAAGGCAAGACGCTGGTGGCCACGTTGTCGCTGGCCCTCAACGCCCTCACCGGCAAGGGCACGCACCTCGTCACCACCAACGACTACCTCGCCGCCACCGGCGCCGAGTGGATGGGTCCCGTCTATCGCGGTCTCGGCTTGAGCGTCGGGGTCATCAAGCACGACACCGACGGCGCGGCGCGCCGCGAGGCTTACCGTTCCGACATCACCTACATCACCAACTCGGAGCTCGGTTTCGACTACCTGCGCGACAACATGGCCTTCCGCCCCGATCAGCTAGTACTGCGCGAGGACACCCCGCTGCACTACGCCATCATCGACGAGGTCGACTCGATCCTAGTCGACGAGGCGCGCACGCCACTTATCATCTCCGGCCCCGCCGAGGTAGCCACCGACAAGTACTTCACCCTCGCCAAGATGGCGGGGCAGCTGGAGAAAGGTGAGCCGTCCGAAGGCGAGACGCCCGCCACCGGTGATTACTCCGCCGACGCCAAGTCCAAAGACATCCACTTAACCGAGCAAGGTATCGCCAAGGCGGAGAAGCTACTCGGCATCGAGAACATCTTCAGCCCCGAGAACATGGAGTACGGGCACATGCTGCGCCAGGCGCTGCGTGCGCTGGAACACTACAAGCTCGACCAGGAATACGTGAAGGACGAGGCCGGCCAGATCGTCATCGTCGACGAGTTCACCGGACGCCTGATGCCCGGTCGCCGTTTCGGCGAGGGCCTGCACCAAGCCATCGAGGCCAAGGAAGGCGTGAAGATCGAGCGCGAGAACCAGACGCTCGCCACCATCACCTACCAGAACTTCTTCAAGCTCTACGACAAGATCGCGGGCATGACCGGTACCGCCAAGACCGAGGAGAAGGAGTTCCAGGAGATCTACGCCACCGACGTGCTGGTGATCCCCACCAACCAGCCGGTCATCCGCCGCGACGACGAGGACATCATCTTCCGCACCGAGGACGGCAAGTTCACCGCGGTGGTGGAGGAGATAGCCGAGGTGCACGCCACGGGCCAGCCGGTGCTGGTGGGTACCGTGACTATCGACGCTTCGGAGCGGCTGTCGAAGATGCTCAAGCGCCGTGGGGTGGAGCACGAGGTCCTCAACGCCAAGTATCACGGCCGCGAGGCCGAGATCGTGGCGCAGGCCGGTCGCTCAAGCGCCGTGACCATCAGTACCAACATGGCCGGTCGTGGTACCGACATCGTGTTGGGCGGCAACGCCGAGTGGTCGATGCGGCAGCTACTGGAGCGCGAAGGCTTCGATCGCTACGATTCCGACACGGAACTGTTCATCATGGCCATCATGCGCCGTCGACCCGACGAGGCGCGCGCGGTGGCCGCCAAGCTCGAAGGCCTCCCCGAGGCGATCATCCCGCGCTTGGAGAAGCTCCGTGACGACGCCGAGGCCGACCACGAACGCGTCAAGGACGTCGGCGGGTTGCACATCATCGGCACCGAGCGGCACGAGTCTCGCCGCATCGACAACCAGCTACGCGGTCGCGCCGGCCGTCAAGGCGACCCGGGTTCCAGTCGCTTCTACGTATCGTTCGAGGACGACCTGATGCGACTCTTCGCGAACGAGCGCGTGCTGGGCATGATGGACCGCTTAGGGATGGACGATAGCCAACCTATCGAAGCGCGCATGGTCACCGGTGCCATCGAGCGCGCGCAGAAGCGTGTCGAGGACCGCAACTTCGGCATCCGCAAGCAGCTACTGGAATACGACAACGTCATGAGCAAGCAGCGCGAGGTCATCTACGCGCAGCGCCGCGAGGTGCTGCTCGGCAACGACATGTCGGAAGACGTGCAGGAGATGATCGCGCAGTACCTCGATTCGCAAGTGCAGAGTTACCTCAACCCCGAGCTCGAACCCGAAGAGCAGGACGTGAACTCGCTACGCACCGCTGTCCTCGACGCCGTGCCCGCGCTCGAAGGCGTCGACTTCGACGGTTTCCGCGGCCATCAACCCGAGGAGGTCGCCGATGACCTCATCGAACAGATGGAGATCGCCTACCAGCAGCGCGAGGAAGAGCTCGGCGCGCCGCTGCTGCGCGAGCTGGAACGCTTCATAGTCCTGCAGGTCGTGGACCAGCACTGGAAGGAACACCTCCACAACATGGACGTGCTGCGTCAGGGCATCGGCCTACGCGGCTACGGCCAGCGCAACCCGTTGCAGGAGTACGCCTTCGAGGGCTTCAACTTATTCGAGGAAATGAACGCCAACATCAAACTGCAGGTAGCCAAGTTGCTGTTCCGGGTGCAAGTGCAGACCGATCAGCGTCTGGAGCGTCGCGGCCAACGCCCCGCGGCAGTTCAGTACAGCGGCCCCGCCGAAGGTGGACTAGCGGGAGCTGCGGCGGCAGGCGCCACCGCAGCGGGAGCGCCCGCGCGCGGCGGTGGGCAACCGCGCGGCAGCGGCCCCACCGCGCCGATCCGCAGCGAAGACAAAGTGGGCCGCAACGACCCGTGCCCCTGCGGTAGCGGCAAGAAGTACAAGCATTGTCACGGCCGCGCCGGCGCCGGGGCGCAAGCTTGACTGATCGGCTTCAGGTGAGTTCGTTCAGCGAGCGCCTGTACGCCAGGTCACAAGCAGCCAACTCGGTAGTGTGCCTTGGGCTCGATCCGCGCCCGGAGGCACACGCTCTCACTCATCCCAGTAACCACGGAACCAGCGCCGCCACCGCGCGCGCCGTACGCGACTACTTCTCCGCCGTTCTTGAGTCGACCCACGACCTGGTCGCCTGCGTAAAGCCGCAGGCGGCGTTCTTCGAAGCGCTGGGCCTACCGGGCCTCGAGGCTCTAGCTGCGCTGCTCGAGCAGGCGCGAGCCTTGGGGCTGCCCGTCATCCTCGACGCCAAGCGCGGCGACATCGGCAGCACCGCCGAGGCTTACGCGCGCGCCTACTTGAGCGATGGCGCCTTCAGCGTTGACGCCCTGACAGTCAACCCCTACCTGGGTCTCGACACTCTCGAGCCGTTCATCAGAGCTGCCCAGACCGGCCAGCGCGGGCTGTTCGTGTTGCTGCGAACTTCCAACCCCGGCAGCGCCGATCTGCAGGAGCTATTGCTGGCCAGCGGCGAACTCCTCTACCGACGCTTAGCCACCCGCCTGGCAGAACGGGCCGGAAGCTTAGCACTGAGCAGTGACGGTTACCAGCTACTGGGTGTGGTTGCTGGCGCTACCGCGCCGGAAGCTTTAGCGGCCGTCCGCTCAGCCCTACCGCGCTCGCTTCTACTCGTGCCTGGTTACGGCGCCCAAGGTGGCGGCGCCGCAGACGTGGCCGCCGCCTTCGACGACAACGGCTGGGGCGCCGTGGTGAACGCCAGCCGCTCCCTCACCTACCCTGAGGCGGCGCGAGCGGCGACGAGCTTAAGAGAAGTGGCCGCCGCAGCACGCGAGGCCACCCTCGCCATGCGCGCCGACCTACAAGGCGTAACGGCGAACCGCTAAGGTCGACCGGCATCTCGAGTCCGCTCGCCTAAGGCGTCTGTAGGTAGCGCGATAGCGCCAACGGCGAGATGTTGGTGCGCACCCGGCCCATCATGCCGAGCAAGGTGACGATGCCCACGTCGGGCCCATCGAACACCGCCGCGTAGACCTTCACGCCCTCCAGGTCGGGCAGTCGGTAAACGAAGGCGTCAAGTTCTGCGCCAACGGGCACCTCGAATGGCCACCTGTTGGAGCGCGCAGGGTCGCTCGCCACCACGTACATGCGCGAGTCGTTGTGGGTGAGGAACAGGCTCTTGGCCGTCTCCTCCGGCGCGCTGATGTAGGCACTGACGCTTACCGCGCAGTTGCTGAGGCGCGGCATGACGTCGCGGGGAGCGGATCGCTCCATGCTCGGGTCTGCCTTCACCACCAGCAGGCGCGGGTAAACCGTCCAGTTCCAGATGATGGCCCAGAAGGTAGTGCGGTTGTGATCGTTGGGGTCGGTGGCAAGCAGCGCGGCGGGCCTGATGGTTGCCGACACCGCGTTCAAGAGCCCACTCAGTTGCACCACCAGGTCGGTAGTGACGGCTGGCCTCTGGGTACCGTACGCCTGGGGTAACTCGTACCAGGCGGCGAAGCGGTCGAGCATCTCCCCCCAGCTAGCGGCGTCGAAAGCGCCCTCCTGCCAGCCTTCCGGGAGCAGCTTACGTTCGGCCAGGAAGCGCACCACCTGGTAGTCGGGATGGCCTTCCGCCAAGGGAATGTCACGCACTCCTTGCAGCGGCGGCAAGGCAGGTTCCACCAGGTCGACGGCACGTTTCATGAGCCGCGCCGCATCGATGCCGGTGGGTGGCCTGGCGCGAGCGTCGCTGCTGAGCGACGACCACAGTTCCGGTTGACAGATCTGCGCGCTAGCCAAACTGGTCAAGGTCAGTCCCGCCAGGAAAACGGCCACGAGGAACGCTCTGGGAGCAAGAAGCATGGGCCGAGTGTAACGGCCCATGCTTGCAGAACTGTGAGAGTTAGGTCCGGCTTGGCTTCAGCGAGCGCTGCTTGGGGCTAGCGGCACCACCTCGACGTGTGCAGTGAGGAAGTAGTTCGCCGTAGCGCCACGACCCGCTCGCGAGGAGCTAGAGACCACGCGCAGGTACTGACCCGCCGGGACCAATAGCATCTGGCCGTTAAGGTAGGGGCCAGCCACCTGCGTGCCATCAGCGGTATGACGGTAGGCCACGATGCCGACGTCGCCACCAGTGTCGAAGTCGATCTCAGCTGTGTTCTCAACGAACCACCAGTCTGCATCACCGATGACCTCGATGGCACCCTCGTTGGTCGTCGCGCTCGGCTCGTAGCTGACGGCGCCGCCGATGGTGTTGTTGCCGTCCTCGTTAGTGTCCCTGAAGATGGAATCGTAGAGGTAGATGCCGTAGCTGGCCGCACCCGCTCCGCTGTTGGTCACCGTGAAGTAACGCGTGTCGGTGCTGGCGGTAATGACGATGCAGCTACCGCGGCACGGCGCCGTGGTGACGATGGCGCTACCATCCAGGCTGCCCGAGCCTCCGGCTAAGGCCACGCCAAGGCCGGCAGAGCCGGCGGCGAAGAAACCGGGACTGCTACTGGTGGCGACGGTGAGGCCGTCCTTCCGGTCAAGCAGCCGCAGGTCCAGGTTGGCGTCGAGTTCGATGACGATCAGGGGGTCGCTGGCGTCAGCGCCGTCTAAGCTGAACTGGGCGCTTCTGCCCGCCGCCAGACTGCCGCTGTAGACAGTAGCGACACCGTCGGTCATGTCGAGAGCGGTGGTTGCGGGCGGCTGCGGCACCTCGCTTGGCTTGGAACAGGCCGAGATCACCAGAGTAGTTGCAGCTAGTAAAGCTAGCAGAGTCACAAGTCGTCTCATGCGTTGTCCTCCTCGCGAGCAGTGTATGGATTACTAACAGCATCCTTGGGGCATATGCACCGCTCAGGCATTAATCGCCTTAACGCATCTCTCATGCCGCACTAGCTGATTGATATAGAGAGAAGACCACAACACAAAAGTGAGAGGAACGAACCACGCTGGTGGTTCGTTCCTCTCATCGCTCAGTTGGGGCGGTCTACGCCGCCCCTGACTGACTTGTCTGCCTGACTTACGGGCTCGACAGGTAGTACACGCTGGCGGCTGACGCGGCGGCGCGGTCAGAGTTGGAGAAGACCCGCAGGTACTGTCCCGTCCTCACGTTGATGGTGGAGCCAGGTGCGTGGCTTGAGAGCCTATTACCACCGTTGTCGACCACGTCGGCTCGGATGCCCAACTGGTTAGCGGCAGCGTCGAAGGCGACAGCAGCGTTACCGTTCACGAACCAGTAGTCGACGTCACCAACGGTCTCGAGAGCACCGCTCTCGTCGAGCGAGGGGCCGACGGCCAAGGTGGGCGCGGTAGCGCGAACGTTGTTCTCGGGCTCGAACTCGTCCGCGAAGTCATCACCGAACGCGAACAGATCGTAAGTGACGGACGAGGACGTGTTGTTGGTCACCTCGAGGAAGTAGGTGCCTTGGCTACCCGGCTCGAAGATCACGCAGCTGCCACGGCACGCCGTGGTGGCGTTGATGGCCTGGGCGTCGAGATCCGTGTTTGCCGAGGCTATGCCGGCGCCGCCGCGACCGAAGAACTCGGCCGAAGAGCTGCTGTAGAGCAGTTTGCGGCCGGCGTCGCGGACGCGGATGTTGAGGTTCTGGTTCAGTTCGAGGTACACGACTTCGAAGTCGTTGCGAACGTCACTGGGAACGGTGATCTCATAGAGCCAAGTCGCACCGCTCGCCAAGTTCTTACTTCGTTGGGAGTGGGCGGCGTCGGTGCGGGTCTGACCGTGATGTCGCAGGCGGACAGGAAGAGTCCGGCCCCCACCACGAGGCTAAGGATGATAGCGAAACGTTTCATGGATTGCCTCCTTCTGAAAGTCTTACTTAGCTGAGTGCCGCTAGCGGCACTGGGAATCCGGCTCACATTTTACCGTCCGGCTTGGGGCGGGCGGATGGGCGGCTCTTAATGAAGCGCTGAGACCCACCCTAGGCTGCTCACTCGAGCACCATCAGGTAGGCGTAGAGATCTGGGGCGCCGGGGTGCACCTCGAGCTCCAGCTCAGGGTAAGCCGTTTCGATGCGGGCCCTAAGTGCGGTTGCACCCTTCTCCCCCACCTCACTGGCATAGAACAGCGACGCCACCTCGTAATCATCGCCCTGTTCCTCGAGGATCTTCATGACGCAGTCGGCGTAGCTGCGGGCTGCGGCTTTCAGCTCACCGTTGGCTAGGCCGATGGCGTCGCCTTTGCGGACCGCCACACCGTTGAGCGTCACGGCGCGCTGCGCTCTGGTGATTTCGATGGTGAGCGAATGCTTTGCCGCCCCGCTCATCGCTTCGAAGAGTTCACTAGCGTCCTGGTTCTCCTGGAACAGCACGGCGGCGGCGAGCCCCTGGCCGAGTGTTCGGGTGGGAAGCACCAGCACGTTCTTGCCCGGCACCAGTTCAGCCACGCGCTCGGCTGCCATGATGATGTTCTTGTTATTGGGCATGACGATAACGTCGTGCGCGCCCACGCTACGCACCGCGTCGGCGATGTCCTGCACCGAGGGGTTGTCGGTCTGGCCTCCGCCCACGACGCGTACACCCAAGCTGCGCAGCACCCGCGTCAGACCGTAACCGCTGGCCACCGCCACCGCCGCGCTCTTGGGAGCTTCGGCATGCTTCGGGTCGACGTCGGCCAGGATCTCGGAGTGCTGCTCGGTCATGTCTTCCACCTTGGAGCGGACCATACGACCGAACCGCGCTACCTCGCTGAGCAGCTTCTCCGGTTCCTCGGTGTGGATGTGGCCCTTGACGAAGCCTTCGGCGCCCACCACCAACAGCGAATCGCCGTACGGCGCCACCAGGTCGCGGATCTGCTCCGTGGGCACCTTCACGTCGGCAAGAAGGAACTCGGTGCAGAAACCGAACTCCGCCTCCTCGAACTGCTGTTGGGCCCGCTTGGTCACCTTAGGTGGCGGCGGCAAGGCGCGCCCCTCCAGGTAGGCGATGATGCCCTCCAGAATGCGCAGGAAACCGAGCCCCCCGGCGTCAACCACGCCGGCCTGCTTGAGGATGGGCAGCAACTCCGGCGTGTTCGCTAGTGATTCCTCACCGGCGCTGTGCGCTACGTTCAGGAGCTCGAGTGGTGTTTGCGCTGAGGCAGTGTTGGTTCCACTGCCGCGCCCAGCGGCGGAAGCGCGCCCCTCGGCCTGGTCCAGATCGCGCACGGCGCTCGCCTCGGCAGCTTCCGCAGCCTCGCGAACCACCGTCAGTATTGTGCCCTCCACCGGTTTCATCACGGCGGCGTAAGCCGCTTCGGACCCAGCCGTGAGCGCCTCGGCTAGGTCGGCTGCCTGGAGGCGCGGGAGTCCCCGGATGGAATCAGCGAAACCCTTCAGTATCTGGGAGAGGATGACCCCCGAGTTGCCGCGAGCACCCAACAGCGAGCCGTAGCTCAGCGACCTTGCTACCGTATCCATCTTGTCGCTCTTGGCTTCATCCAGCTGACGGCGCACGGCTTGCATCGTGAGGTGCATGTTGGTGCCTGTATCACCGTCAGGCACAGGGTAGACGTTGAGAGCGTTGACCTCCTCCACGTAGACGCCGAGCCAATCAACAGAGAACTTCACCGCTTCGGCGAGCTGCTCGGCGGACAAAGAAGCCGGTCGCCTGGCGTCAGCCACGGCTGATGCCCGCCACGTGCACCCTCACCTCGTCCAGCTCTATTCCTGCCAGCGAGCGCGCCGCGTAGCGCACGCGTTCACGGATAGACTCGGCTACGACTGGGATATTTACGCCGTAGGCAACCACCACGTGGAGGTCAACGTCGGCGCGCTGCGCGCTCGTGGGATGCTCGATGATCACGCCTTCGTCGACTTGGCGGGCACCCAGGATGCGCCGGATGCCTTCTGTGATGGAAGCCGGCGCCATGCCCACCACGCCCGGAACCTCATGCGCCGACAGGCCAATTATGCTGGCTAGAGCGCCGTCGGCCACGCGAACCTGGTCTATGGTGCGCTCCTTTGCCTCGGGCTTGCTCTTGCTAGCGAAAGAGCGGAAACTGTCGCTCAGGGAAGCGCTGCGTCGCTTGGCGGGTTCGTTGCTGCTGGCGTCAGGGCGACCGCTGGCCCCGGCGACGCTATCCGCGCCAGAGACGCTATGCGTGTCGGTGACGCTAGGCGCTTCGGACGAGGCAGTGGCCCCACCGGTCGAGCCGCCGTTGCGCACTTCGCTGCCCTCGGCGCTACCCTTGTTGTCGTCTACCATGCCCTGTTCCTCCCGGTTCGGAAGCTGGTCGCGCTCGCTTGCGATGAACCTGATGCCGCTATTGTACCGACAGGTGCCCCTACCAGCGTTCTATCTCCGTCTCGACGTTCGTGACGGTGACGCCGCTAGCCAACAAGAACGCCTCCGCGGCCTGTAGGCTGGCGAGCACCACCAGGCGGTCGGAGCCCAACGCGGCCGCCCCCAACCGCTCCCAGTCGTGCGCGTCCGCGCCGGCTAAGCGCGCGACAGATAGTTGAAATCGCGAGCGCATGCGCTCCACCAGCGGCACGATCACCGAGCGTTTCTCCTTCAGGGACCGCACCCCCGGGGCCTCCACCGTGAACAGGAGCAGACCCACGTAGACGGGTGTTGTCTCGTTGTGTCCGCTGGCGGCACTCACTCCATGCCCGCCAGGAAACCGATGCGGCGCAGCGCGCGGATCAGGTCCATGACGGTTACCTCACTGGGATCGTAGACGACCTTGACGCGCTCGGCGTCGGCGGGAAAGACCCGCTCCACGCCCGGCACGCCGCGCAGCGCCGCCAGCACACGCTCGCGGCTCTCGGGGGTGTCCATGCCACGCACACCCATCAGTGCAGCCGCCTGCTCCTCAGCCATCGCCTTGCTCCTCATGGTCAGCCGCCTCGCCCGACGTGGTTGCCACGCCGCGCGAACCGAGGACACGTACGAAGCTCCGGTGAGTATCAGGCTGGAACGACTCGGCCAGAAGGTGCTGCTCCAGGTCGGCGTCACTGCCAGGGACGCGCGCCAGCAGGTCGTAGACGCCGGCGTCGTAAGCGCTCTTCACCAGAGCTCGCACTAGGGCGCCACATACGTCAGCGCCGACCTGCGACTCGGCCGCCGCCCGCATCAGGTGCACAACCGGCCGGTTGCCGCTCCACACCGCTTGAGCCAACAGGAAGCCCACGGACCGCGCCGCTTCACTTGCATCGACCAGTTCCGCAACGAAGGAGTGACCGCTCCGTTCGAAGAAGCGTAGGGCAGCCGGGTTGGCCATCCCCTCCACGCCGTGCTGCGCCGCGTAACCATCGTCGACGGGCAGTAAAGAGCCAGCGTCACTCTCGTTGAGGGGCCTCACTCTGATCGCCATGCCTCCGAGTATACGTTCGACACCCTAGACGACCAGCTTCGCGGCGGCGATTTCGGACCCCTCCGCGTCCCACGGTTGATAACCAGCCTCGACGAAGTAGAGACCCTGTGAGCCGACGTTGTGGCCGGCTCTCTGGCGATCACGAGCAGCCAAGATGACCGGCATGTCGTCTGGCGTCAGCTTGCCCTTGCCGACCCACAGCAGCGTGCCAACGATGGTGCGCACCATGTTGCGAAGGAAACCGTCGCCCGCTATGTGCAACCTGATTTCGCCCGACTCGCTGCGCAGCTCGCATAGATGCATAGTCCGCACGGTGGTGCGCGTCTCCTGGGTCGCGAATGTTGCGAAGTCGTGGCGGCCCAGAAGCGGCCGGCAGGCCGCGCGCATAGCGGCTACGTCCAAGTGCCGGAAGAGCGGCAGTACACGGTTACGCTGAAGCGCCAAGCCGCGCGGGTCATCGCGCACGACACGCATGCGGTAGAGGTAACGCCGGTACAGGCAATCGAACTGCGCCTCGAAAGCAGCGTGGGTGGTCTCCAGGGCCACCACCGCCACGTCGGCAGGTAGATGGGCGTTGAGGGCGAGGCGCAGTTTCTCGTCGGGGATGGTCGAGCTGGTGTCGACGTGAGCTACCAGCGCCAGTGCGTGCACACCGGCGTCAGTGCGACCCGCCGCCAACACGCTGCCGTGTCGCCACGGCAAGCGCGCAAAAGCCGCCTCGACCACGCCCTGAACGGTGCGTTCTCCCCTGGCCTGCCGCTGCCAGCCATGGAAATCGGTGCCGTCGAACTCAAGCGTCAGGCGCACCCGTCGCTGCTCCTGGGCGATGGTCATGAATGGGCCGCGCCGCTCGGCGCCAACCTCATCAGGCGCCCTAGCGCCGGCACCAGCATCGTTCCCACGCAACCGATGAGGAAGTAACGCGCGAAAGAACCTAGGGCACTATGGCGGACGTCGTCGGGGATGAGCGCAGAACTCGCCGCCAGCGCTGCGCCCACCAGCGCCAGGCCGATGACGCTCAAGACGATGCGGCCGAGCCAAGGCCCATCGGTGCGATGCCGCACCAGCTCAGGCCCCACCAGGAACGCCGCCAGAGCCCCCAAGAACAGGCCTGACGAGTCACTCGGAACCAGCAGATGCAGCGCCAGCGGTCCCAGCACGCCAAAAACCACCACTAACCACGGGCGCCAACGCCACCAGTGCAGGCGATCTAGCGCCCGGCCCGCCGCCACCAAGACCACTCCCAGCAGCACGCCGCCGACGACGTCGCTGGGGAAGTGGACGCCCAGGTAGAGCCGCGACAACGACACCAACACGATCAGTAGCACCGCCAGCGCCGTGAACCAGCCGCGGCGCACGTAGCTGGCCGCCAAGCCCCAGAAGACCGTGACGAGCAGCGCATGACCCGAGGGGAAAGAGGCCCCCGGCGCCGAGTCGATAGCCGCCTGACTGCGGGCCACGGTCGGGTCGACCTCGAACGGACGCGGCGTGGCGAAGAGATCCTTGAGCAGTTCCATGCCGTAGGCTCCGGCCAGGAAGTAGCTGGCCAGGCGCCGGCCCACGTTGGCGTCGACGCCGATGAAGGTGAGCACCAGCAGCGCCACGTACGCCTGCTCGCCCCCGAAGTTGGTGATGACCAAGACTACGGCGTCGAGGATGGGCGAGGCGAAGCTCTGCAAGGCGATGATGACGTCCATGGTTCCTCCGGGTGACGCCGGGATTGTACCAGCGCCGGAGCGACGCCTGTTGCCCGGGCCCGCATCTTCACGGCCGCGGTAGTGGAGCAACAGCACCAGGGCAGCGCAACGTGCCAGCATTGGGTCCATCGTCGCCATAGCGAGCGCCAGCGGTAGCGGCGCGGTGGGTGTGGTTCGCATCTCCGGCCCTCGCGCCTACGCCATCGCCGACGCCATCTTCACCCCTCGACGCGGCGGGCCAGCCAGTTCCAGACCTGGCGGGCGCGTGGTCTACGGCGAGCTACGGAGCGGCGCCGGGGTAGTGGACGAGGCGCTCCTGCTCACCTTCCGCGCGCCACGCTCCTACACCGCTCAGGACGTGATCGAGTTGCAGACACACGGTGGCCCCGCGGTTCTGCGCGCCACCCTCGACCTGTGCCTCGAGCAGGGAGCGCGCTTGGCCGGCCCAGGCGAATTCACCTTGCGCGCCTACTTGAGTGGCCGCATCGACCTACTGCAGGCCGAAAGCGTGCTGGAGCTGGTGGAGGCGCAGAGCGACGGCGCCAGGCGCAACGCCGCTCTGGGCTTGAGCGGCGCCCTGGGCGAGAAGCTGGCAGCGGTGCAGAGTCAGCTTACCGGCGCTTACGCAGCGGTGCAGGCCGCCTTCGATTACCCCGACGAAGGAGTGCCGCCCGCAGAGCTGGACGAGCCGCTCGGCGCGGCACTGAACACCATCACTGGCCTCCTCGCCACCGCCGAGGCCGGCCGACTCAGCAGGCACGGCGCCCGCCTGGCCATCCTCGGGCGTCCCAACGCCGGCAAGTCGAGCCTGTTGAACGCACTACTTGGCTACCAGCGCTCTCTAGTCTCCGCTACACCTGGCACCACCCGCGATTACTTAGAAGCGCCTCTCACCTTGGGCGGCGTTCCCCTGACCGCGGTCGACACCGCCGGCATCCGCGTCGCCAGCGACGACATCGAGGCGGGCGGTGTCGAACAGGCGCGCCGCATAGCCGCGCACGCCGACCTGCGTCTGCTGCTCATCGACGCTTCGGAACCGTTGCATGAAAGCGACGTCAGCCTCCTAAGCGAACTACCGCCGCAGCGCACTCTAGTGCTGCTCAGCAAGACCGATCTGCCGCCAGCCTGGGGGTCACAAGAGCTGCCACTGCCCGTCGGCGCCCCAGCGCCACTATCTATCTCAAGCTTTAGCGGCGCGGGCCTCGAGCAGCTCAAGGAGGCCATAGCCGCCGCCCTGCTCGGCGACGCCGCCAGCAGCGAACTGTGGGTCACGCAGGAGCGGCACGTAGCGGCTCTGGAAGCCGCAGAGCAGCACACTGTGGCCGCCCTGAGCCTTAGCGGCAGCGGGGAGCTCGACCTGGTGTCGCTCGAGTTGCAAGACGCACTCACCGCGCTGGCGGCCTTGACCGGGCGCGGCGACGTGGCCGATGAGACTCTCGCCGCGATCTTCGCCAACTTCTGCGTAGGCAAGTGAGGTCAGCGTTCGACCCGCCCCGCTTCCCAGCCACGCGTCATGTTCGCCAACTTCTGCGTAGGCAAGTGAGGTCAGCGTCAGGTTTCTTTCGCGGCGCGCTCGATTGCGGCCGGGAAGCGCACCATCAGGTTGCTTAACAAGCTCGCGGCAGTAAGCTCGATCATCTTGGTTAGCGCACGCGTTCCCCAATGGTCGGCGCTAGGCAAGCGTAGGTGCACGGTGACGTCGAAGCGGTAATCGACGCAGCTACCCAACCCGGCGGCGGCGACTTCGACTTCGCCGGCTAGCTCGGCCCAACCGCGCGACGCGGTGCCAAGGGGTAGTGGACGCAGACTGGCGCCGGCCGGTTGGAGATGCAGCTCGCTTGAGAACGGCAGATCGTGGCGACCGAAAAGAGCAGCGCTGACGGGCAACGCGGCGCTCACCACCGGTGGCAGTCCGGGCTCCAAGCGTAGGCCGGTGATGAACTCGGCGTACCGGAGCGAACGAGGCACGTCGCGGACGAACTCCAGCGCCTGGAGCGGATCCAGGGCGAGCTCAAGCTGGAAGCTGATGGTGTGGGAGAAGCGCAGCCGCTCGTCGTCGGGCGGATCGAGCGGCGCGGCTGTCATACCAGCAGCGCTCAGCGCTCGCCGCCTCTCAGCCTCGGGCCTACCCACTCCACTCGCAGCAAGTCCTCGCGAACCGCGCTCTCGATCTCCGCGTCGGAGGCGCTCCGCAGCCGCGGCAGGGACTGGAAAAGGCCGGCGCTGGAAGCCAACCCCACCCTTACGGTCACCGGCCCGTCGTCGGAAACACGCCCTATGCGCCACAACAGCTGTGAGGCAAGCTCCTCCACCGCGGTAGCTTCGACGCCGATGTCGGCTAGCGTTTCCATCAGTCGATCGTTCACGTACGCCTCGTTCATGGGCCGCTCCTGAGGCAAGCCTACCGCACCGAGCGGGCTCTTAGTCGAAGCTTCGGTGGCCCATCGACGGCAGCCCGAAACGGTCCGAGACTGCGTTGCTCACGTGCTATCATCCGCGCGTGCCTGACGCTATAGACGCCGCAGAAGGAACGAAAGTGAAGCCTCCTCCGGACTCCGGTCCACGCGGCTGGCGTGCCGCCTTGGGGCTTTACTTCAAGGGGGCCGCTATCGGCAGTTCCGATCTCGTGCCCGGCTTCTCAGGCGGCACGATGGCGTTGGTACTCGGCGTCTACCAGCCCCTACTCGAGGCCATCGGCGGCTTCACCCGTGCTTCCTTCTGGCGGGAGCTGAGGCGAGGCCGCTTCGGTGCTGCGCTGCGCAGCGTGAACGCCTCGTTCCTGCTGCTGGTGGCGGCGGGAATGTTGAGCGCCATCCTGCTTCTGTCCCCACTGGTCAGCTACTTGCTAGGTCACTATCCCACCTTGGTGGCGGCGTTCTTCTTCGGCTTGGTGCTCGCCTCCACTCTGGTGGCGGGGCGCCGGGTTCGCCACTGGGCCACACTGCAGGTAGTGCTGCTCCTGCTCGGCGCTGTGGGGGCGTTCGTCCTGGTGGGCTTCACCCCTGCACAGACGCCGAGCGGCGTATTGTTCCTGCTGCTCTCAGGGGCCCTGGCCGTGTGCGCCCTCGTACTGCCTGGACTTTCGGGTGCCTTCGTGCTGGTGCTGCTCGGAAAGTACGACGTGGCCCTCGCGGCCGTAACGAGTCTCGACCTGAGCGTCATCCTGCCACTCGGCTTCGGCGCCGTCATAGGGCTGTTAAGCTTCGCGCGGCTACTGGCATACCTGTTACACCACCATCACGATGTGCTCTTGGCGCTCCTGACTGGGTTCATCTTCGGCAGCCTGCGCAAAGTGTGGCCCTATCTGCAGCCAAGCGGCGCGCCGAC